>Ga0102929_1002530_pt1 | contig 10850 bp, 10 predicted proteins | sample SalPonR1_B_D2_MG_FD_78510 | JGI IMG/M metagenome (GOLD analysis project Ga0102929, IMG submission 78510) | Salt pond soil microbial communities from South San Francisco under conditions of wetland restoration - Salt Pond MetaG R1_B_D2_MG | ecosystem: Environmental > Aquatic > Marine > Intertidal... | reverse complement strand
TAAATGGAGGGCATGACATGGGACATATGGCAGGCATGTGGTTTTGGTGGATATTGGCGCTGGTGCTCATTGGTCTGACCGTATGGATCGTCGCCCGGGCCACGTCGCAGCAAGGCGGGGCGGTCGGAGCGTCTTCCGAAGAACGATTGAGGCGTCGTTACGCCGAGGGCGAAATCGACAAGGAGGAATATGAGACCCGCCTGAAAGACCTTCGCAAGTAACTAGCCGAACGGCGGTAAGTCCCAGAAAGGCTGTAATTCACATCAAGCGAATCGCTAACGCCACGCCGCCGATCGGCGATTTGCGGCAATAGGAGGAAGAGACGTGGAGCGCAACAAACCCAGTTATTGGCGTTTTGCTGCCATGATCGGCACCTCTATGGTAGTGATGTTCGTGTTGATGTACCTGAACAGCTACGCAGTTAGTCATGTCCGCTGGAGTGAAACTCGTTTCTACATGACCCTTATCATGGGTGCGGGAATGGCCATTGTCATGCTGAGCTACATGCTGGGCATGTACGACAATCGGAAAGTGAATCTGGCCATCTTGTCAGGCAGCCTCGTCGTGATTTTGGCGGCCCTTTGGCTGGTGCGTTCGCAGGCTACCGTTCAGGACACCTCCTATATGGGCGCAATGATTCCACATCACTCCATCGCCATCCTGACCAGCGAGCGAGCGGAGATTCGCGACATCCGGGTCCGAGATCTCGCTGATGAAATCATTCGCGCGCAACGACGCGAGATCGAGGAAATGAACTGGTTGATCGACGACATTAAAAAGAACGGGACGGTAACGTCCGCGGCCGAAGCCGCGGCACGGCCTGTGCCTGACTTTGAAGGCAAGAAGAAATAGGCGAATGAATGCGAACGCTGTCGTCAGAACAATCCTCAATAAATGGAGACGATCTGATGATCAACGAGGCAGGACCTAAGGCATGTGTGATCCCGTACGGTCGATTGGCGTCATTCTCTGATGCAGGATGAGTTAGTTCGGCAGGAAAACAAGAGTGCGTCATTGCCGGTGCGACTCGGTGCGTCATTGGCCATTTTTGGCCTGTAACGGGACAAGCATCCTTCTTGCGCGGACGTCGCGGTGCGCGCATCCCCATGACATTCCTGCCAGAATTGCCACATGAATAATTGCCCACATCGCCGAGAAACACAGGTTGCGCCGATGATGGATTGGACGCGTGGAATCGGAACAGCAGCTTGGAATCAAAGGTTTACGAATTCATTCTATCGGCAAGTCGCACTAATATCGGCCTTGGCTTTCCGTATATATGGCCTCGAAACTGGGGTTGCGCAGCCTCTTCGCGGGGAGGTGATGACCAACTGTTTTTCGTCAACGCATTGAGCCATGGGGACAAACCGCGAATCGGACTTACAACTTGATCGGCACGGTATCGCGGCGGAGGGGAACCTGCTTCCGACCTAATCAGGCGGGGTCTCCTACTCGCAGATTTTCCCCAGTGTATGGGTAAACATTTTCACCATCAGCGTTGATACTCGATTTCTCGGATAATGGACCAGGTGCGGTCAGGTCTGCCCGTGTCAGTCGTCGTTCCGTACGCTGGCTGCGTCCGCGGTCTGCCAGCCCCCACCGAGACTTTTGTATAGCAATGACATTGCCACAGCGGCCTGCGTCTGTGCCTGCGCCAGGGACGCCGCCGAGTCGGCCACGGCCTCGTCGGCATCAAGGAGTTCGCTCAAAGGTACCTCGCCGGCACGGTATCGTATTCCAGTCAGTTCCCGGCTTTCGATCAATGCTTCCCATGCCTCGCGCCGTCGGCGCACCGTCTCGAGTCCGTGACGGTATGTCGCCATTGCCTGCTCGGCCTCGTTCAGAGCGGCGAGCACGACACGTTCGTAGCTCAGTGCTGCCTGGCGCAGCCGGGATTCGGTGGCGGCGATCTCGGCCCGGATCCGGCCGCCGTCGAACAGCCGCCAGGATATCAGCGGTGCGACCGACCAGGCGCGGCTGGCGGAGTCGATCAGGCCGGCGCCATCCAGCGATTGGTAACCGCCATCGGCCGAGAACGACAATTGCGGGTAGAGTGCTCCCTGCGCCACTCCGACATCGGCTGTGGCTGCCGCAAGACGGCATTCCGCGGCGCGGATATCCGGCCGTCGGCGTAACAAATCCGCCCGTTCGCCGACGGGCAGGCGGCTCAGCTCCGGCATGGCGATCCGATGTGTCGTGAGTTCGAGACGCGACTCAGGTGTTTCACCAAGAAGTAGGGCGATGGCCATCGCGGCCCGGTCCCGTCGTGCTCGGGCAGAGGGGATCAGCGTCGCAAGGGCCTTGAGTCGACTCTCGGCTTGCAGGCTCTCTGCGGCAGGCGACTGCCCGGCCGCCACCCGCACCCGGGCCAGTTCCAACGATCGTTTCGCCGCCTCTACCGCTTCTTGACGAGCCGCGAGTTCTGCCTGCGCGCCACGGAGTTCGAAGTAGATTCTTGCCACTTCGCCGGTGACGCTGACGACAACTGCCCGGCGGTCCGCCTCCGTCGCTTCGGCCCGCGCTCCTGCCGCCTCGGCGGCTTGCCGGTTACGGCCGAAAAGGTCGATTTCCCAAGCGGCGTCGAGCCTCAGATTGTAGATCGTCTGGTGCGCGTCGAGTCCCGGAATGCGATCAAGAGGGAGAGGGCCATTCTCGCTCTGTCGTCGCCGCTGGATGCTGCCGGCGGCGTCTGCACGGGGATAGAGGCGAGAGCCTGCGGCCCGGCTCAGGGCACGGGCCTCGCGTGTGCGCTCGGCAGCGATCGCGATGTCGGTATTGTCGGCAATGGCGTCTTCCACCAGTTCGCTCAGTACCGGATCGCCGAACTCTCTCCACCATGCAGCCGGTACCGTTCGATCGCTCTCGGCATTCGTATCGATCCACGTACCGTCACGCACTGTTTCAGGTGGCTGATAATCCGGACCAACCATGCAGCCGGCCAGAAATACCAGAGGGATGAGAAGGAGGGTTTTTGTGGAGCTACTCATTGCAGCCTCCGATTGACGAAGATCACCGCGCTCGTGAACGTCACCAGCGCGATGACAAGCATCGGCCAGACACTGGGCCAGATGTCGCTGGCGGGCATCGCTTTCAGGAAGCTGCCTTGCACGACGATAAGAAAATGTTTCAGCGGATTGGCCTCGGCCAGCCATTGCAGCGTCCTCGGCATGTTGGCCACCGGCGTCGCGAAGCCCGACAAAAGCACCAGAGGCACGCCGAGGGCGAAGGCGCCGAGGATCGCCTGCTGCTGAGTTTGACTGGCGGAGGAGATCATCAACCCCACGCCGACGACCGACAGAATGAATACGAGAAGTCCGGCGTAGAGGAGGGCGAGGGAGCCGGTGAACGGAATATTGAAGACGAATATGCCGGCGAGGATCATGACCGTGCCCAGAGCGACACCGATCATGAGTGCCGGTATGGTCTTGCCGACGATGATCTCCATCGACAGTGCGGGTGAGACGAGTAGCTGCTCGAAGGTGCCAAGTTCGCGCTCCCGCGCGATGGACAGGGAGGTCACCAGTAATGCGGAAAACATGGACAAAATGCCGACCAGCGAGGGCACCGTGAACCACATGTAGTGGAGATTGGCGTTGAACCAGTGCCGTGTCTCCACAGTGACAGGGCGGTGCTGGTCCGGTCCCTCGTCCATCAGGTCGGCCGTTATTCGGTTCAGATAACCGAGCGTGATCTGGGCCGCGTTGGCGCGACGTCCGTCGAGTATGACCTGGGCGGTAGCCGGCCGCCCGGCCAGAATGTTCCGCGAGAAGTCTGCGGGCAGGTGCAGGGCCGCTATCGCTTCACGATTTTCGATGATGTTGCGCAACTCGCTGGTGGAGCCGAGGATATGGAGCTGATCGACCAGATTCGTTTTGCCGATACTCTCGGTCAGCTCCCAGGACCAGCGCCCGGCGTCTTCGTCCAGGACGGCGAGATCGACATTCTCGACCTCCAGCGTAGCGGCGAAAGCGAATATGAAAAGCTGCGCCAGCGGCGGACCGATGACCACAAATCGGCTTTTCGGGTCACGCAGCAGACTGAGCAGCTCCTTGACGATCTGCACCCGTAATCGAATCCACATCAGTCCAGTCTCTTGCGGGTATTGGCCGCAGTGATTGCGAAGAAAACAAAACCGATGCCGAGCATGGCCGCGATGGCCGGCAGGAACTGGTTCCATACGTCGCCGGCCAGGAACAGCGTCTGCAGACTGGAGACAAAGTAACGTGCCGGCACCACATAGGTGAGCACCTGAATCGGTACCGGCATACTCGAGATCTCGAACAGCAGACCTGAAAGCAGGAAGGCGGGCAGGAAGCCTGAGAACATAGCGATCTGGGCCGCGACGAATTGATTCCGGGACAGCGCGGATATGAGCAGGCCCTGGCCGAGGGCAGGGACGAGGAATGCGCTGCCAAGGATCGCGAGGGCGGCCCATGAGCCGCCCAGTGAGACACCGAACACGGTAGTGGCGAGACCGGCGCAAAGAAATGTCGCTCCCAAGCCGAGCAAGAAATAAGGCAACAATTTCGCAGCCAGAATCTCCAGGATGGTGGCCGGGGTCGACATGATCGCCTCCATGGTGCCGCGCTCCCACTCCCGGGCCACGACCAACGCGGTCAGAAGTGTGCCGATCATGGTCATTACCACTGCGATGGAGCCCGGCACGATGACTTTGCGGCTCTCCAGTTCAGGGTTGAACCAGAAGCGGGGCTCCAGTGCCACGCCGGGAGCCGCGCGCAGATTATCTTGTCCGGCCAGCCAGTTGGCGATCACGCCTTCGGTATAATTGGCGACGAAATTCGCCGTGTTCGGTTGTGATCCGTCGGTAATCACCTGCACTGGCGTCTCGCCGCCTGACCGGAGCCTCGCGTCGAAATCCTGCGGAATGACGATAAGACCACGGAGACTGCCATCGTTGATGCGGGGTATGAGTTCGCGCCGGTCACGGGCGAACGTGACATCGAGCCATATCGTGGCCTCGAAAGCGGCGCCCAGGTCTACGGTATCGGCGCCCGGGTTTTCGATCACGACACCGACGGGTACATCTTCCAGGTCCAGCGAGACGGCGAAAGCAAACAACAGCAACAACACGACCGGCAGCACGAAAGCAATCAGGATGCTGGAAGGGTCGCGCACGACCTGCAGGCTCTCTTTGCGGATCAGCCCCATCAGGCGTTCTGCGCTCACCGTCGGTGCGCTCACGCGGCCTGCTCCACTGTCGCTCGCTGCTCGGCCTCGACCATGGCGATGAAGGCATCTTCCATGGTCGGCTTAGGGCACTCGGCGCCGGCGGAACGGGATTTCAGCGCATCGGGCGTATCCAGTGCAATCACCCGGGAGCGGTACATCATGGCAACTCGATCACAGTACTCGGCTTCATCCATGAAATGGGTGGTGACCAGGATGGTCACACCCTTGCGGACGAGACCGTTGATGTGTGTCCAGAACTCGCGGCGGGTGATCGGATCGACTCCAGAAGTCGGCTCATCGAGGAAGAGTATCGGCGGCCGGTGCATTAGCGCGCAGGCCAGCGCCAGGCGCTGACGGAAGCCGAGCGGCAACTGATCTGCGGAACGGTCGAGGAGTTCGCCCAAGCCGAGAATGCCGATCATCTCGTCCATGCGTTCGCGCCGTTGGCGGCCGGAAAGCCCATAGATGCCGGAGTAGAAACGCAGGTTTTGCCGCACGGATAGCAGCCCGTACAGCGAGAATTTCTGCGCCATGTAGCCTAGCTGTTGTTTGGCCGCGCTGGCGGTCGTCAGCAGGTCGTGCCCGGCCACTCGTGCTTCGCCCTCGGTGGGTTTTAGCAGACCGCAAAGCATCTTGAAGGTCGTGGACTTGCCGGCGCCGTTCGGGCCCAGCAGGCCGAAGATCTCGCCCTGGCTGACGTCGAATGTCACATCGCCGGCCGCGGTGAAGTCGCCGAAGCGCTTGGTGAGGCCGCGGCAAGTCACCGCGTACGCGGAGTCGAGCGTGGCCGGTTCCATGGTCTCGGCGAGCTCGGACCTGCCGCCCGGTCCCCCGCCCAGCCGGTCGATGAAGGCATCCTCGAAACGGGGATCGGTGGGCTCGATGCTCGCTCCGTTTGAGGCGGCGAATTCACGCAGGCTCTGCTGCGCATCCGCGTCGGCCAGTACGATCCGCAAGCTGGCACCCTGGATTACACCGTCGCGGGCCTGGGGTAACTCCAGGGCGTCCCCCAACATCGCGCGCAGGTCGCCGTCTGCTGCCCGGAGACGCCAGGTCCGGCCGCGCACCTCGTCGGCGAGGGAGTCCGGCGGTCCGTCGAACTCGATCGTTCCCTCGTTTATGAGTATGACCGAATCGCAGCGCTCCGCCTCGTCCAGATAGGCGGTGGACCAGACGACGGCCATACCTTCCTGTGTGAGATTCGTCACCATCTGCCAAAGCTCGCGGCGCGATACCGGATCGACACCGACGCTGGGTTCGTCGAGCAGGAGTATCTTCGGGCCGGCCATCAGCGCACATGCGAGACCGAGTTTCTGTTTCATGCCGCCGGACAGATTCCCGGCTCGGCGCCGCGTGAACTGTCCCAGGCGGGTGAAGTCCAGCAACCGGGAGAACGTCTCGTCACGGCGGATCGAGGGGAGCGAGCGCAGGCGCGCATAGAGGGTCAGGTTCTCCATCACCGTCAGATCCTCGTACAGTCCGAAGCGCTGCGGCATGTAGCCCGTCACCGAGTGCACACCCGCATCGTCCGTCCGAGTGTCGTAACCGGCCATGTGGATACTGCCGCGGTCGGCTTGCAGCAGAGCCGCCATGAGGCGCATCAGTGTCGTCTTGCCGGCGCCATCTGGTCCGACGAGACCGGTTAGGCTGCCGCCCTTTATCTCGGCATTGACGTCGATCAATGCCTGCGTGTCACCGAAGGACTTGCAGACATCCTCGACGCGGCAAAGAACCTCCGTCACGGGCCGTCCGAAGCGTCGTCGAAGGTTACCGTCACGGGCATGCCCTGGCGCAGGGCGTCATCTGCCTCCTCGACCACGATCCGAAGCCGGTAGACAAGGGAAGTTCTGAGCGCCTCGGTCTGTACCGTCTTCGGCGTAAATTCGGCTCGGGGCGAGATAAAACCGATTTGCCCGCGGTAGCGACGGTCGCTGCTATCGGTGCTGATCCAGGCGCTTTTGCCGGGGTGGATGCGGCCGAGGTCAGGTTCATCAATGTAGGCACGAACCCAGACCGGCCGCCTGAGCGACAGCGTATACACCGGCATTCCTGCGGCCAGTATCGTTCCCGGCTCCCGCGCCCGGGTCAGTATCACGCCGTCGGCCGGTGCGGTCAGTTGCGTATCCGCGAGGCGGGTGCGTGCCTGCGCGAGGCGAGCACGTTCGGCAGCGAGCGCTGCGTCGGCGGCGGCTATATCCTCGCTACGGAAACCTTCCCGGGTGAGGTCGAGGTCCTCCAACGCGGCATCGAGACGTGCGGCAGAGGCGCGCTCTTCGGCGATTGCCTGATCGAGAATACGCTGAGATCCGGCACCGTCCGCCATCAATTCCTTCTGCCGCGTCAATATGCGGGTGGCGTTCTCGTGCACCGCCCGGGCTTCGATTACCCGGGACTCTGCGCGGCGCACTTCCTGCGGTCGGCTGCCGGCCCGAAGCTTGCGCAATTGCGCCTTGGCTCTGGAGACCGCAGCCTGGGCGGCCTGCACGTGCTCCCGGTAGGGTTCCGGATCGAGTTGAGCCAGCGTGCTACCGGTACCGACGGTGTCTCCCTCCTCGAACGCCATGACCGCCAGGGTGCCGGGTACCCGGAAACCGAGTGCGACTTCACGGATGTCCACATTGCCATAGAGCCGGAGGGAATCGCCGTCGGCGGTTTCGCCGACGAAGCGCCAGACCACGATTGCTCCCACGATGGCGGCCGCAATGACAACAATGACGGGCAGCCGCTTTTTCATGTCGCATCTCCTGCGATCGCCGCGATATTGTCCCGGACGACACTCTGGATCTCCGTCACTTCGCGCGGCCCGATCCGCTTCCAGCCCATCAGCCGGAGCGCTGCGGCATTGGCGGCCCGGAAGACGATCACCTGTCCTATGACCGTCAGGACGCGAATACGGTCGTGTGCGGACCGGCCGTCACCGCCACGGGCGCCATTCAACAGGTAAGAGAGGGGTTCGATGATGCGGCGGATGAAACGCTGATAGAGCACGTCGAAGGCAGGCGAGGGGTCCTGCTGTTCCCGCAGGATTATTCGTGCCCATGCATGAGTCTCCTCCGAACTCACTACCTCCACCAGCCGGTCGGTGATGCGGTAGATGAGTTCCAGATAGGCTTCGGGCGGGGTATCCGGATCTTCCTGCAGTTGCGTGCGTTCCTCGAGCACCGACGCTGCCACAGGCCCGATCTGCTCGCTCAAACTCTCGGCGATATGCTCAATCGTAGCGAGGTACAGCCCCTCTTTTCCGCCGAAGTAATAGGAGATCATTGCCTGGTTGGCACCAGCTTGCCGAGCAATCGAGCGCGTGCTGACCGCGTCGTAACCAAGGCGACCGAACCCCTCGATTGCGGCGGCGATCAGTGCTCGTCGACCTTCTTCGCCGCGGCTGCTGCCAGGTTTGCGCTCGTCAGCCATGGTTGCATTATCAGCCATCAACCAAAATTAGTCAAACGATTGATTAGTTTGGAATCGAAAATGGCTGTATGACCTTATGGGGGCTATTGCCGGATCCGGCCGGGTTGGTTCGCTCGGTGATCGTTCGTCAAGCCACCTTCAGACGCCGCGCATTGCAGGCTCTGGTCTAAGCAATTACTGTTCCAACCAATCCGGCTGCGGATCGGTAATCGCGCCACGCTCGGTTCGTTCCGGGACTACAGACAGGGGGTAAGACATGCGTAAGCACAGGAAAAAGGTGCGGATTATGAATCGACAGATATCCGCTAAACGCATCCGCATGATGCTGGTGCTTTCGTTTGTCTTTTTCGCGGTGTCCGGCGGGTTTCTATCGGCTGGAGCGTCGGAAAAATTCCCATCGAGCCTGACGCCTCGGCTGCAGGAACTCCTGCAGCAGGAAATGCAGTCCATTCATGCCGCGAGTCAGCAGATCCTGACATCGATGATCGAGGGGGACGATATGCGGACCGCGGAATTGGCGCAGCAGATTCATGACAGCTTCATTCTTCGCCAGTCGATGACCGGGGAAGATAAAACCGATTTCATGCGCACCGTACCGCAGGAGTTTGTGGCGATGGACCGCGCGTTTCATGCGACGGCAGCCGAGCTCGCGCAAGCTGCGCGCGTTAGTGACAGAGAAGGTCAGCATGCTGCATTCGCACGCATGATCGAATCCTGCACCGATTGCCATGCACAGTTCGCTACGGTACGTTTCCCGGGCTTTCAGCTTTGAAGGGGGCGGTGGAGGCCCCGTTGGTCTCGCGCGTCTTTCAATGACCGACTCTCCGCCAGCGTGACCTGAATAACGAAATTATCTGGTGCCTGGTGGCATAGACGCAATTCGATAATCTACCGCAACAGCAACGCGAAAAATCTCCGCTCACGGCCAGAACCGGTCGCTCGTAATGCGTCACATTTCGTTGAAAGCAGCTGGTACTCGCACCGCAGGGCCCGGTGTACTTTCCTCGCCCAGTTCCAACATGATTTGGTCGGACGCGTTAAAGCGATAAAGTGTGATGCCTCCCCACGCTCCCTTAGTCGTTTCGGCTTCCCCTGCATTGCCTGGGGTTGCGCTCCGGGCCTGAAAATTCAAAACCACCACAACTCCGTCGCCGTCCGTCACAACATGTCGCACGGTGACGACCGCGTCGACCCAGCGTTTCCCAAACCCCACTGCGAAGTCGCGAACCGCATCGCGCCCTCGGATTGTCGGTTTGCTCATAATCTCGCGGAATATTGGGTAGCTGATGACGATATTCGGGGCGGCGAGTTTTTCGACCACAGACGGATTGCCAGTGTAAATTCCACGAAGAAACTCGACCGCGAGTCTCTTTCGTTTGGCAACGGTATCTGCTGGCGCCATGGGTGGTGAAAGTCCAAGCTGAGTCAGCATCGCGACGTTGTTCCCATTCAACCCAAAGCTCTGCAATCTTTCCGGAGTCAATTCGGAAAAACGCGATGAACGGCCCGTCTACCGACTTGCCCGTTGCCGGCAGATCGTCCATCGGGCCGGTTTGAGTAGCCAGATAAACGGCTCGAATTGCGACGAAATCACCTTCCGCTATCATCTTGTCCAATCGGACATGCTGATCTGGAAACGTAGCAAGGAAAGACTTCTGGAGAGAGACGAAATCATCGAGAGACCGGACTGGTGGCCCTGCGGTGGGCGACCGGCTGCAAAGGGTCGTAAGCGGTCATGTTATCGCATCCGACAGTACGTTAGCTGCTACGAGAAAAAGTGAGAGGCGCGCGGTTAGGTAGAACAGCGTGCGGATAGGGGAGGGGAGGATGTCCGATTGGGTGTTGCTGCTCTCAAAATCAGCGATTAGTTGGCCAATTCGGAAAACAAAAGTGCGACATTGCCGGTGCGACTCGGTGCGACATTGGCGATTTTTGGCCTGGAGTGGGCAATAACGGGTATTAGGCAAGGCCCCGCTGGCTACGCATCCCCATGACATTCCTGCCATGAGCCACATGAATAATCGCCCACATCACCGAGAAATACAGGTTGCGCCGATGATGGATTGGACGGAAGGAATCGGAATAGCAATTTAGGATCAGCGGCCTAGGGAATCAGTCGCTGTCAACGCCGGTTCAAAACTGACCCCTTTTTGTCCGATGTCGTCGGAGTAAAATTGACCCCCTCCCATAGTGGCTGATGACTCAGCCGATCTTGTTGCCTGTTCTTATCCCTGCCTTCTTTTTGTCCT
>Ga0102929_1002529_pt1 | contig 10851 bp, 6 predicted proteins | sample SalPonR1_B_D2_MG_FD_78510 | JGI IMG/M metagenome (GOLD analysis project Ga0102929, IMG submission 78510) | Salt pond soil microbial communities from South San Francisco under conditions of wetland restoration - Salt Pond MetaG R1_B_D2_MG | ecosystem: Environmental > Aquatic > Marine > Intertidal... | reverse complement strand
GATCGAGCGGCTCATGCCCGCGGAATCCTCCGGTTCGACGCCGATGATGCGGATGTCGTCCCGCAGCGCCTTGATATACGACGCTATCCCGGCGATGAGGCCGCCGCCGCCCACCGGCACGAATACCGCGTCGATGTCGCCCGGATGCTGGCGCAGTATCTCCATGGCGATGGTGCCCTGGCCGGCGATGACGTCCGGGTCGTCGAAGGGATGGATGAAGGTCAGGCCGCGCTCGGCCTCCAGCCGCCGGGCATGGGCATAGGCGTCGTCGTAGGTGTCGCCCTCGAGCACGACCTCGCCGCCCAGCTTGCGCACCGCGTCCACCTTGATTCGCGGCGTGGTCACCGGCATGACGATGAAGGCCTGGATGCCGAGCCGCCTGGCCGCCAGCGCCACGCCCTGGGCATGGTTGCCCGCCGAGCTGCAGATGACGCCTTTCTGCAGGTCTTCGTCCGCCAGCCGGGACATGCGGTTGTAGGCGCCGCGGAGCTTGAAGGAGAAGACCTGCTGCAGGTCTTCGCGCTTCAGCCACACCGCGTGGCCGAGACGCGCGGAGAGGTTCGGGGCCGCATCCAGCGGTGTCTCCTCCGCCACTTCGTAGACACGGGCGGTGAGGATGCGCTTCAGATAGTCGGTGGGGTCCGGCCTCATCCGGCTACGGTAACCCGCAGCGCGGCAGCCGGGCAAAAAATTGTAGGAGCGCCTTCAGGTCCGACCCTCGATGGGCATGTAGGAGGGGCTTCAGCCCCGATTCTTTAATCGGTCGGGCCTGAAGGCCCTCCTACCAGGTGAGTCAGGTGCCCTCCGCCGAAATCACGTTGCCGTCTGCGTCGACGGGCACGATCTCGCCGATGTCCAGCGCGCGGATGTCGTCCTCGATCTGCGCACGGTCGCCGACGACCACCCAGATGAGGTTATCCGGCTTCACGTACTCGTCCGCCGCCTCGCTGACCTGCTGCAGGGAGACGCCGCGCACGTTCTCGGCGTAGGTGTCCCAGTAGTCGTCGTCGTAGCCGAAGCGCACCATCTGCACCAGCGAGCCCGTGACGGCACCGGCGGTCTCCCAGCGGCCGGGCAGGGAGAGCGTGTCGTCGTCCAGCACCCGCGCGAGTTCGTCCTCGGTGGGCGGGCGCTCGCCGACGATCTCCACCATCTCGCGCCGGATCTCCGCCATGGACGGGGCGGTCTTGTCCGTCTGCACCGGCGCATAGCCCAGGAACGGGCGGGGACCGGCGGCGTCCAGGATGAGCGTGCGGGCGCCGTAGGACCAGCTCTTGTCCTCGCGCAGGTTCATGTTCAGCCGCGCGGAGAAATCGCCGCCGAGCACTGCGTTCATGGCGTCGATGGCGAACTCGTCCGGGTTGGCCTTCGGCGGCATGAGGTGGCCGGCGAAGATGATGGACTGCCCGGCGCCCGGCCGGTCGAGGAGGTAGATCTTCTCTTCCGGCTGCTGGGCCACGTCGGCGACGTTCTTGACCGGCACCGAGCCGGGCTCCCAGTCGCTGAACAGCTTCTCGAGCTTCGGCCGGATGCTCTCCATGCGGGTGTCGCCCACGACCACCATGGTCGCGTTGTTCGGGCGGAACCAGGTTTGGTGGTAGTCCTGCAGGGTGCCCCGGTCGATCCGCTCCAGCGACTCCAGGGTGCCCGAGCCGGTAAGCGGCAGGCTGTAGGCATGGCCGTCGCCGTACATCAGCTCCGGGAACACGCGCAGTGCCATCGACACCGGCGTCACCTTCTCGCGCTGGATCTGCGCCCGCAGCTGGTTCTTCAGCCGGGCGAGGTCGGCCTCGGGGAAGACCGGATTCAAGATGACGTCGGCGTAGATGTCCAGCGACTCGTCCAGGTTCGCCGTCAGCGCGTTCAGTGAGACCGAGGACATGTCCAGGTTCGAGCCGGCGCCCAGGTTCGCGCCCAGGCGGGACAGCTCCTCGGAGATCTCGAGCGCGCCGCGCCGCTTCGTGCCCTCGTCGAGCATGGACATGGTCAGGTTCGAGGTCCCGGGTTCGCCGAACTGATCGGAGGCATAGCCTGCGTCCAGCAGCAGGGTGAAGCTGACCGTGGGCACGGCGTCGCGGCTGGCCACGATGAGTTCCATACCATTGTCCAGGGTGGTCCGCTCGAAGTCGTCGAATTCCACGGAGGGGAACCGGTCGGGCATCGGCGGTCCGTCACTGCGGTCGGCACCATCGCCCGCCGCGGCGAGTTCCGGGAACGGATGCACCTCGAGGGTGTAGGAGCCCGCGTCATACCAGCGCCGCGCCGCCTCCATCACACTCTTCGGTGTCGCCTCCTCGATGCGGGCGAGGGAGACCTTGTAGAAATCCGGGTCGCCTGCATAAACGGCGTTCTGCGCCAGGATGTCGGATTTGCCGCCGAAGCCGCCGATACGCTCGATGCCGCGCACGAAGGCCGCGACATAGCGGGTCTTCGCTCGCTCGAGTTCGTCCTTCGTCGGGCCATCCTCGAGGAAGCGGGCCAACTCCTCGTCAAGGGCCTGTTCGACGGCGGCCAGGTCGCCGCCGGGCTGGGCGGTGGCCTCGAGGCCGAGCACGCCGGCGATCTCGGCGAAATAGGGCGTGGCGTCCACCGCGGTGGCGATCTGCTCGTCGTAGACCAGCCGCTTGTACAGCCGCGAGGTCTTGCCGGAAGACAGGACGCTGCCGGTCAGGCTCAGCAGCTCGGCGTCCGGATGGCCCCAGTGGGGTGCCACCCAGTTCTTGTAGATCCGTGCCTGGGGCACCCGGTCCTGCATGATCTCGCGGGCGTCGGCTTCGCGCTTCGGCGACCAGGCCTCGAACTTGGCGATGGGCGGCCCCGGCGGGATGTCGCCGAAGTACTTCTCGGCCTTCTCCAGGGCGAGTTCGGGCGAGACGTCACCTGCGATCACGACCACCGCGTTGTTCGGACCATAGTAGGCCTTGAACCACTCCTGCACGTCTTCCAGGCTGGCCGCATTCAGGTCCTCCATGGAGCCGATGGGTAGCCACTGGTAGGGATGGCCTTCGGGGAACAGGTTGCGGAAGATGTGGGTGAAGACCTGGCCGTAGGGCTGGTTCTCACCCTGGCGCTTTTCGTTCTGCACCACGCCGCGCTGCTCGTCCAGCTTGTCCTGGTCCACCGCGCCCAGGAGGTGGCCCATGCGGTCGGACTCCATCCACAGTGCCAGGTCCAGGGCCGTCGAGGGGACGTTCTGGAAGTAGTTGGTACGGTCGAAGCTGGTGGTGCCGTTCTGGTCGGTGGCGCCCACCTTCTGGAACGGCACGAAATACTCGCCGTCGTAGTTCTCCGTGCCGTTGAACATCAGGTGCTCGAACAGGTGCGCGAAGCCGGTCTTGCCCTCCGGTTCGTTCTTCGAGCCCACGTGGTACCAGACGTTCACCGCCACGATGGGCGCCTTGCGGTCCTCGTGGACGATCACCGTGAGGCCGTTGTCGAGCGTGAATTCGGTGTAGGGGATATCGATGTCGGTTGCCGAGGGGGCGGCGTTCGCCGCAAGCGCCGACAGCGACAGGACGAGGGCGGCTAGCCCCCGGCCGGGGAGGTTGCTGAGATTCATGGTCTGCCTTCTTTCGCGTGCGTCGATAGCGCGCGCATTCTAGCAAATGCATTCGCGCGGCCATGATCGGGCGCCGGCCTGGCCGGATGCCCGACCCCTGTTCCGACCGTTGGGCCGCTGCAGGGTTCCGCTACTCCTCCGGATCACCGGGCTCCGAAGGCGTGGCGGAGCCGGTGGCGATCCGGGTAAACAGGGATCATTCGCCGGTTCCCGGCGCCGTCTTCTCGATGCGGTAATGCCGCGAGTAATTGTGATCCATGATGTTGGCGCGGTACCCCTTCACGTAGGGCTTCACCAGGTGACGGGCCACGTAGAAGTAGGCGAAGACCGCCGGGTAGTCCTCGATCAGCATCTGCTCGGCCTCGCGCAGGATGGCGGCCCGCCGCGTCATGTCCCGTTCGCTCGAGGCCTGATCGAGAAGCCGGTCGAAGTCCGGGTTGGCGTACCAGGCCGGATTCTGCGGGCTGTCGGAGCGGAATATCTCTAGGAAGGTGTAGGGGTCGTTGTAGTCGCCGGTCCAGCCGTAGCGCAGTATCTCCCAGCGGGCGGGCTCCTTGCGGGTCTCCAGCATCACCTTGAACTCCTGGTTCACCACGGTGACGTCGGCGCCAAGCGCGGAGCGGATCATCTCCTGCACGGCCACCGCGATCTTCCTGTGGTTGTCGCTGGTGTTGTAGAGGATGCGGGCCTCCAGCGGGTCATCGGCCGAGTAGCCTGCCTGCCGATACAGCCGGCGGGCCTCGGCCAGCCGCCGCTCCGCGGGCCAGTCCTTCCACGGATACTCCGCGGCGGTGTAGTTGTCGACGCCGGGCGGCACCAGCCCCCAGGCACCCTCCTGGCCGCCGCTCAGCACCTTGTCGACGAGGGCCTCCCGGTCCACCGCCATGGCCAGGGCCCGGCGCAGGCGCACGTCGTCGAACGGCGGCTCGGTCAGGTCCAGCACGAAGAAATAGGTACTGAGGTAGGGGGTGACGTGCAGCTGGTCGCCCAGGTTGTCCTTGATCCAGCCGTACCGATTGTTGGGCACCGACTGGGTGAAGTCGAGTTCGCCGGCCCGGTAGCGCTGCAGTTCGGCGGCGTGCTCCTCGATGGGGTAGTAGTAGACCGTGTCGATCTGCACGTTGGCGGCGTCGTGGTAATGGGGATTGCGGCGCAGCCGGACGAAGGAATTCACGGCCCACTCGTCCAGGGTATAGGCGCCGTTGGAGACCATGTTGCCGGCGCGCACGAAGTCCTCGCCGTGGGCGGCGTAGCTGGCCCGGTGCAGCGGGTAAGTGGCGGAGTGGCTCAGCAGCGAGAGGAAGTAGGGCGTCGGCGTCTCGAGTTCGACCACGAAGGTGCGCTCGTCCGGTGCGGAGACGGCCAGCGCCTCGGGCGGCAGCTCGCCCCGGTTGACTGCCTCGGCGTTGTTCACCGGGAACAGCACCTGGGCATAAGTGGAGGCCGTCGCCGGGTCCACCGTGCGGCGGAAGCCGGCGACGAAGTCCGCTGCCGTCACGGGATCGCCGTTGGACCAGGCGGCGTCTTCGCGCAGGGTGAACCTCCAGGTAAGCCCGTCCGCCGATACCTCCCACGACTCGGCCGTGCCGGGCACCACCCGGGCATCGACGTCTCCGGTGGTCAGACCCTCGTAGAGATCCCGCAGGATCTCGAAGGAGGCGCTGTCCTCGGCCAGATGGGGATCCAGCGTGGCGGGCTCGGCGCCGTTGCCCCGGTGAAAAGTGATGCCGTCGTCGGCGGCGGGCGAGCCGTCCGGCGCACGCTCGCCGCAGCCGGCGCCAGCCAGGGCGAGCAGTATCAGCGCCAGTGATTTCAGCGTGGTCTGCATGATGAAAGGCAATGGCCGGGGAGGGGCGATGATGGCAAAGGTGCCCGGCCCGGGCAATGAACCGGCGCATGGCAATCGGCGGCGGTGCGGCCGATAATGCCGCGATGGATTCAGCCAGCGCAACGCCCCGGCGGGAGCTCTATCCCGCCATCGTGCCAAATCACTCCGGCATGATCGCCGTCGGGGACGGCCACGAGCTGTACTACGAGGAATGCGGCAACCCCCGCGGCAAGCCGGTGGTGCTGCTGCACGGCGGCCCCGGTAGCGGCTGCAGCGGCAAGATGCGCCGCTTCCACAACCCGGACGTCTACCGCATCGTGCTGTTCGACCAGCGCGGCGCCGGCCGCAGCCGGCCCCACGCCAGTCTGGAGCACAACACGACGCAGCATCTCGTGGCCGATATCGAGGTCATCCGGGCGGCGCTCGGCATCGAGCGCTGGCAGGTATTCGGCGGCTCCTGGGGCAGCACGCTGGCCCTCGCCTACGCCCAGGCGCACCCGGAGCGGGTGACCGAGCTCGTGCTGCGCGGCATCTTCCTGCAGCGACGCAAGGAGATCCGCTGGTTCTACCAGCACGGCGCCAGCGAGATATTCCCGGACCGCTGGGAGCGCTACCTCGAACCGATACCGGACAGCGAGCGCGACGATCTGGTGGGCGCCTATTACCGGCGCCTTACCGGCGAGCGCCGTGAGGAGCAGCTCGCGGCGGCGCGGGCCTGGTCCATGTGGGAGGGCGCGGCGAGCTGCCTGATCCCGGACCCGGCACTGGTATCCGATTTCGGCGAGGCGGCCCACGCACTGGCGATGGCCCGCATCGAATGCCATTACTTCGTCAACGGCGGCTTCCTGGAGGAGGGGCAGCTGCTGCGCGACGTCGAGCGCATCCGCAGCATCCCGGCGGTCATCGTGCAGGGCCGCTATGATATGGTTTGTCCGGCCACCAGCGCCTGGGACCTGCACCGGGCGTGGCCTGAGGCGCGGTTGCGCATTGCGCCCGACGCCGGTCACTCGGCCTTCGAGCCGGGCAACGTCCACGAACTCGTCACCGCCACGGATACCTTTGCCTGAATCATGAAAAAACTGCTCATCACCAACGCGCGCCTGGTCAACGAGGGCGCGATCACCGACGCCGACGTCCTGATCGACGGCGAGCGCATCGAGAAGATCGCCTCCTCCATCCGGGCGGGGGACGACATGCAGGTGCTGGATGCCGAAGGGCGTCATCTCATCCCCGGCATGATCGACGACCAGGTCCACTTCCGCGAGCCCGGCCTCACCCACAAGGGCGACATCGCCACCGAATCCGCTGCGGCCGTGGCCGGCGGCATCACCAGCTACATGGAGATGCCGAACGTCGACCCGCCCACCACCACCGTCGCGGCGCTGGAGGAGAAGTACGACCGGGCCGCCGGCCGCTCGTCGGCGAACTTCGCCTTCTATCTGGGCGCCACCAACGACAACATCAGTCAGATCCGCGCACTCGCCACCGGCAGCGCCTGCGGCATCAAGGTGTTCATGGGCGCCTCCACCGGCAACCTGCTCGTGGACGACCCGGACGCGCTGGAACTCATCTTCCGCGACGCGCCGGTGACCGTGGTGACCCACTGCGAGGACTCGCCGATGATCTGGGAGGCCGAGGCCGCCGCCCGGGAGAAGTACGGCGACGACGTGCCGATGAGCGAGCATCCGCGCATCCGCTCGGCGGAGGCCTGCTACAAGTCGTCCAGCTATGCCGTCGACATGGCCCGGCGCCACGGCACCCGGCTGCACGTGCTGCACCTCACCACGGCGATGGAGATGGAGCTGTTCTCGACGGCGCCCCGGGGTGAGAAGCATGTCACCGCCGAGGTCTGCGTGCATCACCTCTGGTTCGACGACTCCGACTACGAGCGGCTGGGCGCCCTTATCAAGTGCAACCCCGCCATCAAGCGCCGGGAGGATCGGGACGCGCTGCGCCAGGCGCTGGCCGACGGGCGCATCGACGTGGTGGCCACCGACCATGCGCCGCACACGGCGGAAGAGAAGGCGAGCAGTTACTTCGGCGCGCCTGCCGGTTTGCCGCTGGTGCAGCATGCGCTGCCGAGCATGCTCGAGCACGTGCACGAGGGCCGCTACAGCCTGGAGTTCGTGGTGGACCGCACCAGCCACGCCGTCGCCGACATTTTCGGCGTGGAGAACCGGGGCTATGTGCGCGAGGGCTACTACGCGGATCTCGCCATCGTCGACATGGACGACCCCTGGACCGTGTCGAAGGACAATCTCCTCTACAAATGCGGCTGGTCTGCCTTCGAGGGCGTCACTTTCCGCTCGCGTATCCGCACCACGCTGGTGAACGGCCGGGTCGTCTGGGACGCCGGCCGCATCGTCGGCGAGCCGGCGGGCCAGCGCATGAGCTTCGGCGCACCGGTCCGCTAGCGGCTACGGACGGCCGCCGCACGCGGCCGACACTGATCCCGACATCGCCGGGGCCTGATTGCCGGCCGCTTCCCGGCCCCCTATCATGCTGCGCTCAGCTTTTCAGCACGGCGGGGGAGAGACCATGCTGCACTTGCCACAGGTCGACTACAGTCTGGCCGAGACCATATTGCGACGCGCGGAACTGGACCCGGACAACCGGGCCATCGTCTTCGAGGAGAAGGAATACACCTACCGGGAGCTGGTGGAACGCATCCGCCGCCTCGCCACGGTGCTGAAGACCGGCGGCGTCTGCCAGGGCGACCGGGTGGGCTACCTGGGCGTCAATCACCCCGCCTTCCTCGAGACCCTGCTGGCGACGACGGCCCTGGGCGCCGTCTTCGTGCCGCTCAACTTCCGCCTGACCGGCACCGAACTGGAATTCATCATCAACGATGCGGGCATCCACACGCTGGTGACCGACGACATGCTGCGGCCGGTCATCGGGCCGGTGCGCACGGCGCTGTGCGTGCGCCGCTACGTCGCCGCGGAGAGCGCGGCCGAGGGCTGGGAGGACTACCAGGGCCTGCTCGCCGCCAGCGACCCGTACCAGGGCCACATCGCGGCGTCGCCGCACGACACCGCCGTCATCATGTACACCTCGGGCACCACCGGCCGGCCGAAGGGCGCCATGCTCACCCATGGCAACCTGCTGTGGAACAACGTCAGCGCCGCCTTCGCGCTGTCCTCTAACCCGGACGACATCACGCTCGTCGCCGCGCCGCTGTTCCACATCGGCGGGCTGAACGTGACCACGCTGCTGGCCATGCAGATCGGCGCCTGCGTGGTACTGCACCGGGCCTTCGATCCCGGCAAGGCGCTGGAGGACATCGCCCGCTACCACTGCACCACCATGTTCGGCGCGCCGGCCATGTTCCTGTTCATGGCGCAGCAGCCGAAGTTCGCGGACACCGACCTCTCCAGTTTGCGCTCGCTGGTGGTGGGCGCCGCGCCGGTGCCGAAGTCCCTGCTGGAGATCTACGGTAGCCGGGGCGTGAACCTGGACCAGGGCTATGGGCTCACCGAGACCTCGCCGCTGGTGAGTTTCCTGAAGTCCCGGTACACCGCGGAGAAAATCGGCTCCGCCGGCAAGCCGGGGCTGTTCGGCGAGATCCGCGTCGCCGATGCCGAGGGCCACACGCTCGAGGCCGGCGCGGTGGGCGAGATCCTCTACCGCGGGCCCAACGTGATGAAGGGCTACTGGAACCGACCCGAGGCTACTGCCGAGGCCATCGACCAGGACGGCTGGTTCCACACCGGCGATGCCGGTTACCTGGACGAGGACGGCTTCCTGTTCATCAGCGACCGGGTGAAGGACATGGTCATCAGCGGCGGCGAGAACGTCTACCCGGCCGAGGTGGAGGGCGTGCTGTACGAGCACCCGGCCATCGCCGAGGTGGCGGTGATCGGGGTGCCGGACGAGAAGTGGGGCGAGGCGGTCACCGCCGTGGTGGCCCTGAACGAGGGCGCCGAACTCACGCTGGAGGAACTGCGCGACTTCGCCGACGGCCAGCTCGCGCGCTACAAGCTGCCGCTGCGCCTGCACATCGTGGATGCGCTGCCCCGCAACCCGGCGGGCAAGGTGCTGAAGTTCGAGCTGCGGGAGGAATTGGGGGCCGATTGACTCGTCGGGACCCGATCCGTCAGCTCGCGTAGGTCACGCCGCCGTCCACCGTGACGGTGGTGCCCACGAGATAATCCCCGGAACGGGCGGCCAGGAAGACGGCCGCCGCCGCCATATCTTCGGCCGTGCCCACCCGGCGGGCCGGGATGTGCTGGCTGACCACGTCCGGATTGTCGCGGGCCCAGATGTTCATGTCGCTGGCGAAGGCGCCCGGCGCGATGGCATTCACGCAGATGTTGTCGGCGATCAGCCGCTTCGCCAGCCGTCGGGTCAGGTGGATGACGCCGGCCTTGCTGGTGACGTAGGAGTAGGTCTCCAGCTCCGGCGTGCGCAGGCCGTCGATGGAGGCGATGTTGATGACCTTGGCCGGACGGTCCTCGCGGGCCGCCTTGCGCAGCATCGGCGCGAATCGCTGGGTGAGGAAGAACAGCGACTTGGCGTTCAGGTCCATCACCTGGTCCCAGCCCTGCTCGGAGAACTCGTCGAAAGCCTCGCCCCAGGCCTTGCCCGCGTTGTTCACCAGGATGTCCAGGTGGTCCTCCCGGGCGTGCACGTCGGCGACGAAGGCGTCGATGCCGGTCAGCGTGGAGACGTCGTGGGGCAGGGCGATGCACTCGCCGTGCTCGCGCATCTCGCCGGCCGCCTGTTCACAGGGCTCCGCCTTGCGCGCGGTGATATAGGTACGCACGCCGCCGCGCACGAAGCCTTCGGCGATCATGCGGCCGATGCCGCGGGAGCCGCCGGTGACCACCGCCACGCGGCCCGAGAGATCGAAGAGGTTGTCCATCGTCGCTCCTTTTTTCTGCCCCGGAAAGAGAAAGGCCCGCCATGCTACAACATGACGGGCCTTCGGGCGGTCCGCTGTCCGGCTAGCGCCGCAGTTCGGTGAGAATCTCCGGGTTCTCCTCTTCCCGCGCCAGCACCGTGTGACAGGTCGAACAGCGGCGCGTGATACGGTCGCCCTCGACGGTCTCGAGTGTCCGGTTGTGGCAGCGGAAGCAGCCCGGCGATTGCTGATGGCCGATGTGGTCCGGATACGTGTTCCACCACACCTTCATGTGGGGGAAGACGTTCACCGCGTACAGGTCGCCCAGTGTCTCGCCGGCCTGCTCGATGGCCACGGCCTTCTCGGCGGCCATCTCCGGGTAGTTCTCCTCGTAGAAGGCGGTCAGCTCCGTGGCGATGACGGTGCGCGCTTCCTCGTGGCTCTCGAACTGCCGGTCGATGATGCGCACGCCTTCGCGTTTGACGAAGGGCAGCGACGGGTCGATGCGCCCGTCGTGGATGGCGTTGTCCACCTCTTCCCCGGGCTGGCGGTACTGGTGGCTGGGCCGGTTGTGGCAGTCGACGCAGTCCATGGTGCGCCACAGGCCGTCGTCCTCCGGCG
>Ga0102929_1002528_pt1 | contig 10853 bp, 6 predicted proteins | sample SalPonR1_B_D2_MG_FD_78510 | JGI IMG/M metagenome (GOLD analysis project Ga0102929, IMG submission 78510) | Salt pond soil microbial communities from South San Francisco under conditions of wetland restoration - Salt Pond MetaG R1_B_D2_MG | ecosystem: Environmental > Aquatic > Marine > Intertidal... | reverse complement strand
TCCTTCATCTCCCGTTGCCGCATCGGCATGCTGTCGAGGCCGCATCATCCAGCAGGACGACCAGGGCCGTGTCACGCTCCTCGAACTTCGAGCGCGTCGCCGCAACGGCCTCCGGCTGCTCCCGTAGCTGGCGGTCGGCCGGCGCCGGCGCGCCGGGCAAGAAGCGACTGCCGACTATCGGCGAGCCGGGGCCGTGGGCGAGCCTCGCCGGATCACGAAGGAGGCGCCCCGTATTCCGCAGCGAACTCCGCGAAGGCGCGGTCAAGGGCCTTGTCGTCGACGACGGTGTCCAGGTTCTCCAGCAGTATGGTGAGCAGGTAGTTGTTGCCGTAGTGGTACTGCTCGTTCAGCGCACGCAGCCTGGCATAGGCCTTCTCGGACAGCGCCGCGCTGAAGCGCTTCGGCAGTGGATAGCGTTTGCCGGCCATCGGGCTCTCCCCGGTTGTTGCCCGCGTGCAGTGAGTCTGCAGCGTGGCCGGCGGGCTGTCGAGCGGCGGCGGCCGGCGCCTCAGCGTGCGCGGAGTGCGTTCAGCACGATGGTGACCGAGGACAGCGCCATGGCGAGTGCGGCGACGGCCGGATGGACCCAGCCCGCCATCGCCGCCGGGATGGCGACGCCGTTGTAGGCGATGGCCCAGGCCAGGTTCTCCCGGACGATGCGGCGCGCGCGGCGCGTCAGGTCGAACAGCGCCGGCAGCGCCCTCGCATCCGCCTCGACGAGGGACACCGCTGCCGCCGAGCGCGCCGCGTCGGTGGCCTGGCCGACGGCAACGCCCAGGTCGGCGGCGGCCAGCGCCGGGCCGTCGTTGATGCCGTCGCCGACGAACGCGGTCCGCGCCCCCGAGCGCCGGCAGTCCTCGATGCGGCGCACCTTGTCTTCCGGCGTCAGTCCCGCGTGCGCCTCGCAGCCGAGCCGGGCGCCGATGCGTGCCACCGGACCCGGCCCGTCCCCGCTCAGGATGACGGGCGCCAGTCCCCGGGATCGCAGCGCCCGGATCGCCTCCTCGATCCCGGGCCGCAGCGCGTCTTCCAGGTCCACCACGCCGATGAGGCGGCCGTTGCGGGCGACACCCGAGCGCGTGGCGGCAGTCCCGGGCAGCGTGGGCATATCGACGCCGCCGGCGCGCAGCCAGTCGATACTGCCCACGTCGATGCTCTCCCCGCCCCGCGACCAGCGGACGCCGCGGCCCGGGGATTCGCGCAGTTCGCCGCCGGCGGCGGCCGGCGCCGCGGCCGGTACCCCGGCATTCTCGGCCGCCGCGACCAGCGCGCGGGCGATCGGGTGCGGCGAGGCGTATTCCGCCATGGCCGCCGCGCGCAGGACTTCCCGCTCGTCGGCGCCGGCAAAAGTGTGCACGGCGACCACCGCCGGCCGGCCCACGGTCAGCGTGCCGGTCTTGTCGATGAAGACGCGGTCGGGCACTGCCGCGCCGGTCACCGCATTCAGGTCGCGCAGGATGATACCGCGCCGCGCGGCCGCCGCCGACGCCATCAGGCCGGCGATGGGGGCCGCCAGCGACAGGGCGCACGGGCAGGCGATCACGAACACCGCGAGCGCACGAACCGCCGCGTCCGACGGCGTGCCGCCGGCCGTCAGCACCAGGGCCGCACCGGCTGCCGCCGCCAGCACGGACAGCCACAGGAAGTGCCGCGCCACGGTGTCCGCGGCGCGCTGCCAGGCGGGACGTGCCGCCAGCATCTCGCGCACCTGGCGCGCCAGGCCGTCGATGCGGCGCTTGCCGGCGGCGGCGGTCACGCTGAGGTCGCAGGCCCCGTCGATCACCCGTTCCCCCGCGTGCAGCACGTCGTCCGGACCGAGCGTGACGGGATCGGACTCGCCGGTGAGCAGGCTGCGATCGATGCGGGCGCGGCCGCAGACGATGCGCCCGTCCACGGCCACCCGTTCGCCCGGTCCCAGGCGGACGGTTGCGCCCGCGGCAACCTCCTTCAGTACGGCCCGGCGGGTGCCGCCGTCATCATCCACGACCGTGAGGGTCGTCGGGGCGAGCTCCAGCAGGCCGACGACGGCATCCCGGGCCTTGCGCCGCACCCGCAGATCCAGCAGGCGCGCGACCAGCTGCAGGGTGACCAGCGCGACCGCCACTTCGAAATACACCTCCGCACTGCCGGACAGCAGCGCGGTCCCGGACAGTACCAGGCTGCCCGCCACGCCCACGGTCACCAGCGCGTCGACCCCCGCGATGCCGTGCCGCAGGGTCGCGATGCCCATCCGGTAAAAGGGCACCCCGGCATAGAGAACGACCGGCAGTGAGAACAACCCGGCGGCCAGCGCGAGCCCGTAGCGCGATGCGGGATCGGTCACCACGTCGAGATACAGCACGATGGACGGCAGCATGGCCCACATGCCGAAGAACAGGGCCACGACGAGGCGCAGACCGAGATCCCGGGCCGGGTCGTTCACGCCGGGATTGGCGCCGGACTCCTCGCCGATCAGGCGTGTCTCGTAGCCCAGCCTGCGCACCGCATCGACCAGGGGCGCCGTGTCGTGCACGCCCGGCTGCCACTCGACCACGGCAGCATCGGCTGCGAAGTTTACCGAAGCGCTGGCGACGCCCGGCTGGCGTGTCAGTACCGCCTCGACGCTGGCTGCACAGGCGGCGCAGAACATGCCGTCGACCGTGAGCACGTCGCGGCGCGGTTCGCTCACCTAGGGCGCCTCCTCCGGCGGGAACACCTCGTCGAGTTCGGCGCCCCCCTGCCAGACACCGCGATCGGGGTATTGCTCGCGGCCGGCCGCGACCTGATCCGCCGTGACCGGCGAGCCGGCGTTGCCCCAGGAAGTGCGGATGTAGGTGAGCACGGCGGCGAGCTCGGCGTCGCTCAGCTGGGGAAACGCGGGCATCACGCCGTTGTAGGTTTCACCCCGGACGACCATCTCGCCCTGGACGCCGTGCAGGAGAATCTGCACGAGCCGCTCGTCGTCCTCGAGCACCCAGCGCGAATCCGCCAGCGGCGGGAACACGCCGGAGAGACCCATGCCGTTCGCCTGATGGCACGCAGCGCAATTGCCCGCGTAGACCACGCTGCCGTCCACGCTGTCCGCGGCCGCGGCCACCACGGCCGTGCGCCGGTCGCCGGCGGCCACCGGATAGCCCGTGTTCTGAAAGTAGTACCAGGCACCCCAGGCCAGCAGCAGGATCGAGATGACGGCCAGCTCGCGGGGTACCGGGCTCTCCAGTTCCTCCGGCTCGTCGCGTTCGCGCTGCCTGACCTTGTCGTCCCGCTCACTCATCGGCTTCCCCGCTGACCGGCAGCACGTCCACCGGATAGGTCCGGTCCAGCTCCCTGAGGTACTGGACCAGGTCCAGCGCATCGCGTTTGGCGATGACTACGCCGGTCTCGGGCGCGTAGTCCGGCGGCAACGGCACGGCAACGTCGTCCCTGGCGGGCTCCTCCACAATCTGGAACAGGAACGGATACGACGGCATGGTGCTGCCCGGCGACACCGCGCGGGGGTTGTACAGATGCGCCAGATGCCAGTCCACACTCGGCTGCCGCGCACCGATGTTCAGCAGATCCGGGCCGGTGCGCATCGAGCCGAGCAGGTGGGGCGAGTCGTAGACGAAGTCGCCCGGCACGGCCGCCCGGCCCCAGCCCCGCTCGCCGTCCGGCGCGATGGAGGGATCCCGGGGCTGCTGGCTGTGGCAGTACACGCAGCCGAGGCTGACGTAGACCTCGCGCCCGCGCGCGGCCTGCTCCGAGTAGGGCTCCAGCCCTTCCGGCGCCCTTGCCGTGCCCTGCAGCTGGATGGCCGGCATGACCACGATCATGAGCGCGGCGAAGAGCAGGATCATGGCGGCCGCGGCGACGATGCCGAGTGCGCGGGTCATGAGGCGGCCCTCCCGGCGGCGTCGGCCGGCAGGGGCCGGAACAGCGTGGCCTCGTCGCGCACCGGCCGGCCGCGCACGAGCGCCAGCGCGGCGTGCACCACGAACACCACGTGGCCGAGGGTCATCAGGCCGCCGCCCACCGAGCGCCAGAACAGATACGGCTTGGTGAGATTCACGGACTCCATGAACGGCCGCGCGGCGTCCAGCATGGCCACCCCCTGCAGCCAGCCGCCGATGCTGAGCGGAATGAAGTAGACGCCGAAACCGACGAACACCAGCCAGAAGTGTGCCGCGATCGCGCGGGGGTACGGCCACTCGCGGCCGGTCAGACGCGGCAGGATGAAGTAGATGCTGCCGAACATGATCAGCGAGAAGAAGCCGTACAGGCCGAGGTGCGCGTGGGCCACCGTGTAGTGGGTGAAGTGGGTGATGGTGTTCACCTCACGCAGGGACTGCAGCGAGCCCTGCACGGATGACAGCGTGTACGCCACGGCCCCGAGCGTCACGAAGCGCAGCGTGGGCGAATACAGCAGCAGCCGCCAGTGCCGCGCCACCGTCATGTGATGGTTGATGGCGACGGCCAGCACCGGTATGGCCATCATCACGCTGTGCACGATGGAGATGGTCACCGCCCAGGTCGGCACCGGGCCGCCGATGAGATGATGCAGCCCCACCTGGGAATAGAACAGGGCCAGTGCCCAGAAGCCGATCAACGACAGGCTGTAGGAGTAGATGGGCGAACCCACGATCTTCGGGATGAAGTAGTAGGCCGCGGCCAGGCCGAGCGGCGTCATCCACAGGCCGAGCACGTTGTGGGCATACCACCAGTTCAGCATGGACTGCTCCACGCCGCCGAACAGGTCCGGGATGTTGGCGGTGACGAACAGCATCGGGAACCAGATGAGCGCCGCCAGCAGGTACCAGCTGCTGACGTACAGGTGCTGCACCCGGCGCTCCAGCAGGGAGAGGATCAGCGGCACCGCCGCGAGCGCGCCGCCGATCACCAGCGCGATGTCGATGGGCCAGGGGAACTCCAGCCATTCCATCCCGTCGGTGTAGCCGGCCAGCAGCGCGGCCGTGCCGGCCAGCACGCCGAGATTCCAGATGATCGCGCCACGGGTCGCATACCGGGCGCCCTGGAGGCGCACCTTGAACAGCCGCGGGATCAGCCAGATGCCGACGCCGACACCCGACATGGACGCCCAGCCGTACGCGACCACGTTCAGGTGGGCCGGGCGAATGCGGCCGAAGGTGAGCGCCGCGTCGCTGACCAGCCACTCCGGCATGTGCAGCTTCAGCGACGCGATCATGCCGAGCGCGGAGCCGACCAGGAGCCACACCAGCGAGGACGACAGCCACCAGACCACGGGCACGCGGGTCGAGCGGTCCGCCTGTACGCGGGCCTCCAACTCGTCCTGCTGGCCTTCCCGTCCGGGCTCCTCGACCGCGCCTCGTTCCCGCTGCATCTCGCGGCGGGCGGCCTGCGGCGTCGCCGGGTCCTCCACCCGGCCGACCTCGCCCGGCCCGAAGATCGTCCGTGCGGCACGGGGCCCCATGGTGAACTGGTCGTTGGCCAGCGCCCAGATCAGGAGCGCGAGGCCGCCGACAGAGATCAGGAAGGTGGCGGCCAGCAGGAATGCGATTGCGGTGGTCATCGATGTCTCTGGAGACGCGGCCGGCCCGGGCATGAGAGAAAGGGGCACGCCGGCCGCGAGGTAGTTGCCTGCTAGCCTATTCGCCCGCGCCGGTTTTCTGGATGAGCGACCGGCGCTGCCTCGCCGCGTGAACAGGAAATGTCAAGGAACCCGAACCCGGGCCGGGAGCACGGCCAGAGCGGACGGCTTTGCAGGGGGAACGGCCTCGCCGCCGGAAGCCCCTCCCGGCGCCGGATAAGCTGACAGATCGTATGGGAGAACGGGGCCGGGCTGAACGCTGGTCCAGCCCGGCCAGTTCCTTCAGCTGCGTGGTCCCGGGATACGCTTCGGCCCGCTGCCGAGCGCACCTTCGACGATATACAGAAGCAGCTCGTAATCGCCCGTCCGCAGGCCCGCGTTACCGGTCTGATCCAGCGGGAAAGAGAGGAATTCGCCCGGCGCAGCGCCCGGAAACAGTATGAGATTCGGCGCCGTGAACTCGAGCACGTAGTCCCCGTCGAACGGGAGCGGGAAGTCGAGAATCAACGGGTCGAACGGCTCGAAGGTCTGCAGATTCGCCGCCACGGGAGCCAGCGAACCATCACCCTCGACATAATAGAGCGTGAGGCCGCCGATAACGGGGTTCGTTACCCCGCCGTCAGAGAAGGAGATCACTTCCGCATTGAAGAAGCGTCCTGCCTCGCCGCGGAAACGGTAACGATCCACCTCGGGATCGTTCAGCTCGTTCGGAAAGCCGGGGCGATCCAGGAAACCCTGAATCGTGATGCTGTCGACGTCGAGGCGACCGTCCGCGTTCTCGCCCACCAGCACCGGATTCGAGACCACCAGGTTATGCAGCTTGACGCGCCCGCTGTTGCCGGTCGCCGCCGCCTCGGAGATCAGGCGGCCACGGGCCGCGGTGCCGTTCTTCACGGTTGCACGCTCGGAGAAGAAGCGGTCCCGGTTCGCGCTGCCCGCCAGAGTTAGCCCGGTGCTGGCGCCGGAGGCCATCAGGTGCAGGAAAGTCTCGCCCGCGTCCTGGTCGCCCGGGAAGATCGGGAAGAACTCGGCCGGATTCGGCACGCCGCTCGGCGGCAGACCGTCACCCGGCGCGCCGAAGGAATCGTGGTGGCGCTGGCCGATGATATGGCCGAGTTCGTGCGCGCCGGTGTTGGCCGACTGATTGACCACGGCCGTGGACAGTGCGGCAGTCGGATCATCCGGATCGATGGGCAGGCCCGTCACGCCCGACAGGAAACCGCCGCTCGGATCGATCAGGAAGGCGAACTGCCAGAAGTTGGCGTCCGCAAAGGCGTTATCGCTACGGTTCTTGTTCCGCCAGTCGATATTGTCGGCCCTGCCGAACAGGATACTCACTCCGCCGGTGGGCGTGATGGTGATGCACGGCTGATCGAGGCAGTAGAAGGTGATCGTCGTGAAATCTCCGCTGCCCGGCGGCGACTGGGTGAACCGGTAGTTCAGCTGCTCATAGTCCGCTTCCATCCTCGCCTGGATCTCGTCCTTTTCGGCCTGGCTGTAGACATAGGCCGGCAGCGCGACGAGTTCGGGCTCGCCGAACAGTCCGAACTGGTCGTCGACCAGGAAAGCCGGCGGCCCGGCAAAGTCGAGATACACCACCTGAGCGTCGTTGTTGCGCTTGCCCAGGCCGAGCCCCTGGCCGTTCTTCTTCTTGGCCCCGCCGCTCGAGGATGCCTCCCGCATCGCCCGGGCTGCCGCGCGGCGCTGCGCATCGTCAGCCAGGAAATCGGCGATCTGCTGCTCGCTTGCGCCGATGAAATTTCCGCACCCGGCGTCCGGGCAGTCGTTCGTCTCTATGCGGAAGTGGGTAAGCTGGTCGGCGAGGGAATCGGCCAGCGCGTTGGTCTGGAATGCGCACAGGATGAATACGAGGGCCACGGCGGAGACGGTTCGTCCGAATTGCTTATTCACAAGGCTTCCTCCTTCTTTTTATGCCTTTTGTTTTCTCGATCTGGTGCGGTTGTTACGCCCTGGGAGCAGCCCACAACCCCTGCGAACGCTGGACGCTAGCATGCCGAAGCCGTGCCCGCCAAGGCGGAGCGGAATATGACAACTTCGCCGAGAGCCTGGTGAGGCCCGCGCGGGGCCGCAAGCGTGGCACGGACAACCGCCAACCGTTGCACAGGTGCAGTCCGGCTCCGGCAAGCCCCCGGTCGGCCGGGAGGCTATTCCCGACGCTTCACGTCGGATGCTGCGGGCGCACCATAGGCACGGGATTCTGTCGGGCAGCGATCGGGGTGTCGAGCGGCGCCCCCTCAGAGCGGCTCGGCGCGGCCCGCGGCGCCGTGTTCGCCCAGGTTGCCGTAGCGGTGGTAATTGTCGCTGATGCTCTGCTCGCGCAGGTACCAGATCAGCTCGATGCGGCCCTCGGCCAGCACCGGGGTACGCACGATGTAGACACCCGTCTCCGCGGATGCCTTCAGCAGCGCATCCGGCACGCGCCCGGGTCGGGCGTAGCGCAGCCGGCCCACGATGCCCTCGCGCATCATCCGCACCAGGTCCGCCTCGGACTCGCGCACGAACTCGATGCCGCCGGCCCAGGATTCGGTCAGCGTCTCCAGCCGGTCGACCACCTCGCTGTCCAGGTCCGGGGGTACGCTGACGACGGCCCGCGAACCGACCACGTGCGCGGCAAGGGCGCGGGCATAGATCTCGAACAGGCTGTCGTCCGGATGCACCCGCACACGGACGAGGGGCACCGGCAGGTAGCGCCGGACGTTGTCCTGGCCCAGCAGCCGGAAATGGTCGTGCTCGCGGCCGAATTCCTCCCGATAATTCCGCTGGTAGCTCGTGCAGGCGTGGATGAGCCGGTCGATCTCGTAGTCCGGGAAGGCGGCGCTGCCGCGGATGTCGGCAAGCGCCTGCTGGAACTCGGCCACCGGCCCATCCGTCACCGCGGTCTCTTCCAGGTCCCGATCGCTGAAGTCCATGAGCTGGGCCACGTAGTTCGGGCCGCCGGCCTTGATGCCGGGACCGAAGGCGGACCTGCCGAAGCCGCCGAAGGGCTGGCGCAGCACCACCGCGCCGGTGGTCACCCGGTTGACGTACAGGTTGCCGGCGAAGATGGCGTCCTTCCAATCGGCCTGCTCCCGGTCGTCCAGGCTCTCGATGCCCGAGGTGAGGCCGTAGCCGGTGCGGTTCACGAACTCGACGGCCTCGTCGAGATCCCGTGCCATCATCACCGCCAGCACCGGGCCGAAGAACTCGGTCATGTGAGTGTAGCTGCCCGGTATCACGCCGTACTTGACGCCCGGCGACCAGAGCTGGGGATTGTCGGGATCCACCCCGGGCTCCACGGCCCATTCCTCGCCGGGCTCCAGCGTGGTCAGAGCACGGTGCAGATCCTCGCCCGGCGGTGTCACCAGCGGCCCGATGCGGGTGCGCCGGTCCCATGCCGGCCCCACCGGCAGGCTGCGTACGGCGTCGCTCAGCATGCGCCGGAATTCCTCGTCGGCGTAGACCTCCTCCTCCAGCACCAGCAGGCTGGTGGCCGAGCACTTCTGGCCGCTGTGGCTGAAGGCGGAGTGCAGGATATTGGCGACCGCCTGGTCCCGGTCGGCCAGGGCGGTAACGATCGTCGCATCCTTGCCGCCGGTCTCCGCCATCAGGTTCATGCCGGGCCGCGCGGCCAGCATGGTGAGCGCCGTATCGGTGCCGCCGGTGAGGATGACGGCGTCCACCCGCGGGTCCGACACGAGTTGCGCACCCACGCCCGCGCCCCGGCAGGGCATGAACTGCAGCGCCTCCTTCGGCACGCCGGCAGCCCAGAAGGCCTGCGCGAGCTCCCAGGCCACCAGCACGGTGGCCGAGGCCGGTTTCAGGATCACGCAGTTGCCGGCCGCGAGCGCCGCGGCCATGCCGCCGCAGGGGATGGCGATGGGGAAATTCCACGGCGGCACCACGGCCACCACGCCCTTCGGCTTCGCCTCCACACCGGGCAGGCGATGGAAGTAGAGTGCGCTGCGGCGGTAGAACTCGACGAAGTCGATGGCCTCGCTCACCTCCGGGTCCGACTCCGGGATGGTCTTGCCGCCGTCCGCCATGGCGGCGCCGATCAGCCGGGCGCGGGCGAGGCGCAGATTCTCGGCGACCTCGCCCAGGATGGCGGCCCGCTGCTCGGGAGCGCGCGATCGCCAGCCGGCCGGGTCCGCCGCGGCGCAGCCGAGCGCGTCCTCCAGGTCCGCCTCCGTCGCGTCCGGGTAGCGCGCCACCACCTCGCCGGGTCGGGAGGGATCGGCGCATTCCTTGCGCCCTCGGTCCCCGCGCCGTTCCTCGCCGGCGATCACCAGCGGGAGATCCATGGCGGCATCGCCCCGCACCCCGGACCACTCCCCGATCAGCGTCTTCGCCCACTCCACGTTCCGGGGCAGGGAGAAGTCGGTATCCGGTTCGTTGCCGAAGGTGGCGAGTTCCGGCGCCGGCGTCACCGGGCGCCGCGCTTCGGTGCGCCGGTCCTGGCTGCGCCGCGGGCCGTCGGACAGCGTGTCGATGAGCAGGAACGAGGCGAGGAACTGCTGCTCTAGCTCCTGCCAGTCGTCGCTGCCCACCTCGATGCGGAAGGAGTGGGCCAGGAAGTTGTCCGGGCCCGTGTTCTCGTCCAGCCGGCGTACCAGATAGCCGATGGCGTGGATGAAGTCCTCGCGCTTCGTGGCCGGCGCGTACAGCAGCAGGTTCCCGGTCAGCTCGTTCAGCGCGCGGCGCTGGTGATTGGCCATGCCCTCGAGCATCTCGAACTGCACCCGGTTCAGTGCGCCCTCCCGGCCCGCCAGTATCAGCGCATAGGCCACGTCGAACAGGTTGTGGGAAGCGATGCCGAAATGCACGGCCACCAGGTTCTCCGGAACCATGCCCTCGTGCAGCATGCGCTTGAAGTTGGCGTCCACCTCCGCCTTGGTCTTGTAAGGCGCCTGGGGCCAGCCGCGGATGGACGCCTCCACCCGCTCCATCTCCAGGTTCGCGCCCTTCACCAGCCGGATGGTCACCGGCGCGCCGCCGGCGGAGACCCGCCGCCGCGCCCAGGTATTGATACGCTTCTGCATGAGGAACGAATCCGGCACGTAGGCCTGCAGCGCGATGCCGGCACCGGCGCCCTCGAGGCCGGGCCGGTCCAGGGCGCGCATGAACGCCTCCGCCGTGACGCTCAGGTCCCGGTATTCCTCCATGTCCAGGTAGACGAACTTCGGCACCTCGCGGCCGTCGCTGCGGGTGAAGCGCCGCTCCGCCGCTTCCCGGTAGAGTCTCTCCAGCCGGTCGCTCAGCACCTCGACGGTGTTCTCGTCGAGCCGGCGCACCAGGTAGCCGATGGCGTGGATGAAGTCCTCGCGCTTCG
>Ga0102929_1002527_pt1 | contig 10855 bp, 6 predicted proteins | sample SalPonR1_B_D2_MG_FD_78510 | JGI IMG/M metagenome (GOLD analysis project Ga0102929, IMG submission 78510) | Salt pond soil microbial communities from South San Francisco under conditions of wetland restoration - Salt Pond MetaG R1_B_D2_MG | ecosystem: Environmental > Aquatic > Marine > Intertidal... | reverse complement strand
GAGCGCGCTCGCGCAGCCACCCACCGGCAGGTCGATCTCGCTCGAATCGGGGCGAATGCGGTGCACCTCGCCCCAGGTGACGTCCCAGGTGCCCCAGCGGCGTTCGGCCTCCCCGATGGCACGCCGGAACGCCTCGACGGCGGCCGCTTCGTCGCCGACGCCGCGCGGGGTCGTCATCGGCTCCTCCTCGGTCCACTCGACGTCGTACGCGAGCGAATCGGGTACGAGGTCGAAGTACTCGTCGACCCAGAGCTCGAAGAGCGAGCTGGCCCGCGAGTCGCGGGACGCCGTGTTGTCCCAGCCGACGAGCGCGTCCAGCGCGTTCCGGCTCTCCTGATCCTCGGGACCGACGCGCTCGAGGATGTCGACGAGCTCCCCCTTCATCCGGTCCGCGATCGTCATGCCCATCGCGTGCTTGAGTTCGACGAACTCGTCGAGGGTGAGCCGATCGTCCGTGTCGATCAGCTCGATGGAGTTCTGCGATCGGAACCGGAGTTCGGGGTCCGGGAAATTCTCCGGATAGTCTTCGCGTGGCAGCACCGCCCGCATGTTCGTGTAGTACGGCGGGTCATTGGCGTTCTGGACGTAGCCGCCGGGCGGGTTCATCAGCTGCGGGAGATCCTCGTACGGGACCAGCTCGGTCCAGACGTCCTCGGTCGTGGTCGCGAGCACCGGCCAGTCGGACGGTGGATGTGGCAGTGAGGGGATCGCGGCATTCCAGATCAGGTGGATGACGCCGTCGGCATCCGCGTAGGTCAGGTTGGACGAGACCTTCGCCCGGATCTTCATCGCCTCGGTCCACTCGTCGAAGTCGTCCGCCTGCATCATCCCGAGCCACTGCTCGCCCACACGGTACTGGGACAGTCCGTGCGCCTTCACGATGTAGACCGTGTCCTCGACCTCGTACACGACGGGACCGAGCGGCGTGAAGGACATTTCCCGGGTCGCGCTCCCGATCGATCCGTCCGATCGCACGAACTCCGCGGTGACCGTGCGTCGATCGATCGCCACGCGCCCGCCGTCGAAGCGGTACGCATCCGGGTCCTCCGGGTCACGGAGCAGTGCATAGAACTGCTCGAGCTCCGGGCCGTTGTTCGTGGTCGCCCACCCGAGCCGCTCGTTGAACCCGCCGATCGTGGTGAACGGCCCGCCGAGGCGAAAGTCGCCGTAGAAGTCGATCACGCCGGGCACGCGCACATGCGCCTCGTAGTAGCCGGCGGTCCAGGAAAGATGCGGGTTTCGCAGGAGAAGCGCGTTCCCCGATTCGGACCGCTCGGGGGCGAGTGCCCAGGCGTTCGAGCCGTCCTCGGGGTCGGGCTCGATCGGGGGCTGGCGGCGGCGGAGTCGCTCGAAGTCGGTGACGGCGCCCTGATCCCAGACGGAGATGTCGCGCGCGGCCACGTCCTGCGGGGTGAACTCCGGGCGGGCCCAGTCGGGCAGCGAGTCCGGGTAGGTCCGGATGAAGTCGTTCAGCCCCGCGGAGAACCCGGCGTAGACGTCGCGAACGTCCTTCCGCAGCAGATGGTAGGTCTCCCCGGCGAACTCGTGATCGAGTCGCCCCGCGAAGTCCCCGTTCACCGCATCGGGGCCCCCTCCGGCCAGCGCCCAGCGGCCGTTCGCGCGAAGAAGCGCCTCGGGCACCTCCTCCCGGTAGTCCTCCATCATCACCCAGGCCAGGCCGTACCCCATGGCCGCGAGGTCGTCGGCCAGCACGTGGGGCACGCCGTACTCCGTCCGGACGACCTCGACGCGGTCGCCGTACGCGGCGGGTCCGGGCTGTTGCGCCGCCGCGAACGCGGGGGAAGCCGGGGCGAGCACGGCTGCCGGGACGAGGACGGCTGCCAGGACGGGGGCGAGGAATCGGGAACGGTTCGGGTCGGTCACGTGGGTGGGGCGCATGCTCGTACTCCGGACGGCGAAAGGGACGTGCCGAAGGTGCGATCACCCGCCCCTCGGCGCATCCCCCCTGCCCGCCCGACCGTGCCCGCACCGGCACGAGCCCGCATCGACCCGCAGGCGGACCGGTCTCCCGATCGGACCCGCCGTCCTCTCAGGCGGCGGCCTCGGCGGAGCGGTCGGCGACCGCGCTCCGAAGGGCCGGGCGGACGCGCGCCCAGCGCCCCTCTCCGACGTACCGGTGGGTCAGGCGACCGGACGCCCCCATCGCCCACAGGTGCATCCAGCCGTGGTCGACCAGATGCCGAAGGTGCTCGTTCCGCTCGATCACCGCGCTCATGGCCTCGATCGGTGCCTCGACGATCACGTTCAGGCGGAGCGGCTCGTGCATCGTGCGCTCGCCGTCGCTGACCGACTGCATCGGGAGTCCCACCCTGAGGTCGCCTCCGTTGCCCTCGAGTACGCCCACGGTCCCGACCACGTTGTGCAGCGTCTTGTTGCCGCTGCCGAAGACGGCCGGGTCCACGGTCGATCCGTAGTACTGGAGGCTGATCCAGCTGGCGACGACGGCGGGCGCGGTGAGAATGAGTTCGAGAACGTCGAACTGTTCGTCCTGACCCCAGTCGTAGGAGTGGAGGAAGGCTCGCCCGCCGAGGTCGAGACCTGCGGTCCGTTCGCGCGGGGCCGCGACGAAGGAGGAGCAGCCGGCCAGTCCCCATTCGGGGCGTACCTGCGACCAGTCCCGGGCCCGCTCGCGGATTCGTGTGGCGAGTTCGGGAGCCTCCGGCTTCAGCCCGAGGGCCGGGGCGCGCTCCCTTCGGGCCAGCCCGCTCGCCTCCGCGAACCACTGCCGGACCCGCTTCAGGTCGCGCTCGTGGCTGTCGGGCAGTGCCGCGGCGTCCAGAATCGTGACGTCGTCGGTGGTGGTGTCGTGACGCGCGGCGACGAACACGGTGTCGTCGGGGATCCGGATCCCCCGCTTCCGGAGCCGGGTCCGAACGGCAGCGTCGTTCAGGAGATCCGCCGCGACCCGGGCGTTCACCTCACCGCCGCGACCCCCGCAGGCCCCGCAATCGAGCCCCGATGCATGTGGATTGTTGGTGGTCGTGGATCCGTGGCCGGCGAGCACGACGACACGGGCGAAGTCGGTCGTGAGCGACATGCCCCGCAGAATGGACTCGGCCGTGTCGATCCGGGCATGGAAGGACAGGCCGAGTTCGGGCGCGAGAAGGTCGCGTTCGGACGGAGTGAGGCCGTCCGTGCCCGGCACGTCTGCCGGACGGGTCCGGCCGAATCCGTCGACGATCAGCTTCGCCGCGTAGGCCAGCCCGACCGGACCGACGAAGCCGAAGCAGGACACGGCACCCATCTTGAAGGAGGTCCACGCCGTCGACGCCCGGCGGCGCAGCCCCCGTACCAGGCCCAGGCGCTCGCTCTCGGCCTCGTCGCCGATCACGACCTCACGAGCCTCCGCACCGGGTGTGAGGAGTACCGGGCAGAGGGCCTGCCGTCGGGTCTCTCCGACCGGCTGATAGTCGAGCGCCACCCCGAAGAACCCCGCGAACCCGATCGTCTGCGTCCGCGGAGCGACCTGCTCGAGGGCCCGCCGCAGCACCTCGGATCGTACGTCGATGCAGAAGGCGGCCTGAAGCAGCGGGCGCTGATCCTCCGTCTCCATCGTCCGACTCGCCGCGTGCCGCTCGAACCGACCGACCATCCGCTCGTGCTCGGCCTGCTCGAATGCATCCTGAAGAAGAAGATCGACGCGAAGTGCCGCCTCGGCGCGCTCGCGATCGGGGCCCTGCTCCGCCTGCCGTCTGAGCTCGTGCCACACCGTGCGGATCTCGAGCGACTCATAGCACCGGAGCATGGCGACTTCCCAGGCGAGAAGCACCGTGAGGAGATCCGTGATCGACGTGTCGTCGCCCCCCGCGAGATCGGCTTCGAAGAGCCTCCGACCCGCCCAGGCCGACCAGCCTCCGACCTGCATGAGGAGCCGGTGCAGGTACAGTTCCAGATCGTCGTCGGCCAGATTCAGCTCGTCGGTGAGGTCGGCCCGCGCCTCGGCGGCGTCGGTCGGGAGCGAGCGGACGAAGGCGCGGAAGGCGGACAGACCCATGACCTCGGGCGTCCGGTCGATCGCCGCGTCCGCGCGCCACGCGCGCCAGACCCCCGCATCACTCCAGGGGGAGGCCCATGCCGCCTGTCCCTCGTCGAAGTGGTCGGATGCCCACGCCGAGACCCGATCCCGGACGATCTCGTCCCAGGCGAGGCCGCTGACCCGGCGGGCCGCATCCGCGACCACGGGGTCCGGTGTCCGGGTCACATTGGCGCAGTCCGGATGGAGGTGCTCCCGCAGCTCCACGACGTCGGTCGGGAGATGGCGCAGGATCTCGGCACGGCGCTGTGCGGCTTCCCGTGCCGCGGGGATCGCGCGCGCCAGATGGCGGTCCTCGATCCGGCCGGCCTCGACCTGCTCGCGATACCACGCCCGGGGCATCGTCGACCGGGCGCCCGCGGCGCGCTGCATCCGGATTGCCGCCTCGTCCACGCGATGATCGGCCAGCCCGAACCAGGGATTCACCGCAACGAACGACTCGAGCGACCAGAGCGGAGCGACCCGTCGAACAGCGCGATCGACGATCGTCCGGGTCGGGGAATCCGACGTGTGCAGCGGGGTGTCCACGTGATCGGCGACGTCGGAGAGCAGGGCTGTCGAAGTCATCATGCGCTCGGGAAGGAGGTGGTGATCTCGGGTCGGTCCGTGGTCCAGCCGCGGATCAGACGGTCGAACCGGGCGTTGGCGTAGAATCCGTTTCGAAGATGGACGCGGAGCGCCCGGAAGGCGGGACGGCCGGCAAGCGCGGGCAGGCGGAGCTGGAGCGCGATCACGGCGGCGAAGGCCGTGATCACGGCCACCATCAGCGCGACGCTCACGGGGTCGGACATCGGCTCGACCGGAACGGCGCCGGACAGCACGCTCGCCGCCGCGAGTTCGAGGCCGAAGAAGGCGATCGTGGTCGCGGTCGACCACACGACGACCCGCGTGAGAACGAACGCCGGCCCACGGCCCGCCGAGAATCCGACCGCCCACAGCTGGGTCAGGGCGATCGCGATCATGCCCGCCAGGCCGAAGGTGACGGGCTTCTCGGTGATGTCCACGCCGAGCGTCAGGCCCACACCCGCGACGGTTACACTCGCCGCGACGAGACCGAGCAGGATATGACTCCACGACGCGGCCCCCGGGCTGGCCGACGTGACCCGGGGTACCTCCACCGCGCTCCCCGACGAGAGGAATGCGTGGGCCTTGTAGAAGGAGTGCGCGACGAGGTGGAGGATCGCGACCGGGAAGGCGCCGAGCCCGCACAGCATCAGCATGAATCCCATGTGTGCGGCGCTCGACCATGCCAGCGCGGTCTTCACGCTCGACTGCGTGATCAGGACGCTGGAGGCGACGACGGCCGTGATCGCACCGACCACGACCAGGAGGTGCAGCGCGATCGGGGTCGTGAGCATCACCTCGGCCACGCGTGCGACGAGAAACGTGCCCCCGTTGATGATTCCGGCGTGCAGCAGCGCCGACACCGGGGTCGGCGTCTCCATGACGTCCAGGAGCCAGCCGTGGGTCGGAAACGCGGCGGACTTGAGGATCGCGGCGCCTGCGACCATCAGCGTGGCCGCCGTCACCATGGTCCCGCCCACGCCGGCTCGCGCCGACTCGGCGATCGCCGCGAGGTCCCCGGTCCCGTACGTCAGCCACAGCAGGAGCACCGCGGCGGACAGCAATACGTCCCCTGCCCGGGCGACGACGAACTTCTTCCGCGCAGCCAGGACGGCCCCCCGGCGATCACGATAGAAGAGCAGCAGCCGATGCAGTGAGAAGCTGGTCAGTGCCCAGAAGATGGCGAGATGCAGGAGGTTCCCGGCCAGCACCAGCAGCATGACCGACGCCACGGTGAGGGCGAGATCACCGATGAACGCACCGTGCCGGGCATCCCCGTCGAGATAGTTGCGGCTGAAGCGGAGGACCACGCCGCCCATGAAGGCCACGAGCACGAGCATGGTCACGCTCAGAGCGTCGAGCCGGATCGAGAAACCGAGCCCCTCGAACCCGAACAGGGGCGTCGTCACGGCCCCGAAGGTCGCGACCTGAATCCCGGCGGCGGCGGCGCCGATCAGGGCGACCGGTGCGGCGATCCTCGCGGCGCGGAGTACCGAACTCGGCCGCCGCCCGGGCTGTCGGCGTGCGACCAGCGCCACGGCGAGGAGCGCCGCCGGTGCCGCGAGTGCGAGAAGAATCAGGAGCTGTTCCATGTCCACCGGGGTCGGGGTTCCGTGAGCCACGACCGGTATCTAGCGGGACCGGAATATTTTATCCAATATAAGTATCCGTACTTTACGTTCGCTAATACAGAATCATGCTCGAATTCAATTACCGGCACCTGGCCTACTTCCGCGCCGTGGCGCACGAGGGTAACCTCACGCGGGCAGCGGACACCCTCCACGTATCGCAGTCGGCGGTCTCGGTGCAGATCCGGAAGCTCGAGAAGTCACTCGGCCACGAGTTGTTCGAACGGCGAAATCGCTCCCTCGTCCTCACCGAGGCGGGGCGGATCGCCCTCGACCACGCGGACGAGATCTTCTCGCTCGGGAGCGATCTGGTCGGGACCCTCGACGAAACGGGGCGCGCCCGAAAGATCCTGCGTGTCGGGTCCATGGCCACGCTCTCCCGCAACTTCCAGCTCCGGTTCCTGGCGCCCCTGATGATGCGGGACGACGTCGAGCTGGTGGTCCGGTCGGGTCCGTTCTCGGATCTGTACCGGCAGCTCGAAGCGCACCAGATCGATGTACTGCTCGCGAACTGGACGCCGCCGCGCGACGCCGGGACGCGTTGGGTCGCACACCCGATGGCGCGTCAGGATGTGAGCCTGATCGCGCGATCGAACCGCCAGGCGACGCGCGAAACGGACAGCGGCAGCCAGGCGAAGCGGACAGCCATGGGCAAGCCAGCGGACCTCGCCAACATTCCGGACGACGCGACCCTCCGCGACCTGCTCTCCGAGGCACCGCTTGTCCTCCCCTCGGCCGAGAACAGCATGCGCGTCGGATTCGACGCCCTCGTCGATCGGCTCGACATCCGCCCCCAGATCGCCGCCGAAGTCGACGACATGGCCATGCTCCGGCTCGTCGCCCGCGAGGGGATCGGCCGAGCCGTCATCCCCCCGATCGTCGTACGCGACGAGATCGCCTCGGGGGAACTGGTCGAACTCACCCACCTCCCCGGGCTTCAGGAGACCTTCTACGCGATCACGATCTCGCGGCGCTTCCCGAACCCACTGCTGAAGGAGCTGGTGGACGAGGGAGTCGCGGAAGTCTGATTCCCCCCCCCCGCCCCGGAGGGGATGCGGCGGCACCCCGGGACCGGCATTGGCCCCACCCCGACCTCCGGTGCAGAATACGGTAACGAGCCACGGCGCGGCGGCTGTTCGCGCTTCACCCGGCGGTCGAATCCGGTGGCTCCTCAACCCCCTGCACGCGGACGCGACCATGGACCTCGGAGCCTTCTCGATCAGCCTCGCCGTCGAAGACCTCGACGCCTCGATCGCCTTCTACGGCAAGCTCGGATTCGAGCAGTTGGGAGACAGCGGCGACATGCGGTACGCCATCCTGAAGAACGGCGAGCACGTGATCGGACTCTTCGAGCGGATGTTCGAGAACAACATCCTGACCTTCAATCCCGGTTGGGATCAGAGCGCGCAGGACCTCGATGAGTTCACGGATGTGCGTGAGATCGCGGACCGGCTCGAGGCAGCCGGGCTGGAGCTCATCGAACGCCCGGAGCCAGGCTCCGAGGGACCGGCCCACATCGTTCTCGAGGACCCGGACGGAAATCCGATCCTCATCGACCAGCACCGCTGAGTCCGAATGCACGAGCACGTGACTGGGACACCTCCAGGTGGCCCGACGGTCGGCCGCGTCCGATCTGTGAACGCAGGTGCCGTTCGCGAGATCGCGTGGCGCGACCAGGTGTGGCGAACGGGAATCTTCAAGCACCCCGTCGAGGGACCGACTCGGGTCGAGGGCGTGCAGATGGCCGGGGACGCGCAGGCCGACCTCTCGGTGCACGGCGGGCCGACCAGGTCGATCTACGCGTACCCGTCGGAGCACTACGCCTGGTGGCGCGGTCAGCTCGGAGCGGAGCACGCCGAGGTCCTCGACACCCCGGGAGCATTCGGTGAGAACCTAACGACCGTCGGCCTCCTGGAAAGCGAGACGGGCGTGGGCGACCTGTACCGGATCGGGACTGCCCTTCTCCGCGTGACGGAGCCCAGGATGCCGTGCCCCAAGCTCGGACTCCGGTTTCGGGATCCGCTCATGACGAAGCGATTCCACCAGGCCGGGCGAAACGGGATCTACTTCGCGATCGAGGAGCCCGGGGAGATAGGCAGGGACTCGGAGATCGTTCGCGAGTCACGGCACCCGCGACGGCTCACGATCCGTGAGGTCGTCGAGTACGTCACCGGTCGGGACCGGGACGAGGGGGTCCGGGTACGTGCCGCCGACCACCCGGCGCTGTCCCCATCCTGGCGGGACCGATTCGCATCGCCGTGACCGCACTCGACCCGAGCCACCCGTGATCCCCTACACCGCCTACAAGGTCGTCCACTACCTGGGCATCTTCCTGCTTCTCACGGGCCTCTCCGCGGCCCTCGCCCGCGCCGCCGCATGGCGCGTGTCCGACGTCGCGCCGCCCGAGGCGGATCCGTGGGGACGCCGGATCGTCATCGCGCACGGGATCGCCCTGTTCATGATCCTGCTCGGTGGATTCGGGATGCTGGCGCGGCTCGAGATCACCGAGGGGCTCGGTCTGCCGGGATGGATATGGGCGAAGCTCGGCCTGTGGACGATCCTCGGCGGCGTTGTGGCGATCCGACGGGTGCCGGCCCTCGCCGGACCCGCGCTGGTGGTGGCCCCGCTGCTCGCCGCGCTTGCCGGCTGGGTCGCGCTGTACAAGCCGATCTAGGGGTACGTCGGAAAACCCGCGCCCGGGCGGCTCCGTTCGAGGCGGCAAGCCGCGTCAGTACAGGCGCACCTGCATCGTGAGGCTTCGGCCCGGACGCGGAAGTCCGCACTGATCGTACAGCGCCGTGTCGGTGAGATTCACAGCGCGCAGGGTCGTCTCGACGCGGTCGAACACACCCCCGACGGACCACACTTTCGAGACCAGGGCATTGAGCCACGTCCCACCGTCGAGTTCGGTATCCGATCCCGTCGAGGGATCCTGGCAGAACTGCGATCCGGTGTACTCGGCCTCACCGCGCACTCGCACATTCGGTGAAGGTGACCACTCCGCCCACGCCCGTCCCTCCTGCTCCGGGACATTCTCGGGCTCGCTGGACAGCGCGGTTCCCGGATCCGACAGGTCCACGGCCTGAAGCCTCAGGTCGCCGCCCGCGCCGATCGGTCCGAACGACTGCGAAAGAAACACCTCCACTCCGCGGCTCTCCAGCTCGTCGGAGTTCACGCGCTGACGGCTGCCATCCGCGAAGGTGATGCGGCGAATCGCGTCGGTCAGGTCATGGCGGAAGAGTACGACCTGGAACTCCCCGTTTCCGACCCCGGTCGTGACGCCCGCCTCCATCGCGACGAGGTGTTCGGGCCCCAGATCCGGGTTCGGCACGAACGTGCTCAGCGCCTCGGAGTACGCCTCCCGCAACGAAGGGAATCGGCCGCGACGGCTGACACCCGCATGGATCAGGGTGCGTCCCTGGTTGACCGTCGCCGACAGCCCGAACCGCGCGCCCCAGTCCTCGAGGGTACCGAGGGACGGCAGGCCCCCCGACTCGGGGGTGGACACCCGGTCGAACACGCCCCCGACGGACGCCGTGAGGCGATCGAGCAGAGGTCCGCCACGGACCAGGCTCCACTCCGTCTCGGCGCCTGCGCTGAGCAGGCGCTGCTGATAGCTGCGCGACTCTCCCTCGACCCGCGTGTCGTGGTTCACGACGCCGTAGTCGATGGAGCCGCGCAGCGTGCCCCGATCTCCGAGGGAGTGGTCTCCCCGAAGCCGACCGGTGACCGTGCGCCCCTCCCCCACCTCGGTCGCCACGACATCCGCGTAGTCGGGGCCGCTGTAGGCGACGATCTCCTCGTCGTTGGAGTCGAGGAAGAGGCCGGCCTGCACCTCACCGGTGCCCAGCGGCGTCGTGCGCTCCCCGGTGCCGGCGCGCAGCGCGACGACGGACCGGGTCGTGCCGGGGTACCTCCAGTATCGCGCGTCCGGCGTACCAAGCTCCGCGGCGATCCCCCGTTCGGATCGGTGGGCCGTCGCCGAGAAGGTCGTCCACGCCCCGTCGGCGGCGGTGTACTTCGCGGCCACGAATCCGTCGAGATTCTCGAAGTCGGTATTCAGCCGCTGGCCGCTCTCCGCCTGGGGCCGCTCGTCGATTCCGTCCGCGAGCGGGGCGGCTGGCGCATCACGCCATCCCCCGCCGGCCCGGATCAGCCCGGCGCCTCCGGCGAAGGTGCGGGTGGCCGTGGCGGCGGTCGACCAGCCTCCCAGCTGATCCAGCCCCGCCGAGAAGCTGGAGGACTCGGTCGCGTCGGCCGTGAGATCGAGCTCGACCACCCCGCCGAGCACGTTCGGTCCGCGGAGCACGGTCGACAGCCCTCGCACGAACCGTACGTTCCGGAGCGCCGTCGCAGGGAGGACCGAGACATCCGTGCGCGCATCCCACGCGAGGGTCAGCGGTGCACCATCGAGAAGCACCGCCACCTGCCGGGACTCCGACCCGCGCACCGTGATCTCGGCCTGTCCCCGGGAGTTGGTGCGGACGCCCAGGCCCGGGATCTCGCGGAACACGTCCTCGACCGTGGCGGCCGCCCCGAGATCCAGCCGCTGCACATCCACCTCGAGCGCCGTCGCACCCCCGACCGTCGTGATCGGGCGCTCCGCACG
>Ga0102929_1002524_pt1 | contig 10860 bp, 9 predicted proteins | sample SalPonR1_B_D2_MG_FD_78510 | JGI IMG/M metagenome (GOLD analysis project Ga0102929, IMG submission 78510) | Salt pond soil microbial communities from South San Francisco under conditions of wetland restoration - Salt Pond MetaG R1_B_D2_MG | ecosystem: Environmental > Aquatic > Marine > Intertidal... | reverse complement strand
CCATACAGTATGGCGGGCACCTTGCCGGCCCGACGCAGGCGGCGGCTCGCACCCTTGCCCTGGTCAGTCCGGTCTTCGGCAAAAAGCTCGAATTTCTGGCTCATCTGGGTTCTCCGTTGATGTAATGTCCGGACGCTGCGGGCCCGCGACCAGGCTTGCGCACGCGTCCACCCGGCGTCTCCCGCAGGAGGCGCCGTATTCCGGCCTGCTCAGTCCACGTAGAGCGAGCTGACGGATTCTTCGTCGCTGATGCGGCGCATCGTTTCCGCGAGCATCTCGGCAACGCTCAGTTGGCGGATCTTCGGGCTTGCGCGCGCGGCCTCCGACAGCGGGATGGTGTCAGTCACCACCAGGCCGTCGAGCAGCGAATCGTTAATTCTTTGCACCGCCGGCCCCGACAGGACCGGGTGGGTGATGTAGGCATAGACCTGCCGGGCGCCGTGTTCCTTGAGCGCGGCCACGCCCTGGCAGAGCGTCCCGGCTGTGTCGATCATGTCGTCCACCAGCAGGCAGGTCTTGCCGCGCACGTCGCCGATGATGTGCATGACCTGGGCTTCGTTGGCGCGCGGCCGGCGCTTGTCGATAATTGCCAGGTCCGCGTCATCCAGGCGCTTGGCCAGCGCCCGGGCGCGCACCACGCCACCCACGTCCGGTGAGACCACGATCATGTCCTGGTAGCGCTGCTTCCAGGCATCGTGCAGCAGCACGGGAGAGGCATAAACGTTATCCACGGGAATGTCGAAAAAGCCCTGGATCTGGTCGGCGTGCAGGTCCACCGTGAGTACGCGGTCGACGCCGGCATGCGTGATCATGTTGGCCACCAGCTTGGCGGAGATCGCCACGCGCTGCGCACGCGGGCGCCGGTCCTGCCGGGCGTAGCCGTAATACGGGATCACGGCGGTAATGCGCGCCGCCGAGGCGCGCCGCAGGGCGTCCGCCATGATCAGCAGTTCCAGCAGGTTGTCGTTCACCGGCGGACAGGTGGACTGGACCACGAACACGTCCCGGCCGCGCACGTTTTCCAGCACCTCGGCCGAGACCTCGCCGTCGCTGAAGCTCGACGCCTGCAGCTTGCCCAGCGGAAAACCGAGGTGGCGCGCCATGCTTTCGGCCAGTTCCCGGTTTGCGTTTCCGGAAAACACCGCCATGTGACCTGCTTCGTGAATCACGCCTGCCCCCTCGAGCTCATCGTCCGTTGCGCCGCCCGCAACAGCCTGCAGGCGTGTGAAATGGCTGGGGTGGGAGGATTCGAACCTCCGCATGACGGGATCAAAACCCGCTGCCTTACCACTTGGCTACACCCCAGCAGTCGATCATCTTTCGACCGGCATCCTCCGGCCCGCATCTTCCGGTCGTCCACCGCCCGTTCAGCCGGCGGACACCCTCGCCAGCAACGGGCTGTGCGCCACGCCACGCGCCGCGAAGGCCGTCCATGCCCGCGGAAGTCCCTCGAGCGCCGCCGCGGCCTGCTCCGCCGTGTCGAATGCGGCGAACACGCAAGCGCCGGTGCCGGTCAATCTTGCCGTCCCGTTCCCGGCGCCTGTTCCGGCCCTGTCGGACAGCCAGTCCAGGGCTTTTGCGACCGCGGGATAGCGGCGCCGGACCACGGGTTCGCAGTCATTGCGCCCCCCGCCGGAAATAAAGCTCTCAATTGTCGTTTGAGGGGTATCGCGTGTCAATTCAGGGTCCGAGAAGACGGCGGCCGTGGAGACCGCGCAATCGGGGCAGACCACCGCATACCAGGCTGGCGGCAGGTCGACCGGCCGAAGCTTCTCACCTACGCCCTCCGCCCAGGCAGAGTGGCCATGCACGAACACCGGCACGTCGGCCCCCAGCTCAAGGCCCAGCGCGGCCAGTCGTTCCGGCGGCCAGTCGAGGCCCCATGCGCGGTTCAGCGCAACCAGCACCGTGGCCGCGTCGGAACTTCCCCCGCCCAGCCCGCCGCCGGCCGGAATGCGTTTGCGTATGCGCAGCTCCGCGCCGCCGCGGCATCCCGCGGCCGCCTGCAGCCGCCGGGCGGCGCGCACCGCCAGGTCCCGCTCGGGCGCCACGTCCGCCGGTCCCTCCGGGCGGGAAATGCGTCCGTCCGCCGTGGGGCGCACGTACACTTCGTCACAATAGTCCAGCAGTTGGAAGGCCGTCTGCAGGGAGTGATAGCCATCCGGGCGCCGGCCGGTCACGTGCAGGAACAGGTTGAGCTTGGCCGGCGCCGGCCACGCTTCGCTCATCGCTTCGCCAGAGCGGGCGGGTCCGGGATGTCCCAGCGGTCGGTCATGACCCGGATGCGCACTTCCCCCCGTTCCATGTCCAGCCGCCGCGGCAGGAGCAATCCTTCGGCTTCGCTGTAACTGTCATAGTGCAACAACCAGCCACTCTGCTCGAGGCTCTCCAGCGGGCCGTCCGCAGCCGGCACTTCGCTGGCCGGCAGCGCGGGATCCGGCACGCCCAGTATCCAGTAGCGCATGCTGTGCACCGGAAGGCTCCAGCCGAAGCGCTCTGTCATCTCGCGCTCCGGGTCGCGCAGCAGCAATTCGTCGCCCGCGGTGGTCTTGACGCGTAACTGTTCGGGATCGCCGTGGATGCGGAAACCGCCGAAGCCGAAGGGTCCCCGAAAGCGGAAATCGACGATGTCGTCGTTCTGTTCCCACGACACCGTGCCGCTGTAACCGCGCCGGCCGGTATTCAGCGAGAGTCTTCCTTCCATCCGGAATTCTTCAATTTCCTGCAGCATTTCCCGCCTTTCCAACCAGTCGACTCCCGTCATCGGTGCGCGTTCCGGCGGCGTAACACAGCCGGCGGCCAGTGCGGCCAGGCCGGCGATCAGGATGAATCTGGCAGCCCGGCCCGCACTGGCGCCCAAGTGTACTGCAAGCTGCAGCATCGCTCAGGGATCCAGCCGTCCCATGGTCTCCAGCAGAATCCTGCTGTCGGGGAAATCGACGATGGCTTCCAGCCAGACCTCGCGCGCCTGGTCGACGCGACCCAGGCTCCAGAGCAACTCGCCGAGATGCGCGGCGATCTCTGGGTCACGTTGCAACGTCCATGAGCGCTGGATGTAGGGCAGGCCTTCTTCGGCCCGCCCCAGCCGAAACAGCACCCAGCCCATGCTGTCCAGGATCGCCGGACTCTCCGGCGCCATCTCCAGGGCCCTGCTGATGAGCGCGTAGGCTTCCGCATGGCGTTCGGTGAGATCGGCGAGCGTGAAGCCGAGCGCATTGAGGGCGGTGGGGTCGTCCGGCCGCAGCTCGACCATGCGCTCGAAGTCCGCCAGCGCGCTTTCAACATCGTCGCCCTGGATTTGCAGTATGCCGCGCGCATACAGCAGCATTGTATTGTCCGGGTAGCGCCGCAGCAGCCCGTCGTAAACCGCCAGGGCCTCCTCCGGCTCGCCCAGGCGTTGCAACAACTCCGCCCGCGCCATCCCAAGTTCTATGGCCGCCTGGGGATGAGTCTGCGCGAACACCTGCAGGTGCCTGACGGCAAGCTCGGGGCGGCCCATGCGGAACATCAGCAGCGCCAGGCGCACCTGGGCCGTGACGAGGTGCTCGCCGCCGGTGACGCCCGCGTAAAGGCGCGCCGCCTCTTCGAGATCGCCGGCCTGCTCGGCGAGCCCGCCCAGGTAAAAGGCGGCGTCGTCGGTGTGACGGCCGATGGCCAACAGCGACATGAAGGCTTCGCGGGCGGCCGCAGGGTGGCCGGCGAAGTATTCGAGATAGCCGAGTGCCCGGAGCGCATCGGCGTCCCCCGGCGACTTCGCCAGGATGTCTTGCAGCAAGCGCCGCGCCTCCCAGTTGCGCTCGGCCGTCATGAGCATCAGGGCGCGTTCCAGCTGGAGTTCGCGCGAGCCGGAGTCCGGCCGTTCCGCCAGCCATGCCAGCGCCTCTTCCACGCTGCCGTCGGCAGCCATCGCCCGCGCCCGCAGCACGACCGCCTCGGTCCATTCCGGGGCCAGGCTGAGCGCCCGGCCGGCTTCCGCGACGGCCAGCGCGGCATCGCCCGCGCGCAAGGCCAGGTAGGCGTGCGCATAGGCGCCGCTGGCGTCCTCGGGATAATCCGCCACGACGGCGGCCAGCGCGGCGCGGGCCGCCTCGCGGTCCTCTGCGGCCGTCAGCAGCGGCAACAGGGCCAGGAAAGGCCGGCCGGCGTCCCCCGCGTCGGCGCGCAGCCGCGCGAGTTCGGGGATCGCCATTTCGGCCTTGTTGGAACGCAGGTAACCGCGTGCCAGGAAACGCCGCGCCAGCGTCGCCTCCGGAGCGAGCGCGGCCCAGTGCCGCGCCGCCGCCAGCGCCTCTTCGGCCGTGCCGTAGGCTGCCGTCACGCGGGCGGCGCGCTCGGCCAGCTCCAGGTCCTCGCTGGCGCGGGCCGCGCGCAGGTACTCGGTCGCCGCCAGCGCGGGACGGTCCCGCTGCATGGCGATCTCGGCCATCAACAAGTGGTAGTCCGGCTCGCCCGGCTCGCCGAGGTCCGGCGCCCGGTTATCCGGATCCACAGGCTCCGGCGCGGGCGCCGCGCAGGCTGCGAGCAACGCCAGCAGGATGAGGACCAGTGGCTTCATGGCTTCCGGAAACACCTAGGGAAAGCCACTATAACCCATGCAAAAGCCGCTCCGCGCAGCCGTCATGCTTGTCACCGGAGGGCCGCTTACCAGACAATTACGCGATAATGTCACCGGACTGCCCCCGCAAAGCAAACTGATGTCCCTCAAAGTCCTAGGCGTCAATCACCGCTCCGCACCGGTCGAAATCCGGGAGAAGCTGGCCTTCAATCCGGAGCGTCTGCCCGTGGCGCTGAACGAGCTCGTGCAATTGCCCCAGGTGCGGGAGATGCTGATCGTCTCGACCTGCAACCGCACGGAGTTCTATGGCCATTGCGCGGACAAGGGGCTGTTGCAGCTGCGCGACTGGCTGAACGACTATCACCACCTTGGAGATCACGCCAACGGCTGCCTCTACCAGCTGGAAAACCAGCTCGCGGTGAGCCACACCTTTACCGTGGCCTGCGGCCTGGATTCGGCCGTGCTGGGCGAGCCGCAGATTCTCGGTCAGATGAAGGATGCCTACCGCATCGCCACCGAGGCGGGCAGCGCCGGCCCGATGCTCCACTCGCTTTTCCAGCAGGCCTTCTCGGTCGCGAAAATGGTGCGCACCGACACCGAGATCGGCGCCAGTGCGGTCTCGGTCGCCTACGCCGCCGTCAACCTGGCGCGGCAGATCTTCGCGGATTTCTCGCAGCACACCGCCCTGCTGGTCGGCGCCGGGGAGACCATCGAGCTGGTGGCGCAGCATCTCTCCGGCCGCGGCATCGGCCGGGTGATGATCGCCAATCGGAGCATCGAGCGGGCGCGCAGGCTGGCGCAGGAGCACAAGGGCCTGGCGATCGGCCTCGACGAGATCCCGGACCACCTGGCGGCGGCCGACATGGTGATCTGCTCGACCGCCAGCCCCGAGCCGCTGATCACCAAGCCGATGGTGAAGGCGGCGCTCAAGGCGCGGCGACGCAAGCCCATGTTCATGGTGGACCTCGCGGTGCCGCGTGACGTGGCCACGGACGTGGCGGACCTGGAGGACGTCTACCTCTACACCGTGGACGACCTGCAGGACGTCGTGGACGACAACGTCAAGGCGCGCGAGGAAGCCGCCGCCCACGCGCGACGCATCATCGACGTGGAAGTCATCCGTTTCGCCCAGACCCTCAAGACGCGCGACGCCGCGCCGACCATCCGATCCGTGCGCACCCGGGCTGAGGAAATTCGCGGCGCAGTGAACGAACAGGCGCAACGCATGCTCGAGGCCGGCCGGTCGCCTGCCGAAGTGATGGACTTCCTGTCGCGCACCCTGACCAACAAGCTGCTGCACTTGCCGAGCGTCGGCATGCGGCGCGCGGGCGAAGAAGGCGACCAGGAACTCCTCACGGCGGCCCGCCGACTGTTCGGCCTCGAAGCCGAGGACTAATTGAAAGAAACCATCGTCACCAAGCTGGCGGACCTTGTGGAGCGCCACGAGGAAATCGCCGCGCTGCTTTCCGATCCCGGTGTAATCGCCGACCAGTCGCGTTTCAGGGAACTCTCCCGCGAATACGCGCGGCTGGAAGACGTGGTGCGCGATTACCAGTCGTGGTGCAACGCGCGCGCCGAACTGGCGGCCGCCACCGAGATGGCCAGCGACCAGGATCCCGAGATGCGCAACCTGGCCGAGGATGAGCTCGACATGCTCCGGCAACGGCTGGAGCGGCTGGAACTGGCGCTGAAGAAACACCTGGTGCCCCGCGACCCCCTGGACGAGGCGAATATCTTCCTCGAGATTCGCGCCGGGACCGGCGGCGACGAGGCCGCCATCTTCGCCGGCGACCTGTTCCGCATGTACAGCCGGTACGCCGAGCGTATGGGGTGGAGGATCGAGATCCTGTCCGCCAGCGAAGGCGAGCATGGCGGCTACCGGGAGGTCATTTCGCGCGTCGCCGGCCAGGGCGTCTATTCGCGCCTCAAGTTCGAGTCGGGGGCGCACCGCGTGCAGCGCGTGCCGGAAACCGAATCCCAGGGCCGCATCCATACCTCGGCCTGCACCGTGGCGGTATTGCCGGAACCGGAAAAGATGGAAGACATCGAGATCAACTCGGGTGATTTGCGGGTGGACACTTATCGCGCCTCGGGTGCGGGCGGCCAGCATGTCAACAAGACGGACTCGGCCGTTCGCCTGACGCACCTGCCGAGCGGCATCGTGGTGGAATGCCAGGACGAGCGTTCGCAGCACAAGAACCGGCTCAAGGCGATGACGCTGCTGCAGGCGAAGCTGATGGACGCGGAACGCAGCCGGCGCGAAGCCGCGCATGCCGAGAACCGCCGGCTGCAAGTGGGCTCGGGAGACCGCTCGGAGCGTATCCGCACCTACAACTTTCCTCAGGGACGGGTCACGGACCACCGGATCAACCTGACTCTCTACCGGCTGGAAGACATCCTGGCGGGAGACTTGGACCAGGTCGTCGTGCCGCTGGCCGACGAGTACCAGGCCGACCAACTGGCCGCTCTCGGCCACTGAATCGGCCATTAGAAAGGAAGCCAGGAAAATGAGCGTTCTCGGAACAGTCCTCGACGCCATCGGCGACACACCCCTGATCCGGCTGCGGGCCGCATCGGAGCAGACCGGCTGCGAGATTCTCGGCAAGGCCGAGTTCATGAATCCCGGCGGCTCGGTCAAGGATCGCGCGGCACTGGGCATCGTGCGCGATGCCGAGACCCGCGGACTGCTGCGGCCCGGCGGCGTCATCGTCGAGGGCACGGCCGGAAACACCGGCATCGGCCTGGCGCTGGTCGGCAACGCCCTCGGCTACCGCACCGTGATCGTGATGCCCGAGACCCAGAGCCAGGAAAAAATTGACACGCTGAAAGCCTATGGCGCCGAAGTCCGGCTGGTGCCGGCCGTGCCCTACAAGAACCCCGAGAACTATGTGCATGTCTCCCAGCGCCTCGCGGAGGAACTGGCGGTGCGCGAGCCGCATGGCGCCTTATGGGCGAACCAGTTCGACAATACCGCGAATTACGCTTTCCACCTGACGACCACGGGACCGGAGATCTGGCAGCAGACCGGCGGTCGCATCGACGGCTTCATCTGCGCCGTGGGTACGGGCGGCACGCTCGCAGGCGTCGGCCGTGCCCTCAAGGCGCGCGACATGCGTGTCCAGGTTGGCCTTGCCGATCCCTGCGGCTCGGCCCTTTACAATCACTTCGCCCATGGCGAACTCAAGGCCGAAGGCAGCTCGATCACCGAGGGCATCGGCAATGGCCGCATCACCCGAAACATCGCGGAAGCCGTGGTCGATCACGCCTTCCAGGTGCCGGACTCGGAATCCATTCCGCTGGTTTTCGACCTGCTGCAGGAAGAAGGCCTGTTGCTGGGCGGCTCCAGCGGCGTGAACATCGCAGGCGCCATCCGCCTGGCCGAAGAACTCGGGCCCGGTCACACTATCGTGACCGTACTCTGCGACTCCGGCCTGCGCTATCGCCAGCGCCTGTTCAATCCCGGCTTCCTTGCTTCCAAAGGCCTGCCGGTGCCCGCCTTCCTGGACGCCTGAGAGGGCACGAGCGAGGCGCGGGCGGGTGCCCGCGCCTGCGCTTTGGGCCTCGATTGCCGTTCAGTCCGCTTCCGCGCCCTCGCGGATGGCGCGCGCGCTGTCGGGCAAGCGCGCCTTCAGCCAGTCGAGGTTCAGCTTCGTCGGATTGTCGATGTATTTCTGGGGATTGTCGGCCACGTCCTTGAGGTAGTCACGCGAGACCTTCCACTCGGTGTCGTGCTCCGATTTGCCGCGCGAAAGAATCTCGAACTTGCCGTTCAGGTACCGGATCGTGAAGTAATCGAATGGCTTTGACGGCGTCTCGTCATAAATCTCCACGCCCGCCTTGTGGCCTTCAAGGAATTTGTCCGACGCCGAAATAAGCGTTCCAAGGATCTTGCTGTCGCGATTCTCCTCGAGCGCCTTGTTGGTGACGCCCAGGGCCTCGTCAAACAGTTGATAAATATCGCGTTCATTCATGACCGGGCTCCTTGACCATTGCTTGGTGAGGCATCCACTTGGGATCTGCTCACCTTCAGTCTAGGACGCTTTTGGATGCGCGCCACTCGCGCACGCGAGGCAGTCGGGGTCAGGAAACGGCAGCCGCCAGCGCCTGGTCGAGGTCCGCCAGCAGGTCCTCGAGCGCCTCGATCCCCACGGAAAGCCTGACCAGGGTGTCGCCGATGCCCAGGCGGGCCCGGGTCTCCGCCGGCACCGACGCGTGGGTCATGATGGCGGGGTGGTTCACCAGGCTCTCCACGCCGCCGAGGCTCTCCGCCAGCGTGAACAGGCGACAGCGCTCCAGGAAGGTCCGCGCCTGCTCCAGGCCGCCCTCGATCACGAAGCTCACGATGCCGCCGCCGCCCGCCATCTGCCGGCGCGCCAGCGCCTGCTGGGGGTGGGAGTCCAGCCATGGATAGATGACCCGCTCCACCCCGGCACGGCCCTCCAGCCAGCGCGCGATCGCGAGGGCGTTGGCGTTGTGCCGCTCCATGCGCAGCGCCAGCGTTTTCACCCCCCGCAGCGCCAGGAAGCTGTCGAAGGGACCGGCGACCGCGCCGATGGAATTCTGCAGGAAGCCCAGCTGCTCCGCGAGCCCGGCGTCCCGCAGGGCCACCACGCCACCCACCATGTCGGAATGGCCATTCAGGTACTTGGTGGCAGAATGCATGACCAGGTCGGCGCCCATCTCCAGGGGCCGCTGCCCCCACGGGCTGGCAAAGGTATTGTCGACGACCACCAGTGCGCCGTGTTCGCGGGCGCGCCGTGCCACCGCCTCGATGTCGACCAGCTTCAGCATCGGATTGGTGGGCGTCTCGATCCAGACCATGCGCGTGCCGTCCTGCAGCGCCGCTTCCAGGGCTGCGGGTTGCGAAAGATCGGCGTAACTGACTTGGAGCCCCGCCGTGCGCGCCCGCACGCGGTCGAACAGGCGCCCCGTGCCGCCGTAGAGATCGTCCATCGCCACGATGTGGCTGCCGGCGTCGAGCAGTTCCAGCATCGTGGCGATAGCCGCCATGCCCGACGCGAAGGCGAAGCCGTGCGTGCCGCCCTCCAGGTCGGCCAGGCAGCGTTCCCATGCCATGCGGGTGGGGTTCTGGCTGCGCGAGTATTCGTAGCCCTGGTGCTCGCCCGGACTGGCCTGGGCGTAGGTGGAGGTGGCGTAGATGGGTTGCATCACCGCGCCGGTCGAGGGGTCCGGAGACTGCCCCGCATGGATGACGCGCGTATCGAACGCGTCGCGTCCTTCGTGATTGCTCATCGAGGCTCTCCCTGGTGCAGGCGTCGCAGGTGATTCAGGACGTCGGAACGGGTGATCAGGCCGAGAAAAACCGTGCCCTGGCGGTCGGTGACCGCGGCGTAGGAATCGCCGTACAGCAGCGCCACGAGGTTTTCGAGGGAGGTGTTCTTGTCAACCTTGAGGAAACTGGTGCGCATGGCGCGGCGGACGGGTTCGTCCATCAGCTCGGGATGCCCGAAGGTGAAGCGGATGATGTCGTCCTCGGTGATGACGCCGACCAGCAGGTCGTCCTCCATCACGGGCAGCTGGGAAAAGCCCGCGTTGCGGAGACGGTTGTGCGCCGTGGTGATGATGTCGTCCGCGCCTACCGTGATGGTGGCCCGGTGCTCGTGCGGCCGCCCGATCAGGTCGCGCAGGTCGCCCTGCTGGGGACGCTGGATGAAACCCTGGTCCTCCATCCAGAAATCGTTATAGAGCTTCGACAGGTACTTGTTGCCGGTATCGCAGGCGAATGCGACCACGCGCTTCGGCTCGGTCTGTTCGCGGCAGTAACGCAGGGCTGCGGCCAGCAGGGTGCCCGACGATGAGCCCGCCAGCAGGCCCTCTTCGCGCAGCAACTGCCGGGCGGTGGAAAAGGATTCCGCGTCGGGAATGGTGTAGGCATTGCCCACCATGGAGAGATCGCAGATCTCCGGGATGAAATCCTCACCGATGCCTTCCACCAGCCAGGGCGCGCCCGGCACGATCTCGCCGGTGCGAACGTAACGGGCGAGGATGGAACCCTCCGGATCGGCCAGCACGAATTCCAGCGCGGGCGCCACGCGCTTGAAAAAGCGCGTCATGCCCGAGATCGTGCCGCTGGAACCCACCCCCACCACGATCGCGTCCACGTCGTGCTCCATCTGTTCCCAGATCTCGGGCGCCGTGGTCTTTTCGTGGGCCATCGGGTTGTCTGGATTCCCGAACTGGTTGATGTAGTAGGCGCCCCGCTCCTCCGCAATGCTGCGCGCCAGGTCCTGGTAGTACTCCGGATGGCCCTTGCCCACGTCGGAACGCGTCAGCACGATCTCGGT
>Ga0102929_1002523_pt1 | contig 10862 bp, 7 predicted proteins | sample SalPonR1_B_D2_MG_FD_78510 | JGI IMG/M metagenome (GOLD analysis project Ga0102929, IMG submission 78510) | Salt pond soil microbial communities from South San Francisco under conditions of wetland restoration - Salt Pond MetaG R1_B_D2_MG | ecosystem: Environmental > Aquatic > Marine > Intertidal... | reverse complement strand
GGAGGCCCATGGGATCGAGGGCGAAAAGGCGGTTTCTGAAGCCAAGAAATTCGTTGACGAGCAGACCAAATCGGTGGCCGCGCTGATGCGGGAAGCCGCCAAGCCATGCATCGGGTTTTCATTTTATACCCGCGCCAATCGGTTTGTAAAAAACCTTCAGGACGAGGGGGTGGCGGTACTCCCCAGTCCAAGCCGGGCGGCACGGGCGCTTTCCGCAATGATAAAATACGTCGAGCGGCGTAACAGGATGCTTCAAAGCACTGATTGGGGTTGTGGATAAGGAGCTTTATCGGACATAGCGTCGCTTTGACGGATAAACATTTGTTTTCAAGCTTAACAGCTGCAACCCCCCTATATTGTGGTCCGCTTAAAATCTGGAAAATCCGCATTCTGTTTGACTATACGTAGCGCCAGCGTATAACGCATAACTGAAGTGCAACAGCCGAATGCTCACTTTTGAAACAACAAAAAGGCAGGACCGAAACCCTGCCTTTTATTGAACCGGATTTTATTCAATACCCATCAATCAATCCGACAGAAGCAGCGGTATCCAAGGCATCGCTTTGGGGGTAGCTGGTTCTGCGTCATTTGGATCGTTCGGATTCGTCTCCCCCTCATCAACTCTCCCGTTATAGTTGCTGTCCTCAGCGCCGTCAGAGACGCCATCTCCGTCAGTATCCGCCTCCAATGGATCTGTAATTGTAGAGGGATCCAAGTCAGGCTGGAAAATATCCTTATTGGTACTGGCTCCTATATCATCCATAGTATAGCCCAGTTCCGTTCCGTCCTGGATACCGTCACCGTCAGTGTCCGCATTGCAGGGATCTGTTTCATAAAAATACTCTTCTTGATCAGTCAGGCCATCATTATCATAGTCCCCACTGCCATCAGTGACAGTGATATCGCCATAGTGTTCCTTTTCCCAGGAATCCGGCAGGCCATCGTTGTCATAATCCTGTATCAGCACCTCCAGCACATAAGCCCGGGTGTCCGTGTTCGGCTCGGGCGCCGCGTCTCGGAGCCTTACGGTAAAACTGAAATCCCCGTATTCAGTGGGCGTGCCGGAGATCGTCCCGGTATCGAAAGCAAGACCCACCCCTTCGGGCAGGCTGCCACTGGTGACAGACCAGGTATACGGGGAGACCCCGCCCTGGCCTTCCAGGATGGCCTGATAGGAATAGCCCTGCATGGCCCGCTGGATGGTTTCTGTGGTGACAGCCAGGGGGTCGATCACATAAATGGTAAACTCCTTTTCCACAAACTCGCTGGGATCGCCTGAGTCCGTCACTTTCACCGTAAATGTTGAGCTTTGTCCAGCGGTCAGGTTAGTGGTGCCATAGATGTGGCCGCTTGAGTGATCCAGGTAAAGCCCTTCGGGGAGGTCCCCTGCAGTGATCTGCCAGGTATAGGATGGTACACCGCCTGAGACCTCGATGGTATCCGAATACGACTGACCGTTATAGGCGCACGCCAAGCCAGTGCTGACAAATGCCATCTCCCCGTAAATATCGATGGTAAATTCCCGGGTCGCCGTCTGCACGGGTGTGCCGGAATCGCTCACCGAGAGCGTGAATGTATACGTGCCGCTCTCGGTGGGAGTACCCTCCAGGGTGGCCCCTTCAGAGGTGGTGTTAAGGTCCAGTCCGGGGGGCAGAACACCGCTTGCAAGACTCCATGAGTATGGCGGCTTGCCGAGGGCTGCGCTCAGGCTCTGGGTATAGGCCTCGTTAATCCGACCGTTTGCCAGTTCCTTGGTGTATATATAGAGTTCATCCAGAATCTCGATAATAAAGGTGGCCTCGGCTGTCTGGGCCGGACTGTCGCTGTCGTTTGCCTCAACGGTAAACGAGTAGGTCTGCCTCTGGGTGGGCGTGCCATGGATGGTGCCGGTGCTTGGGTCAAAAGAGAGTCCATCCGGCAGGGTGCCGCTCTTGATCCGCCATGTATAGGGAGGCAGGCCGCCTTCGGCTGTAAGCGAGAAGCTGTAGGCCTCATCTTTTCCCCCATCGGGAATCGCCCCGGTAACGATGGCCAGTTCTCCGGAGACGTGCCAGAAGAACTCCTTGGTGGCCGTATTGGCCTCTGAATCTGTTACCTGGATGGTAAAGACAAAATCCCCGTGAGTCTGAGGGGTGCCGGAGAGTTCACCGGTGTCCGGATCCAGGCTGATGCCTGCAGGCATGTTGCCGGCCACATGCGCCCAGCTGTAGGGCGAGGGGCCGCCCCCCGCTTCAAGGACGGTGGGATTGATAGTCTCGCCTTCCCTGGCATCCGGCAGGCCGGCGGTGGTTATAATGGTCAGGTTGCTGCTCGTCCGGATGCTCATGGTCTGGGTATCGGATTGGGTAGTAGGATAGGTGGAATCCACCACGGAGAACTCCACGTTAATCACCCCGGCCGTGGTGGGCGTGCCGGAGACAATGCCGGTGCTTGAGTCCAGGCTGAGGCCGGCCGGGAGCTGGCCTGTATAGCTGAACGTGTAAGAGCCTTTTCCGCCATGGGTCTGGACGGCCTCGGAATAGGCCTGGTCGATCAGGCCGTCGGGGAGGGAGTCCGTGACAATCTGCAGCGGATCCAGCACCTGAAAGGTAAAATCCTGATAGTCGATCCGTCCCTCTTCATCTCTAACCCCAAAGACGATGCTGCCATAGGTCTCTTCCGCGGGCGTGCCGGAGAGAACCCCGCTGCTTGAATCCAGATTAAGCCCCTCAGGCAGTTTGCCCGAATAGACCTGCCACTGGTAGGTGCCGTAGCCGCCTGAGGCCGCCAGGCTCTGGTTGTAGGCCTCGCCCGTGATGGCGTCATTTATCCGGGATGTGGTGATGTTCAGGGCGTTAACGACCTCCAGGTGCAAGGATTTCTCATCACTGCGGCCGGAGTCGTCCGAGACATGAACCGTGAAGTCAAACGCGCCGGTCTCCTGGGGTGAGCCTGAGAGGTTGCCGTCGGATGAAAGGCTCGTGCCAGAGGGGAGGTTCCCGCCGGTCAGTGAGAATGTATAGGGTTCGCTCCCGCCTGAGGCGATAATGCTCTGAAAATAGTCCACGCCTTTGGTGCCGCGGGGAAGATCTCCCGATTTGGTGACGATCTGAAGCGGCTCGGTTACCTTGATGTTGTATTCACGCTCAGCATAGGAGCCTTCCGCATCTTCCACGCCGATGGAGAAGGTATAGGATCCGGCCGCCGTGGGGATGCCGCTGATCGTGCCATCATTGGCATCAAGATCAAGGCCTGCGGGCAGGGTGCCGGCGGCGAGGGTGAATGTATACCCATAGGCTCCCCCGGTAATAACGATCTCTTGGTTGTATGGCTCCCCGACTTCCGCATCAGGCAGGGAAGTAGTGTTGATATTTAAGGGGCCGGCAGTGGTCAGCTCCACATTGCGTTCAAGCTCGACACCCTCTTCTATGACCACATTGGAAACAGCCAAGGTCGCGTATCCAGTTTTCGAGAAAGTGACATCGTAGACCCCGGGATTTAGAGTTAAGGAATATTTACCCGCGGTGTTAGATTGGGTTTCTTTTCCTCCGGCAGAAATCGTGACGCTGGTAATAGAATCACCAGTGGAGAAGTCAGTTATTGTCCCATATAGCCCTCCTTCTCCTTCAGGTAAGCCGATAGCATAAAGCTTATTATCATAAGCTCCCACATAAATAGTACCATCAGTATCTATAGCGGGGGATGAAGAAATACCTCCGCCGGTTTTAAAACTCCATTTGATATTGCCCTCCTCAGATATAGCATAGAGCTTGTGATCAAAAGAGCCAACATATATAGTTCCATTGGTGCCAATTGCAGGGCTTGATATACTTGGATTATATATATCATTAACTCTACATTGCCATTTTTGCTTGCCATTTTTACCCGTAGCCTCTAATACCCCGCCAGCGTGTACGTAAATAGCCTCATCACTGCTTATCGCTGGGGAAGAATTTATCCTGCTAATTTTTTTATTCCATACCAGGCTGCCATCGCAATCTAATGCGAAGAGTGTCCAATTCGGTGAGCCTATAAATACCGTACCATCATTATTCAAAGCTGGAGAAGAACGCAAATAATAACAATGTGATTCATCTCTATCAGTTTCGTAATACCATCTTAATTCTCCTTTATAACTTATTGAATATAGATTTTCATCTTGTGATCCAACATAGACAGTACCATCAGTGCCAATGGCAGGAGAAGAATATCCAATGCTATGATTATAACTATAGTTCTCCGCTATAATATATGTCCATTTTAGGCTACCGTCGGGGTTTATAGCATAGAGTTGGTGATCATAAGAACCTACATATATAGTTCCATCTCCCCCAATTGAGGGTGAGGACCTTACATCTCCTCCTGTTTCGTACCTCCACTTCAAGCTGCCGTCTGGGTTTACTGCATATATAAAGTTATCATCTGATCCGAAATATATAGTCTCATTATTACAAATTGCCGGGGACGATCTGACACTATTACCTGTCTCATAGTTCCACAGCAAACTACCATTCGGAGCAATAGCATAGAGTTTACCGTCAGCGGAGCCTACAAAAATATTCCCGTTGTTTCCTATAGCAGGTGAGGAGCCAATAGCCCCTCCTGTCTCAAAGCACCACTTTAGTTTTGGAAATTCAGTCCCTTTAAATCTACTCTGTCCTGTATTGCCTACATCATGCCCGAAACAGGGCCAAGGAGTATCTGCCAGCCCTGCATTGGGATCTACTTCACCGACCTGCACTGCAATCTCATTTGAAGCTGGAGACTGGCCGGTGTTGTTGTAAGCTTGAACAAAGTATGTGTAGGATTGATTTGATTCAGTATTAAAGTCCTGATAGCTCGAAACATCAGGTCCCAGAGTAGCAATTATTTGGGTTGGACTCGCACTCCGGCAAATTTTGATTCCAGACGCTTGAATATTATTTTCCCATGATAGCTGCACCGATCCTCCATTTTGAACATTTGCTGTCAGATTTTGGGGATGGGTGGTTGAGACAAATTCCGTAACGGTGCCATCTGAATAAATGTATCCGCCCTCAAAGTCCTGCCTCTGACCGGCATCCCAGGCATATGCATTGCTGGTGGGAAACCCCGCCCAGGAAGCGTACCCTTGATCCCCCCACTCCTGATAGAATTCATTTAAAACCACAAAGGCGCTTCCGGAATGGATCTGGATGGAGCCGTTGTCAAAGGTCTGATAATAGCCGGCGGTGCCAAAACCGACATTATCTTCACCAGAATTCGCTGCTTTGGCCGCGGATGTGGGAGACCCCAGTTCGGCTTCATTTGCGGCATAGGCCTGCTCAAACATGGCGGTAATGTCTGAAGGGATATTATCGCCCTGACCCACCGAATATGAAGGGGCAGTGTCTGTCACTTCAATGGTGAAATCCGTTAACGCGCAGTCAAGGTATCCCCCGGTTGCATGATACGGCCGGAAGTATATATGGTAGGTACCGGGTTGAGCCGTCTCCGGCACTTTGCCGGTAAATATAAATCCTGCGTTCTGGTTATAGCCGATATTGCTGGTATTTTGTGGGACCACCCGGATGCCGCCATTGTTGACCCAAACCCCGTCACCTGGATAAAGCCAACTTATTGCCGGATCCCCCTCACTGTTGCAGGATCGCAGCTCCATATAATGAAAACATGGGGATGCGGCGCTGAAGTTGGTTAATTCTTCAGTCGTCATGTCTTCCCCGTCTTCAGAGGCATTTCTCCAGTCTAATGCGCCGAAGCTGCGCAAAAGATCTTTTGCTGGGGGTTCCATGGTGTTGGTGTAGTAAACCGCGAAGGTTTGGGTGTCTCCGGGTTGCAGGGTTACGGTTTCGCCCTTTGCGGGGTCTTGTTTGTATAAAGCACAGGAGTATGGAATTCTGAGCCAGCCCTGAACTTCATAAGAGCTACGGTCATCCACCGTATACGCGTTTGTAGACTCATCATAGCTCATTGTAAGAGAGGCAATTCCAGTATCACTCCAATTCTGCTCAACCATGTCAACCTGATAGGTGTTATCGCCTGTTTCTGAAACGTCCGTGACTATAGCAACATGACCATAGCTATACGGACCAAAGCAAAGTATATCATTGGCTCTGGGGGGAGAAGAAGACTCGCCATTCGCAAAAGAGACAAGCCCTCGCCTTGTAGCCGTGCTATAATAATCTTCTGCGTTGCCGCTCCAGTCGGGATTATCCCTTGTGGAATTTAGGCCACAATCATAGTAAAATCTGCGGACATACTCGACACATTGCCATTCATATCCGAAATCAGATAACCCTCCACAAGAAGTGCCAGTGCCTTGGTATGCGCCATTGTGATAGGCTTCAACCCCCTTCCAGGTCGTCATTAAATCACCACATGCAGCTTGTAATATTGACGTGCCGGATAAAAGGATACAAAGAGAAGTGATACCGATAAGTAGGGTCCGAAGTTGTCGGGGTTTCATAATGCCTCCAGCATTTGGAAGGTATTTAAAGATTTTTGATTCGACATAAACCGATCGGCAATGTAGGCAGATAGGCAATTATTATGGCTGCTTTGAGAAGGTCTCAAGGCGGTGCTGTAGATGGTCGTGTTAAATTGAGCCAAAAATGGTCGCGAAAAATTGAGCCACTTACCGAAGATGGAAGGGGGGATACCCCCAGGTATATGCCCCCTTCCATCCACCGGGTATGGTGATTATGTTCGTATTTTTTATACCCGGCATTACCAGGGAGGTAAGATTAATGAAAAAAAGGAGACCATTTTGGACATACAGCTATTGCATCGGCGTGGGTTTTCTCAGCGGGAAATTGCCGGCAAGCTTGGTATCAGCCGGAATACGGTAGCCAAGTATATTAAGAATCCGGATCAGGCAGTGGCCGGCCCATCGTATTCAAAGCGACGGAGCCTGTTGGATGCTTATGAGAACAACATCAAGGCCTGGGTTGACGATGACTTTGAATACAAGGCCACCTGGATCTATGATCAGTTGGTCAAAATGGGATTTGCCGGCAGCTATGAGATTGTGAAGCGAAGGGTGAAGCAGTTTAAGGACAAGCACCAACAAACCGCCTATATACGATTTGAGACGGAGCCGGGCTATCAGGCCCAGGTGGATTTCGGCGAGTTTCAGGTCGAGGGTGCAAATGGCGAAATTGAAAAGTATTATTTATTCGCCATGATCCTGGGCTACTCCAGAAAAATTTACGCGGAATTTATTGAAAAATGCGATCTGCCAACCTTTCTGGACTGTCATATACGGGCGTTTCATTACTTCGGCGGTGTTCCGGAAGAGATTTTATATGACCGGATGAAAAACGTATATATTGGCAAATTGGCGGGGAAAGAGAAATTCAATGATACCCTGACGAGCTTTGCCCTCCATTACGGGTTCCGCCCCAAGGTGGCGCCTGCATATGCCGCCTGGGTAAAGGGTAAGGTGGAGCGGCCCTATCATTTTATCCGGGAAGGATTCTGGCGAGGCTATGGGTTTGTATGCCGGGAGACAGCCAATAAAGATCTTCATGTCTGGTTGGCCAAAAAGGACCAGCGGATTCATGGCACCACTCATGAAATGGTGGAGAAGCGGTTTTGCCGGGAAGCCCCGCATTTAAATGCCTTGCCGGTAGTTGCATTTGATACTTCCTGGCGGGTATATCGCAAGGTCTATAAAGACTGTACGCTACGATTCGAATGTAACAGTTATGTTGTGCCGCACACCCTGGTCGGCAAACAGGTTATCCTCCGGGTGAAAGATAATCAAATGCGGATATTTTATAAAGATCGCCTCATAGTCGTCTATGAAATCCCTGGGGGCAAAGGCCAGCTGGTCCAGGACCGGCGTTTCTATGAACAGCTGAAAAGAGACCGCCAATTAAACGAGCGAAAGTATGGCAAGCGGTCAAAAGCAAAGGCTCGGGCAAAAAAGACCATCAGTCCGAAGAAGCCTTTCTATGATATGGATGTCGTAATCCGCCCGATGGATGTCTATGACCATATAGCCGGGGAGGTGCGCATATGAGTGAGAGCCTGGTACTTGACCGGATCTATGAAAGCCTTTCCCGGCTGCGACTGCCGCGCATGGCAGAGACGCTTGAGCAGATGCTTGAGGCAGCAGAAAAAAATGCCAAAAGCTATCTGTCTTTTTTGGATGAACTGCTCCAGGAAGAGGTCAGCCAGAAGGAGCAGCGCCGGGTGGAGATAGCTTTGAAGATCTCCGGTCTGCCGTTTCGGAAAACGATCGAGGAATTTGATTTTACATTTCAGCCCAAACTGGATCGCCAAAAGATCATGTCGCTGTTTGACCTGACCTTTATTCGCCAGAACGGCAACATTATATTTTTGGGCCCGCCTGGGGTGGGTAAAACCCATTTGGCCGTCGCACTGGCGATCAAAGCCTGCCAAGCGGGTTTGAGTATCTATTTTACCAATATGGAGGATTTGATTGCCAAGCTTAAAAAGGACCAGGAATCAGCCCGCCGGGGCAAGGGACGAAGCTATTATAAGTCTGCGCTGGTCATTGTCGATGAGGTGGGCTACACGCCCATTGATCGACAGGAGTGTAATTTATTTTTTCGATTTATTGCCAACCGTTATGAAAAAGCCAGCACCATCATAACATCCAACAAGGCTTTTTCTGAATGGACAGAGTTGTTCCAGGATGAGGTCATTGTCACGGCAATACTAGACCGGTTGCTCCATCATAGTGTTGTTGTAAACATTAATGGCAATAGTTATCGGCTTAAGGATAAAATTGGAAAGGAGGTGTCAACGGAAAATTAAAGGGCCATGGGGAAGGAAAAGTGGCTCACTTTTCACGACCGAAAATGGCTCAAAAATTCACGACCGTTGACAGGTGCCTTTAAGGGTTTTTAAAATTAAAAAGATTTAAGGCCCGAAGAATAGCGCCCTTATGATAAATCTATATAAATTTAAGGCTTTATATCATTTGCTAACAAATAAGTCTGTAAGCATAGATATGAAATTTTTGTAGGATGAGGTCGGACAATACTTTGGCAGGCTCAATAATTTTTGCTTTCCTGATCAATACATTATGCAAAGGAATCAGGATAGTAAAAAGATCCTATCAGCTATCCGGTTAAAAGGTTGAGCACAATATATGGTGGTTGACGTCCGGAGGGCCAGAGTCCTGGATTACTGACTTTCCTGTTTGACTGTTCTTAGTTGTGCAGGTGTTCAAGCACTTACCATGTGACCACCTCATAATACGAAAAGGAATGTGTTCTGCACTAAATATCGACTGCAGAAAGGCAATTTCCGCAGGATTCTGCGAATTAACGAATCTAATTGTTCGCCCGAGTCTTCCTTAGGCAGCGGAGAGAGGCCTTGCGTGGGGGATTTCTCGCGCAGTTGCAAACCTCACCTGATTTGACTCCAGTTCCAAGACTGCGGCTGTTTTCCCGTCCAGGGTCACGAATTCCACCTCTAAGGCTTCTCCTTTGCCATGAACATAAACTACGGCTCCGATGTCGCCAGGCTCAAGCCCGTGTTCTTTAATCGCTTCCGTAAGAATGACTCTATCGTGTTCCTTTATCATTTTTTCCCTCTATCATACTGGATATGCGGTGATCAATCGAGGATTTTTCGTGCCTTCCGCAATCATCCAGATTGTTTTCACCGGAGTGGTTGCGCCTTTCGGGGATTCGATCGGAGCCTCGACAATGTACTTTGTTCCATGCCTTCCCACCTCGGCATTGGCGTAATCGTTTCCATTGACTTGCTTTATCAAAGCTGAAGCGAGAATGCTCCGCGCTTCTATCGGAACCCCCATCCGAGGAAAAACCGTGCCTTTGGCCCTCCCTCTGGATGCCTTTGAGCAAGAAGATAATCAACAATCTTGCTCTCTGGAACTTCAGCATTTTCACAATTAGGAACTTTCATGTCACACTATCATGTATCACATCACATCTCATAGGTCGAACGCCCCAGTCAGGAGCCGTCAGGGCTTCCACTGAACGGTTAAATTTTTAACAAGCTGCCTGCTTGATGCTATTGTTAAAACCCGCCCGGCTCTGGCGGTTGCCGGGATGATAAAATTTTTATCCTTTTGAATTTAAGTATAATTATATCACTATGGTCGTTTGGATACCTTAGATCGTCAAGGATATATTTTCCAATACTTTTTCCGCTTATACCCAGTTTAATTTGATCATTTTTATCAGTTGTTAAAATACCTGTTCGAAACAATTCCAGAGACAACATAGATGGAAGCCTTATGACAACGGTATTTTCATCTTCATCGTAACTTATTCTATGTTTTGGATACCGAAGATAGCTTATTGTGTTGTTCTCGTATTGTTGAAGTAACATTCGTACTTCATGCAATTTCTGTCCGTTTATCGATATACTTTTCATTTCAATTTTATAACCAGTTATTGTACGGGTTCGTATATCAAGTGATATGTGATGTTATGCGACAAAAGATACATTCCAAATTCTCAGGCTACATACTTGCCAAATATCTGGAAATAAATTCGTCTGGCGAATCCCCCCCCCGTATCTTGTTATCGCTCATAAATACAATAGAACATTTAAAAAACGCATGGCTCATAGTCAAGGAAACTTGGATTACCCTTAAATATCATAGGTTTTTAAATAGAAAAGATATTCTTCAGGAAATAAGTTTGACCACAATCAGGGATATTTATCACTGTATGCGGCTTTAAAACGAGTTTCTATCAGAAATGGACCCTGAGGGCCAAGAGGGGATCTATGTGTTTTAAAACTGACTAAATCCTGACACAGGGGGGTGAGCACTTTAAAAAGGCTTCGGCAGCTATCCGGTTCAAAGGGAAAGTACAACATATTGGGGTACCTTCAGAAGAGGCAAAGTCCCGGATTACTGCCTTTTCTGTTTGACTGTACTTAGCGGCAGTGTTTAG
>Ga0102929_1002521_pt1 | contig 10864 bp, 8 predicted proteins | sample SalPonR1_B_D2_MG_FD_78510 | JGI IMG/M metagenome (GOLD analysis project Ga0102929, IMG submission 78510) | Salt pond soil microbial communities from South San Francisco under conditions of wetland restoration - Salt Pond MetaG R1_B_D2_MG | ecosystem: Environmental > Aquatic > Marine > Intertidal... | reverse complement strand
TGATGGCGACCTCGATCACCAGATCGTAGAAGGTGCGGGGCTTCATGCGCGGCAGGAAATTCATCTGCGCGCGGGATTCGACCTGGAAGACGCCGATGCTGTCGGCCTTGCAGAGCATGTCGTAGACGCCGGGGTCTTCGGGCGGTAGGGTGGCGAGGTTGTAGCTCTGGCCGTGATGCAGGGTCATCAGGTCGAACGCCTTGCGGATGCAGGAAAGCATGCCGAGGGCCAGCACATCGACCTTGAGGATGCCGAGCGCGTCGATATCGTCCTTGTCCCAGCAGATGACGGTGCGGTCCTCCATCGTGGCGTTTTCGATCGGGACCAGTTCATCGAGCCGCCCTTCGGTGATGATGAAGCCGCCCACGTGCTGGCTCAGGTGGCGCGGGAAGCCGATGATCTCGAAGATCAGCTCCATCGTCAGTTTGAGGCGGTGATCGTCGGGGTCGAGACCGATCTCGCGCATGCGGTGCTCTTCAAGGCCGTTGGTCGAGAAGAAGCCCCAAAGCTGCGAGGACAGCGCGCCGATGGTGTCCTGTGACAGGCCCATCGCGCTGCCCACCTCGCGGATGGCGCGTTTGCCGCGATAGTGGATCACGGTGGCGCAGAGCCCCGCGCGGTGGCGGCCATAGCGTTCGTAGATGTGCTGGATCACCTCTTCGCGGCGTTCATGTTCGAAATCGACGTCGATGTCAGGGGGTTCGTCGCGCGCCTCGGAGACGAACCGCTCAAAAACCATGGTGCCGATCTCGGGGGACACCGAGGTCACGCCGAGGCAGTAGCAGACCACCGAGTTGGCGGCGGACCCGCGTCCCTGGCAGAGGATGCCCCGCTCGCGGGCAAAGGCGACGATGTCGCGCACGGTCAGGAAATAGGGCTCGTAACGCAGCTTGTCGATCAGGGTGAGTTCGTGTTGGAGCAGGGTTTTCACCTTGTCCGGCGCGCCATGCGGGTAGCGCCAGGTCAGCCCCTCATGGGCGAGGCGCGCGAGGCGCTGGGAGGCGGTCTCGGACCCGGTGATTTCGCTGGGATATTCGTAGCGCAGCTGGCCGAGGTCGAATTGGCAGCTGTCGGCCAGTTGCGCGGCGCGGTCCACGGCATCGGCATGGGGGCCAAGCAGGCGGCGCATCTCGGCCTCGGACCGCAGCCGTTGTTCGCCATTGGCGAGCGCCTTGGTGCCCAATTCGTCGACCCGGCAGCCTTGCCGGATGGCGGTGACCACATCCGCGAGCTTGCGGCGGCGACCATGATGCATGAGCGGTGTGGCCGAGGCGATTGTGGACAGGTTCAGATCCTTGGCCAGCTGCGCGATCCGGTCGAAGCGGGGCCTGTCCTGCCCGTCATAAAGCGGGCCGAGGACTAGATGGGCCTGTCCGGGGAAGCGGCGCGACAGCCGGTCCGCCTGTGTCTGCCAGTCACCCGCGCCGGGTTTCGAGCTTTGCGCCTGTGTCGGCGGGTGCAGAAGCCAGTGCAGGCCGTCCGAGCATTGGACCAGATCGTCGAGCGTGAGGAGACAGTCGCCCTTGGGCGCGCGGCGGCGTCCGGTGGTGATGAGGCGGCAGAGCTGCGCCCAGCCCTGGCGGGTGGTGGCGAGCGCCGTGGCGGTGAAGCCGGTATCGGTGACGATCCGCGCGCCGGGAATGAGGCGCGGCACATGGGTGAGGATAGGGCTGCGCTGGTGGTCGAGGTGACCCGGCACGGGCGGGCCGATGGGACCATTGCGGGCCTCGAGCTCGGTCCGTTCGCGGATCAGGCGTGTGAGGGTCTTGGCCTCGGACCATGCGCGCACGATGCCCGCCACCGAATTGGTGTCGGTGATGGCGATGGCCGACAGGCCCAGGGTTGCGGCACGCTCCATGTACTCCTCGGGGTGGGAGGCCCCGGTGAGGAAGGTGAAATTGGAGGTGATCGACAGCTCTGCAAACATGCCCTCTTTTATGTTCTTCTTTTGTTCCTTTTCCAGTGATTCGAGTCATTCACGCGAAATTCGGGTGGCGCGGTCGCGCTGGCATATTTGGAAAGAGAAGAAGATCAGGAGATGGGCTCAGGGACCTGGCACGGACAGCCAGGTCAGGACATGGGTGCCCGACAGGCGGTGATGGATGTCGAAGCGCCGCCCGCTGGCCAAGCCGTTGCCGAGATCGGTGGTCAGGGACAGGGACAGTCTGTCGCCTGTCGGCGGCGCGGTCAGTTCGGCGGCGTCGAAGCCGAAATGTCGGCCGACCTGCGGGTAGAGCGCCTTGAACAGCGCCTCTTTGGCGGAGAAGGTCAGCGTGGCGCTGGTGGCGGCGGGGAGCGCGCCTTGCGTGACGATCGCGCGTTCCCGGGTGTTCAGGGTTTCGGCGAGGATCGCGGCCAGGCTGCGGCCCGACGCGATTTCCTCTGTATCGACGCCGTAGCCGTGCCCGGTGTCGCGGGAGAGCAGGCAGGCGCATCGGCCCCTTGCGTGGCTGATGGACCCTGCGAGGCCCCTGGGCCAGAGGGGCGCGCGACCGGGCGCGGTGGTGACAGGGTCCGGCGCATGGCCCAGCAGGCACATGGCGGCCTTTGCCACGGCGCGGCCCGCCAGGTATTCCGCGCGGCGCTTGTCGACCGCCCGGTGCAGTGTCTTCGGGCTGGGGATTTCCAGGTCGTCGAACAGGGCCGGAGTGAACCTTGTGCGATCATATGCTGCGGTGACCAAAATGGCGCCGGGGATCAGGCTGTCTTCGCAGGTGATCCCCGACAGGAATCCCTGTGAGCGGGTCTGCAGATATGCGAGCGGTTGGTCCATGGTCTGTCTGGAATCCCCGCAGGTCCGGGTGGCGTCAAGTCCAAAGGTGCCTTGTGGCGTCTTTCGCGACCGGGCCCGATCGGTGCGGTGACGGGGAGTCGGCAGGAATGTCGGGTCTACGTTGCGTCGTGGCTTGTGATGGCACAGGCACCGTGTCAGCATCCCGTTCCAGGAAACGAGGAATGCCATGCCGACGCAGACGACACATTCAGAGACCGTGCATTTGCCGCAGACGCTTGAGCCGCGCAATCCGGGGATGGCACTGGATCTCGATTGGGTGATGCGGGCCACGGCGAACCGGTCGGCGATCGAGCGACGCGCGGCGGGCCTGCCGGCGCGGCGGTCGGTGAAGAAGGATCATCAGGCGGCGTGGCTGTGCCGGGCGGTGACCTGCATCGATCTCACGACGCTGGCCGGAGACGACACGGTGGGCCGGGTCAACCGCCTGTGTGCCAAGGCGCGGCAGCCGGTACGGGCGGATCTGCTGGCGGCGCTGGGCATGGACGACCTGACTGTGGGCGCGGTCTGCGTTTACCATGACATGGTTGCCCCCGCGGTCGCGGCGCTGGCCGGGTCGGGCATTCCGGTTGCCGCGGTGTCCACGGGCTTTCCCGCGGGGCTGTCGCCGTTTCATCTGCGGGTGGCCGAGATCGAGGAGAGCGTCAAGGCGGGTGCTGCCGAGATCGACATCGTGATCTCGCGGCGGCATGTGCTGACCGGCAATTGGCAGACGCTCTATAACGAAATGCGGGCCTTTCGCGCCGCTTGTGGCGAGGCGCATGTGAAGGCGATCCTTGCCACCGGAGAGCTTGGGACGTTGCAGAACGTGGCAAGGGCCTCGCTCGTCTGCATGATGGCGGGGGCGGATTTCATCAAGACCTCGACCGGCAAGGAAAGCGTGAACGCCACGCTGCCGGTGTCCCTGGTGATGATCCGGGCGATCCGCGACTATTTCGAGGAGACCGGCTATCGTGTCGGCTACAAGCCTGCGGGCGGGATTTCCAAGGCGAAGGATGCCTTGGTGTATCTGGCGCTGATGAAGGAAGAGCTGGGCGACCGGTGGGTGCGGAACGACCTGTTCCGGTTCGGGGCCTCGTCGCTTCTGGGCGATATCGAGCGGCAGTTGGAGCATCATGTCACCGGAGCCTATTCGGCGTCCTGGCGGCATGCGGTTGGCTGAGGCCGTGTTTGCATATTTTTGAAGAGAAGAAGCCATGACCGTGCGAGAGATATTCGAGACGATGGACTATGGGACAGCGCCGGAATCGGCGGGTGATGCTCTGGCGTGGCTGGTCGATCAGGGGGATCGGTTCGGGCATTTCATCGGCGGCGCGATGACGGACCCCGGTGACGTCTTCGAGAGCCGCAATCCGGCGACGGGTGAGGTGCTGGCACATGTCTCGCAAGCCACCCAAGCCGATGTGGACGCGGCCGTTGCCGCAGCGCGCAAGGCGCAGAATGGCTGGGCCAAGCTGGGTGGCGCGGGGCGCGCGCGGTATCTCTATGCGCTGGCGCGGCTGTTGCAAAAGCATGCGCGGCTGTTCGCGGTGCTGGAGACATTGGACAACGGCAAGCCGATCCGCGAAAGCCGGGATATCGATATCCCCCTGGCGCAGCGGCATTTCTACTATCACGCAGGGCAGGCGCAGTTGTTCGACAGCGAGTATCCGGACCGGGTTGCGCATGGGGTCTGTGGACAGGTTGTGCCGTGGAACTTTCCGCTCTTGATGCTGGCGTGGAAGGTGGCACCTGCTTTGGCAGCGGGCAACACGGTGGTGTTGAAGCCTGCGGAATACACCTCGCTGACCGCGCTCTTGTTTGCAGACATCTGCCGTCAGGCGGGGTTGCCCAAAGGTGTGGTGAATATCGTGACCGGTGACGGCGCGGTGGGCGAAATGATCGTCACCCATCCGGAGGTGGACAAGGTGGCGTTTACCGGGTCCACCGCCGTGGGGCGGCGTATTCGCGAGGCGACCGCCGGATCAGGCAAGGCGCTGACGCTCGAGCTGGGGGGCAAGTCGCCCTATATCGTGTTCGAGGATGCCGATCTGGATAGCGCTGTCGAAGGATTGGTCGACGCGATCTGGTTCAACCAGGGGCAGGTCTGCTGTGCCGGGTCGCGGCTTTTGGTGCAGGAAGGTGTCGCGGAGCGGTTCCATACCAAGCTGCGCGCACGGATGGACAAGCTGCGGGTCGGGTCGCCGATGGACAAATCGGTGGATGTTGGGGCTGTTGTCGATCCGAAACAGTTGGAGACCATCACGCGACTGGTCGACGGCAATACGGCGGGCGAGACCTATCGCGCCAATTGCGAGATGCCGGAGAGCGGGTGTTTCTACCCGCCGACCCTGATCACCGGGCTGAGCAGTGCTGATCCGCTGATGCAGGAAGAGATCTTCGGGCCGGTTCTGGTGGGCACGACCTTCCGCACACCGTCGGAAGCCGTCGAACTGGCGAACAACACGCGCTACGGGCTGGCGGCGACGTTGTGGTCGGAGAATATCAACGTTGCTTTGGACATCGCGCCAAAGCTGGCGTCCGGGGTGGTCTGGATCAACGGGACCAACATGTTCGACGCCGCCGCCCCCTTTGGCGGCGTGCGCGAGAGCGGGTTCGGGCGTGAGGGCGGGCCGGAAGGGATGATGGCCTATACGCGGCCATCGGGCAGCGGCAAGCCTCTTGGCAAGATTGCGGGCTTCGGCAGCGGGCCGGAGACCGAACCGCAAGCGGTGGACCGGACGGCGAAGCTTTATGTCGGGGGCAAGCAGGCGCGGCCTGACGGGGGCTATGCCTATGAGGTCTACACCAAGGCGGGCAAGCTGCTTGGGCAGGCACCCCTGGCGAACCGCAAGGATCTGCGCAATGCGGTCGAGGCGGCGCGCGGGGCCAAGGGATGGTCCGGGACGACAGCGCATCTGCGGGCGCAGATCCTGTATTACCTTGCCGAGAACCTGGCCGCACGGAAAGACGAGTTCGCGGCGCGGATCAACCAGATGACCGGCGCGCGCAATGGTGTCGCAGAGGTGGATGTGGCGGTGAACCGGCTGTTCACCTATGCCGCCTGGGCCGACAAGTTCGACGGGCGTGTGGCGCAGGTGCCGTTGCGTGGTGTGGCGCTGGCCATGCGTGAACCGTGCGGGGTGATCGGCGCGTTTTGCCCGGATGATCATCCGTTGCTGGGTCTGGTGTCGCTGATGGCGCCTGCGATCGCGATGGGCAACCGCGTGGTGCTGGTCGCGTCAGAGCCGTTTCCGTTGGCGGCAACGGATTTCTACCAGGTGCTCGACACGTCGGACGTGCCCGGGGGGGTGGTCAATATCCTGACCGGGCGGCACGCAGAACTTGCGCCGACCTTGGCGCGCCATATGGATGTCGAGGCCGTCTGGTCGTTCTCGTCGACGGATCTTTCGGTCGAGATCGAACGCGGCGCGGCGGCCAATCTCAAGCGAACCTGGGTCAACGGCGGTCTGACCCGCAACTGGATGGGAACCGATGGCGAAGGCCGCGCGTTTCTTGAAGCGGCAACCGAAACAAAGACAGTGTGGGTTCCTTATGGCGCATGATCGCCAATTTTCATCGGGGTCATTGAGAATGTACGGATGCAATGCTATTTTCATGGTACCCAGCGCCGGGGCGGAACGGCGTTCATACTTAGGAGGACGATGTCCTGTCTTTTCAAACGGATGTGGCGCGTGCCACTGACGGGGGTCTGCCCATGACCGGCACACCCGGAACCGGATCAGCCAGCGAAGCGACGCTCGCGGCGATTCTTTCTGAACTCGATGAAAACAAGGCCGACGACATCGTGCAGATCGATCTGCGCGGCAAAACGTCGATCGGCGACTACATGGTTGTCTGCTCTGGACGGTCGACCCGGCAGGTCTCGGCACTGGCCGAGAAGCTGGTGGAAAAGCTGAAATCCGAGCGCGGTATCCTGTCCAAGGTCGAAGGCAAGGAAACCGGTGATTGGGTGCTGATCGACACCGGTGACGTGATCGTGCACATTTTCCGGCCGGAAGTGCGGGAATTCTACCAGTTGGAAAAAATGTGGCTCCCGGCAGGGACCGCGCTGACCAACTAGGATGCGGGTGCATCTTCGCGCGGTCGGGCGGCTTGCGGGCCGGTCTGAAGAACGCGCTTTGGTCGATGACTACCTGGCCCGTTTCGGCCAGACAGGTCGGGGTCTTGGTTGGCGCTTTGGCGGCGAGACCGAGGTCGAGGACAAGAAGAACGGTGGGATGGCAGCCGAGGCGGCTTTGCTGCGGGCGTCCATTCCGGCCGGTTCCCTGATCGTCTGTCTGGACGAGCGTGGCGTTCTGATGTCCTCGCCGGAGTTTTCCAGGAAATTGCAGGCATGGGCCGACCAAGGTGTTCCGGACGTGAGTTTTGTCATCGGCGGGGCGGACGGGATCGATCCCTATTTGCGGGCCCAAGCGGATGCCCTGCTGTCCTTCGGAAAGATGGTCTGGCCACACAAGCTGGTGCGGGTGATGGTGGCCGAGCAATTGTATCGCGCCGCGTCGATCATCGCGGGGTCACCGTATCATCGGGACTAGGGTTTCGACGTGGCGTCGCCGATCCGGCCGTCCGCGGAAGCTCTGCATCCCCCGACCTCTTCGGAATGTTGCCGGCCCAGGGAAACCGGGTTTGGCTCAGGTGTAGGCGATCGCCAGAAGGACCACGCCAACGACGATGCGATAGATCACGTAAGGTGTGAAGCTCACCGATTTGAGCAGTTTGAACATCAACTTCAGCGCGGCGAGCGCTGCCAGGAACGCGAAGAGTGCGGCGATGGCGGCGTCCTTGACGATGGCCATGTCGGTGACTCGCGCGACCTCGACGCTCAGCAGGGCACCCGAGGCGAGGATTGTCGGGATCGACATGAGCATCGCCAGCCGTGCCGCGCTCTCGCGGTCATAGCCCAGATGTCGTCCGGCGGTGATCGTGATGCCCGAGCGCGAGGTGCCCGGGACCAGCGCGAGCGCCTGCCACAGGCCCATGATGACGGCATCCCTCAGGCTCCAGTTCGTGGCGCGTTTGACGGTCGGACCGGTCTGGTCTGCCCAGTAGAGCACGACGCCGAAAACCAGCATCATCCAGCCGATCACGGCGGTGGAGCGCAGCAGGTCGCTCAGCCCGCTGAGCTTGAGCACGAGACCGAGGGCGACCACCGGGATCGTCGCGACGATCAGGCAAAGCGCCCAGAATGCGCCCTGGGTGTCCACGCGGCCTTTCGCCAACCGGCCAAGGCCGAAGGTCACAAGCTTAACGTCGGACCAGAAATAGAGTATGACGGCCACCAATGTGCCGACATGGACCGCGACATCCAGAACGAGTCCCTGATCGGTCAGGCCAGTCAGATTCGGCAGGAGAATCAGGTGACCGGACGAGGAAATTGGCAGGAATTCCGTAACACCCTGAATTAACGCCAGGATCAGGAGATGTGTCAGGGCCATGGCGTGTCGTCCAGTGGTTCTTGTGCTTGTGGGTATAAAGCCTTGAAAACAATTATGAAGCCTTATTTTAAGTCCGGATCGGACCTAAAATAGCTGCAATGCAGCAAGAGTTTCGCTGACGGGTCGAAAAAATAGTGAAAATAGGTCAGCATAACTGACTTTTCTTTCCCGTTGCTCTTCTATAATCAGACGCGACCACAGGTAAGGAAGGACGTGAGTCATGGCGAAGCAGCCGATGTTGAAGTTCGTGAAGGTTCAGCGCGACATGCCCACAAAGCGCGACGCAGAGCAGCGCCGTGCGGACTTCCACGAGATTTATGCCGAATACGCCGATGCCAAGGCGCAAGAGCAGTCGAGCCGCTGTTCGCAATGCGGCGTGCCCTATTGCCAGTCGCATTGCCCGCTGCACAACAACATCCCCGACTGGTTGCGACTGACGGCCGAAGGCCGCCTGCAAGAGGCCTACGAGGTCAGCCAGGCAACCAATACCTTTCCCGAGATTTGTGGCCGTATCTGCCCGCAGGACCGTCTGTGCGAAGGCAATTGCGTGATCGAGAAATCCGGCCACGGAACCGTCACCATCGGCGCGGTCGAGAAATACATCACCGACACCGCCTGGGATGAAGGCTGGGTCAAGCCGATCACCCCGGCGCAGGAGCGCAAGGAAAGCGTCGGGATCATCGGCGCCGGACCGGGCGGCCTCGCAGCGGCGGACGTGCTGCGCCGTCAAGGTGTGCAGGTGACCGTATACGATCGCTACGACCGCGCGGGCGGCTTGATGACCTACGGCATCCCCGGCTTCAAACTTGAAAAGCCGGTGGTCATGCGTCGCAACGAACAGCTTGAACTGGGTGGCGTGCGCTTCGTGCTCAATTGCAACGTCGGCGACGACATGTCCTTCGAGGACATCCGCGACCAGCATGACGCGGTAATCATCGCCACCGGTGTCTACAAGTCGCGTGATCTGGGTGGGCCGGGATCCGGGGCCGATGGCATCGTCAGGGCGCTGGATTACCTGACCGCGTCGAACCGCAAGAGTTTTGGTGACGCGGTTCCTGAGTTCGAAAGCGGCGAGTTGAATGCCGAAGGCAAGAAAGTCGTGGTGATCGGCGGCGGCGACACCGCGATGGATTGCGTGCGCACGGCGATCCGCCAGGGCGCCGAGAGCGTCAAATGCCTGTATCGCCGCGACCGCGCCAACATGCCGGGCTCGCAGCGCGAGGTGCAGAATGCCGAGGAAGAAGGTGTTCAGTTCGAATGGCTGACCGCGCCCAAGGGTTTTGCCGGAGACCCGGTCACGGGCGTCATGGTGCAGCGGATGCGCCTGGGTCTGCCCGATGCGACCGGGCGCCAGATGCCCGAGATCATCGAAGGCTCGGACTATGTCGAACCCGCCGACCTGGTGATCAAGGCGCTGGGATTCGAGCCAGAGGAACTGCCGACGCTTTGGGGTGTCCCCGAACTGGAAGTGACCCGCTGGGGCACGGTAAAGGCCGAGTTCACCACGGGCGCGACCGCTCTGCCGGGGGTTTACGCTGTTGGCGACATCGTGCGCGGAGCGTCGCTGGACGTCTGGGCCATTCGGGACGGGCGCGACTGTGCCGATGCGGTGATGCACCAGTTGAACGGCGCAACTGCCGTGGCTGCGGAGTAAGCCGCGTGGGTGTCCGGAGCGGACATTGCCTCTGTGGCGCGGTGACGGTCAGGGGGGACGTGTCCGACACGGCGCAGGCCTGCCATTGCCAGCAGTGCCAGCGCTGGACGGGGGGCGGGCCGCTTTTCGCGGTCCGCGTCCACGACCTCGAGTTGACGGGCGAAGACGCGATCCACGCCTACGATCACAGCAACTGGGGCCGGCGCGCCGTCTGCGGCACATGCGGGTCGACGCTTTACTGGAAGGTGCAGACCGGTCCGGTCGCCTTTGTCGCGCTGGGCCTTCTGGACGACCAGAGTGGCATCACGATTGCCGAAGAGATTTTTATTGATTCACGTCCCGACTGGTTCCCGCCCTTTGCAGGCGCGATCCAGCGGACCGAAGCAGAGATGAAAGCGCAGCTTGCTGCGTTTCTGAAAAAGGAGACAGGCCATGACCACGTATGACGCAAATTGGGTTGCCGCCGAGGAAGCCAAGCGCAAATGGTTGGCGGAAAACGGGCTTTACTCTGAAGAAGACGAGCATTCGTCCTGTGGCGTTGGCCTCGTGGTCAACCTTGACGGCAAGCCGTCGCGCAAGGTGGTCGAGGCCGGGATCGATGCGCTCAAGGCGATCTGGCATCGCGGGGCGGTCGATGCCGATGGCAAGACCGGCGATGGAGCGGGCATCCACGTGCAGATCCCGGCGCCGTTCTTCTACGACCAGATCGAACGCACGGGTCACACCCCGCGCATGGACGAACTGATGGCGATCGGGCAGGTGTTCCTGCCGCGGACCGATTTCGGCGCGCAGGAAACCTGCCGGACCATCGTCGAGACAGAAGTGCTGCGCATGGGCTATTACATCTACGGCTGGCGGCACGTGCCGGTCAGCGTGGATTGCCTTGGCGAAAAGGCCAACGCGACTCGCCCCGAGATCGAGCAGATCATCATCTCGAACGCCAAGGGTGTGGACGAAGAGACCTTCGAGCGGGAACTCTAC
>Ga0102929_1002520_pt1 | contig 10868 bp, 10 predicted proteins | sample SalPonR1_B_D2_MG_FD_78510 | JGI IMG/M metagenome (GOLD analysis project Ga0102929, IMG submission 78510) | Salt pond soil microbial communities from South San Francisco under conditions of wetland restoration - Salt Pond MetaG R1_B_D2_MG | ecosystem: Environmental > Aquatic > Marine > Intertidal... | reverse complement strand
CTTTTCGACGATCGCGCGGATCGGGGCCAGGGGTCCCGGCTCGTCGCCGATATCGACCACGCCATATTGGTCGGTGCGTTCTTTCGGCACGCGCTCGACGCTGATCACCGACCGCCCGGTGGCAGAAAACCGCTCGGCCAGCTGGCGCATCACCGGCTTGTCGCCGCCGTCGATCAGATCGTCGGCCAGGATCACGCCGAACGGCCTCTCGCCCACCAGCGAGCGCGCGCACAGTACCGCGTGCCCGAGCCCCAGCGCCTCGCGCTGGCGCACGTAGACGCAGTTGACGCCCTCGGGCAGAACGCCGCGGACCATATCGAGCAGTTCCTGCTTGCCACGTGCGGCCAGCTCGGTTTCCAGCTCGTAGGCCATGTCGAAGTGGTCCTCGATGGCGCGCTTGGTGCGCCCGGTGACGAACACGAGATTGCGGGCGCCGGCGGCGATCGCTTCTTCGACCGCGTACTGGATCAACGGCTTGTCGACGATAGGCAGCATTTCCTTCGGACTGGCCTTGGTGGCCGGAAGAAAGCGCGTGCCGAGACCGGCTACGGGGAAGACCACCGTATCGATGACCGAGGCATTCATGGATTGACCTTGATTTTCATGACGCAGGACCGTTCATTTTACTATCATGAGGCTACATCTGCCCCACCGTTTAGCCCCGGAAGTGACCGCGCGCCCAAGAATCCGTCACCCTGATCCTGGAAACCCGATGCCGATGCATAAAATCCGCTTCATCCACGCCTGCCGGCCGACTTGACATGGCGCTGTTGATCGCGACCCCGGATCGTGACGCGGCCGAGATGGCGCGGCACATCCGCGACCAGGATCCCGGCATCGATCTTCGGATCTGGCCGGCGCTTGGCGATGCATCCGAAATTGCCTTCGTGCTGGCCTGGAAGCCGCCCAGCGATCTTTTCCAGCGGCTTCCGCACCTCAAGGCCGTATCCTCGCTGGGCGCCGGCGTGGATGCACTTGTCGCCAATCCCGAAATCCCGGCCAGTGTGGAGATCGGCCGCCTGGCAGGACCGCGACTGGCGGCCAATATGGCCGCCTACCTGGTGGCCGTGGTCGTGGCACGCTGGAAGCGCCTGCCGCAGTTCATCGAAGACCAGCAACATTCGCGCTGGCGCCAGTGGGCGCCGGAGTCACCACCCACGGTCGGGCTGCTTGGCATGGGAAACATGGCCCGGCGCGCCGCGGCCGCGTTCGCCGAAGTCGGATTTCCGCTGCACGGTTACAGCAATTCCGGTCGGGGGCCGGACGGCGTAACCATGCACTCGGGTGCGGGTGGTCTGAGTGAAATTGCGCGTGCCTGCGACTTCCTGATCAACCTGCTGCCGCTTACCGGCGAGACACGCGACATCCTCGACGGTTCCCTGTTCAAGACGATGCCGGAGAACAGCACGCTGATCAACGTCGGGCGAGGCGAGCACCTGGTCGAAGAAGACCTGATCGAAGCCTTGCGAAATGATCGGCCCGCCTGTGCGGTACTGGACGTTTTTCGCCAGGAGCCGCTACCCGGCGATCACCCGTTCTGGATGCATCCGAGAATTTTCATCACGCCGCACTGCGCCAGTATCACCTTGACCGTCGAGGCCGCCGAACTCGTCGTAGAGAGCTATCGCCGGGTGCTTTCCGGCAAGTCCCCGCTGGGCGCCGTGGACCGGGAGCGGGGGTATTGACTTGACACGTCGGGGCCGCAAAGGCGCCGTCGGGGACGGCGCCCCGACCTACCGCTTGACGAACTTGAGCGTCATGCGATCGCTTTCGCCGATGTCCATTTGCGCCTGGCGCTCGTCTTCCGGCACGTTCCTCATCGACGGCGGCAGACTCCAGACGCCTTCCGGATGATCGGCCGTGTCGGCGGGGTTGGCGTTGATCTCGGACGCGTCCACGAGCCGGAAACCGTTGGCTTCGGCCTTGGCGACAACCCAACTTTGCTTGACGTAGCCGGTGTAATCTTCACCGTCGGCGCTTTCGGGCAGACGATGCTGGACGATACCCAGCACGCCGCCGCGATCCAGCACTTCGTTGGCCGCCTGCAGCACTTCGTCGAACACGCCTGAACGCTGCCAGCCGTGGCTACTGCGGAAGCTGACCACCATGTCGGCCGAACCCGGCTCGCCCAGCTCGGTCTTGCGCGGAGGATCGAACTCCACGATCTTCACTTCACCAAATCGCGCCGTATCGGAAATCCGATCCGCCCAGGCGGCATAGATGTCGCGGTAGAAATCAGGCAGCGATTCGCTCTCCAGGTCCACATGGGCGCCGACATAATTGCCTTCCTCGCGCAGGTACGGCGCCAGGATTTCGGTATACCAGCCGCCGCCGGGCGCGAGCTCGACCACCGTCATGTCGGGCTCGATGCCGAAGAAGGTCAGAGTCTCGTAGGGATGACGATACTGGTCGCGCGCCTTCTCGTCGGCCGGGCGCGCCGGGTCGTCGATGACCGACTGCAGCTTCTCGTCGGCCTGCGCGGGGAACACCAGCGCAATACCCATCACGGCCGCGGTTGCGAATGTAGCGAACTTGAGATTCATTTTCCTTTCTCCAGATTAAGGCAGAAGCGATAAAGTCGATGGCCGCTCGCGGCGTACTTGCGCTCGAACGGCGTCAAGGGTGAAGACAGGCTAAAAGATACCACCGGCGGCGTCGCCATGCCGCATATTCCGGCGGCCAGGCGAAACTCCTCGGCGTAGATGCCCCAGTTGGTCCGAAGTTCTAATTGTCCGCCCAGGGAAAGCAGCTGGGGAAAAACCGGGTGACCGTGCCAGCGACGTCTAAGATGAGCGGCCTTGGGCCATGGATTGGGGTAGAGCAGGAAGTGCCGGGCCGGACGAATTCCGTCGGCTGCCAACAGCCGCCAGAAATCCTCGGCGCGTGCCCGGACCCGCCTCATGTTGGACAATTCCGGTTCGCGGAAACGACCAAGACGAGCGGCCGATTGATCGATCCCCAGCACCGTGCAATTCGGGTGGTATTCGGCAATCCGGGCGGTCGACCAGCCTGTCCCGCAACCGGAATCCAGCACCAGCGGCGAGTCTTTATCCCAGCCGGCAATAAAGGCCGCGTACGCCGACCGGCTGGCCGGATGAATCGGACCAAGCCAATTGCTTTCCCGGTGTCGCTCGACAACCGCGGCCAGGCGCCTGTGAGCGCCGGGCTGGTTGGATCGTACGACGCTGGACTGAGAATTCAGGGGAATGGTGGGCCGTGAAGGACTCGAACCTTCAACCAACGGGTTAAAAGCCCGGTGCTCTACCACTTGAGCTAACGGCCCCGGTTGTGCGAAGCCGCGTATTATACCCAAATGACCAGGCACCGGAACAGGTTCCGGCCTTTTGTGAAATCCGGATTTTCGGATTGTGCTGTGCCGATCTGCCCTACTCGTCCAATTTGACCTTTTTCCAGAGTGCTTCCTGCGCTTCCAGATCGAGGTCTTGAAAACGCCGGCCCGATTTCCGGGCCTCTTGCTCCATGGCCCGAAAGCGGGTTTCGAATTTCAGATTGGTGCGGCGCAGCGCGCCGTCGGCGTCGATGTCGAGCTTGCGCGCAAGGTTGGCGACCGCGAATAGCAGGTCGCCCAACTCATCTTCCATTCGATTACGATTTGCCGATTCCAGCTCGTCTTCGAGTTCCTGCAATTCTTCCCGGATCTTGGCCAGAACCGGCTGCAGATCCGGCCAATCGAAGCCTGCCCTGCCCGCACGCTTCTGGAGCTTTACCGCGCGCCTGAGCGGGGGTAACGACGCCGACACGCCATCGACAAAACCGGATAGGCCGGCCTTTTCGCGTTCGGCCGCCTTGATTTGCTCCCAGTTCTCGGTCTGGCGCTCGGCATTCATCTTCGCGCCTTCGCCGAATACGTGGGGATGACGTCGAATCAGCTTGTCGGCGACGGCGGCGGCCACTTCGTCGAAAGAAAATGCGCCGATCTCGCGCCCGAGACGTGCGTGAAACACGACCTGGAACAGCAGGTCTCCCAGCTCGTCCTTGAGGTGCTCGAGGTCTTCGCGTTCAATCGCGTCGGCCACCTCGTGAGCCTCCTCGATGGTATACGGCGCGATCGACCGGAAGGTCTGTTCTAGGTCCCACGGGCAACCATTTTCGGGATCGCGCAGTCGATCCATGACTTCGATCAGACGATCCATCGGCGATCGGGCGAATTCATCGGTCATGCGGCAGTTCCAGGTAAGAATGAAGCTCGCTCCAATGGTATGCCACCGGACGTTGCGCGACGCCGACTTTCGCCGACGGCAGCGATCATGCAACCGATCAACTCGGATTAAGCGTCACCTCGACCCTCAGCCCGCCCAACGGCGAGGCGTCCGGTCGGATGTTCCCGTGGTAGCTTTCCACGATGCGCTGAACGATGGACAGCCCCAACCCTTGCCCCTCGGCACGCTCATCTCCGCGCACACCGCGCTGCAACATGGCGGCAAACCGCTCGACATTCAAACCGGGCCCGTCGTCGTCGACCCGCAACCTCAACCCGTTGCGCCTGGCGCTGGACAAATGTGCCTCGAGGCTGACATGAACCCGGCGGCGACCATATTTGGCAGCGTTCTCCAGCAAGTTTCCGAGCACTTCCAGCAAATCGCGCTCGGCCACGTTGGCCGTCAGCGATGACGAGATACGGGTCTCAAAATTCACGCGGGGGTAGAGCTTGCGCAGCGCACGTGCCACGCGTTCAACCACCGGTGCCACGAGCAAGGGTGGCAGCATGGTCCGCCTGCCGGACCTCGCCGCACGATCCAGCTCCGAGCGAATCCGGCCCTGCATCTGCCCGATGGTCTCCCTCAATTCGGTGATACTCGGCCGCTCACCGGTATCGAGCTGGGAGTTGATCACGGCCAGCGGCGTCTTGAGCGAATGCGCCAGGTCGCCGAGCGCGCGGTGATACTGCTCGACATTGGCACGCTCGGTCTTGAGCAGCGCATTCAGGTTCTCCGTCAGAGGCGTCAGCTCGCGCGGATAGCGTCCGGAGATCTGTTCGCGCTGGCCACTCTCGATATCGCGGATCTCACCGGCAACGCGTCGAAGAATCTGCAGCGGCTGGAACAGCAGCAGCATCTGGGCAACCAGCAGCACGACGGCGGCCAGGCCCAGCCATCGCCAAAGGTCGCCCCTGAACGACGCCAGGGACTCTGCAATTCTGGCCGGCTCCTCTGCCGCCCAGACTGAAAGATCGACGATTTCGCCCCCGGACGTCTGCCATCCCAGACCGATGCGGTAGACATACCAGGGCAGACTGCCGTCCGGCCTTTCGAAACGTTCGCCGCCGCGCGGCATGGCGCGCGCCGCGACCGGAATTTCGATGCCGATACTCGACGGCGAGTACCAGGCGTCATCGGCCGAATTAACGCCTGCGTAAAGGCCGGACTGCGGCTGGGTCAGGCGCGAATCGGCAGGCGCCCCTTCCCACGCCAGACGGCCCCCGGAATCCACCTCCAATCCGGCCAGCACGGCAAAGACGGCCGACTCCAGCCGCTCGCGAAGCGCGGTCTGCTCGGCCGCCCGATAGGCCCGATCGACCGACAAGCCGATGAGCGCCATCGCCAGCAGCACGACCAGCAGCGCCGAAAACGACAGTCGGACCAGCAGGGAGGGGGGTTTGCGCGGGTTGGGCATTGGCCAATCGTACCGGATTCGGGTTGCGGATCGGATTTCGCCGGGAAGTCCGGGTATCCGGGTCGTCGGGAGTCACTTTTCGGGGCTTCTCACCGAACTCCTATGCTCCTATTCAACCGGTGCGAGTGGCCTCCGGCCTCAATCGAGAGCTACCCCTGATCGGCTCCGCCGGGACTGAACCTGTAACCCTGGCCACGCAAGGTCTGGATCGGCTTCCAGTCACCATCGGGATCGAGCTTCTTGCGCAGCCGCCCGAGAATGACTTCGATCACATTGCTTTCCGGGTCGGCGTCGTCTTCATAGAGGTGCTCGTTGAGCTGCATCTTCGACAACACCTGGTCCGGGTGCAGTACGAAGTACTCAAGCAACTTGTATTCGAATTGGGTCAGATCCAGCGGCTGATCGGCGAGGCTGACCTTGCGCGAGGAGAGGTTGATCCTGAGTGGCCCGAATTCCAGCTCCGAACTGGCGTGACCGCCGGCTCGCCGCACCAGGGCGTGCACCCTCGCGATCAGTTCCTCGGTACGGAAGGGTTTCGTGAGATAGTCGTCGGCACCGGAATCCAGCGCCTCGACCTTGTCCTGCCAATGATCGCGCGCAGTCAGGATCAGCACGGGATAGCGCTTCTCGGCGCGCCGGAGTTCCCGAACCACTTCCAGTCCCGACTTGCCGGGCAATCCGAGATCGATGATGGCCAGGTCCAGCGGATATTCGGTTGCGACATAGGCGCCTTCGATGCCGTCACCCACTGCATCGACGACGAAGCCCTCGGCGCGGAGGCGGTCCGTCAGATTTTCGCGCAGCGTGGTTTCATCTTCCAGGAGCAGCACCCGCATGATCAGTCCCGTGCAGGAACACGAATGGTCTTGACCACGCCGTCGCGCGTCAGGATCCGGATCACATAGAACTTTTGCCCGTTCCGCTCCACGACGCGCGCCGAAACCACCTTGGCGTCGTTCTGGCGCGCAACCCGCTCCGCCACCTCGCGAAGATTGTCGGCAAACGCAGTCGGGGCCGGAAGCGCGAATACCAGCGCCACACCGAGCAGCGTCGCCCGACTCAGTGCTGCCAGTTGTTGCCTAATGGAGGTTTTTCTATTCACGATCCTGATTCTACCCCTGCCGGCTTAATCGGTGCTGAACCATCCGGATGATTCGTCGAGGCACGCGGCCAGCCATTCCGTCGGGGACGGCGCCCGGACCTAAGGCATCCATGCATCCCGTGCCCGATTCAACGTAGGTCGGCGCGCCGTCGCCGACAGTTCTGGCCCCAAAAAAAGGCCGCCCCGGGGGCGGCCTTTTTCAGCTTTCGGTCAATGACCGAAATCAGGTTGTGGCTCAGGCCAGCATACGGCGACCGGCAACGCCGGCAACCAGCAGCAGCACCAGGCTCATCACGACCAGGCCCCAACGGCTCATGGTCGGAATGACCAGCGGTCGGCCGGCACAGGCTACCGTGAAGTTAAGCCCTGCAACTTCTCCACGCACCGGCAGCGTGCAGCTCACGTCCGCGGTGAAGGACGAAACATCGGTCGGGGTGCACTGGAACGCAGCCGACTCGGTACCGCCCGCCGGGATCGTGAAGTCGAAAGGCGAGGCCGGCGTGACGAGAAAGACGCCAGCCGTATCCGTGACACTGCAATTCACGGTGATGTCACCATCGATCTGATTGTTGGTAAAGCTGATCAACCCTTCGCCGGTCGTGGTTCCAGGCGGAACCGCACCGAGATTCAGCGTACCGCCGTTATCCGGAGTCGTCGTCAGCGCATCGCCGGTGCCTGCGCAACTCAACGGATAAGTGAACCCGCCACCCGGCTCGCTCGGGTCGTTGGTCAGGACCGTCAGCGTACCGCCGGTGGTGCCCACGCCAGCTGGCGTGCAGGTGACTTCGATGTCGTCGTTGCCGTCGGGACCGACGTTCGGCGCAAAGCTGGAGTTGATTACGGTGACGCTGAATACCGGATCACTCGCGGTTGCCGAGCTGATGGTCAAATCATCTCCCGCCGGGTTGGTGTTGGCGTTGTTGATGTCCAGGCCGGCAGGCGCCGACTGGTTGCCGGCCGCGGCACTCAGCGACAGCAGCGCGCCCGGCGCCGGATCGGAATTGTAGATCGGGGCGGTGTCGACGATCTGGCATGTCACTGTGACAGTTGCAGTGCTTGCCGTGCCTCCCGAAATCGGGTCGTCGTAGTCGATCTGGAATTCCTCGGTGAACGTCCCTGCCGTAGCCGTGGAGCACTGGTAGCCCAGCGAATCGACTTCATCTACCGAGATCGTCGAATCGGCCAGCACGTCAGCGGTTGCCGAGATTTCCGGCGCGTCGGTGGTTGTGTTGACCACGGCGTTGTTTGCGTCGCTGGTGAAGTTGCCCGATGGGTTCAATACGTTTATCGAGCCCGTTGGAGCCGTGCCACCAACGACACCGTTGAGAGAAATGCTTGTCGAGGAGACCTGAACATCTGGAGCCAAACCGGTACAGGTAGTTGGATAAGCGGCGCTCGTAATGTTATCGGCATTGGACGTTATCGTGAAGGTGCCTGTATTGATACCACGCTCGCCTGGGGTGCAATTTACATTTACATCAACGCTACTGGAAGCCGCCACGGTCGCAGCGAACCCCGGTGAAGTAATCGAATATGAACCGCTTCCAACTGCGAAGTTGCCTGCTGCACCTTGGATGTCAAAATCGGTATCGGTGCTTAGGTTGTTCACAGTGATCGTTTCGTCTGGCGAGGTCGCCGTGCCTACCACCGCACTGCCAAAATCGATCGTAGTACCTACATCGGGATTTGAAGCATAGAAACTAACGCCGGTAATGTCGACCGTCACCGAACCATCGACTGCAGTAAGGTCTGCAGCAGTTCCCGGGGTAGTGTCGACAGACGTCAAGTCAAGCGGATAGGTATTGGGGGCTGCATTCGCATCAACGTCAAAAGTAATCGTGCCGAAAGCTGGTGCGTTCGGCATTGGAGAAGTCGCATCCGCCGATGTGAGAATAATGCGAATATTGCCTGGATTGACGCCAGCACCGCTGGTACGTCGGCAGGACGTAAAAAGACCGCCAATAGCTGGGGGCAGGCTCGCCAGACAGCCGTCTACAGTGTTCTGAGCGCCCGAAACTTGAGGTGCAAGCACCGTCGAATCGTATTGTAGATCGGCTGTCACAGAAGTCTGTGTGCCATCTGTATCAAAGTCCAGTGTCACTTGGGCTGTGGCGCCCGGCTGGGCACTTGGGTCCGTCCCAACCGTCATGACTGCCTGTCCCCAAGCAGCATTTGCTGTGAAAGCCAGCATCACCGCCGGCGCCAGCAACCGTGCAATTCTTTTCCCGTAAGCCATTTTTGTTCTCCTCATGAGGTAATCACTTTGATCTTTAACACGAAAATCGGGCTTGCTTTGCAAGCCCGCTCGTCTTTCAGTAACATCCTGTCAAAAAGCTAGAATTCGATAACATCCAGCCCGACTTCCTTACTCACGCCTTTGGACGAAATATTGTCGGAAACATGGATGTCTGTCACCGATACGCTGTTCGATACGTCCCCCAACCCGCTGGATCGTGCTTCGAACTCAACGAACCCCAACTCGAATCCGCCGGGAATCTGGTGCTTCCCTGAGAGGTCCGTGATTACGACCTGAACAAGATTTCGCTCAGGGATGTCCTTGCAGGAATGTAAAGCCCCGGAAAGCTCTGAGGACAGATTCAGCAAACAATTCTCTGTGCTGGCAACCTGAACAACGGCAGGGTCGTATGCAATCCGAAACTGCAATCCGGCAGCCTGGATGCCCTGAGGCGTCATTATTACGGCTGCAAAACGATCGCCACCCTTCTGACGCTGTTCCCCAATCGCAAAATCTTTGGTGGCGCTTATCTGCCGTTCGCTTTGCTGTGCGGCGGCGATGGAAGAGGCGATGACCAGGCTGGCGATTAAGACTGGCCGAATAAAATTCGTTGTACTAGAAATGATATTCACGGGCACTCTCCTTGAGCATTGGCGACAATTTCGAACAACTCAAGAACGTCATCATTTGTAATCGCTCCGTCTTCGGTGAAGTCCGGTTGACCATTTGCAAGCTCAGTCCCTGCGCTCGACACTTCTGCAAAAATTTCCAGAACATCATCGTTTGTTCGAATATTATCGCCACTTGTTTCACCTTCACACAATCGACCGATCTCGGTCGTCCGGCGAGATTCGTAGGCATCGAAATTCATAGTGCCCGCCGCTCCGTTCAGATTTCCAACTCGCACCGAGGCGACTTGACCGGGGCTGGTGAACGCAATGGATTGAGGCGTGTTCCCATTCATGGAAAGACTCATTTCGCCGGCCGTGCCGTTCCAGTCAATCTCGACTGAGTTCCAGGAGTTGTCATTGCCGTTGGAGCTGACCGCTGCACCATTGCTGGAAAGGGTCGCGGCGCCGCTGGCTCTGAGAACTACACGAAATACTTCAGCGCCGCCGGCAGCGAGCCCCCTGTAGACGACAGCATCCGCGCTATTGCCGGAAAACACATAAAAGCGCGCACGAATTCGATCAATTCCACCCGGACTGTCGTCCTGCACCCAAGCCGTAGCCGCAGACGGCGTTTGCATGGCGCAGACTCCCGAGTACCGCGCAACATTGACGTCCGGGCCACCCGGAATGACGTTGCCGGAGTTGCCGCCGGTCCAATTACCTACGGTGCAGGCCATCGCGGTCTGGGCGCCGAGAAGAAGAGTCAGCGCGATGGTCGCAGCCGCGCCCTTTGCCAAGCGCGAATTCAGATTGAACATTTTCATGAGGAGAAGCTCCTTGAGATTTCAGCTAAACATTGCCAATGGGGGCGCCGGTTGCCCCGCGATGACGCACGAAACCCCTGCAAATCGGCTTGTGCTGGCTTGATCGCCACCATTTTATCGCTCGATAATACAGGACAACCCGCGTCAAATCCAGTATTTGCAGACATTCCCGCACCGTCCCGAAAACCGCTGTGCGGAGATATTCCGGCACCGATTTTCAACCTTTCAGAAGGGTTAACGTCGACGCGGTCAAAAATCTGTCACTGCGTTCACCCGGATTCTAGAATTCGGTCGCCCAAAGCGGCCAGGCAAATCAACGGCGTCGGTCCGGCTTTTCAGAAAATTTCGCCGATGCAGCAGAGCAGCGAACCGCCCGCGTTCTCGATCTCGTCGAGTTCGACTGCGTGGACGTTGAAGTCCCAGCTTTCCAGCAGCCGCTTCTTTTCAGGCGCAAGCGCCCG
>Ga0102929_1002518_pt1 | contig 10875 bp, 12 predicted proteins | sample SalPonR1_B_D2_MG_FD_78510 | JGI IMG/M metagenome (GOLD analysis project Ga0102929, IMG submission 78510) | Salt pond soil microbial communities from South San Francisco under conditions of wetland restoration - Salt Pond MetaG R1_B_D2_MG | ecosystem: Environmental > Aquatic > Marine > Intertidal... | reverse complement strand
ATAAACAATTTCTATAAAAGTATAAATAATATCATTAACACTTATTAAACGAAGTCGGTATATTTGCATTGTTTAAGTAACACTTTGTTAAATAGAAGAATTAGAATTTTTAAATTAAAAGAAATTAAATATGACACTAGTAGGAAGAAAGTTTCCAAACCTCGAAGTCAATGCTACCGATGAGATGGGAGATGTTTACGCCATGAATATTCTTAAACAAGCCGTTGACAATAAGAAAAAAGTCTTGTTGTTCTGGTATCCGAAGGATTTTACTTTTGTTTGTCCGACAGAAATTCATGCCTTTCAGGAAGCATTAAAGGCCTTCGAAGATCGCAATACAATGGTTGTTGGAGCTTCATGTGATACCGCAGAAGTTCACTTTGCCTGGTTGAATACAAGCAAAGATGATGGCGGAATTGAAGGTGTAACTTATCCTTTAATTGCAGACAGCAACAGAAATTTGGCCCGAGCGCTGGACATTTTGGATTTGGATAATTTCAGGTACGGTGAAGAAAATGACTTAGACCTGGTAGACGGGGATAATGTAACATATCGCGCTACATTCCTAATTGATGAGGATGGAACAGTATTTCACGAAAGTGTTAATCATATGCCGTTGGGAAGAAATGTGGCTGAATTTCTCAGGCTAATTGATGCTTATAGTCACGTACAGGAAAAAGGTGAAGTATGTCCTGCGAATTGGGAGGAAGGCAAAGATGCCATGAAGGCAGACAGAACAGGCGTAGCTGAATATCTCAGTTCTCACTAAATATTTAGAATATGTTTCAAGAACTCGATAAAGATAATTTGCAAGAGATCTTACAGAATAATGATAAAGTCATTGTTCAGTATTCTGCGGGTTGGTGTGGTAATTGCCGCATTATGAAGCCTAAGTTCAAGAAGTTATCCCGTGAAAATGAGGATACTTTATTTGTACTTGTGGACGCCGAAAAGTATCCCGAATCAAGAAAGTTGGCCAACGTGGATAATTTACCCACGTTTGCTGCTTTTGAGAATGGAAAGCTTAAAGATCAGACGCAGACCAACAAATTTGAAGTCCTAAAATCGCTTGTTGATGAGGCTACCGCTAATTAAGCACATACACTCCTTTATCGAAGAAAACGATGAGGATTATATAGTAGAAACTCTGGAGACATTAGAACACCTGACGGAATTAGAGTCACTCAAAGATGAGGAACTCGATGTTTTGGGTGAAATCATCTCCAATTTGTATGGTGCGCTAGAAGTCGATAAGATGATTAAAGATGGAATTCCTAAGAAGGAGGCGCTCAATCAGTTCATGAAACGTGTATTGGGGTCCATTGATAAATAGAGCAGAAAAGAAAAATTCTCTCCATTTGTTTTATTGCGTTGACTGAGAGCCTTAAGGAGAGCTGCTGGAATTATTTGTTCTAAATGAACGCTTAGTTTTCAACCGGCAACTCTCCTTTTCTTATACCTCTTTGCCCCCGTCAAGGTAATCTTGCCAGTCTTTTAAGGAACTCCACTCTCCGCGTGCAGCCATGCCTGCCTGTCTTGACCACGTGTCCGGCTTATGCACGCTAAAACGCGATCCGGCTTCTTTGAGTATTGTCCTAAGTTTTTCCAAGTTCACAGCGGACAGAGCCGCCCAACTGTCTATACCTGAATTGTGCAACAACTCGGATATTTTGGGTCCTATTCCTTCCACTACAGTGAGATCATCTTCTTTAACCGTTACTCCCATCATTTTCTTAGCCGCATCCCGATCAAAAGGCACTTTCTCGTAGGCCAAAAGTCGATTAGATAGCGCTGCGCTCTGCTTCTCACATTCTTCAATATCTGCATAAAGCTTGTTCAGTTTACTGTTAAGTGCTTCATTCAGCTCATTGACCCTTCCCAGCTCCTTCTCACAGTTGTCTGCTTTGACCTGAAGGGATTCCAGGTCTGCACGAAGGCGATTGTTCTTGTTTTTGAGCTCCTCGATTTCTAATTTTAAATCCTTGATTTTTGAAGTCCTTATCAACCAGGCAATTAAAAAGCCCAAGAACCATGCGACGAGAATAACTATGACGATAAAGCCTAAATCAGCAGCAAATCTTTCACCCATAATTCCAATATTTATCAGTTAGCCAATTTTATTTCTACTCTTCTGTTCTTTGCTCTTCCCGGGTCAGTATCATTTGACACAAGAGGTACCTTTTCTCCTTTTGCCTCCAAAACAAAATCATTTTCGGCAAATCCATTATTTTCAATCAAGTAGCGACGTACATCTTTAGCTCTTTCTAAACTCAACGCCCTATTTTTAGCAGGACTTCCCACATTATCCGTGTGGCCCGTAAGTGCAACTCTACTATTTTCGGTTTCATCCAGGTAAAACTTGAGATCTGTAAAAAACTGGTGAAGAGCCGGGTCAGCTTTCATGAAGGAAGATCCAAAATCAAAATATACTCTGCGCGCAATTTCCAAATCAGTTTCCAATGCCTTAAGGTCCAGTTCACTTGAAGCCTTGTCTTCCAATTTAGCTTTATCAATGTTGAATGCGAAAGACAATGCGCCATATAACTTCGTGCTGTCTTCAGAAATTACCACACCCTCGTTCATCTCAAAAGCAGATTTGAAGCGATCATGGTTCAGACCATATTTTTCTGATAAAAAATCAACAAATGCCGTGCTTCGATTCAAACCCAATTGAGCGCCTCTACTTTCTGATTCTGCGTAGTGCCCTGTGACCACAAGGTTTTTTTCTGGGTTTTGCGATAAATAATCTGAAAGCTCATTCCATGCCTTTGCAGCACTTTGGACGGAAATGAGCGAATCTGTGTTATACAAAAAATAAAAATCACCGGGAGTTGTGACCTGAAAAGAGTCACCATCACTTATGACAATAGATGGAATGGAAACAGCCTCATTATCATCTACTTCTTTCTCATCAGAAGTTACTGCATGGCAATTCTGCCTGACATTACAGACGTAACAATAGGAAGATCCGACCAACCAAAAAACAGAAAAAATGGAAAGGAAGATTACAGGTATCTTATAGTGCATAGTGTTTAATTTTAAATACCCATTATGAACATCCTAAAATAGTAAGAATTCTTCATTTTGTGTAATAATACACTTTATTTCAATAAATTTTAAAATATAGTGTATATGCTGGGGTAGCCGGCAACAGATTGAGCACAGAAATTGAGCTATCCACAGATAACGTGAAAGGCTGTTAAGGGAGAATAAAGCATAATGATATAGGCCTTTCAGAAATTGAAAGGTTTTTTTTGCTCAAGCCAAATATGGAGGTCAGGGAAAAGTACAGTACAAAATCTAGTTTAATTGAGCCTAAAGACGCTCAAATACCCCAGCAATACCCTGCCCTCCACCTACACAGGCGGTCACCATTCCGTACTTTTTGTTTCTTCTTTGCAGCTCATTAAAAAGCTGTATGCTGAGTTTGGCGCCTGTACAACCCAGCGGATGTCCAAGCGCTATGGCCCCACCATTTACATTAACCAGTTCAGGGTTGAGATCAGCTTCTCGTATAACCGCCAAGGCCTGGGCTGCAAAAGCTTCATTGAGCTCGATCAAATCAATATCTTCTAATTTCATGGAGGCCTGATCGAGGGCTTTGGGTATAGCCACGCATGGCCCCATGCCCATATACAGGGGATCAACTCCTGCAACACAACAAGAAACAAGACGGGCAATGGGTTGCAAATTTAGCTCTTTCACTATTTGCTCACTGACGACCATTACAAAGGCTGAGCCATCGCTTGTTTGGCTGCTATTGCCAGCTGTTACAGATCCGCCCTGGGCAAAAGCCGGTTTCAATCGAGCCAAAGCTTCCAAGGAGGTGTCTCTTCTGACACCCTCATCCGCATCCACAGTAAATTTGTGTTGCTTTTGTTCGTCGTTTACCACAGTTAACTCTTCTACTTCTACAGGCATAATTTCTGCTTTAAAGAAGCCTTTATCCTGAGCATCTGCTGCACACTTATGAGATCGGAGAGCAAAAGCATCCTGTTCCTCACGGTTTACATCATATTTCTGTGCAACTGCTTCAGCTGTAATTCCCATACTGACAAGATAATCAGGAGTACTGGAAGCAACCTCGTAACTTGGAGCCAGCTTATATCCTGTCATTGGGATCATGCTCATGCTCTCTGTACCTCCAGCAACATAACAATGTCCCATGCCTGCACGAATTTTAGCCGTTGCCATGGCAATGGTTTCCAGACCTGACGCACAATACCTGTTGATCGTGACGCCTGGTACTGATTTACCCAATGCGCGAACAGATATTTGCCTTCCTATCTGCAGACCTTGCTCACCTTCGGGATTGGCACAACCAACAAAGACATCGTCCACCCTATCGGGTTCCAACCCTTCTATATCATTTATTAGTTGTTTGATCACCCGGACTGCGAGGTCATCTGATCTGAAGTTTCTGAATCCCCCTTTTCCGGCTTTGGTTACGGCTGATCTCAAGCCGTGTACGATATATGCTTCCATAGATTAATTTCTTAGTGGTTTATTCGTTTGAATCATGTGTTGAATGCGCTCGAGTGTCTTTTGCTCACCACAAAGGCTTAGGAATGCCTCTCTTTCCAGATCCAATAGGTATTTCTCACTCACTTTCTGCTGACCGGAAAGGGGTCCACCACAAATGACATGTGCAATTTTGTGGGCAATTTTAAGGTCGTGGTCGGATGCCCAATTACCTCGCTTCAGCTCATTGGCCGCTGCATAGAGGGATGCCAAACCCTGTTTTCCCAAAACTGTAATATCTTCTCTCGGATTTGCAGGAGTATAAGATTCACTGAGCTGTATCACCCGCGCTTTGGCTCTTGAAATGTTGTATGGCCCATTTATTTCCACCTGGTCGCGGTGTTCAATTAAATATGATGCATCAAAAGCTTCAACAGCCGATGTAGCGACATGACCAGTTGCAAGGGTACGGAACCCCTGAATCAAAGCAGGTATTTGCACATCTCCTTCTGTAAAACTATCTGATATGCGCAGCGCAAACTCTTTAGTGCCTCCTCCTCCAGGTAGCAGGCCGACACCAACCTCAACTAAACCAATGTATGATTCAGCTGCAGCAACAACCGCGTCACAATGCATAGACATTTCTAGTCCACCACCGAAGACATATCCCTGGGTTGAGGAAACTACAGGAACTGAAGAATACCTGCATCTCATACTGCTCTTCTGGAAGAAATCCACAGCAAAATTAAGCTCGTCAAATTCCTGGTTGTAAGCCATCATAGCAATCAACATTAAATTGGCCCCTACAGAGAAATTATCTGCTTTATTTCCAATCACCAAGCCCCGCCAGTCTCCATTTTCCGCGATTTCAATGGCCTTATTTAAACCTTGAAGAACGCCTTCACCAATGGTGTTCATTTTGCTTTGGAATTCCAGACACAATACCTGGTCCCCGATGTCATGAACAAGAACCTCTGCATTTTTAAATACTGGCTCCTTCTGGCGATGAGCATCTAAATTCACCACTCCCTGCTGGCCCGGAATAAGCTTCATTTTCTTTTCAATCGGATGCCAGCAGTATCTCTTTCCATCAAGGTATTCGTAAAAGCTATCCTTGCCGGATGATGCAAATGCTGACACCCAATCAGGCAGGCTGTAGTCATATTGACTCATCAATTTCACCGCTTCTTCATGGCCGATCAGATCCCAGTATTCAAATGGGCCATAATGCCAGGCAAAACCAGCTTTCAGTGCTTGGTCAATGCCAAAAATATGATCTGAAATTTCAGGGATTCGGTGAGCGGAATAAGAAAGAAGGGCAGCCATAGACTGACGGATCAATTCGCCGCCGTTGTCATCCACTTTCAGCAGAGCCTTAATCCTATTGGCCGGATCTTCAATCTGCTTGGAAGTATCAAGTGATTTATATTTTTTACTTTCCTTTTTCTTGTATTCTTTATCAGAGAGATCAAGTGCCAATATGATGCGCTTGCCTTTTTCGTCTTTTTCTTTCGTTTTCTTGTAGAAGCCTTGACCAGATTTATTGCCAAGATAATGGTTATCGAGCATCCACTGAATGGCTTCAGGTATCTCCAGGTCTTGTATCATTTCGTCTTTGGGGCAAGCCTGTTGGACTCCTTTAACCACTTTGATGGCCGTATCCATACCCACCAGATCACCTAACCTGAAGGTCCCGGTTCTGGGACGGGCAAGACCTGGACCAGTAAGTTTGTCGACCGTGTCAATATCTAAATCCAGGCTTTCTGTTAATTCAAAAATCTTGGCCATGGCAAACACACCAATTCGATTCGCTATAAATGCCGGTGTGTCTTTGCATAAAATGGTCTCTTTACCGAGACGCCTTCTACCAAAATCCATCCAGAAGTCCACAACCTCAGGAGACGTCGCCTCTGTAGGGATAATTTCTAACAGTCGCAGATAGCGTGGCGGATTAAAGAAATGCGTGCCGAGGAAATATTTCTTGAAGTCTTCTGACCTACCTTCCAGCATCAAGTGAATAGGAATACCGGAAGTATTAGAGCTTATCAGGCTGCCTTTTTTACGGTATTTATCGACCTGGTTGAATATTTTCTTTTTAATGGACAAATCCTCAACAACTACTTCTATTACCCAGTCGCAATCCTTGATTTTCTCAAAATCATCATCAAAGTTCCCAGTTGCAATCCTATTGCTATATTTTTTATTGTAAAGAGGAGCCGGCTTGCTTTTGATGGCCGTCTTTAAGGCTTTATCGGCCAAACTGTTCCTTGCTTTGGGATTGTCTATATTTTCGTCGCTTAAATCTCGCGGAACCATATCTAAAAGCAGGACATTCATGCCCACGTTGGCCAAGTGACAAGCGATAGTACTACCCATGACTCCTGATCCTAAAACTGCGGCTTTTCGGATTACTTTATTCATAGAAATTCTTTATTAACTGGATGATGCACATGAACAAAGAAAAATAATTTTTTCTTATTTGTTCAATTAAGCCCTATTTTCGTCTCCCCGTACAATTTCATTTTCCGGGCAAACGTTTTTTTGAACATCAACTTTTCATTTAATATGATATTTCTACAAACGGCAGAAGGAATCCAGGAAGGAACAGGGGCGCAAGGATTGATTGACCTCATTACCAAAGGAGGACCGCTTGGAACGACCATCGTTGCCATTCTCATTTTTCTGTCTTTTATTGCCCTTTATATTTTTTTTGAGCGCTACATGAATATCAAGCGTGCGGGTAAGATTGATCAAAATTTTATGAACAATATTAGGGCAAACGTTCAGGCAGGGAATATTCAATCTGCCATTAGTCTGTGTCAGAATTCTGATACACCTGCGGCAAGGATGATTAAAAAAGGTTTGTTGCGCATCGGAAAACCACTTAAAGATATTGATGCCGCTATTGAGAATGTTGGAAACCTTGAAATATTTAAACTGGAAAAGAATTTATCCACCCTGGCAAGTATAGCCGGAGCAGCGCCAATGATTGGCTTTTTTGGAACTGTTACAGGGATGATTCAATCATTTTATAAGATGGCTACTGAGCAAAATGTAACACCTGATGTTTTGGCAGGAGGCATTTTCGAAGCCCTCTTGACTACGGCTTTTGGACTTTTTGTGGGAATCCTGGCTTTTATAGGATACAATATTCTCGTTTCACTCGTAGACAAAGTGGTCTTTAAAATGGAAGCCACGACCACCGAATTTATGGATCTATTACAAGAACCTGCCAACTAATCACAATATCGTATGGCACTCAAACGAAGAAGCAAAGTTAACGCTGAATTCAGCATGTCCTCTCTTACGGATATTATATTCCTGTTGCTCATATTCTTTATGTTGACATCAACACTGGTCAGTCAAAATGCCCTCAACCTGAAATTACCGAGTTCTAACTCGAAGACGGTAGCCCCGCCTTCAATGTCCGTCAGTATCAAAAAGAATGGCAGCTACTACCTGAATGGTCAACAAATGTCGCTGGGCAATATTGAAAATGGGTTGCGACAAAAGGTCAACCAGGAGCAAAACAGGGACAACGTGACCATTTCGATTTTTGCCGAAGAGAACACGCCCATACAATATGTCGTAAATGTGATGGACTTGTCAAATCGTCTGCGGGTAAAAGCAATCCTGGCTACAGAACCAAAATAACTGCGCCTCTATGTCGAATAAGAAAAAACGAGACAACTTCGGATTCGTCTTCAGCACAGATGACGATTTCGACTTTGATTATTCTGAAGATCAAAAAGAAACACCGGATCATTCAGATCAGCGACTCAGAGTGCAGCACGATAGGAAGGGACGCAAAGGCAAAACCGTAACGCTGATTACTGGTTTCCAGGGTTCTGATGACGATGCCAAAGCCCTGACAAAGACCCTAAAAAGCAAGTGCGGTGTTGGTGGGTCTTATAAGGATGGAGAAATCGTCATCCAAGGGGAAAAAAGAGACACGGTAGTCGATATTCTTAAAAAAATGGGCTATCACAACACTAAATCCAGCGGTGGTTGAGATCAAATAAGATTCGCGACCATCAGAAAGCGCTCCTTTCCACTCATATCTTTTTCTATCCTGTAATTCAAATCCATTGGAGCTAGCCATTGCTTGAAATCAGCAGATTTGTACTCATTGATCTCGAAGTAAAGTTTTCCTTCCGGTTTCAGCCATTCTTTTCTTTTTTCCACCAGTCTTCGATAAAAAATTAGTGGGTCTTCCACATATAAAGCTTCTTTAGGTTCGTATTTCACTGTGGAGGGAGACATTAAGCCCTGCTCACTATAGTCTATGTAGGGAGGATTACTGACAATGATATCATATGGAACCGTAGGTGGATCATAGGAAAGTATATCCAGCTGCTCAAATTCAATGCGTAACTTGTGAGAGCTTGCGTTTTTTTTCGCCCAATGGAGTGCCTCGCCACTATTATCCACAGCCGTAATCTTCCAATCCTTCCTTTTGGATTTGAGCACCAAAGGGATACAGCCAGATCCTGTACCAACATCGAGCACCCTTGCATTTTCCTGTTGGTTTTCGCTTAGAATCAGTTCAACCAATTCTTCTGTTTCCGGTCGGGGAATCAATACCCCAGGCCCAATAGCAAGCTCCAGTTCGTAAAACCAAGATTTACCCAACAAATATTGGATTGGATAGTGCTGGCTAAGCTTTTTGACATCATCCAAAAGCTGCTGCATTTCAATAGCAGAGTTTTCTGCGCTAGAGATTAAACCACTTTTTTCAGAGGAATAAAGCTTATACATGCTTAAAGCTTCCCTCTCGCCATGACTAGCAATTAAAGCTTTGAGAAATAGACCTTTCAGTTTGTGAGACAAAACTTTACCAGACTTTTATTCAATCTTTAATGAACGGATAATCTTCTTGGAGATAATTGTCTTCGTAAAGTGCTGATGGATCAGGGTAGTCAGATTTCTCAGCAAACTCAACAGCATTTTTCACTATTTTTTTGACCTTATCCTTGATCTCCTTGATTTCCTCTTCAGTCGCAATTTTATTGTCGAGGATGGTAGATTCAGTGTATTTCACTGGGTCTTCTCCCTTATAATAATCCAACTCTTCTCTGGAGCGATATTTGGCAGGGTCTGAAACCGAGTGTCCTTTGTACCTGTATGTTTTAAGCTCTAAATAGTAAGGACCTTTTCCTGATCGAATATGCTCAGCTGCTCTCTCAAATGCTTCATGTACATTTTCCGGCTTCATAGCATCTACTTGCTCAGAAGGCATATCATAGGCACTGCCCAGCTTGTATAAATCTGTGATATTGCTTGTGCGCGATACGGAAGTACCCATGGCATAACCATTGTTCTCGCAAACATACAAGACAGGCAGATTCCAGGTCATGGCCATATTAAATGCTTCGTGTAGTGCGCCTTGTCTGGCGGCTCCATCTCCAAACATTGTAAGACATAAATTATCTGTTTCTCGGTATTTCTCAGCAAAAGCAATACCCGTACCTATAGGTATTTGGGCGCCTACGATGCCATTGCCACCGAAATAATTGTGTTCCTTGCTGAAAAAGTGCATAGATCCGCCCTTACCTTTTACGCAACCCGTTTTCTTGCCGAATAATTCAGCCATGCAGGCATCCGGGGCCAGGCCCCTTGCAAGTGCTATACCATGTTGGCGATAAGCTGTGACCACAGCATCTGATTCCTTCAGTGCTGTAATTAGGCCAGCAGCAATGGCCTCCTGTCCAATGTAAACATGACAGAAACCCCTAATTTTATTTTGACCATAGAGCATTAGGGTCCGCTCTTCGAATCGTCTTATGAGTAACATATTTTCATACCAGGTCAAATATGTTTCTTTAGAATATTTCTTGGTGTTGCTTTTTTTCGTTTTACTTGCGGTTGCCATATCACCCTTTGTTTTAGTCATAACTGAAACGTCAAAAATACGTTTATTTTGAATATACACTAAATCGCTTGCAGTAGCAAAAGAATGGATCGCCTTTTTCTGGAACATTTGAGATTGAACCATTTCAAGAATTTCGACAATGAGCACTTCTCATTTGTTAATGGATTCAATATTATCACTGGTAAGAATGGCATGGGAAAAACCAATGTCCTTGATGCCATTTACTATCAATCTGTCTTCAAAAGTTATTTTGCAAGAAAGGACAGCGATTTGATCCAACAGGGCTTCGATTTTTTCAGAATTGAGGGATCCTGGAAATTAAAAGATGAAGCGTTAAAAATCGCACAAGCGTATCGGGATGGTCAGAAAATGTTCTTTCTCAATGGGCAAAAGGATTCAAACAAATCAGAATTCATCGGGCAGCTGCCTGTAGTGCTTATATGTCCAGAGGATCAGCTCATGATACGGGAAGGATCCAGAATACGTAGAAAAATTTTTGACCATATTCTCAGCCTGACGGATCAGAAATACCTCAGAGTACT
>Ga0102929_1002512_pt1 | contig 10880 bp, 12 predicted proteins | sample SalPonR1_B_D2_MG_FD_78510 | JGI IMG/M metagenome (GOLD analysis project Ga0102929, IMG submission 78510) | Salt pond soil microbial communities from South San Francisco under conditions of wetland restoration - Salt Pond MetaG R1_B_D2_MG | ecosystem: Environmental > Aquatic > Marine > Intertidal... | reverse complement strand
GTCCATAGCAACTCTGTGAGGTACAGGGTAGATACCATTAGCAATTGCAGCACTTACTTCTTTGTCTTTGATAAATCTTGAAGCATCTGCAACATCCACAGCACCATCAATTAATGCAGCAATACCGTTACCGGAACCGCCACCCCTTACAGAAATACTAACACCAGCATTTTTTTCCATGTAAACCTCTGCTGCTTTTTGAGCAATAGGGAGAACAGTACTTGAACCCTGAATCGTAAGGGTTTCTTCAGCAGAAACTACAGCAAGACCCATGACAAAAACCATTACTGCAACCATAACAACAATCAACCTTTTAGAATTAAACATCCAGATATTCCTCCTTGTGAAATTAATGTAATCTTAATTCCTTTATAGAATAACATCCAGATGTTACATTACAATTAAACAAATGTTAATAAAATGTTACAATTACAATAATCTTTTTAGATAAAATTTAAATACTGTTCCTTTACCCAATTCACTTTCAATACTTATTTCACTATTATGACCCTTAATAATATTATTAACTATAGAAAGTCCAATACCTGTTCCTCCCATAGCCCTGGATCTTGCCTTATCCACACGATAAAAACGTTCAAAAATCCTCTCCTGATCTTCTCTGGGTATACCTATACCATTATCTTTAATCTCAACGTAAACCCTATTGTCCTTTGCATAGGATTTAATTATAATTTTTCCTTCCTCTGATGTATACTTAATTGCATTATCAATAAGATTTATTAAAACTTGCTCAATTTGTTCTGGAATCATTAAAACCATGGGAAGCATATCTTCAATATCAGTTTGAATTTTGATATTTTTTTCTTTTGCATTATCTTTCAATATTTCAATAATTTTAAAAATTATTTTATTTAAATTACCGGGTTTAAGATTGAACTTTCTCCCATCAACTTTAGAAAGATTCAATAAATCTTTAAGCAAAAGTGCCAGCCTGTCTGCCTCACTTTTAATAATTTTCAAAAATTTATTCTGTGTATTCACATCCTCAATTTTTGATTCTATCAATGTATCAACATAACCAATTATTGAAGTTAACGGAGTATGCAATTCATGAGAAACATTGGCTACAAAATCCTTTCTTACCTGCTCTAACTTTCTCAATTCTGTAATATCAGTAAATACAATAACTCCACCTGTTACTTCATTTGCCTCACTTGTTATAGGCGCAAAGTGGCATCTGAAAACTTTATCATTAAAATTAATATTTATTTCTTCAGTTATTATTTTATTTTCTTGCAATACTTCTGTTAAGAAAGAGTCAATATTATGATGTCTTGTAACTTCAATAATATTTTTATTGTTAAGATCTTTATTACCCAGTGCAAACATTTTTCGCGCTGCAGGGTTAATCAAAATTATATTTTTGAAAATATCTGTGGCAATTACACCATCGACCATACTTGTTAATATTGCTTCAAATTTGTTTTTTTCTCTGGATATTTCATTAATGTTATGTTCCAATTTTTTTGCCATGAAATTAAACATACCTGCCATTTCATCAATATTTCTTCCGTAATGGCTTAATTTAATCCTTCTTGAATAATTTCCATTGGCAATATCTCGGGCCATTCCAGTCATTTTTGCAAGTGGTTCAATTATCCTATCAGTCATTTTTAATATAATTAAGATACTAATACATAATAAAGACAAGATAAATACAAGATATTTTTTTACTCCTGTTATTATTACCTGATTTAAAGTATTTACTGACTTAGCCAATCTTAAAAAACCACTTATTTTATTATTATTAATAATTGGTATTGCCATATAGAACATATCCTTATCTAAAGTAGAGCTATTTCTTTTGGCAATACCATAATCATTACCATCTAATATTTCCTGTATTTCTGGTCTATTAATATGATTTGACATAGTATTATAATCACTTATAGAATCAGCTAAAACATTTCCATTAATATCTATTATTGTTATTCTTGTTTCAATTGTTTCTCCCCACTTTTTCACCCATTCATTTAATTTATCAGAGGAACTATTAAACTCAAAATCATAATTACTAATAATAAGTTTACTTTCATCAAAAAGAAATCTTTCAATCTGATTCATATAAAAATTTTTATAATGGTTTAAAAAATAAAAAAAGATCAGTCCCATTACAAATATTTGTAATATAATAAAAACTATTATTACCTGATCCCTTAGGGTTAATCTATTCCATTTTTGCAAACTTATAACCTACCCCTCTTACTGTTATAATATATTTATCCCCAATTTTTTTTCTTAAACGCCTTATATGAACATCAACTGTTCTTGTATCACCAAAATATTCATAACCCCAGATTCTTTCAAGAAGAATATCCCTTGTTAAAACACGGGATTGATTATTGAGAAAAAATTTAAGTAAATCAAATTCCTTTGGGGTTAACTCCATTAAAACACCATTTTTATAAACTTCATGGCTATCAACATTTAACAGAATATCTCCCTTTTGAATCTTTGATAATTCTTTTTTATTATTACTACCATCATTAGCTCGTCTTAAAATAGCTTTTATCCTGGCAATCAATTCACGTGGACTAAATGGTTTAGTAACATAATCATCTGCCCCCATCTCCAGTCCAATAATCTTATCAACTTCCTCACCTTTAGCTGTTAACATAATTATTGGGATATCTTTATAAACATCATTTCTGATTGACCTACAAACTGCAAGCCCATCAACCTTTGGTAACATTAAATCAAGTATAATTAAATCTATTGTATCATCAACTTTTTTGAGGGCCATTTCACCATCTGAAGCAGTTTTTACCTGATATCCTTCATTTTCAAGATTAAATTTTATTAAATCTCTAATATTCTTTTCATCATCAACAACCAGTATAATTTCCTTCATAAATCCCCCCCAAATTACATTCTAAATCTAATCTTGACTTAAATAAGATTCAGCAATACAGTGAGCAATATCAGCAAGTTGGTCACTTACATGTTCCAAATCATCTATAACTTCTAGATAAGCTATACCAGCATTCAATTCACATTTTCCTATATTCATTCTTTTAGTATGACTATCTCTGTATTGAAGTTGAAGCCTGTCCATTGTCTTTTCACCCTCTAATATTATATCAATTAAATTATAATCCTGTTTTTCTACTAAAGTAATTGCCTGTCTTAATAAATTGCAGTTAAATTCAAAGGCATTTTCAAGAGAATCATAGGCTTCATCAGAAAAAGTAACTTTATTTTCTAAACAATAAATAGTTAAATCCGCAATATCATCTGCGTCATCAGCAATACTCTCAATAGCATCAATAATAGCAAAATATTTATCTATTACTTTAATATCCACATCAGATAAAGAAGATTGCGGTATTTTTGTTAAAAATTGCAATAAATCTTCTTCTATCTCATTTACAATATCTTCTTTTTTCTTAATGGATTCTGGGAAATCAATATCTTGTTTTAAAAAAGCATTGTTAGATTCACATACCATACTTTGAGCTATCTCAAACATTCTTACTATTTCATTTCTAACCTGTTCTATGGCAAGAGTTGGGGTTTTAAGCATTCTATCATCAATATAATATAATCCTCTTTTAATTGAATCATCCTGACCGGGTATTATTTTATTAACAAATTTTACCATAAAACCTATAAAAGGTAACCATATTAATGTATTAACAATATTAAATAAAGTATGTGTGTTTGCTAAAAGCCGCTCTGGAGAACTTGTACGTCCAAATAGTTTAAACAAACTATTTAAAAAAACAGATATTTTGTTAGCAAAATCTGGTATAATATATAATAATCCAATAACTAAACCTGCTCCCAAAACATTAAAAGTAAAATGAGCCGCTGCAGCTTTTTTAGCATTTAAGTTAGCGCCAACACTCGATAGTATAGCAGTTATAGTTGTCCCTATATTACTACCAAGTAAAATTGGAATACCAGCCTGATAATCAAGTATACCAGTAGAAACTAATCCAAATAATATTCCGAACGTAGCACTACTACTCTGAATCAAAGCAGTAACAAATATACCTGCAATTACACCAAATATAGGAAAAACACTAAATTTTTTCATAAGAGTAACAAAATATATAGAATCACGCAAAGGTAGCATAGTATTGCTCATAGTATTTAAACCTAAAAATAATATACCAAAACCCAATAATATCTGTCCAAAATACTGTGCTTTTTTTTTCTTCGAAAATAAATAAGCAAAACCTCCAACAGTAATTGCATGATAAGCATAATCTCCAAGCTTAAAAGCTATTAATTGAGCAGTAACTGTTGTACCTATATTTGCTCCCATTATAACACCAATAGATTGAGCCAATGTCATTAAACCTGCATTAACAAAACCAACAACCATAACAGTTGTAGCACTACTACTTTGAATTATAGCTGTTACCCCAGTACCAATTAAAACTCCCATAATGGGTTGAGTTGTTAAAATCTCTAGAAAATACCTCAGTTTTTTTCCAGCTGTTTTTTGGAGACCTTCGCTCATTAATTTCATACCAAAAACAAATAAACTTAATCCAGCAAATAATCCTATAATAATATTAAACGACAAAAAAAATCCCCTCCCAATAAATACATTATTCCTCGTAATATCAGTTCGACAAAAAAATACTCAATCCTTTTTTATCTAAGAAATAATAAAATTATTTTATTGAAAGAGATTTAAAATAATTTTCATTTTCTAAACCTATTCTCCAGAAAGCTATACCATTAATTTGATATTTTTTTATTAAATTTATTTTCATAGCAAGGCTTTTACTATCCTCAAACCATATAATATGCTTTCCTTTTCTATTTGAATACTCAAAATATGGTGAAACTGACTCCTGATCCCATTCAAATCTACCTTTTTCTTTTTTAATTATATTTATAATCTGTTTTTGTGAAAGGGCCCTGGCAGGAGAATCAAGATCTTCAATCCAATCATAACCATATAATGGTAAAGCTATATATATTTTTTTCAAAGATATATTCATTATTGAAAAATCGACAATATCCTGCAACCAAAACAAAGGTGCAATAGGGCCAGATAAACCTCCTGGCCAGTGATAATCATAAGTCATAATATAAACTCTATCAACCATATCACCAAGAATACGATAATTATATGCAGCAGCCCAGCCTTTTGAAATTTTTTCGGTTTTTGCCGGCAAAGATAAATCTAAGCTATAAGAATCTTCTTGCAAATATGATTTTAATTTATATATAAACATATTTAATTTATCAGTATTTTTTACTTTAATCCCTTCTATATCAAGATTTATACCCCTGAAATTATTTTTTTTCAAATATAATTTAATTTGTTTAATAGCTGAATCCCAAATATTTATATTTTCTAAAAAATTATTAGCTTCAATCGAATTCAATTGAAAATTTTGAATTAATGGTATTAAATCCACTTTATCTTGCAAAAAAGAAAATAATTTATTATCTTCTTTTGAAATTTTATTATATATTAATTCACCACTAGATTTTAATTCTAATAAAGTTGGCATTATTCCTTTAAAAATATTATAATTCTTACTCAGTGAATCTCTACTTGCAATATTATTATTTAAATAATATCCATAAATATCCAACATTAAAGCTCCACATCCAGGTCTTTAAACACATTTGTTATCACATTACAAACAGTAGCCTTATCAGAGCCAGCAAAAAGTAATCCTATAGCATTATTTTCTTCATCAAGAACAAGGGAGCCACTATCACCTGGTTTAGAAAAAGATGAACTGACAAATTGATCTTTAAATATTGCGCTTTCTGATTGACTCAATTTTACCTCTATAGTAGAATTAATTGCAGTTATTTCAGAATGACTTACAGCAGTAGTCCTGCCACTTTTTTTAACATACATACCTATTTTAGGATCTCTTATTCCTTTAGGTTTACCTATACCAATTATTTCTCTATCTATATTTATTCCATCAACTGGCCTGGCAATCGCAGCATCAACAATATTATCTCGATCCTTTTTATATAGTTTTAGCATATAATCTGGTTTAAGTATTTTTATCAAAATATTACTTAATCTTTCAAAAGACAAAGCCACTGGACAGGTAGTTTCTTCATTTGTCCTTCTAATAGGTGTAAACCTTTCCAGACGAGCAATAATATCTTCAGGATTTTTACCATCATCATATGAGCCTGGCTGTAAAATTGGGTCACCTTTCTTTGCCCTTTCATCATAACCACTACTGATATTTGCAAGAACATGATTATTCGATAATAACATTGATTCACCGGTTTTTTTATCTCTTACAATTGCCCCCAGAGTACCAGCAGAAATTTTATAATGACCTATACTTATTCCCGGCTGAACAGGTCTTAAACGCGCTGTCCTATCTTCAGAGAAAAAATTTATTTCCCCTATTTCTATAACATCTGTATTAAATTTTTCTATTCTTTGTGGAATAATATCAAAATTATTTAATTTGTTTTCAGGTAATTTTTTATCCACAAAAACTATAATAACTTTATCCTTTGTTTTTTTTCCTCTTTTCTCCTTAAAACCATAACCAACTCCCTTAACATGTGAACGTCTAAGCAATCTATATTGATATCTTTCTATAAGCTCTTTTTGATTCCTCTTCATATAATTTCCCCCCATTTTTTTTATTTATAATATTCATAAGGAAAGAAATTAGTGAGTACTAAAAAGCCAGCAGTCTTTAAAAAACTGCTGGCTTCATATTAAATATTTGATTATATTAAATTATATTATTCCAATTTTTGTTTTGTCTCCTTTTACCTTCACCTCAACACTATCTGTCAATAGGTCAGCATAACTATAAGAAAGGCGTCTTGTCTGATTATGGTCATTTATTTTAACAACAAATATATTGGGGTAGGTTTTTTCTAGAACACCTTCTTTTTTCATAACTTTTCTTCTACCTCGATTTGCTTTGACCATAACTTCACGTCCCACAAAAGAACGGACATTCTTTTTAATTTCATCAAGCACGTTTTTGGACATAGATCTCCACCTTTCCAGTAGATGATACCTGTAAAATAACAGGTTATTTATTAACTATTTTTACATATTATAACACAAAAAGGTAGTGACAGTCAAATAACCAATAAGTATATCAAATTTAATATAATCTGTCAAGCTTCAAGGGTAGTAAAGCCTCAATTTTCCTCTAGTTTCAATACCCCCTATACCCCCTTCACCAGTTATGGTATTTTTTACAACATCTTTTACCTTAACTACTTCTCTTATAGAAGTAAATGCAATCTTTTCAACAATTAATATTGGATCCAGGAAATGAATTAATTTACCTGCAGGAGAGCTTGCAAAATTTGCTCCACTCTCAATTAATTTTTCGTAATCAGATTGGCAGGCACCAGCAAAAATTACAAGCTCATCAAGATTATTCTCATAATTTCTGGCAATTTCTACAGACTTAACAAAATAGTTTGAAGTATGATAGGTTTCTCCATCATAAATACCATCATGCCCTGTAATAACCAATATATCAGGTTTATAGGATTTAAGACATTCCAGAACTTTTTCTGATTGACCCTCTTCGCTTATATAAAAACCTCTGGCCTTTATTTGTAAATTATTATAATTTTGTAGAGAAATTTTCAAATAATCCTGGTCACCATCGAGATGTAAAACCCTGCTTACTTTTTCACGGTAAACGCCTTCAGCTTTGTTCTGTCTCATTTGAAGACCATTCAAAATAATATCCCTTTGATGCCTTTTTAGGTAATCAATGGATTCAAGTAATAATTCTTTATGCAATTGTCTTAAAGAGATATTTGTTATCTTAATTAAATCATTAATAGGGGCATCTGCCATAAGCCTTGTTTTAACACTACGCAAAATAGCAAAATCCCCTTTAATCTTTTCTATCTTAAAATATTGGTCAGAATTATATGAACGGCGCGTAACAATATCACCAATAGAATACGTCATTAAGGTCCACTCCCACTTAACACACATATATATATATAATATGTTAAAAAGGAATATCCTGTTATACCTATTTTGTGTATTTATCAGCAACAGTGGAGGCAGCATAAGAATCCGGCTTAATTAAAGCTTCAAACCCACTACCCACGACCATACCAACCACTTCTTTAATAATAGTATTTGTTGGACCATTTTCCCCAACATCTACATGAATCTCTACATCAATCTTATCACTCAGGTTTACTTCTTCAGCAAGATAAGCAGTCAAATGACTGGCAACTTCCAGACTACGTGAGACTTCGTAAAAAATTCTCTGTTTAAAACCCGGATACATATTTGTTTTTTCCTTATGATAGAAAAATCTTCCTCCCCTGCCAACCCTATAAATAACAATAGCAGTAACAAAAACTGCTTCTTCTATACCAGGTTGTGAGTCAGTACCAACAATAAGTTTATAATTGTCTTCAGGTATTTCTTCAATAAAACGCATAATAGCAGAGTAAACTTCTTTAAGATTTAGTTTTCCATCAGTAGGGCTAACAAATTTCATTTTATTCACCCACTTTTCTCCATAAAATATTACTTAATTTTACTATATTCTCAATCTCCAATTTCTCGCCCCTGATTCTACTATTAATGTCAGCTTCTCTAAGGGCAGAAAGAATAATCTTCTTATCTAAATTAATTAATGAGGAATTGAGAAGTGAATTTTTAATATTTTTTCTTCTCTGTTGGAATATTGATTTTACAATTTTAAAGAAAAAGTTTTTATTAATGAAATCATATGGAGGCTTATTATAAGGTTTCAATTTTATTATACTGGAATATACATCAGGGTTGGGAATAAAAACTGTAGGTGGAACATCAGAAATAATCTCAGGTTTACTATAAAATTGAATAACAATGCTTAATGAACTATAATCTTTAGTACCTGGCAAAGCTACCATTCTTTTAGCTACTTCTCTTTGTACCATAAAAATCATTGAATTAATATTTAGATCTGTTTCTAGTAATTTAATGATAATTTGACTGGCTATATAATAGGGTAAATTAGCCAGCACTTTTAGTTTTTTACCTGATTTATTTTTATTTATGATTAATTTACTCCAATTTATAGCAAGAGCATCAGCTTCAATTAACTCAAAATTATCCTTTGAAAAAAAATTATTTAATATACTAGAAAATTTCTTGTCTTTTTCTATAGCCAATAAATAACCTCTATCAAGTTTATTAAGAACAAACTGAGTTAAAGAGCCAATACCCGGGCCTATTTCAATAATGAATTCATCACCATCTATATTAGCTGCATTTAATATCTTGTGTAAAATATTCTGATCTATTAAAAAATTTTGACCCATGGTTTTATTTACTTTCATCTTATATCTATTGATAATATCTTAAGTTATCGTCGGTTTAGCAATTATTTCGTCCATGATTTCCCCTTTTTTTCATAATCATTTATTATTTTAACATAATTTATTCATATATTCAAAAAACTTAATAACTGGAATTTTCCAAAATTTCAAAAAATATATGTTTTTGAGCTCAAGTCATAAAACCTTTACAATATAATATAAATAGAGTAGAGAGATTTCTCTCTACTCAAAATTATTTATTGTTGATTTAAATCTTCCATTACTTTCTGAGGGGTTTCGAAAGCCCCTTTTAATCCTTCAGCAGTAGCTGAAAAAATCTTGAAAATATTTGTTGCCCTCGTCACCTCTTTATCAAATAATTGAAAATATGAAGTAAATGTATTACTATTACCCATCGTAAGCAATATCAAAATTAAAAACAGAAAAAAACCTGTTCCATCTTCACTAGACTTATTTGTTTCTTCAGCCAAAGAACACACCCCCCTTATACTTTATTAATATCATACGTTATATTAAATTCTTTGTTACAAAAATTATCGAACAAAATAAATAATCATAACATATATTAAATATATAAAACTTAAGCCATGGGAGGAGGGCAAAATGTGAAATTATTTGATGATAAAAATAAAGAAAAAAACAATTCTCATATTAATGCTTACAGCCTATTTTTAATTTTAATTTTACTTATTCTATCCGAAGATGTCCTTATTACACTAAGAAATATCATGTTTAACTTACAGCAAAAACCACCTCATAATAAATCGACAGTAAAAAAAAGAAATAAGCCGGAAGAGGGATAAAATGGATAATAACAAACTTTTCAATATTATAAATAATGTTTTGGAAAAAAAAAGTGATGAAATGGGTAATAACGAATTATTTAGTATGCTTAGTCTTATTACATTAATACAAATTATGGAAACATATCAAATAAAAAATATTTCAAGTTCAGGTAATAAACAAAATATGCCTGATATTACAAACATGCTAAGCCTATTGCAAGGAGGAAACAATTCAAATCTCCAGCAAATGTTACCACTCCTTATGAAGGCACTTAATAATGATAAAGGTCAAAATGCCCTCATGCAATTATTAAATAATCCAAACAAAGAAGAAAAAAAATCTAAAGATACTGATCAAAATAATAATCCAAATCATAATAAAAAAAAAGATTATCTAAAGAAAAAAGAAAACTAGATTGGAGCAAATTAAATTTATAAGCAGAAGATTAAAATCTTCTGCTTTTTACATTAAATGGAAAACATATTTTCCTTTCACCTTAAACATACTAATATTACCCTGTTAATTTAAGGAGAAAAATAAATGGAAAAAAAATATAAATTAATGGTTTTCGCCTTGAGTGGAGTACCATTTATCATGGTACTGGGTAATTCCATGCTTATACCAGAATTCCCACAAATCAAATCTGCTTTAAATATAAGTCAATTTCAGGTTGGCCTTCTTATTACTGTATTCTCCATATCTGCTGGAGTATCTATTCCTCTATTAGGTTATATATGTGATCGAGTTGGAAGACTAAAAGTAATAATTCCCTCTCTTTTAATATATGGAGCTGGTGG
>Ga0102929_1002510_pt1 | contig 10882 bp, 6 predicted proteins | sample SalPonR1_B_D2_MG_FD_78510 | JGI IMG/M metagenome (GOLD analysis project Ga0102929, IMG submission 78510) | Salt pond soil microbial communities from South San Francisco under conditions of wetland restoration - Salt Pond MetaG R1_B_D2_MG | ecosystem: Environmental > Aquatic > Marine > Intertidal... | reverse complement strand
CAATTTTTGCATGTAGTAATCGCCCACTTTTTTTGCATTTTGCTGCAAATGCTCTTCTGCCAGAACATCGAGTACTGCTTGTCGGATGGCGCACGAAACGGGGTTGCCACCAAATGAACTAAAAAATTCCATGCCGTTGTTGAAAGCTTCGGCTATTTCATCGGTGCAAACTACAGCGCCCATCGGGTGTCCGTTGCCCATGGGTTTGCCCAGAATTACCATGTCGGGGATTACTCCGTGTATTTTAAATCCCCAGAAGCATTCGCCCAGGCGCCCAAAACCGGTCTGCACTTCGTCGGATATGCAAACGCCGCCCTGTTTTCTGATTTTTGGATAAATTTCTTTCAGATATCCTTTGGCTAATGGCACCTGTCCGCCGCAGCCCACAATGGGTTCGGCAATAAACGCCGCAATTTTTTCTTGTGAATTATGGAGTTGCTGAATGGCTTGCGACGCATAAGAGTGCCCGGCGCTTCCGTTGTTTGTTTTGAATTCACCGCGGTAGGTGTCTGGCAGCGGAAAGGTGATCACATTTTCGGGGGGGCCGATTCCGCCTTTTCCGCTGAATTTATAGTGGCTGATTTCTATGCCAGCCTGCGTGTTTCCATGGTAACCGTGTTCCACAACTGCCACTTTTTTTCGGCCGGTAAAATGGCGTGCCATGCGCAATGCCAAATCAGTTGCCGCACTGCCCGAGTTCACCAGGAAAACTTTGTTAAGCGGTTTTGGGAAACAACTTAAAAGATTTGCAGTGTATTCATTCAAATTATCGTAAAGATAGCGGGTGTTGGTGTTGAGCCGTGCCATTTGTTTTTGCCCGGCTTCCATTACTTTGGGGTGCGAGTGTCCCACGTGCGGGATGTTGTTGTAGGCATCGAGGTAGCTGTTCCCGTATTTGTCGAACATGTACTGAAATGCGGCCCGATCCATGTAAACGGGGTTTTTGTAGCTTACCGAAAAAATGGAACTCACCGAGCGGTTTCGCTGCGATTTTACTTCATCAATATTTTTTACCGGTGGAATATTAAATCCGGCTGCTTTTCGGAATTCATTGCGCGCATGAACCGGGTTAATTTTCACCCATTTTCGCAGTAGTTTCCAGGCGGGTTTTTCGCTGATGGCAATATATTCGTTTTCGGGCTGACTGTTTTTTTCGAAAGCCGAATGGCACACACTCATGCACAACCGCGCTGCAATGAGCCAGTAGAGTAAATCGACTTCTCTTTCCTGAAGCGGGAAAACCTCATGATAACCTGCAATGACAGGCAATGCCCATTCCACAGGTTTTTCTTTTTCCATAATGGCATAGGTGATCCCGATGGCCAGTTCGTTGATGCGCTGTGAGTAGCACATGTCGCCAAAATCAATCATTCCCGAAATTGTTCCGTTTTGTACGAGCACATTGCGATCGTTGGCATCGCCGTGAATAACGGATTTTCGCAGGTTGTGCAATTCATGCAGCACATTTTCGCGGTATTGCAACAAAAAATAGTCAACCAGTTTGCGGTTTTCCGGAATTAAGATGAAGTGTCTTTTTTGCTGAACTACTTCAAGGAAATGTTGCAGGTCCCATTCCGAATGGCGGGCTTCAATGACATAATCCTGATAGTTGCGCAGGTGCAAATTTAGTTTGGCCAGAAATTTTCCAAACGATTCAAACAATTTGGATGTGTGTTTTACTTCAAACCAAAAATCGCCATCGAGCCAGGTGAGTAACCTGAAAATGTTGCGTTTTTTAGGATCATACGAAAAAGTTTGGGCTCCTTTGGTTAAAACCGGGAACGGAAAAGTGTCTTCGGCTTTTTTGTTTAGCCACAGCAGCAACCTGTTTTCAGTTTCTGCCCAATTAGCCCAATGCTTTTCATTCGGGTACATTTTCAGAATGTATTTTTTTCCGCTGTCTTCTATTTTAAAGTTGGAATTACTGTAACCTTCAATCTGTTTTATTTTAGGTGCTTTAAGGTTCCAGTTTTTTGTTAGGAATTGTTCCATGGTTTTCAGTTTTTACCTTTTCAAAAATATAAATGTTTTACTGATAGTCAATTGAAATTTGAGTTGGATTTAATTGTGATTATTGTGCTGTTTTTAAGCATATTTATTTGTGATTATTGTCAGTTAATTAGTGTGTTGCATTATTTATTTTTAACCATTAGTTAGTTTAAATTAAAAATGAAAAAATTATGAGTACATATTCAGAACAAGCAAAAGCAGTTTATGATTTTATAGGAACGCTTTCGAAAGAGAATCCGAAAATAGCTGAAGGTTTTGGAGCGATGCATCATGCAACAGCAGAAGATAAAGCCTTGACGGCCAAGCAAAAAGAGCTTATTGCACTTGGCATTGCTATTAGTATCCGCTGCGAAGGTTGTATCGCGTGTCACGTGAAAGCTGCTATTGAAACCGGCGCAACTCAGGAAGAGATTGTTGAAACCATAGGTGTTTCTGTGGTAATGGGCGGCGGACCTTCAATTGTTTATGGCGACAAAGCCTACAAAGCGATGAAAGAGATGTTGTAGAACAGGGGATAAATTGATTTTCAATTGAAACCGGTTGACTTGTTCAGCCGGTTTTTTTGTGCGGTTACAAATAGAGCAGCTCCCCGATTTTTTCCATTGCTTCGGTAGCCCGTGCCTGTATGAAAATATCGGTTATAGAGTGCGAAAAAGGGGATGGCTTGATGTTTATTTCGATAATTTTTGCCCCGTTTTTTTTGGCAATTTCCGGTATTCGTGCGGCCGGCAGCACCTCTGCATGGGTGCCAATAATGAGCAGCAGATCGGTTTTTTCGGCTTCTTCGAACGAACGTTTTTTGGCAAAAGCCGGAATTTCTTCGTTGAAAAAAACCATATCGGGTTTTAAAATTCCTTTGCAAATGTAACAGGTGGGCGGCAAAAAATTCAAATCGGCAAAACTCATGTCGTATTCTGTATTGCACTCAGTGCAAACCAACCGGCGATACGTTCCATGTAATTCATACACATATTTATTCCCGGCTTTTTGGTGCAGATGATCGATGTTTTGTGTAATAATCGATTCCAGGAAACTGCGCTTTTCCATTTTTGCCAGCATCTCGTGGGCCATGTTGGGCTCAGCGTCGCCAAGCTTGTCGTAAAATATTTCTTTAATTTTTTTCCAGGCCTGGAGTGGTTTTTTATGAAAATATTCTATTTCAAGAAAAATAGGGTGTGTTGAATTCCATAACCCGCCGGTGCCCCTGAAAGGTGGGATTCCGCTTTCGACAGAAACTCCCGCCCCTGTAAAGGCAACCATGTATTTTGATTTTCGGATTAGTTTTACTGCCTTTTCTGCTTTTTCAATATCCATTAAAATTTTTCAAAAAACAGGAGGCTGCCTAAAAATGTTTAACATCAGTCCGTTTTTGTTATGTTGAGCGTAGCCTTCCAACGGAAGTATTTTGTAAAAAAACATCTGTCTTTAGCTGTACTATTTTTTTAACTACGCTGAGTATAACAGGCATAATGGTTTTTTAGGCACCCTCGAGTTGATTTATTTGTTTTTTGAACTTATTCTGATTCACCGTTTAACTCTTTTTTTACTGAAACGGTTGAATCTTCATTAAATCTAATTTTAAAATTCAATTTTCTGAAGACAGAAATCATCGGTTTGTTATCGCGGGTCGTTTCTGCAACAAGTTTTGTTACACCTCTGATTTTCGCAACTTTCATACAATATTCAGTTATGATGTAACCCAATTCTTTTTTCTGCCACGCATCAGTAATTAATATGGCATATTCCATCACCTCCACATCGGGGTCGGCAATGAGGCGTCCCACACCTACAATGTGTTTTTTGCCTTCCTGTTCAACTTCAGCCACAATGGCAATTTCACGGTCGTAATCAATAAAACAGAACTGTGTGGCCACTTCATGCGAATCGAAGTAAAAGTCGTACCTGAACCTGTGGTAAATTGATTCTTTCGAACAACTGGCGAGCAGGTCAAGCCACATGGGTTCGTCTTCCGGCTTAATGGGTCTTAGCGTAACCGGCGAGCCGTCTTTTAATTCTTTAGTTGTAATCAGGCTTTCCGGATACGGACGTAAAATAAGGTGCGAGTATTCTTTCACCGGGGTCGCCAGTACCTCTTCATCAACCACAATGCGGGCATCAAGGGCAATAACATCATTCGGTGTAACTATTAGCGGATTAATATCGAGTTCTTTAATTTCAGGATAATCGGCTGCCAGGTACGACATGCGGATTAGCACTTCTACCAGTTTGTCGATATTTTTTGCCGGTGCCCCGCGGTAACCTTCCAGTAACGGGTAAATTTTCAATGACTGAAGCATTTGCCTTGCAAGCTGTTCATTCAGCGGTGGAAATTCAAGTCGCTTGTCTTTGAACAATTCGGCCGAGGTGCCTCCCATTCCCACCAGCATGACGGTTCCGAATTCCGGGTCTTTTTTGATTCCAAGAATTATCTCTTCGGCATCTTTATTATCAACCATTCTTTGTATGGTAACCCCGTCAATTTTTGCATCAGGGCGTTTTTCAGCCGCAGTTTTTACCATATTCCTGAAAGTGGCCCTTACCATTTCTTCATCTTTAATATTCAGGGCAACGCCGCCAACATCCGATTTATGTGTTATATCAGGTGAGTAAATTTTCATTACTACCGGATAACCTTTCTTTTCTGATATTTTAACGGCTTCGTCATCTGTAGCAGCTGGCGTGGGATGAGTTGTATCGATGCCATAATCGTTAATCAGCATCTTTGAGTCGTCTTCGTTCAGGATTTTTGCTTTTGGGAAAACTTCTTTAAGGTATTTTTCGCGCAGCAGATTTCTGTCGTATTCGAACGATAACGGCACCTCTTTGGGGGTTTCATAAAGCATCTCCTGGTTTTCGGCATAATGCGAGAGTGTCATAAATGCCCGGATGGCCTGCTCGGGTGTTGGGTAACTCGATAGTCCGGCTTTGTTGAATACTTGTATTCCTTCGCGCATGCTGGCACCACCAAGCCAGCCAGTCATAATTGTTTTGGAGGTTTTCTTTGCCATTTCGGCAATAGCTTCAGCTGTTTCGGTGGGGGCAGTCATTGCCTGCGGGGTGAGCAAAACGAGCACGGCATCAACTTTTTCGTCTTCCAGCACAATTTTGGTTGCTTCGGCAAAGCGTTCGGGTGTAGCATCTCCCAAAACATCCACCGGGTTTCCGTGCGACCAGAAAGGTGGCAGGTATTCGTTAAGTTTTTGCATGGTTGATTCAGAAAGTTTTACCAGCTTTCCGCCCCACGAAATAAGGGAGTCGGTTGCCATAACACCGGGGCCACCAGCGTTTGTGACAATTGCCAGCCGGTTTCCTTTAGGAATGCGCCGGCGACCAACCAGGTCGGTAAAATCGAAAATGTTGCCAAAATCGTAAACTCTGGCCAGGCCTGCTCTGCGGAAAACAGCGTCGTAAATTGAATCTTCCGATGCCAGTGCACCGGTGTGGGATGCTGCCGCGGCTGCTGATTCGGGGAAACGGCCTGATTTATATACGATAATTGGTTTTTCGCGTGAGAATGCACGTGCTGCCGACATGAAAGTGCGGGCATGCGATAAGGATTCAACATAAAGCACAATGGATTTTGTGTTGGGATCCTGTCCAAAATAGTCGATTAAATCGCCAAAGTTTACATCCATGGAGTTTCCTATTGAAACGAAATAGGAGAACCCAATGTGCGATTCATAAGCCCAGTCGAGCACTGAAGTACAAAGTGCACCCGATTGAGAAATAAAGGCCACATGACCTTTTTCGGGCATTCCGTTGGCAAAACTCACATTCATGCTTAACCCCGGGACTAAAATTCCCAGGCAGTTGGGACCGATAATCCGCATGTCAGGAAACTTCGATTTTTCTTCTTTTACTTGTGCCTCGAGTTTTTTACCATCTTCGCCAGCCTCTTTAAAACCAGCCGACATGATGATGATACCATTAATTCCAGCCTCGCCGCATTGCCGGACCAGGGTTGGAACCAGTTTGGCTGCTGTCATAATTACTGCCAGGTCAGGAACCTTGGGCAAACTCTTTACATCGGGATAGCAGGGAATACCAAAAACGGCTTCACGTTTTGGGTTTACAGGATAAACTACTCCGTTGTATCCTCCTCCAACTAAATTACGCAAGGTAATTCCACCTACGCTTTCAGGATTATTGGAAACTCCGATTAATGCAATCCGTTTTGGTTTGAAAATGCTGTCTAACTTCTTGATGGCCATTGGTATATGTTTTTTTGTTTTGTTGAAAATTTGTTTTCTGCCTTTAAAGTTGGCAGAAATTTCTTATAAAAATCATGAAAAAAAATCATGATCCGAAATTTTTGTTCTTTGCGGTTTTAGAAACCAGCAGGGATTAAAAATACTAAAAATCAGTAAATTAAATGGTTATAAAGTTGGGTTATTTCTGGTTATATGTTTAAAAACAATTTTACAGTCACCTGTTTGACAACATTTTTTGTTTCCGGCCATAAAGAACGTCCTTCAAAGAGGACGTTCTTTTTATGAAAAATCAGTGTTGAAAATTATTTTGTTTTACGTTTTGGTGGTTTTGCAAGCAGAATGATAACCGCTCCTGCAATGCAGGCAACACCTGCAATTATAAATGGGGTAAGCCATGCTGCCGGTGTGTCGGCCCCCTGGGCTGCGTCTTTAAATAACCCGGCAATTTGCGGCCCGGCAATACCTGCAATTCCGTATGCAAAAAACACAAATCCATAGTTTTTCCCTACCGTTTTATTTCCGAAAAAATCGGCAGTGGCAGCCGGGAAGAGTGCGAAATTTCCGCCAAAGTTAAAGCCGATAATGGCTGCGGCAATAATGAAAGTAGAAGTAGTTGAGCCCAGCCTGTACAACAACAGCATTACAATGCCCTGCAAAAGACACATCAGGAAAATGGATAATTTGCGTCCGATTTTATCAGATACAATTCCCCAGATGATGCGGCCCAGGCCGTTGAGAATGGCATAAACGGCCATTGCTGTTCCGGCAACTGAACTTGCCCAGTTTATTGTTTTGCTGAATTCAGAACTTGAAGGGTTCAGCGAGCCGAGTTCTTTAAACGTTAATGCATCGATACCGAATAGTTTGATGCAATAGATAACCATTAACCCTGCAAGAGCAGAGAATACAAAAGTTAAAAACAGCATGTAAAACTGCGGGGTTTTGAGCATCTCGCCGGTATCAAAATTAACTTCGCCGGTTGCCTTGCTGGAATTGGCATCAGGAGGAGTGTAGCCTTTGGGCAGCCAACCTTCCGGGGGATCTTTCATAACCAGGCTGCCAATTAAAACCATGGCAGCAAAAATTATCCCGTACAAAATAAAAACGCTGCGTACTCCATCCAGGCCAAAAAGATGGAGGTTGTTCAGAAGACCACCTCCCCAGGAGCCTGCCCATTTAACCCAAATGGTTGCGCCAAAACCAAAACCGGCAACGGCCAGTCCGGTCAGCATTCCTTTGCGGTCGGGAAACCATTTTACACCCACGGCGATTGGAACAACATAAGCCAGGCCAATTCCGGATCCGCCAATAACACCGATAAAAATTAGCTGATTTAAAAAGTTGCTCCCGAAGAAACCGGCCAGGATGTAGCCGAGGCCAAGTGTGAAGCCACCTGCAATTGCAAGTTTTTGTGGTCCCAATGTGGCTAATTTTCTGCCTGCCCATATCATAACGAGGGCGAAGAAAAAGAGCCCTGCTGAAAAAATCCATGCGGCCTCACCTGCTGAAAAGTGGTAGATTCCTTCGGCTGAAGTAAGCTGGGGTGTAAATACCGACCAGGCATAAATAGCTCCCAGCGCTAATTGTATTAAAATAGCTCCGGCAACTACCAGCCACCTGTTCATTACTTTTTGATCGTTCATAATTTGGTTTTTTTTATTGGTTTAAAAGAAAAAAGCACCTTCTTGCTGAAGGTGCTTTTGAAAGAGTTGAATTTTATTCCCTTTTTATATCCACTTTTGCTCCGTTGATGATTTCTTCCACAACTCCCGGGTCGAGCAGGGTGGAAGTGTCGCCAAGATTAGTGGCGTCACCTTCTCCGATTTTGCGGAGGATGCGCCGCATAATTTTTCCTGAACGGGTTTTGGGAAGGCCACTCACGATTTGAATTTTATCGGGCTTTGCAATCGGGCCGATAAATTTGGTTACAGTAGCCCTGATCTCATTTTCAATATTCTCCATTTCCTCGTCGGTGAGATCCTCGCAAATTACATAAGCATAAATTCCGGCACCTTTAATTTCGTGCGGATAACCAACAACTGCCGATTCTACTACTTTGGGATGCTGGTTAATGGCATCTTCCACTTCGGCTGTTCCAATGCGGTGACCGGATACATTGATTACATCGTCAATTCTGCCAATGATGCGGTAGTAACCTTCTTCGTCGCGCTTGGCCCCGTCGCCGGTTAAATATAAACCGGGGAATGCCGAGAAGTAAGTTTGGTAGCATCTTTTGTGGTCGCCGTATGTTGTGCGCAGCATTCCGGGCCAGGGAAATTTGATGCAGAGAATTCCTTCAACTCCGTTTCCTTTCAGCTCATTTCCTTCGGGGTCAACAAGAATGGGTTGTACCCCTGGCAGCGGGAGCGTTGCAAACGAGGGTTTGGTAGGTGTTAGCCCGGCTATTGGCGAAATCATAATCCCGCCGGTTTCTGTTTGCCACCAGGTATCTACAATCGGGCATTTTCCTTTGCCTACAAGGTCGTGGTACCAGCGCCAGGCTTCTTCGTTGATGGGTTCACCAACTGTTCCCAAAACTTTCAGGGAGCTCAGGTCGTGGCTGTTCACCCATTCGTCGCCCTGGGCTACCAGTGCGCGGATGGCAGTTGGTGCTGTGTAAAACTGGTTTATTTTGTGTTTGTCAACCACATCCCAGAAACGGCCGGCGTCAGGCCATGTAGGAACACCTTCGAACATAACCGTAGTTGCTCCGGCAAGCAGTGGTCCGTAAACAATGTAGGAGTGTCCGGTAACCCAACCAATATCGGCGGTGCACCAGTAAACATCTCCGTCGGAGTATTGGAACACATTTTTGAAGGTGTATTCGGTATAAACCATGTAGCCTGCTGTAGTATGCACAACTCCCTTTGGTTTACCGGTTGACCCGGATGTGTATAAAATGAAAAGCAGATCTTCGGAATCCATCACCTCGGCAGTGTTGTCTGTACCTGCATTTTTAATTACATCATGCCACCAAACATCACGGCCTTCTACTAAATTGATTTCTTCGTTGGTGTGTTGGAGAATAATGGAATGTTTAACGGAAGGACTTTTTGCAAGAGCTTCATCAACAATTCCTTTCATCGGAATTGACTTGGTGCCGCGGAAACCGCCATCGGAGGTGATGAGCATTTTGGCTTCGGCGTCGTTAATTCTGTCGGCCAGTGCTGTGGCCGAAAATCCTGCAAAAACAATGGAGTGGATAGCACCGATGCGCGCGCAGGCAAGCATTGCAATGGCAAGTTCCGGAACCATGGGAAGGTAAATAGCAACCCTGTCGCCTTTTTTAATCCCCATTTTTTTTAACCCGTTGGCAAACTGTTTCACTTTGTCAAACAGTTCGCCGTAGGTCAGTTTAATTTCTTTTTCTTTCGGATCATTGGGCTCCCAGATTATTGCAACCTGGTCCTTACGGGTGTCCATGTTCCGTTCAAAAATATTTTCGGTAATGTTCAGTTTACCATTAACAAACCAATTTACATCCGGGGCACCTTCCCCTTTAAATTTCCAGTCGAGGACTTTATCCCACTTCTTTTGCCATTTGTAGTTTCCGGCAATGTCGCCCCAGAATTTCTCAGGGTTGGAAACACTTTCTTCATACTTTTGAAAATATTCAGCAAGACTGGTTATTTTATTTACCATAGCTTAGAATTTAAATGATTAATGAATTATAAATGTCTATATTTTAATTACTCAATTGCTTGCAAACAGTATTATTTAACCAACACTCCGGGAGTTTGTTTTGTGTTTGTAAAATCGGTTACTATTTTTCCTGAATATTTTTGTTTCGAATGAAACTTCGAAGTTTAAGCAATTGAGGTTGTATGGTAAACAGATGTTATCCACGTTACAGATTTTTGATTTTGAATCAACCCATTTTAAAAGGCTTTTAAATTAATAGAAAAAATGCTTTTTAAAAATGAATTTAATATATTGTATAACACCTTGTTGAAATTGTTAAAACCTCAGGATTTATTCGTGCATTTCAATCACTTTTTAGTAACTTAAGAGGCTGTACTGTGCTTACTTCAAATTTTAGGTTTATTTCATGAATGTTCTGGTAATTAACAGCGGTAGTTCTTCCATCAAGTTCCGGTTGTTTTGTATGCCTGAAGAAACCCTCGTTTTACAAGGAGTTGCTGAAAAAAACAGCGAAGGAAATACAACTTTTTGCATCAGTTCCCAAAAGGGAAAGGCCGTAAAAAAATGGAATGGATATTCCTGTAAAAAAATACTGGATGCTATTTTAAAAGAATTGGTAAATCCGGCCAATGAATGCCTGTCATCGCTGAGTGAAGTAGATGTAGTTGGACACAGAATGATCCATGGAGGTGAAAATGGAACCGGGTGCGTGGAAATAACTGACTCCCTTGTTGCTGAAATGCAAAAATTAGTGTCGCTGGCTCCCTTGCATTATCCGACTAATCTTGAAGGAATAAATGCCACTCGTAAGCTTATACCGGATGTTTTTCATGCCGGGGTTTTCGATACTGCATTTCATCATACACTTCCTGAAAAGGCGTTTTTGTACGGCATTCCGCTCTCATGGTACCAAAAACATAAAATCCGAAAGTTTGGTTTTCACGGCACTTCACATAAATATGCATCGCAGCGTGCCAGCCAAATTGCCGGTTTGGATTACCAATCGTCCAAAATTGTTT
>Ga0102929_1002509_pt1 | contig 10886 bp, 11 predicted proteins | sample SalPonR1_B_D2_MG_FD_78510 | JGI IMG/M metagenome (GOLD analysis project Ga0102929, IMG submission 78510) | Salt pond soil microbial communities from South San Francisco under conditions of wetland restoration - Salt Pond MetaG R1_B_D2_MG | ecosystem: Environmental > Aquatic > Marine > Intertidal... | reverse complement strand
TGCTCCAAGAATTTTTATTTCAGCTAAAGAAAAACAGGGGATAAATGTTTTAATGCAAACTATATTAGAAGTTAATCAAAATCAAAACAAGGAGATTACAGAAAAAGAATTAAATGAATTTTTAGATAAAGTTGCAAAAGAAAAAAACTTTAAACAAGAAATTTGGCAAAGAATTAATATTATTCAAACCAAAAAAGACCCCCTTGAATTTACCCTAATTTGCCCTAGAATAATAATAAAAAGAAAACAAATCATAAAACCACATTTTAATATTATTAAAAAAGCCCTAAGAGAAAATTTTTATCTTGAAGGAGCGCCCATATTTATTAAAACAAAATGCAATTAATAGTTGGCTTAGGAAACCCTAGTAAATATAAAAACACAAGACATAATATTGGTAAAAAAATTATTAAAAATTTTGCCAAAGAGCTTTATTTCCCAAAATTTAAAAACAATAAAATGTTTTTAGCCAAAACCGCTAAAAAAGATAATCTAATACTTGCCCTTCCTAATACTTTTATGAATAACTCAGGCCAAGCTGTTAAAAAATTATCCCACCAATTTATTAAAAATTCTTTAAAAAACTTATGGATAGTTCATGATGATATTGATTTACCATTGGGAATCATTAGAATCTCTTATAACTCAAGCTCAGGAGGACATAACGGAGTAAAGTCAATTATAAATCATTTAAAAACTAAAGAGTTTATAAGGTTTAGGATTGGTATTAAAAACAAAGATCTAGAAAAAGTACCAGCTAAAAATTTTGTTTTAGAAAAATTTAAAAAACAAGAAAAAGAAACATTAAAACAAACCATTAAAAAAACAAACCAGGCTTTAAAGCTTGGCCTTGAAAAAGGAATTGAAGCTGCTATGCAAAATTACAATTAAAGTTTTTTATAATAAAAATACCCTTTTTAATTTAGGGTATTTTTTTGTTAAAAATTAGCCTTAAAAGGTCTTGACAAATTTTATTTTTTTTAGTATTATTATAAATAGAATCTTAAAGTTTTTTTGCAATGTCCTGTCTATCAGTGGCAAAACTGGTAATCCCTCCTAACCAGGAAGTAGCCATGAGCTAAGGTTGGGCTTGCTTGTCAAGTGTAGGCCTTGGGCTGATGGGCAGGACAGTGCAAAAAAGCAAAATAGGTCCCTAATGGGACTTATTTTTTTATACCTTTTTTAGAAATATTTAAAATTATTCCAAGAGCACTAAATAAAAATATTAAATTAGATCCACCATAACCCATAAAAGGCAAGGGAACTCCAGTTAAGGGAATAACGCCAAGGTTTCCTCCTACATTAAAAAATATTTGTATAACTAAAAAAAGCCCTAGTCCAGCTGATAAAAAGCTACCAAATTCATCAGAAACCTTACTTGATAAAACAAAGATTTGATAAATTAATAAAAAATATAACATTATAACAATAAAACTACCTAAAAATCCTACTTCTTCTGCCAAAACTGCAAAAATAGAATCGCTTATAACCTCGGGCAAAACATCAAGCTTTTGACTTGAACGCCCCAAACCTTTACCAAATATACCACCTGACCCAATTGCTAATTCAGCTTGATTTACTTGAAAAGCATTTTCCTGTAAATCCTGACCAGGATTTAAAAATGTAGAAAATCTTTCTTTAACATAAGGCACAGTATTAACCAAAAAACCACCTAAAATAATAAGGATTAAAATTAAAACCACAATATGACTTAATTTTGACCGAGCTAAAAAATAAAGGCCTATCCCTGTTCCAGCAAACATGGCTAAAGCACCTAAATCAGATTGAAGAACAAAAAAAAGCATTACCAAACCCATAATAAATACAACCGGGATAAACCCCCCACCCAATTCCCTAATTTGTTCTTTTTTAGCAGCAAAAAAAGCAGACAAATAAATAACAAAGCCTATTTTAGCAAATTCTGAAGGTTGAAAATTTATACCAAAAACATTTACCCAACAACTAGCTTGACCCTTAGTTTGTCCTAAACTAGGAATAAAGACTAATGCCAATAATACTAAGCTTAGAATAAAAATAGGCAAAGCAAGTTTTTTTAAATATTTATAATTAAAAAAATAAAAAAATAAAAAGCCTACCAAAGCAAAAGGTAGACTACGAAATAACTGTCGTTTTAAATAATGATAACAATCATTAAATTTTTGGCATGATTCAAAATAACTAGCCGAGGCTAACATAAAAAGCCCAATAAGGACTAAAACCACAAAAACTATCAATATTATAGAAGAATGTTTGTTCATAAACTTTAAAGAAGTTTTTCAGTTAAAAAAATAACTACTCCTAGCGTAGCCATTATCCCGCTTATTAACCAAAACCTCATTACTATTTTTGGTTCAGGCCAACCAATAGCCTCAAAATGATGATGAATGGGAGTAGATTTAAAAATTTTCTTACCTCGAAATTTCTTAGAAAACATTTGAATAATCACGGACATTGATTCAAATACTAATATAAAACCTATAATAGGAAGCAAAATAAAGGTATTTGTAAGCATGGCCAAGACACCCAAAAGCACCCCCAAAGACATTGAACCAGTATCCCCCATAAAAAATCTCGCTGGATAAATATTAAACCATAAAAAAGCAGTTAAGGCACCAACAATAACTCCACTAAGACAAGCAACATCAAACTTCCCCTGAGCAAAAGCAATTACCCCAATAGCTGCAAAGGCTGTTAAAAGTACTCCTCCAGCTAATCCATCTAAGCCATCTGTTTCATTTACAGAAAAACTAGTTGCCACTATAACAAAAATAAAAAGAGGTATATACCAAAAACCAATATTAAAATCTCCAATAAAAGGTAAGTGTATTAAATCCCAATCCAATTTTGAAAAAAACCAATAAGCTCCCACACCAGCTATTGCCGTATATAAAACAAGCTTATGTCTAACCTTAAGACCTCCCCCTTTTAAACCAATGCCTTTAATATTTAATAGGTCATCAAAAAAACCAACTAAGGCTGAAGCTAAAAGAACTCCTAAGGGTAAAAGAGTTTGAGAGCGAGATAAAAAATTAAGCTCTTTAAAAAGATCAAGGTTAGTAAACTTTTGTAAATAAAAAATCCCAACTGCTAAAATAACAGTTGTCCCCCAAACTAAGATTCCTCCCATTGTTGGCGTGCCTTGCTTTTTTTTATGTAAACCAGAAAAAACTGGAGTACTACCATCATTTCTTATTTTTTTACCAAAATTATATTTATATAAAAAATGTGTTAAAAGTGGGGTTAGAAAAAAGGCAATAGTAAATGAAAGTATGGTTAATATAAAAACCTTGATTACAAAAAAAAGCATATTCAGATTTATTTAATAAATTATTTTTTTAATTATATAAATTAATTATAGCAATTAAGCCAGAGCTTGACAAGAAAAAATTTAATTATTATTATGAAAATACAATAAAGATTAATGATAAATTTATGGCTCACAAAAAAGCAGGTGGAACAACTAAATTAGGGCGTGATTCTGAATCAAAACGATTGGGGGTGAAAAGATTCGGTGGCCAAGAAGTAAAAAATGGTGAAATCATTGCTCGACAAAGAGGTACAAAATTTCACCCTGGTGAAAATGTAAAAAAGGGTAGAGACGATACAATATACGCAACAAAAGCGGGTAAGGTTTTATTTAAAAAGAAAAAAGTAAAAGACTTTAGAGGAAAGTTGAAAAAAAGAACCTTTATAAACGTAGAGTAAAGCTTTAAGAATAAATTAAAACCAGGCATTGTCCTGGTTTTTTTATTATAGGGCTATTATTTAAAAACTTTTTTTTGTTTTTAAAAATAAAATATGAGCGTGAATCTTTTTAATTGAAGGTTTATTTAAATTAGTTTTCATAATTACCCTTACTTCTTTTAAGTCCATAAACCCTAAACTTATTTGAGCTAAATCAAAAAACTCTTTTAGCTCATCTTTTTTTATTTGACCCCAATTTATTATTTTTCTTTTAGGAATAATCAAAAGGTGTTTTTCTACTTTTAAATTGTCATATTTTAAATAAGGATATTTATTTTTTATAATTAGCCAAAAATTTCCTTCTTTTAAAACTGAGTGTGTTTTTTTAACCTGAGGATAATTAAAACAATCTTTATCCTTTGATATTATTTTCTTATACTTCTTATTTGATATGCTTCTTTTCATGTTATAGGGTTAGCCTAAAAATAACTATTTTTCATCAGAGTCTTTATTATTATCAACCTCTTCTTTGTTTTCTGCTTTTTTAGTTTCTTTTTTAATCAATTCTTTATACTTGTCTTTATTTTGTAAAATTTCAATAGCTCGATTAATTTGAGGGTCTTTTTGGTCCTCGTCCTCATCTTTATCCTCATCCTTATTATCTATAAAATCAGCCTTTTGTAGCTTTACCTCAACATCAGGCATTATTCCATTTTCTTCAATAGACCTTCCCTTTGGAGTATACCAATGAGCTACAGTAATTTTAACAGCAGAGCCATCACTAAACTCTTTTAGCTCTTGAACTGAACCTTTACCAAAAGTTTTTTCACCTAAAATTAAGCCTTGTTCATAATCCTGCATTGCACCAGAGATAATCTCAGAAGCTGAGGCTGAACCCTCATTTACCAAAACAATTGTTGGTATTTCTTTAAATTGTCCATTACCATAACACTTATATTCTTCTTCATTATCATTACCATCCTTAGAAACTGTTACTATTTCTTGGCCAAGCCAAAAACCTGCAATATCAACCGAAGTGCCTAAATATCCCCCGGGATTATTTCTAAGATCCAAGATTATACCCTTGGGATTTGCATTTTTAACAACCCTAGCTATATTTTTAAAGTCTTTCCAAGTATCACCAGAAAAATGAGAAATATTAATATAGCCAATATTCTCATCTTTTATCTCCCAAGAAACTGTCTCAAGCTCAATAGTATCTCTTACTATCTCAATTTCTTCAGTTGAGCTAGCCCCTTTATGCAAAACAGTTAAAGTAACTGGTTCTCCTTTTGGCCCCCTGATAAGACGAGCTGCCTCATCTAAGCTCATATCTAAAGTATCTTTGCCATCAATAGAATAAATTTTATCCCCAGCTTCAATACCAGCCCTTTTAGCTGGTGTTTCTGGTAAAGGGGAAATAACAGTTAAATAATTATCTTTAATGGTTATTTCAATGCCCACTCCTTCAAAATCACCTGACATTGTATCTAAGAAAAAGTCAGCATCTTCAGGATTAAAAAAAGTAGAATAGGGATCATCTAAACTTTTAATAATGCCACCTAGGGAGCCATAAAACAAGTCTTTGTCTGAGACAGGCTGCTCAACATAATCTTCTTGTGCAGTTTCCCATACCTCCCAAATTAAATTAAAAGGTAGATTTTTATCAACTGTTTTAGGAACAGAAATTTCTTCCCAAGAAGGAGTTAAAAACCTAGGATAAATAGTATGATTAAAAAAATTACCAGCTAAAAAGGCGATAATAAAAATTATTATTGTATAAAAAAATATACCTACAGATTTAGAATTTTTAGATTTAGGATTTTTATTAGATTTATTTTTATTCATAAATTTATAAATTATTTTAATTATTTTAAAAAATACTTTTATAACCTAAATGATCATAAGCTTTTTTTGTTGCCATCCTCCCTCTTGAGGTTCTTTGCAAAAAATTCAATCTAATTAAATAGGGTTCATACATTTCTTCAATTGTACTAACATGCTCTCCTATAGCAACTGCCAAGTTTTTAATTCCTACTGGACCACCACTAAATTCTTTAATAATAGTACTTAAAATCTTTCTATCTAATTGATTTAATCCCTTGTCATCTACCTCTAACATTTCCATAGTTTTCATAATTGTGCTTTTTTTAACTTTGCCGTCTTCTTTCACTTGGGTAAAGTCTCGAACTCGCCTTAAAAGACGATTGGCAACCCTAGGCGTAAATCTAGATCTTTTAGCCAAATCATCAGCTGTTCCTTTTTCCAATTTTACACCAAGTATTTTAGCAGATCTTTTAATAATTTTACTAATATCATTATTATTATAAAAATCTAGTTGATAAGAAAGACCAAACCTATCTCTTAAAGGAGGAGACAAAAGACTAGGCCTTGTTGTAGCACCAACTAAAGTAAATTCTGGTAAATCAAGCCTTAGAACTTTAGCGCTAGGCCCTTTACCTACTACAATATCTAGAGCATACTCTTCCATAGCAGGATAAAGAATTTCTTCAACAGCTCTGGGAATGCGATGCAACTCATCAATAAATAAAACTCCTTTATCCTCTAAATTAGTTAATATTGAAGCTAGATCTCCCACTTTTTCTAAAGCTGGCCCAGATGTAGTTTTTATTTCTGCCCCTAATTCATGAGCTATAATATAGGAAATAGTAGTTTTTCCTAGGCCATGAGAACCATAAAAAAGAGAATGATCTAAAGAATCTCCTCTTTTTTTAGCTGCTGCTATAAATACCCTTAAGTTTTTTTTCAATTTTTTTTGACCTATAAATTCATCTAAAGATTTAGGCCTTAAAGTATTTTCAATTGTTTCCTCTTCTGGTAATTTTTTAGCAACAAAGTCTTTTTTAGGTTGCTCTTGAGAGCTAAAATCTTTTGAGCTATTAATCATAAATTTTAATTTATACTTTAATTCTATATAATTTTATAAATATTGTAAAGAAACTTAACTTTACATTTTTTTAAAAAATATTATAATAAATATAATGAAAGCGCGCATAGCTCAATGGTTAGAGCGCGACTCTTATAAAGTCGAGGTTCCTGGTTCGAATCCAGGTGCGCGCATATCTAAAAAATATCTATGACAAACTTTTTAATAGGTTTAATTATAATAATAGCAGGGGCTGCTTTTACTTGGAAATCAAATTGGATTTTAAAAACCTTTGGTCGCACTAGTTGGGCAGAAAAACACTTGGGTGGAGGTAGTCGTATTTTTTATAAACTCATGGGTATAGCTATAATATTTTTAGGGTTCTTTGTCATAAGTGGCATATCCAAAAGCCTTGTTCAGGGTTTTATGAATATGCTTCAAATGGGCCGGTAGCTCAGTGGCCAGAGCACTGCTTTTGCAAGGCAGGGGTCACGGGTTCGACTCCCGTCCGGTCCACTTTATTTTAAAAAACTTAATTTTAATATATATATGAACTTTAAAATTAAAGGTGGGAAAAAATTAAAAGGCACTGCGATTACAAACACAGCCAAAAATTCAGCTGTTGCTATGCTTTGCGCTTCTTTATTAAATAAAGGTAAAACTATTTTAAGAGATGTTCCAAGAATTGAAGAAGTAGAAAGAATTAATGAAGTTTTAAAAAGTATTGGCGTTAAAATAAAATGGCTTAGCCATTCTGACTTAGAAATTACCCCTCCCAATAAAGTTAATATGAAAGAAATTGACCAAAAGGCTGCCATAAAAACAAGAAGCATAATTTTGACCTTAGGGGCTTTAATTCATGATTTTAAAAATTTTAAAATACCTCAAGCTGGAGGATGTAAATTAGGCGCAAGAACTGTAAAGCCTCATTTTTTTGCTTTAGAAAATTTAGGAGTTGACATTCAAACTAAAAAAAATTATTACGAAATTAAACATAAGGGTTTAAAATCAAATAAAATTGTTTTATATGAAGCAGGAGATACGGTAACTGAAAATGCTATTATGGCTGCCTCAAAAATTCCTGGCGAAACTATTATAAAAAAAGCTTCTGCCAATTATCAGGTTCAAGACCTTTGTAACTTTTTAACTAAACTAGGCGTTACAATTAAAGGCATTGGTACCACAACCTTAAAAATTTATGGTAAAAAAGATTTAAATAAAAATATTGAATACCATTTATGTGAAGACCCAATAGAATCAATGCTCTATATTTCTATTGCTGCTACCACAAATTCTGAAATTACTATTAAACGCTGCCCAATAGAATTTTTAGAATTAGAACTTTTAAAACTAGAAAAAATGGGTTTTAATTTTAAGATAAGTAAAACCTATAAATCAAAAAATGGTTTTACAGACTTAGTGGATATTAAAACCTATAAATCTGACCTTAAGGCCTTAAACGAAAAAATAGCCCCTCGCCCTTTCCCAGGAATTAATATTGATAATTTACCATTTTTTGTTCCTATTGCCACCCAAGCTAAAGGGGAAACTTTAATTCACGACTGGGTTTATGAAAATAGGGCAATATATTACACAGAGCTTCAAAAATTAGGAGCAGATATTAATTTAGCTGACCCTCACCGAGTTTATATTAAAGGTAAGACAAATTTAAAAGCTAATGAAATTATTGCTCCGCCTGCTCTTCGCCCAGCTGCAATTATTTTAATTGCCATGCTAGCTGCTCCAGGAGAATCAATTTTAAGAAATGTTTATTCAATAAGAAGAGGATATGAAGATTTGGCAAATAGATTAAGTAAAGAATTAGGAGCTGATATTAAAAGAATTGATTAAAATATAAAAATCAATAATTTAAATTTTATGGTTATGTCTTTAAAAAAACAAAAAATATTAGACATTAAAAATCTCCTTAAAGATGTTGGCCTTGAAGAAAAACAAAAAATTGCAGATATAGGCTGTGGCAGAAGAGGATCATTTACCATTCAAGCCGCTAAAATGGTAGGCAAAAATGGTATTGTATTTGCAGTTGATATTTTAAAGCCAGCTCTTAAAAATGTTAGAAGTAAGGCAGAGCTTTTTAAAATTTCTAATATAAAAACAATTTGGGCTGATTTAGAGGTTTATAAATCAACTAAAATTCCTGATAACGAGATAGACGTGGTAATTTTAAGCAACACCCTTTTCCAGTCTGAAAAACCTAAAATGATCCTAAAAGAAGCTAAAAGAATTTTAAAAAAGAATGGCAAAATTTTAGTAATTGATTGGAAATCAACTGATTCTCCTTTAGGTCCTCCAGTTGAAAAAAGGATTAAAGATAAAAAAGTAAAAGAATTAGCAAAAGATTTAGACTTAAAGCTTGTTAAAGAATTTGAAGCTGGTTATTATCATTACGGTTTTATTTATAAAAAATAATTTTTAGAATTTTATTTTAATATAAAAAAGTGCGCCCTTTTTAGGGCGCATAATTTTAAAAACAATTTTCAATTATATTCATTCCTGAACACAGGACATTCAAAAACAGGTGTTACTAAGCCATACTTACAACAGAGTTTATAAAGTCTTTCTGCTTTAGGACAATTGTCATCTTGGCCGGGTTTAAAGCAACTGCATACATGACAAAGACAAATATCTCTATGAGTGCCTTTGAGCTCAGATTTTACCGTAACTAATATGCCATGGTGATTGTAGCATTCAAACTTTGACCTATCAACTTCATTTTTTAAAATACACTTATTACATTCTAAAACTGGTACTTTCATACTTTCTTCGTGTTCAAACCTAGCAATAGCTTTTGCAATAGGACAATTGTCATCTTGGCCAGGTTTGTACTTTTTACAATCCTGACATAAGTCATACTTTTCTTTTTCACCTTTTAAGTCTTTCCTGGCTCTAACCCATATCCCACCTTTGATATGAAAACGGACAAATTTCTCTTTCATGTTTACCTCCTTTTTGGTTTTAAATTTATTATTAAAATAGCAGGAATATGGATGTTTGTCAATGTTTGAACTTGACTTTTAAAAATTAGCCTTTATACTAAAAGTTAAGTCTTTAATAAAGGCTTTTAATTTTTAACTTCTTTATTATGAATCAACCAACTATTATTTCATCAATAGATGAAATCTGTAAAAACAAAAATCTTTCTAGAGAACAGGTTTTAGGAGCGATAGAGCAAGCTCTGGCAGCAGCCTATCGTAAAGATTTTGGTAATAAACAACAAAATATTATTGTAAATTTTGACCTTGAAACAGGAAACATAGAGGTTTATGAAGAAAAAGAGGTAGTAGAGGATCTTCCAGAAGAGCAAGATGAAGATGATAAAGTAAAAAGATATATTAATAAAAATGAAATAGAATTATCAGAGGCAAAAAAACTTGATAATGATTGGGTAAATACAAGAAAAAATGCTAAAAAACCTAAAGTTGGTGATAAACTTAGAAAAGCTAGAGAAATTCCATCTAACTTTGGCAGAATTGCAGCCCAAACCGCAAAGCAAGTTATTATCCAACGCCTTAGAGAATCAGAAAGAGAAACCCTTTATAATAAATATAAAGAAAAACAAGGGGAAATTTTAAATGGTATAGTTCAAAGAAAAGATAATAAAAATATTTATATTGATCTCTCAGACACTACCGCTATAATGCCCTACCGAGAACAGGTTCAAAATGAAAAATATTGGATTGATCAAAAACTAAAAGTATATTTAAAAGAAGTAAAGAAAACTACAAAAGGACCAAACATTATTGTTTCTCGTAGAAATCCAAATATTTTAAAAGATTTAATAAAAACAGAAATACCTGAGGTTGCCAACGGAAAAGTAGAAATTAATGCCATAGCTAGAGAACCTGGCTCAAGGGCTAAAATAGCCGTTTCAACCAAAGAAGAATCAATTGATCCTATTGGTGCTATTATCGGACAAAAAGGAATAAGAATTCAAACCATTATCAATGAAATAGGGGGAGAAAAAATTGACGTAATTGAATATTCTGAAGAACCTAAGGACTTTTTAAAAAATGCTTTGGCTCCAGCAAATATTGTAGAACTAGAACTAAAAAAAGAAAAAAAAGCAATAGCAAAAGTTAAAAAAGATCAAATTTCTTTAGCTATTGGTAAAGCCGGCCAAAATGTTCGTTTAGCTGCTAAATTAACTGGTTGGAAAATAGATGTAGTAGAAGCTAAGGAAGAAAAGAAAAAAGATAAAAAAGAAGAGAAAGAAGAAAAAGAGCCTAGTGATAAAAAGAAAAAATCTAAAAAGAAAACCAAGAAAAAAGATACAAAGAAATCTAAAAAAGAAGAT
>Ga0102929_1002506_pt1 | contig 10888 bp, 10 predicted proteins | sample SalPonR1_B_D2_MG_FD_78510 | JGI IMG/M metagenome (GOLD analysis project Ga0102929, IMG submission 78510) | Salt pond soil microbial communities from South San Francisco under conditions of wetland restoration - Salt Pond MetaG R1_B_D2_MG | ecosystem: Environmental > Aquatic > Marine > Intertidal... | reverse complement strand
AGTTCCTCCAACGCGGCGGTGTCCGCGGCCGGTCCATTCGCGGGGGGGCCGGCACCGCGCAGGGTAAACGCGGCTGCAACCGCGATTGCACCGAGGCCGAGGCCGATATAAAGCAGGGCGGAACGTTTCAGGCGCATTTTTCCTCGCAGGGGGCAGGCAATGACAGATCAGACCTCCAACCGGATGTGGGGCGGCCGTTTCTCCGCCGGGCCGGACGCGATCATGGAGGCAATCAATGCCTCGATCGGTTTCGACAAGCGGTTGGCGGCACAGGACATAGCCGGCTCGAGGGCCCATGCCGCAATGCTGGCGGCCACGGGCATCGTAAGTGATAGGGATGCCGAGGCGATTAGGGAAGGCCTGCTCACGGTGTTGTCAGAGATGGAAGCGGGGCAATTCGCCTTTTCGGCCGCGCTCGAGGACATTCACATGAACGTGGAAGCCCGGCTGAAAGATGTCATCGGAGAGGCCGCAGGCCGTCTGCACACGGGCCGCAGCCGCAACGATCAGGTGGCCACCGACTTCCGGCTCTGGGTGCGCGATCAGCTGGACGCGGCGGAGGAGGCGCTCGTCACGCTCTTGCGTGCGTGCCTCGCTCAGGCGGAGGCCGGCGCTGACTGGGTGATGCCCGGATTCACCCATCTCCAGGTGGCGCAGCCGGTGACCTGGGGTCATCACATGATGGCCTATGTCGAGATGCTGGGGCGCGATCTGGGCCGGGTACGGGATGCCCGGAGCCGGATGAACGAATGTCCCCTGGGGGCCGCCGCCCTGGCCGGGACATCCTTCCCTATCGACCGGGAGATGACCGCAGCCGAACTGGGGTTCGATCGCCCCTGCGCCAACTCCCTGGATGCGGTGAGTGACCGTGACTTCGCGTTGGAATTCCTCAATGTAGCCAGCATCTGCGCGATGCACCTGAGCCGCCTGGCCGAGGAGTTGGTGATCTGGTCTTCGGCGCAGTTCAGGTTCGTCGCGCTCAGCGACCGGTTTTCGACCGGCTCCTCGATCATGCCGCAGAAGCGCAACCCGGATGCGGCGGAACTGATCCGTGCCAAGATTGGCCGGATCTTCGGGGCCAACGTGGCGCTGATGACGGTCATGAAGGGGCTTCCGCTGGCCTATTCCAAAGACATGCAGGAAGACAAGGAACAGGTCTTCGATGCCGCCGACAACCTTCTGCTGGCCCTTGCGGCGATGGATGGGATGGTCCGCGACATGGCGCCGGACCGCGAGGTTCTGGAGGCGGCGGCGTCCACCGGGTTCTCGACGGCGACCGATCTGGCGGACTGGCTGGTGCGGGTTCTGGACCTTCCGTTCCGCGAGGCGCACCACGTCACCGGAAGCCTCGTGGCGATGGCCGAGCGGACGGGGCGTGACCTTCCCGACCTGACGCTTGACGAGATGCAATCGGTTCATGGCGAAATCACCGCATCGGTCTATGATGTTCTCGGGGTGCATAACTCGGTCGCGTCTCGGGTCAGTTACGGAGGGACCGCTCCCGCGCAGGTCCGGGCGCAGATTGCCCGGTGGAAGGAGATGCTGAAATGACACGGTTTGTGTTGCTCGCCGCTGCTGCAGCGGTGCTTGCGGGATGCGGTGTTGACGGTGAACCCGTTCGTCCGTCGATGACGGCGAACCTGGGGGTTGGCGAAGGCGGTCTCCATACCAGCACACGCCTGGGCGCGCGCGCCGGAAACTGGACTCTGAGCACCGGGCTCGGCCTGTGAAGGCATTGCGGCTGGCTTATCTCGCCCTGGCGGCGTGGGGCGCGGTGCATCCGATGTACTGGTTCCTGACGTACATGCGCGAGTCCGGCGGGGGACTGTCGGGACTTATCGACGCCTGGTACGTGAACGCGTCCACAACGGGTCTGACCTGGGATCTGACGATTGCCGCCGTCGCCCTGACGGTCTGGGTGCTGACCGAGACGGTCACGCGGCGGCGCTGGCGAGGGCTTCTGGCCATTCCGGCGACGTTCTGCATCGGCCTGAGTTGCGGCTTGCCGCTCTATCTTTTCCTGCGCGACTGAAGGGAAATTCGGACATGGATCATTTCCTGTACCGGCATGGGCGGCTTCACGCCGAGGAAGTACCGCTGACCGAGATCGCACAGGCCGTCGGCACGCCGTTCTACTGCTATTCGACGGCCACTCTGACACGACATTTCCGATTGTTCGACGAGGCGCTGGAAGGGCTGGAACATCTGGTCTGCTACGCCATGAAAGCAGCGAGCAACCAGGCGATCATCAGGACGCTTGCGGCGCTCGGTGCCGGGATGGACGTGGTGTCCGGCGGCGAGTATGCGCGGGCAAAGGCCGCGGGTGTGCCCGGCGAAAGGATTGTCTTTTCGGGGGTGGGCAAGACCCGCGACGAGATGCGTGCGGCCTTGGCCGGCGGTGTGCGGCAATTCAACGTCGAAAGCGAGCCGGAACTCGACCTGCTCAATGCCGTGGCCCTGGAAATGGGCCTGCGCGCCCCGATAACGATTCGCGTGAACCCCGACGTCGATGCCCGGACACACGCCAAGATCGCGACCGGAAAGTCGGAAAACAAGTTCGGAATCCCGATTGGGCGCGCCCGAGAGGTCTATGCGCGGGCCGCGGCGCTGCCCGGTCTGGACGTGGTTGGCGTGGATGTGCATATCGGCAGTCAGCTGACCGATCTGGAACCGTTCCGCCAAGCATACGAAAAGGTCGCGGACCTGACCGGCCTTCTGCGCGCCGATGGGCACGATATACGCCGGCTGGATCTGGGCGGGGGGCTTGGCATCCCATACGCGCGCTCCAACGAGGCCCCGCCGCTTCCTACCGAATACGGCGCTCTGATTCGCGAAACGCTGGGGCACCTGGGCTGCGAGATCGAGATCGAGCCGGGGCGCCTGGTGGCCGGGAATGCCGGACTTCTGGTCAGCCGCGTGCTTTATGTGAAATCGGGTGAGGGACGGGATTTCCTGATCATTGATGGTGCCATGAACGATCTGATCAGACCGGCGATGTATGACGCGCACCATGATATCGTTCCCGTGAACGAACCGCCGCCCGGCGCCGAGCAGGTGCCCTACGACGTGGTCGGGCCGGTCTGCGAGACGGGTGACACGTTTGCACGGGCGCGGATGATGCCCGCACTTTCGCCCGGTGATCTGGTCGCTTTCCGCAGCGCCGGAGCCTATGGTGCAGTTATGGCGAGCGAATACAATACCCGCCCGCTGGTGCCCGAGGTTCTGGTCAATGAGCATCAATTCGCCGTCATTCGGGCCCGCCCCACCTTTGACGAGATGATAAATCGCGATACCATTCCCGCGTGGCTCTGACGCGGTCGTTGCGATCAGGGCCCAACGGAGTGGCGCATGGCACGAAGAAATTCCCTTCCCGAACTCATCGAGGCCGGCTTGCGAAGGCCATTGATGCTGACCTGGGCAGGGCTGTGGGCGGAACGCATCGCACGCGCTTTCTGGCCGCTGTGGAGCCTGGTCGCAGTCGTTGCCGGTCTGCTGATGGTTGGGATGCATGATCTGGTCGCACTGTCCGCGGTGCGGGCCGCGGCGGCAATCGCCGGCCTCTGCGCGCTCTGGGCGCTGTATCACGGAGCCTCCCGGTTCCGTCGCCCGCGGCGGGACGAGGCAGTGTCGCGAATCGATGGCACGCTGCCGGGACGGCCTCTGGCGGCGCTTGCGGATGTGCAGGCGGTCGGCGCCGGTGATGACGCCTCCGAGGATCTCTGGAAGGCTCATCAGGCGCGTATGGCGACGCGGGCCGCGACCGCCCGTGCAGTGGAGCCGGACCTCAGGCTTGCGCGGCGCGATCCGTTCGGTTTGCGCTATGTGGCGCTCATGCTCCTGGTGGTCGGACTTTTGTTCGGGTCGGTCTGGCGCGTGGGTACGGTTGCGCAAGTCGCGCCCGGCGACGGCGCCGATCTCACGACCGGGCCGGCATGGGAAGGCTGGGTTGAACCACCCGCCTACACCGGGCTGCCAAGCCTTTACCTCAACGATCTGGAAGGCACGGTGAAGGCCCCCGAAGGCAGCCGGGTCACCTTGCGCCTTTACGGCGAGGCCGGTGCCCTGGGGGTTCGAGAAACCGTGTCAGGGCGGGCGGATGACCCCGCGGATGGTGCCGCGCAGACGGGGGCGGACCAGAGTTTTGACATCCGCCGCGACGGAATGCTCGAAATTTCCGGGGCAGGCGGGCGTGAATGGGATGTCGTTGTCACGCCGGACCGCGCGCCGGATGTCGAAATCGTGCAGGACGGAGCCCGCACGACCTTCGATGGACAGATGACGCAACCTTTCGTGGCCCGGGACGATCATGGTGTCACCGGTGGCACGGCGATTTTCCGGCTCGATCTGGACAATGTGGACAGGCGCCACGGGTTGGCCGCAGAACCTGACCCGAGGGAGCCGATCGAACTGGATCTGCCGATGCCGATCACCGGTGATCGTGCCGAGTTCACGGAATCGCTTGTCGAAAACCTGTCTCAACACCCGTGGGCGCATTTGCCGGTGACACTGCAACTGCGGGTGCGCGACGCCCGTGATCAGGCCGGCCGGAGCGAACCGCGGCGGATGGACTTGCCGGCCAGGCGGTTCTTCGATCCCCTGGCCGCTGCGGTGATCGAACAACGGCGCGATCTCCTGTGGTCGAAATCCAATGGCAAACGGGTGACCCGGGTGTTGCGAGCCGTTTCCCATCGTCCGGAGGGCGGGCTTTTTCGTTCCGAAACGGCTTATCTCAGGCTTCGTGTGATCCTGCGTCGTCTGGATACCCTGGTTCGTCACGACAGCCTTACCGATGAAGCGCAGGAAGAGACGGCGCAAGCCCTGTGGGATCTGGCGGTCCTGCTGGAGGACGGCGACATCGGCGATGCGATGGAAAGAATGCGCCAGGCACAGGAGCGCCTGAGCGAGGCGATGCGCAACGGCGCCAGTGACGAGGAAATCGCGCAACTCATGCAGGAGTTGCGCCGTGCCACCGAAGATTACCTGCGCCAGAAGCAGCAGCAGACCGCGCGTGAAGACGGACCCGAAGGCGGCCAACAACCGCCACAGGACGGAATGCGCATGACGCAGGATGATCTCCAGAAGATGATGGATCGTATCCAGGAGCTCATGGAGCAGGGCCGCATGGCCGAGGCCGAACAGGCGCTGCGCGAGTTCCAGCAGATGATGGAGAACATGCGCGTCACCGAAGGCCAGGGCCAGCAGGGCAAGTCGCCGGGCCAGGAGGCGATGGAGGGTCTGGCGGATACCCTGCGTCAGCAGCAGGGCCTGTCGGATCAGGCGTTTCGTGACTTGCAGGAACAATTCAACCCGAATGCACAGGCGGGCGAATCCGAAGGCAACGAAGGCCGTGACGGCGGCCTGGGCCGTGGCGAGAGCCATCAGCGTCAACCCGGAACGGGCCGTGGCGACGGGCGTCAGCCGGGTGACGGCGCGCAAGGATCCCTCGCCGACCGGCAAGAGGCGCTGCGCCGGGAACTAGAGCGCCAGCGCGGATCGATGCCCGGCGCCGGCACGGAAGAAGGTGAAGCGGCGCGGGATTCGCTCGACCGGGCCGGCCGCGCGATGGAAGGCGCCGAGGAGGCGCTGCGCGGCGATGATCTTGCCGAGGCGCTTGATCAACAATCCGAGGCAATGGAGGCCTTGCGGGAAGGCATGCGCAATCTTGGCGAGGCGATGGCCGACGCGCAACGCCGCCAGCAGGGCGGCCAGGGCCAGGCGCGTGGCCAGCCGGGGGATCAGCAATCAGATCCGCTTGGCCGGACGCCGGGGCGTGGCGGACAGGTTGGCACGCGGGACAGTCTGCTTCAGGGCGAGGATGTGTATCGCCGCGCCCGTGAGCTTCTGGATGAATTGCGCCGCCGGTCCGGAGACGGGGACCGGCCGGATATCGAACTGGATTACCTGCAGCGTCTCCTCGACAGGTTCTGACGGGCACGGCGCATGAAATGAATTGCCGGAACCCGCGGCGGGTGGCGGGTGCGCGGGTCAGCCACCCAGATTGGCGGTGAACCCCTCAAGCCACTGCATCACTGTCGTCGCCTGCGTATCGAGCCAGATGCGTCCCTCGTTCACCACAGCCACGTATTGCGCGAGAAGCGGACGAGCCGGCGGAAGCGTGCCCGCGATCTCGCCTGCGAAAACATAGGCCATGACCAGAAGCACCACGATCAGCACCACCAGCATGAAACCCAGACGGAAGCTGCTGCGGTCCTCGGGGTCGTCCGGCCCATTGTAGGCACCGGAGGTTTTCCCAGCCCCGGCGGTGCCCGCCGGCTCCGAACTCAGGGATGAATTTAGTTCGTCGATGTCAGGAAGCATGTTGCGACGGGAACCACGTCCGGTTTGCGGCTGCGGCCCGGATGCGACAGCCTGTTCGTTGTCGCCTTCGCCGGTGCCGCGCAGGCGTGCCATGCGTTCTCGCGCTTCCCTCGAACGCCGTTCGCCGTTGTCGGACTTTTCATCGAGGCCCAGATCGGTCTGGGTTTCCAGCCCGCCACGGCCTTCTGCCTCCCGCGCCTGCTTTTCGCGGTCGGCCTCCTCGCGCAAGACACTGGAGACATCCGGGTCGAGTTCACGGCGCGGCGGTGCTTGTGGCGGATCGTGGTGTTCGTCGTCGTTTCCCGTGGCCGTGGCGGCGGGCTCGGGCGAAGGTTCCGGTCCCGGCTCGGACCACCCGTGCGAATCTTTCTCGGGCGAAGCCTCCGCAGGTGCGGGTGCATGATCGGGATGGTGCTGAAACCACGTATCTCCGCAATTGGAGCATTGGACATCGCGGCCCGATTCCGGGATAACCTCGTCGGGCACCTCGTACTGGGCACCGCAATTCGGGCAAGTCAGCCTCATCTCGTCACCTGTCGCCAGTCCCTTTCCGCGGGCGCTTGTCCCCGCTGGACAGCATAGGGTGTAACCGACCGGCGGAAAAGTGCAAAGGATGCGTGTCTGTCCGCGATCGCCAGGCATGGCGCCTGTGGTTGCGATTGCATGCGATCGCGCCCTCGGGCATTTAGGGTGACATTGGCGATGAGGGACAAGCCGTGATCGAACTGGAAGACGTGGCCTACAGCTATGGCGGCGGTGAGCTCCTGAGTGAGATATCGCTCAAGCTGCAGCCCGGTTCGTTCCATTTTCTCACCGGCCCGTCGGGGGCTGGGAAGACGACCCTGCTCAAGCTCTGCTATGGCGCTCTTGTTCCCACCGCGGGGACTCTACGGCTCTTCGACGTGGACCTGCGGACGCTCGACCGGGACGGCATCGCGTTGGCGCGGCGGCGGATCGGTGTGGTACATCAGGATTGTCAGTTCCTCGACCATTTGCCCGTGGCTGACAACATCGCCCTGCCGCTCACCGTTTCAGGGCGCGATACCCTGGACGAGGTCGCGAACCTGCGCGAGCTGGTTGGCTGGGTCGGTCTGAAGGACCGCGCCGACGCCCTGCCGCCGGAACTCTCGGGCGGCGAACGGCAGCGCGCCGCGCTGGCGCGCGCGGTGATCATGTCGCCGGACGTGATCCTGGCCGATGAGCCCACGGGCAACGTGGACTGGGACATGTCCCAGCGGCTCATGCGTCTGCTGATCGAGCTGAACCGGATGGGCAAGACTGTCATGATCGCCACTCATGATCTGGCGTTGATCCGCGCCGCCAAATCCCACGTTCAGACCCGGGTGCTCAGGATTTCCAATCGCCGACTTCAACTTGCGGGGGCGGACCTGTGACCGAGGAACGCGGCAATGTGATCAACTGGATCGCCGGGGACGCGCAGGCGGATCGCGTCGTGCCGCCAACCGGGTTCACCGCGTCGCTCACCCTGTTCAGTGCCGCCACGATGGCCTTTCTGGCCGTTTTTGCCCTGGCGCTTTCGCTTGCGACATCAAGGCTTGCGGACCGCTGGGGCGAGGAACTGGCACGAAGTTCGACGCTGCGGATCTCGGCGCCCGAAGGTCAGATGACCGAGCAGACCGCGGCCGCTTTGCGAGTTCTGGAGTCCACGCCGGGCATCGCCTCGGCACGGGTGCTGGAGAAGGAAGAGCAGCGTGCTCTCCTGGAACCGTGGTTCGGCCCGGACCTGCCGGTGGACAGCCTGCCGATCCCGCGATTGATCGAGGTGATCGAGGAAGGTGAAGGCTATGACGCCTCGGGTTTGCGACTGCGGTTGTCCGAAGAGGTTCCGGGCGCGGTGCTGGACGATCACACGCGATGGCGCCGGCCCCTGGTGGAGGCCGCTGATCGATTGCGCCTGCTGGGGTGGCTTTCGCTGGCCCTGATCGGGGGAACGATGGCCGCGATGATCACCCTTGCGGCCAATGCCGCATTGGCAGCCAACAGCCAGGTTATCAGTGTGCTGCGACTGGTTGGAGCGCGTGATTCCTATATCGCCCGGGCGTTCGAGCGTCGGTTCACGCTGAGGGCGCTGATCGGTGCCTCGGGTGGCATGGTTCTGGGTTGCGGTGCGGTCCTGGCACTGCCCGAAGCGGATCCGGCAGGCGGTTTCCTGACCGGACTCGGCTTTCAGGGCTGGCATTGGCTGTGGCCGTTGCTGGTGCCACCGGTGGCCGCCGTGGTGGCGTTTCTGGCCACCCGTGCAGCCGCGACACGGACATTGGAGGCAATGACATGAAGCATGCGCTGCAATGGCTGCGGTCGCTGGTGTTTGTCGTGCAGATCTACGTGATGATGGGGGCGATCGGCATCGTGTTCCTGCCCTGGGCGCTTCTTTCACGCCGGGGTGCGTTGACCGCCTGCAAAACCTGGTGCCGATGGGTACGCTGGACAGCCCGTTGGATGGTGGGAATCCGGACGGAAGTGCGCGGAATACCGCCTGAGGACGAAGTTCTGATTGCGGCCAAGCATCAGTCATTTCTCGATATCATACTGATTTTCGGCGCGGTGCCGGCTGGCAAGTTCATCATGAAACGCGAATTGATGTGGGCGCCGGTTATCGGGCAATATGCTCTCAAGATCGGGTGCGTACCGGTCGACCGCGGCAAGCGCAGCGAAGCCATAAAGGGGATGGTGCGGGATGTTTCCAGGGGGCGCCAGCAGCCTGGGCAGCTGATCATCTATCCGCAGGGCACCCGAATTCCACCGGGCGTATCCGCGCCCTACAAGGTCGGGTCGGGGGTTTTGTACAGCGAACTCGGGCAGGACTGCGTGCCGGTTGCGACGAATGTGGGCGTCTTCTGGCCGCGCAAGGGCATCCTGCGCAAGCCGGGTCTCGCGGTTGTGGAATTCCTGCCGCGTATCCGCGAGGGGCTGGACAGGAAGGCCTTCATGAAACAGCTCGAGGCGGAGGTGGAAACCGCATCCAACCGCCTGATGAAAGAGGCGGGGTTCGCGCCCTGACGCTGACCGGGCATGCCGCATGTGCCGGAATGTGCCGAAACGCGAAACCGGCGACCGCTCGACCCGCTTTCGTTTGCGTATCCGGCGAGGCCGGACCGCAAGGACGGACGAGCGGCCGGCCCTCAGGAATGAATCGGCCCGTCTCCGCAGGCAAGCGCCGCTTCGCGCACCGCTTCGGAATAGGTCGGATGGGCGTGGCAGGTCAGCGCCAGGTCCTCTGCCGAAGCGCCGAATTCCATCGCCACGCAGATCTCGTGAATGAGATCACCGGCCATCGGGCCGATGATATGCGCGCCGAGAATGCGATCGCTTTCCTTGTCGGCAAGGATCTTGACGAAACCGTCGGCGGCGAAATTGGCCTTGGCGCGGCCGTTGCCCATGAAGGAGAACTTGCCGACCTTGTACGCGTGCCCCTGATCCTTCAGGGTTTCCTCGGTTTCACCCACGGCGGCGACCTCGGGGTGGGTGTAGATCACGCCGGGGATGACACCGTAATTCACGTGGCCGTGCTTGCCGGCGATCACCTCGGCCGCGGCCATGCCTTCGTCCTCCGCCTTGTGGGCAAGCATCGGACCCTCGATGGCGTCACCAATGGCATAGATGCCCTTGACGCTGGTCTGCCAGGTCTTGTCGGTCTTGATCTGGCCGCCCCTGGTGGTCTCGATGCCCAGCTCCCCAAGCCCCAGCCCCTCGGTGAAGGGGCGCCGCCCGGTGGCCACGAGGACGACATCGGCGTCAAGCTGGTGCTCGCTGTCGTCCTTGCGCAGCTTGTAATTGACCTTGGCCTTGGTCTTGAGCGTCTCGACCGACTGGACAGCCGCGCCGAGAATGAATTCAAGCCCCTGTTTCTTGAGCAGTTTCTGGAAGTTCTTCTGAACCTCGCCATCCATGCCCGGGGTGACGTGGTCGAGGAATTCAACGACTGTCACCTCGCTGCCGAGGCGGGCATAGACGCTGCCCAGTTCGAGCCCGATCACGCCGGCACCGATGACGGTCATCTTCTTGGGAACCTTGGACAATTCCAGCGCGCCGGTGGAGGTGACGACGATCTTCTCGTCCACGGTCACGTCGGCGCCGGGCACCGGCGAGGTTTCCGATCCGCTGGCGATGATGATGTTCTTGGCATCATGGGTTTCGTCGTCGACCTTGACCTTGCCGGCCTCGGGGATCGAGCCCCAGCCCTTGAGCCAGTCTATCTTGTTCTTCTTGAAAAGGAATTCGATTCCCTTGGTGTTCTGGCCGATGACCTCGTCCTTGTAGGCGAGCATCTGCTTCCAATCCACCGAGGGGGCCTTGCCCTTCAGCCCCATCTTGGCGAAGTTGTGTTCTGCTTCATGAAGTTGGTGGGAGGCGTGCAGGAGCGCCTTGGAGGGGATGCAGCCCACGTTCAGGCAGGTGCCGCCAAGGGTTTCGCGGCCCTCCACACAAGCCGTTTTCAGGCCGAGTTGCGCGCAGCGGATGGCGGCGACATAGCCGCCGGGGCCGGAGCCGATGATGATCACGTCATAGGAGGCCATGGGTCAGAGTCCTTTCGTTTTTGCGCGTCGGT
>Ga0102929_1002505_pt1 | contig 10889 bp, 9 predicted proteins | sample SalPonR1_B_D2_MG_FD_78510 | JGI IMG/M metagenome (GOLD analysis project Ga0102929, IMG submission 78510) | Salt pond soil microbial communities from South San Francisco under conditions of wetland restoration - Salt Pond MetaG R1_B_D2_MG | ecosystem: Environmental > Aquatic > Marine > Intertidal... | reverse complement strand
TCCCTTGCTTTGAATGAAACTATACCTACTGCTAATAAAAACCCAATGAATGTAACACCAAGTATCGAGAGAAGTAAAAGTGAGCGTAACTTGACCTGCTTGAAATTCATCATTTTCCTCCTTATTTTTAACAATTTTTGACATGAATGATAATCTTCCTCTTCCGTTGCTTTCACTGGAAGTAAAAGATGACTTGCAGAAAGGATAAGAGAAATATGGTGTGGCAAACAATTATTGTCTCAATGGGGGGGTAGTTCTATTTTGTTTTTGAAAACCTGGAAACAACCCTGAGTTTATTTAAGGATAAACTTGAAGGTCTGTTCCCATAGGGAAACTATATCCATAAAGAATACTTACAGCATACCTGTAATGGACAGTCTACATTTCTTTGGAATCATGACATTTTTGTTGTCCACTTACATCTCAAAAGACAGGCAAATAATCAAAGACATCAATCAGTTTGTTTTCTTCCTGTATAAACAATATCTTTATCTCTTAACCTGGCAGCATTGTCAGCTGCCCTTTCAAGGTAGGAATAAAAAAGTTTCTCTTCTTCCTCCGAAAATCCTTCCGAGAGGATCTCTGTCCACTGTTTCCTGGTTTCCCAGATCCTCGGTGCCAGGGCCCTGCCCTTGTCTGTCAGGTAAAGGTGATAATACCTGCGATCTCTCTCTTCCCGACTTCTTGTTACATAACCGGCATCTTCGAGTTTTTTCACTGCCCTCGCTGTTGTTGTCTTGTCCATCATGAGGTATTCGCTCAGTTCATCCTGGCTGATACCTTCCCGTAGGTAGAGTGCAGCGAGAAAATTTCTCGGACCGTGACCTATCTCGATATCAGAAAACAGGTGATCAAAAAAACAGTGGCCGTACCTGTGGATGGCGGATACAAGTCTGCCCAGAGATGTTGAACTGGAATTCATCTAAAGGTCTCCTTCCATTGAAAGCTCCGCATCTTTAAGCCGTTTCATCTCTGGCAAAACGACCATAAATGTAATGATAGTAGACAAAATGTCCGACACGGGGAAAGAAAGCCATACGCCGTTCAAACCAAGATATTTCGGCAAAACCAGCAACACTGGTATCAGTATCAGAACCTGTCTTGATGTATTAAGAATAAAGGAGGGCAAACCCTTTCCTATAGACTGAAATATAGTTCCCCCTATTATCTGGAAACCTATCACAAAAAAACCGCAGGTCATCATGCGCATCGCAGAGGGCCCTATTTTCAGTAGTTCCGGAGCTCGAGTGAACATATACATAACAGGTTCCGGAAAAATAAAAAGGATCAGGGTTATAATCGAAGAGAATGCAGTTGCAATTACTGCTGATCTTTTTATAACCTCTCTGGCCCTGTGAAAATAACCTGCACCGTAACTGTAACCCAGAATAGGCTGCATACCCTGGGTGATACCGAAAATGGGCATTCCTCCAAATATTAAAACCCTGTTCACGATACCAAAGATACTAATAGCAGCTTCTCCACCGTAAAAACCTGCAAGCTGATTGACCAGGCCAAAAACAAAACTGGTTGAAGCATGTCTGAGCATTGAAGGAAAACCGATTACAAAAATCTCCCACAGGATACCGGGCACTGGTTTTAAGTATTTCAATCTGAACACAAGGCTACTCTTACCGTTCGAGTAGTAATGAATTATCCACCCTATCACAAGGAATCTCGCCAGGACTGTGGCCAGTGCCGCTCCCCTTATACCCATATCTAAGCCGAAAATAAATATGGGATCCAGAATAACGTTTGCAACTGCACCTATGATCATTGAAAGCATTGCAACTTTTGCGGCACCTTCCGACCGGATCACATTGTTCATAGAAATGGAAAAGATTATTAATGGCGATCCTAAAAAGATCACACTGATGTAATCAAAGGCGTAGGGCATTATGGCATCTGTTGCTCCAAAGATCCGAAGTATTGGCTCAGTAAAAACTGTTCCGACCAGGGCTATTAGTCCGCCAAGAATTGCTATTGCAAGGAGATTGTTGCCGAAAGCAGCTTCAGCCCGTTCGTAGTTTTTTGCTCCCAGGCTCCTGGATATGACAGAAGCAGCACCTATACCGATCATTGTTCCTGTGCCACCCAGGATCATCTGAACCGGGAAAGCGATGGAAAGACCACCAATTCCCAGGGAACCGACTCCATGGCCGATGTAAATAGTATCTACAATGTTATAAAGGGCATTAACAAGCATTCCCACCGAAGCAGGAAGGGAAAGTTTCCATATAAGAGTTGCGATTGGCTCATTTGCAAGCATTTTTTCCCGTTCAGGATCCAAAACAATTTTCCCCTTTTCAATAATAGTTGTATAAGCAACCGATACTATAACAGATTCATTTGTCTTTTCAACTATAGTTGAATTTTTTTTGAAAATTATCCTGTGAGATATAAAGATGAGATAATATTTTTTCTTACCAAGTCCCTCTTCTTGATTCCTCTTTTTTTTACTACAGAAACAAAATCTGCCAGGTTTTGAGTTTAAAAAAAGATATTTGTGTTATTTTATCTTATATAGTAATATTATTTATAATATTTTTCTTATTTTAAAAGACTTATTGGGGGCATAAATATAATGGACATTGTTGACAGAAAGATCTTGGAATTATTAGCATCCAGCGGCAGGATGACCCTCGCTGAACTGGCAAAAACAACGGGGCTGTCCTCTCCGGGAGTGTCTGACAGAATAAAAAGGCTCGAGAAGCAGGGGCTGATCCTGGGTTATACCATAAAGACCGATCCGGTTACAGCTGGTTATGGACTTCTCTGCTTCATTGAGGTGTGCCTGGATAAGGAATCGGACAGGCGATCCTTCCTTGATGTCGTTTATTCCCTGCCCGAAGTTCTTGAATGCCATCATGCCACTGGAGATTCTGATTACCTGCTTAAGGTCAGGTGCAAGGACACATCCCGTCTTGAACAGATCATAACCGGTGAATTAAAGGCAAAAACGCCGGGGATCAAAACCAAAACCACCATCATTCTCTCTACCGTCAAGGAAAAGTTCTCCCCCTTCGAGGAATAACCATGGTAAGCCCCGGAACTCTTCTACTTTTCCTGAAAGGAGCTCTCATAGGCTTTTCCATAGCTGCTCCTGTGGGCCCCATAGGAATCATATGCATAAGAAAAACCCTGGCCAGAGGTATGAGATACGGTTTTGTATCCGGCCTTGGAGCTGCCTCTGCTGATGGATGCTACGGAATTGTTGCTGCAGCAGGCATTACTTCGATATCATCCCTATTGATCCAGAATGCTCTGTACTTGAGAATAATTGGCGGGACCTTTCTCCTGTACCTGGGAATAAAGACCATAATTTCACCTCCAGGAAACTTCAACACTTCCGGAAGCCCTCTTTCAGCTACTGCTCTTGCCATGGCTTTTACTTCCGTCTTCTTTCTCACCCTCACCAACCCTATGACCATAATCAGTTTCTCCGCCATTTTCGCAGGTCTTGGCCTGGGATCCCATCCAGACAGCATATCCGGTGCTGCGGCAATAGTAGGAGGAGTCTTCTCGGGTTCTGCTTCCTGGTGGTTTTTTCTGAGTCTATGCTTTGGGCTGCTCAAAATGAAACTGACAGAAAGCATTTTGAAATGGATAAATATTTTTTCCGGCGCCATTATAGGGTCTTTCGGGGTTTTCTCACTGGTGTCAACTTTATTTTGAAACTATAATCTGACATACTGGATTATTCTGCCTGCCATCTCGACAAAATAAATATTAAAGAACCATCGCAGGTTTCAAGTGTTACAACCCCAGGTTTTATGAGAAAATACTAAACAGCATGTAAATTCGGAGGTATCTTTATCCATGAGAGCTATAAAACTTGTATTAGTGACATCTTTGCTTGTAACGATATTTGCCCTGTCTAATTCACTGCCAGCCCTGTCTTCGACAGGAAAGGTGCGGATAAAGGACCTGACCGAGCTAACCCAGGATCCTTTCCTGTATATTTCCGGAGATTTCAACAAAAGGCTCCTGACCACCGGAGAACAGTTAGATTACCTTCGAGAATTTCGAAAACTCTACTTTTCTCCCTGGGATCAGACATCTCCAAGACACAGCATGGACGTTCACAAATGGATCTTTCGACACTTCGGAAGTGGTAAAGGATTCGGAGAAAACCTCAACGGAAGGGACGAAGAATGGCTTGAGAATCTGAGAAACAACGCAGATCTGGAGTCCTTCGGGACTCTAAACCGCAAGGCTGTTTCCGTTCGAAGGACGGACTTGAGACTTCTTCCAACTGAAAGACCTTTCTTTTACGATTCAAGCCTTCCTGGAGAGGGCTATCCCTTCGACTACATCCAAAACTCGGGCGTACATCCTGGTGAACCTCTTTTCATCTCCCATATATCAAAGAACGGTGCCTGGGCATGGAGTGAGACTTCCTATGCTGCGGGATGGGTAAAAATCCAGGATACCGCCTTTGTAGATGAAGAGCTGATAAAGCGCTGGAAATCCCTTCCCCTCGGAACAGCTGTCCGGGACGATCTGCCAGTAAAGGACGAAAAGGGGATCTTTCAGTTTTCTGCGGATACTGGAACAATTCTTCCGTTAACTTCCCGTTACATCTTGAGGAACAGGGCCATCATTCCCGTCAGAGATGTCAACGGCAATGCAGTGGAAAAAACAGTGACCCTCGATGCTGCTTCTTTTACTCCACATCCTCTCCCAATGACGGCATGGAATGCAGCAATAGTATGCGAAGGCCTTATGGATACAAACTACGGATGGGGAGGTATGCTTGGAAACCGTGACTGTTCTGCCACAATAAGAGATATACTGCTTCCCTTTGGGATATGGATGCCTCGTAATTCGGCAGCCCAGGCAAGGACAGGCCTTGCAATAGATCTTTCAGAAATGGACAGAGCCGGGAAAACTACAGCTATTCTACGGGAGGGCAAGCCCTTTGCCACACTGGTGAACAAACCGGGACACGTAATGCTTTACATCGGTTCACACAAGGGACAACCAGTTGTACTGCATAATGCCTGGGGACTGAAGACCCTCGAAAATGGCAAAGAAAGCAGGCATATCATAGGAAAAACGGTAATAACAACACTGGAACCTGGAAAAGAGCTTGAAAATCTTCATCCCGACAATGGACTCCTTATCGATACTGTAGGATCCATTACACTTCTCGGCGGGATTAAATAAAGGTACTGTGTGATCAAGCTCAAACTGAAACAATGCCCTCACAATTTTAATAAAGTTTGGAGGAGTAGTATCAGACCAACAGGGAATAAGGACTTTTATAAGCAGCGTAGCTTATCTCTCATACCTTTTCTGAAAAAACTAATAAAACAATGCGTTGGAGAACATTAATCCGGCAGCAATAAGAGTAGTCAGGGCAAATACCATCTTAAGGGACTTTGGCTTTGTTTTAAGGGCGAGCCTGCTCCCTATGATCCCTCCAGCCACAGCAGTGGCGATCTGGGGAAGAACCCAGCTCATGTCTATTCCTCCACCTGCAAGATGTCCCAGGAAACCCATTCCGGCTGTCGCTGCAACCATAACCGAAGCAGTTCCCACAGCAACATGCATGGGAAGACGGCAACCAAGCACCATGAGCGGGATCAGAAAAGAACCTCCGGAAACACCGACCATTCCGGCAACAAATCCTGTGGCGAGAGCAACCGGAAGGGCTATCCAGAAATTGATCACATAATCCTCTTCACCAAAGGATATACGCCAGAAACCAAAACCCGAAGGAAGTTCACCTTTTCTCTCCCGGACTTTAACGAGCATGAATATTGAAGCTACTACCAGCATAACGGAGAAAACAAGCTTGAGACTTGTTCCTGAGAAATGGCTGGCTGAGAGACCGCCAACAAATGCCATTAAACTGGTCGTCAAACCTATAAATATAGCCATATGCCAGGAAACTGTCTTATTTTTATTAAAGATAAACATGGCAGAAAGGGACGTCGCGAACATTATCAGCTGACCAGTCCCTGCGGCAAGACCCATGGAGGCCCCCGCCGCAACCTGGATAAGAACATAAAAGTTACCCCCGCCCCTGCCGGCCATGGTCATAAAAACAGCCACAAGGAAGGTCGCAATTGACACAATTACTATCTGCAAGACAGGATACCTCCGGTAAAAATTTTATTGATAATCATTATTGATAACCGCATAATAATACTCCAGAATTTCAGAACGTCAAGGACAGTTTAAATACAATTCATCCCCTTAAGGGCTGTACCCACCAGGATGTAAATAGTGTTACACCCTGAACCCCAGTCTTTTCAGCCTGAAATATCCATACTCCCTGACAAGTATAAACAATGTGAAATTTGCTCCGAGATCAGCATCTGGCAATCCCTGAGAAAGGACAAGTACAAAAGTCTGGCAAGGAAATATATCCTTAAAAATATTGTACCTCCTTCAGAAAAACACTTGGGATATTTAAGTAAAATAATAATCAGCCAGGGTATTCAAAGCCTGACATTCTTATAAAAAAGCCTTTTTGAACCATTGCCACCATGAAAAGGATGACCCTGCACTATAACATGGGAACTTAGGTAATACAGAAGTAGAATTCACATTAGACTGTCCGGGGAGATTCTTTTGCAAAGGATCTCCCCGGACTTTTTCTTTCTTCGAACAACTATCATTTAATAAGCTAATTTTTCAAAAAATCGGATATATGTTATAAGTATTCCATTACATTTAAAGGCATATTGTTATTAATGCTATCGGTACCGGATAGTACGAAGGTGGTAAAAATGACAGAAAGACTTTTCAAATCAGTAGCTGACCAGGTTCTGGATTTCCTCAGGAATCAGATCTTGAACAACGAACTTGAACCTGGCACTATGCTGTATATCGACAAGCTTGCAACTAAATTCGGTGTCAGCACAACGCCTGTAAGGGAGGCCCTGGTCAAACTGGAAGCCGCGGGACTGGTAACTATACAGAGGAACAAGGGCGCTGTAGTAAGCGAAATGAATAGCCAGAACATCCTCGATGTTCTTGAGATGCGACAACTTCTGGAATTATACGGCTGTATGTCCGCTGCAAGTGACATTAGTGATGACGAAATAGCAGAACTGGAAAAAATCCTTGAAAGGGTAAAGGCAGATCCCGGCAACTTTGAATACTACACCTATTCAGATAACAAACTGCACGGAACAATAAAAAGACATATAAAAAACGAGATCATCAAGGAATCTCTGGAAAATATCACAAATCATTCAAGGCGAATAAGATATTACGCTGAGGAAACTCCTTTTATCGAGGAAGTTATTCTCCAGGTTACCAGGGAACACGAAGTCATACTTGAGGCAATGAAAAAAAGGAATGCAGAGATACTTCAAAAAGCAGTGAGGGAACACCTGAAAAACATGCAGGATAGGACGCTGGGAGCCTTTGACAACTAAAACATTAAACCTGTCAATGATCCATCCTGAAACTATAAGATACCAAAATCAATATTTTTGTAATCACAAATAATCATCCGGACGAAGGGAAACAAAACGGGAACATCTTTCAGCTGGATTCTTAAAATACACGAGGTGATCAGCAATGACAAGGACAGTTTTCGATCTTGACACTCCTTCCCTTCTCGTAGACATGGAGAAGATGGACAGAAACCTTGACTGGATGCAGAAAAAGGCCAATTCATTCAAAGTGAAAATGCGTCCCCATACAAAGACTCATCGGACTCCCGAACTGGCCAAAAGACAGATCGAGTATGGAGCAAAAGGTATTACTGTTGCGAAACTCGGTGAAGCCGAAATTATGTACCAGGAAGGCCTTAAGGACATATTTATTGCCAACGAGATCGTTGGTCCAATCAAACTCGAACGCCTGAAAAACCTTAATGAAAAGGATATCCGGCTCGCCGTTGCAGTGGATCATTTAGACCACATAAAGATGCTCTCAAAAACCTTTGCTTCATCACAAAAACCCATTGAAATAATGATAGACATCAACACCGGAGACAGACGAACCGGGATATCTCCGGGAAAGGACGCAATGGAACTTGCAAAAAGGGTAACCGAAGCGAAAGGTCTTGAATTGAGGGGAATTTACACTCATGACGGGCAGAGTTACGATGCTTCGGACCCCTTTGAAGTAAGAGAGATCTTTTGTCAGAGCCAGGAGAGCATGCTCGCCACTGCTGAACTGATAAGGAACGAGGGCATCCCTCTCGAAGAGATAAGCGTAGGGTCAACTCCTTCCCTGATTCTATGTGACGAAATCCTGGATGGAATAACAGAAATAAGGCCCGGAACGTACATTTTTATGGATGCCGACCAGGCCAACGTTACAGGAACCTATGAAGACTGCGCTCAGACAGTTCTCGCAACTGTAATAAGCCGTCCTACTTCCGAAAGAGTCGTAATCGATGCCGGGACAAAGGCGCTCACACAATACCAGAGAACCACCGGTATAGCCAGCTCGGAGGGTCACGGCAGGCTCAAGGACCATCCAGAGATCTTCCTCAACAGGAAATCCGAGGAACATGCTTCCTTTGACATTCCTGAGGGATCGAGCCTTTCCTACTCAATAGGCGACAAGATAGAGATCATTCCCAACCACGCCTGCCCCACCACCAACCTTTACAATATCATTTACGGCATAAGTAGAGGAAAGGTCGTGGCCGAATGGCCTGTCTCATGCCAGGGAAGATCACAGTAAGCAGCAACAAATAACCTCTCTTCACTATAATACATTTTTTTGCATTGAAGAAATATATTCTGGCAGTTGACAATGGTACAGAAAGGGCGATATAATCTCGCCAACATTTAAAACGATTGGAGAGCAATGTTATGATCAGAATTTTCTCAGTTATAAATTGGTGGTGGCAGACTTCCTGAGTCTGTCGCCAAGAGCCTGATCAATTGCTTTATATAAATTAGCAAGAGGCCTTGGAGGCGGATCCTGACCGGATTCTCTTCAAGGCCTCTTTGTATTGTTCTATCCCGGGGAGGGGCCTGTAGAGGTCCCTCCCCTATTTTTTATCTCTCCCGGGAACAGGCAAAAGGAGTTTTGAAGATGACAGAAATATATTCAGAAAAAAAGAACAGAATAACCTCTTTTGAGGTTTTCAGTAACATGGCTGAAAAAAGTGCCCTTATTCCGGTCATTCGGGAGATAGACTGCGGGGAACATACTCCCCTGTCCGTTTACAGGAAACTGAACCAAGGCCGTAATCATTCCTTTCTTCTCGAAAGCAGCGTTTATGGAAGTACCGGCGGAAGGTACTCCTTCATCGGGACCGACCCGGAAAAGATCTTCCGTGTTGACAAAAAAGGCTGTGAAGTAATTGACAGGAAGACCAAAAAGGACACTTTTTATCCCGGGCCTTTCGGACTCGAACATGCCCTCGAGAACTACCTTGACTATGGAAGACCGGTGCCGGAAGATGATCTCCCACCTTTTACCGGTGGCGTTGCCGGCTATTTCGGCTATGAAATGATCGATGCCTGGGAGGACCTCTTCTCAGGACAGGACAGGCACATAAAGAGATCGGACCAATACAGTACAGTTCTTATGGGTTTTCTTACTGTTGTAGCTTTCGACCACGAGAAAGACTCTCTGTACCTGATCCACAATGTCAGAATTTCTTCGACAGAAGACACCACAAAAGAAAAGGCTTACCGGGAGGGAGTTGCCCTTCTTGAAGAGCTGCACGACAGGATCGAAAGGGACTTTTCCTACTTACCTCCTGATACCGATCATTACCTCAGCGATATCGAGTCAGGAACTACAGAAGAGGCCTTTCATGAAATGGTACGAAAAGGACGAGAAAGGATCGTTGCAGGAGATATCTGCCAGGTAGTACTTTCCCAGCAGTTTTACGTCGATACAGATCTTCCATCCCTGGATATTTACGAGACACTGAAAGTGGACAATCCTTCTCCCTATCTTTTTTATCTCGACTTCCCTGAGCTTGAGTTGATCGGGTCCTCACCTGAAGTACTTGTAAAACTGGAGGGATCAAGGATAACCGCACGGCCCCTCGCCGGAACAAGACGCCGGGGGAGTACAAAAGAGGAGGATGTGGAGCTCGCTACTGATCTTCTTTCTGACGAGAAGGAAAGGGCTGAGCACATCATGCTCGTCGACCTTGCCCGCAATGACCTCGGCAGGGTCTGCAAGACAAGGACAGTAAGGGTCACGGAGCTTATGGGTCTCGAATATTATTCCAGGGTTATTCACATTGTCTCCCAGGTTGAGGGTGAGAAAAGAGAAGACCTTAACTCCCTTGATATCCTGAAGGCTGCCTTTCCTGCAGGGACGGTTTCAGGTGCACCAAAAATAAGGGCCATGGAGATAATCGATGACCTTGAAAGGTCTCCCAGGGAAGCTTATGCAGGAGCAGCAGGATATATAGACTTCGGCGGAGACCTGGATACCTGCATTGTCATAAGGACCATGTTCAGGAAAAAGGACAGGATCACCCTGCAGGCTGGCGCAGGAATAGTCTACGATTCAGTTCCCGAGAAAGAATACGAGGAAACTAAGAACAAGGCCAGCGCCCTTTTCAGGGCTCTTGAGAAAACATTCGAAAGGAGCTGTAAAAAATGATCCTTATGATAGACAACTACGATTCTTTTACATACAACCTGGTTCAGTACCTTTCCGAGCTCGAAAGGGTCATCACCCTTCGCAACGACAAAACATCGGTGGAAGAGATCAGAGCCCTCGGTCCGAGCCACATAGTCATATCACCAGGCCCTGGAACTCCCTCTGAAGCAGGAATATCGGGACAGGTCATTAAAGAGCTTTCCGGCCATATACCAATACTTGGAGTCTGTCTCGGCCACCAGAGCATCGGAGAAGTATTCGGGGCGAGGATAAAGAGGGCATCAGAACCCTGTCATGGCAAGGTTTCCCTTATACATCACCAGGGAATGGGCATACTT
>Ga0102929_1002500_pt1 | contig 10907 bp, 9 predicted proteins | sample SalPonR1_B_D2_MG_FD_78510 | JGI IMG/M metagenome (GOLD analysis project Ga0102929, IMG submission 78510) | Salt pond soil microbial communities from South San Francisco under conditions of wetland restoration - Salt Pond MetaG R1_B_D2_MG | ecosystem: Environmental > Aquatic > Marine > Intertidal... | reverse complement strand
GAGCGCGACCCGGACGAGATCCTGCGCCTGGAAAGAATACTGGAGCGCATCCGGGCGCTGGCGCCCGACTCGTCCGAGTACCTGATCGCGCAGGCCTACTACACCTATTACATCCTGAAGGATTACGATCGCGCCTACGCGCTGATCAGCCAAGCCCGCTTGCGAAGACCCAGCGATATCCAGCTGCTGGAACTGCAGACCTGGATCCAGCGCCGCCAGGGGGATTACCCCGGCAAGATTGCGACGATCCGCCAGGCACGGAACCTGGATCCGCGCAGCCTTTACTGGACGCTCAGGCTGGCGACCAACCTGCTGCTGGCCCACCGATACGACGAAGCCGGCATCGCAATCCGCGAGGCGCCCGCCGAAAACCTGGGGCTCGACGTCCTGCGCAGCACGCTGCGGGTACGCGAGCACCGCGAGCCGGCGCGCATGCTGGACGAGATACTGGCGCTGCAGCGGGAGTACGGCGAATCGGCCGTGCCGCTTGGACTGTGGGAGGCGCATATCGCCGCGCGGAATTACGCCGGCGCCATAGCGCTGCTGGACGCCTTCGAGGCGGCTGAAACAGCCGGCGCGAGATGGGCGTTCATCTCTCTTCCGGATCCGGTGCTGGCCCGTGCGATCACGCTGCAGCTCCAGGATGCCCGCGACCCGCCGAACCCCGTGCTGGCCGAGGCACGGGCGCGGGTGGCGCGCGCCCGGGAGGCGGGTTTCTACACTACCCCGTCCAACGCGTACCTGGCCACGGCGCTGGCCACGGCCGCCGGCGGAGATACTGGCAGGACAGAGCGACTCGTCCGGACCTGGCTGCGCGAAGCGGCGCGCGACGTCCCGCAACTGGTCAACCACCGGCATTACGCCTGCCGCGCGCTGGGCATGGCGGGCGCGGCCTCTGCCGCAATCGAGTGCCTGCGCGCAGCGCTCGTCGAACCGAGCCTGGTGATGCCCTTCATCGAGCCGTTACTGCCGTACTACGATCCGATACGCGAGCATCCGGAGTTCGTCGCGTGGCGCGATCGATAACGCGGCAATGATCGCGATAGAGAGCGCCGCGGTACTCACAGGCTTTCGTAGGGCAGGTCGAAGGTGTCGCCCGCCTCGATGCGCCCGCTTTCGAGACCCCGGTTGAACCAGCGCATACGCTGCTCGGACGTACCGTGGGTAAAAGCATGCGGCACCACGCGCCCCTGGGTGCGCAGCTGGATCGCATCATCGCCGATCCGGTTAGCGGCGCGCATCGCTTCCTCGATATCGCCGTGCTCGAGGTACTGGCGGTTGTGGTGCGCCCAGACGCCGGCCAGGTAATCGGCCTGCAGCTCCTGGCGCACGGAATACTGGTTAAATTCGGGGCGACCACGCATGGCCGCCACCTGGGCAGAGATGCCGAGCAGGTTCTGCACGTGGTGCCCGACCTCGTGCGCGATGACGTAGGCCTGGGCAAAATCGCCCGGCGCATCAAAGGTATGCGCAAGCTCGTCGTAGAACGTCAGGTCGATGTAGATCTTGCGGTCTGCCGGGCAGTAGAACGGTCCCATGCGGGCGTCGCCCATGCCGCAGGCGGTGGGATACTGACGACTGTAGATGACCAGCGCGGGCTCGACGTACTGCCGCCCGACACGCTCGAACTCCCGCGCCCACACATCCTCGGTGTCGGCCAGCACCACGCGCACGAACTCGAAGCGTTCCTGTTCCTCCGGGCTCGGCTGGTACGCCGTCTCCTGCACCTGGCCGCCGCCCATCAGCGCGGCGGGGTCGAGCAGGCCCATCTGCCAGCCGATGAAGGCCAGTGCGACCAGTACGAGGATGCCCTTGGTACCGAAAGTCCGGCCCACCAGGTTGAGCATCATGCCCAGCCCGCCGGCACCGGCGACGACGCGCCGGCCGCGTGCATCCTGCACGTTATCGCTGCCGCGACGCCCCTTCCACTTCATGCTTCGACCCCCCGCATCCCGGCTTGCCCGGTCCGGCCTAGTCTAGACGGCCCGACTTTTTGCACAACAGGCCCCGAGGCCCCGGGCCTGGCGTGCCCGCCCCGCCGCGCTCAGTCTGCCGCGCACTCGCGCAGCCGTTCGACGTCTGTCACCACGACCTCGCCGTGCCGCACGACGATATCCTGCTCGGGCTCCGCAAGGAGCTCGAACAACACTGATGGCGAGCCTCGACCGGAAGCTCGCTATACTCGCTTGCAACGACAAAAACGGAGAAAGAGATGCAGATTTCAGAACTGTTGAACCAGGCGGGCGGCATAGGCGCCATCGCGCGCGAACTCGGCGTCGATGAGAGCAAGGCCCGCAGCGGGGCCGAGGCCCTCCTCCCCGCGATCCTCGGCGGCTTCAAGCAGCAGGCCCAGGGCCAGCCCGGCGGCACCGGCGGGCTGCTGGACATGCTCGGCAAGCTGGGCGGCGGCGGCCTGATGGACGAGGTGCTGGCGCCTCAGCCGACCAACCTGGAGCATGGCAACCAGGTACTCGGCCAGATCTTCGGCTCCAAGGACGTCAGCCGCGCGGTAGCCCAGAACGCGGCGGGCCAGACCGGCCTGGACCCGAACACCCTGAAGCAGATGCTGCCGATGCTCGGCATGCTGGTGGCCGGCTACATGAGCAAGGAAGAAACTGCGGCACCGCAGGCAAGCCAGTCCCGCGCCGGCGGCCTCGCCGGCATGCTTGACGCCGACGGTGACGGCAATCCTCTCAACGACGTGATGGGGATGCTCGGCAAGTTCAAGCGCTGAGAGCACCCGGCGCGGAGTGACAGGCCGCTAATTCCTGCGCGGCGGGCACGAAGCGGAGATCGTGTAGCCCGCCGACGCCCGGGCTGCTTCAGAGCAATATCAGCGACGCCAGCCCGAGGAAGGTGAAAAAGCCCACCACGTCGGTGACGGTCGTGACGAACGGCCCGGACGCCAGCGCCGGATCGACGCCCATCCGGTCGAGCGCGAGCGGCAGCACGATCCCGGCGAAAGCCGCCGCCGCCAGGGTGACCATCATCGCCATCGCGATCACCATTGCGAGCATCGGCACGCCGAACCAGAAGGCGGCGACCAGGGACATGATGATGCCGAAGGCGCTGCCGTTGAGCATGCCGACCACTACCTCCCGCCACAGCACGCGCCGCGCGTTCTGGCCAGTCAACTGCCGCGTCGCCAGGGCCCGCACGGCCACGGTCATCGACTGCGTGCCGGCGTTGCCGCCCATCGAGGCCACGATCGGCATGAGCACCGCCAGCGCCACCATTGCCTCGAGTTCTTCCTCGAACTGGGCAATCACGAAAGACGCGAAGATCGCCGTCAGCAGGTTGATGAACAGCCAGACGAAACGGCCGCGCGTGGTGTCCCAGATCGGGTCGCTGAGCGAGCTTTCCTCGCTGACGCCGGCGAGGCGCAGGATGTCCTCCTCGAGTTCCTCGTCGAGCACGTTCATCGCGTCGTCGATGGTGATCACGCCCACGAGCCGTCCAGACTGATCGATGACGGGCATGGAGATCAGGTGATACTTGTTGAACAGGTGGGCGACCTCGGCCTCGTCCTCGCTGGCCTCGACGGTGCGGAAGCTGTCTTCGCTGATTTCGCTGAGCAGGACCTCGCGCCGCGCAGCGAGCACGCGGCCCAACGTGGTGTAGCCGGTGGGGTGGCCCTCGGAGTCCACGAGGATGACATGATAGAACTGGTCGGGCAGCCACTCGGCGGCGCGCATGTAGTCGATCATCTGTCCCACGTTGAAATGCTCGGGCGCCGTGACGGTCTCGGACTGCATCAGCCGCCCGGCCGAGCCCTCCGGCCAGGCCATGGAGCTCTGCACCGCCTCGCGATCCTCGCTTTCCAGCGAGCGCAGGATGAAATCCCGCTCCGGCTGCGCGAGATCCTCGAGGATGTCGACCAGGTCGTCGGAATCGAGCTCGCGCACCGCTTCGGCCAGCACATCCGGCGGCAGCGCCTCGATGACCTCGTCGCGGATGGATTCATCGATCTCGGAGAGGATCTCGCCTTCGAACTCCGCCGCGTATAGCCGCAGGAAATTTCCGCGCTGGTCGGTATCCAGCTGCTCCAGGACGTCGGCGATGTCCGCGGGATGGACGGGCTCGAGTGCGGTCTTAAGCCCTATGGCGTCCTCGGCCTCGATCGCAGCGCGGATCACCTGCCACTGGTCGGGCGTGATCTCCTCGAGCACTTCGGCGATGTCCTCGTTCTGCTCTGGCTGCTCCATCGGGGCTGCTCCTTAGGCGTGTTGCTGCGCTATCTTACGTGGGCCGCCCGAAGAGATGCACCTCGAGCGAATCGCCCCGACCGCTGATCAATCCACGCTCATCGGCACCTGGGAACACATTACAAGCATCCCGCAGACCGCGTAGGATCCTTCGCCATGCCGCACTCAACCCGGATTGCGGGACCGCAGCCCTTGCGCTGGGGTTTCGTTGGAACAGGCAACATCGCCAACTGGATGGCCGACGTCGTGCAGCGCACACCGCCGGCACAATTGTCTGCCGTTGCAAGCCGCAGCATCGACAAGGCCGCGGCATTCGCCGGGCGTCACGGCGCGGGCAAAGCCTTCGGCGCCTGGACAGACATGGTCGCCTGGGAAGGTATCGACGCCGTCTACGTGGCGACGCCCACGGCTTTGCGCGAGGAGATCTGCGTGGCCGCCGCCAATGCCGGCAAGCACGTCCTGGGCGAGAAACCCTTCGCCGATCTCGCGTCCCTGGGCCGAATCATCACTGCGTGTCGCGCCAACGGTGTGGCATTCATGGACGCGACGCACTTCCCGCACCACCCCAGGACCGCGGAAATCCGGGCGTACATGGACCGACTGATCGGCAGGCCGCAAACGCTGGACTCGTCATTCATGGTCAATATGGCGGACCGCAGCGACATCCGCTACGACCCTGCCCTGGAACCTTTGGGCGCCCTGGGTGATCTTGGCTGGTACAACATGCGGGCCACGCAGGCCTACCTCGTTCGCGACGCCGGGCTACGCTCCGCCAGCGCCCACCTGCATCGCGATGAAGCCTCAGGCGCCATCGTCGCGGCAGAGGGGCGGTTCGTTTTCACAAACGGCGCCGTGTCCGCCTGGCGCTGCGCCTTCGACGCCGATGCGCCGGACATCGGGCTGAAGCTGACCGGCCGAGACGGACAAATCCAGCTCGACAACTTCGTCGGCGAGGACGAGGCGGAGGGCGTCAGCTACCTCTGCACCGGCGCCGGCACGGCGGAGGAGGATGCAAGGCGGGTTCGCGTCGACTCCCGCTTCTCCGGCCCGTCGCTGATGTTCCAGGACTTCGCCGCCGCCGCCCGCGACCCATCTCTTCGCGAACCTTGGGAAAAGGCCAGCGAACAGACGCAGGCGCTGCTCGACGCCGCCAGGGAAGCCGCCGGACGGTGAAACCGTGCGCCGCTACCAGGCGTAGGCCTTGGGCGCTGCGCCGCCCGGTCCGGGGAAAATCTCGTCCAGCTGGTCCAGCGTCTCCTGGTCCAGCTCGATTGACGCCGCACGGACGGCGCTGTCGAGCTGCTCGATGGTGCGCGGCCCGATCACCGGGGCCGTCACGACCGGGTTGTGCAGCAGCCAGGCAAGCGCGACTTCGCCGGGCGGATGCCCGATCCGGCGACAGAGGTCCTCCCAGCGCTGCAACTGCGCGCGCTTGTCCTCCACCCGGGCCGCGAAGTTCTCCTCCGTGCGCCGGCCGCCGTCCTTCTTCTCGAGCGCGCCGCCCAGCAGGCCCCCGCCCAGCGGGCTCCAGGGCAGCAGTCCCAGCCCGTAGTGCCGGCACGCCGGAATGACCTCGAGCTCGACCATGCGATTGTCGAGGTTGTAAATGCTCTGTTCGCTCGCCAGGCCCATGAAGCCTCGCCGCGCCGCTTCCTGGCAGGCGGTCGCGATATCCCAGCCGGCAAAGTTGCTCGAGCCGACGTAGACGACCTTGCCCTGCTTCACCAGCGCATCGAAACTCTGCCAGGCCTCGTCCCAGGGGCAGTCGCGATCGATATGGTGCACCTGGTAGAGGTCGATGTGGTCGGTCTGCAGCCGCTGCAAGCTGCCCTCGCAATGCTTGCGGATCTTGTAGGCGCTCAGACCGGGACCGTCGGTGTTCACCTCGCGCAGATTGGCCTCTCGCTTGACCGGGCTGTAGACCTTGGTCGCCAGCACGATCGCGTCACGACGGCCGCCGCCCTGGGCCAGCCAGCGCCCGATGATTTCCTCGGTGGCCCCGTGCTCCGTCGCCCACCCGTAGACATCGGCGGTGTCAAAGAAGTTGAGGCCGAGCTCCAGCGCCTTGTCCATGATCCTGAAGCTGTCTTCCTCCGACGTGTGCCAGCCGAAATTCATCGTGCCGAGACAGAGATTGCTCACGAGCACGCCGTGATTACCAAGTCGCCTGTGAGTTACCGACATATTGTTGTCTCCTTCAATTCCATGGGGCTGCAAGCATGCCCTGATGCTGCTGACGGTCTCACGAAGCGATAGGTCGCCGACCAGGTGACGGTCTCACCGGCTTCGAGAGCAGCCCGCTTGAACACCTCCGGGCAAAACCCGTCGCTATCAGCATAGACCGCGAAAATGACACGCGGCGGTGCCGCGAACCAGGCGTCCGACGCCGATCTTGAGAAACGTGTCCCCGATGTCCCCGCGCCAGGGCCGCCGGCGTCCCCTGATACCTCTGCCACCGCCCTGCCGGGCGGCACCCCTGTGCCGTGGGGTTGACATCCTTTTCGTAATGAATATTATGTTTATCATAAATTTGTTATTGTATTTCATGTTCACCCTCATCGGCAGAACGAAATGAGCATCCGCATCAACCTCGATATCGAGCTGGCCAGGCAAAAAATGTCGCTGACGGAATTGTCGCAGCGAGTCGGCGTGTCGATGACCAACCTGTCGTTGCTCAAGACCGGCAAGGTCAAGGCAATCCGCTTCAGCACGCTCGAAGCCATCTGCCGTGCGCTGGATTGCCAGCCCGGCGACCTCCTCGAATATGTCCCCGATGGTCCGCATGGAGACCCACGATGAACCGCAACTCTGCCCTGCCCGGCTACACCGCCATTGCCCTGGCCCTGCTGTTTCCCCTCTACTGGGTGTCCGCGCTCGGCCTCGCCGAACAGTCATTCCTGGAAGCATTCCGCGCGGACGTCACTCGCATCAGCGCCCGGGACCTCTTGTTCGTCCTCATCGGCGCCATGGAAATCTATGTTTACCTCGCCTTGCGCAAGAGCCTGCTCGAGCATCTGCACGGAAGCGTGCCCGCCATCCTGTTGTTGCTGATGGCCGTCGTCGTGGGACTGTTTCATGCCACGGTGGTGTTTGACGTCATCCTCACGTTCACGCCGAGCCTGGCGGAGGCCACGCGGGAGTACCTGATCGTGGCAAGTGCCGTCGTCGCGATTTCCGGGCTCTTTGTTTATGCCGTGCTGGCCGCGGTCCTGTCGATCACCCTGCTCGCCGGCAGGACGGAGCTCCCCGCCCTGCTTAAAGTCTTTGCGGTGCTGCTGCTGGCCTGCTGCTTGCTGCAATTCACCGTCGTGCTCGGTGTCTTCAACATCATCCTGTTCCCCATCGCCTTGCTTGTGCTCGCGGCGTTCTTCCTGCGCGGCGGCCACCAAGTGGAGATCGTGTAACGCTGGAGGATGAGCCAGGCCAGTGCGCCCCGGGGCAGTTGGCGTTTGCACCTGCCGCCTGTACGCTTGATCGTGTCCTTCATGGAAGCGCCGTTGGCGAGCGAGCACGGGATCACGGCATGAACTCTTTTTTCGCTGAGCTGAAGCGACGCAACGTCATCCGCATCGCCGTGTTCTACGGTGCGGGGGCCTGGCTACTGCTGCAGGTAGCCGATGTATTACTCGGCATCGTCGATGCGCCGGACGGTTCCCTGCGGCTGCTGGCCATCGTGCTCGCCCTCGGCTTTCCCTTCGCCCTCCTGCTGGCCTGGGCCTTCGAGATCACGCCCGAGGGCATCAAGCGCGACCGGGACGGGGCGACCGACAGTCGCGCCTCGGCCGAAGCGGGGCGAAAACTCAATATTGCCACCATCATCGTGCTGCTGCTGGCCATGGCGCTGCTGTCCTGGAACATGCTCGGCACCCGCGCGACCGAGACACGCACGGCGGAGACCGCGCCGTCCGCTGCGGCGCCGAGCGAACAGCGAGACCTTTCTATTGCAGTGCTGCCGTTCGTCAATATGTCTCAGGACCCGGACAACGAGTATTTCTCCGAGGGACTGTCGGAGGAAGTGCTCAATGTGCTGGCGCGTATCGACGACTTCCGTGTCGCCGGACGCACCTCGTCGTTTGCCTTCAAGGACCAGAACCAGGACCTGCGCGTCATCGGCGAGCGCCTGAGCGTGGCGAACATCCTCGAAGGCAGTGTGCGGCGCCAGGCCGACCGCGTGCGGGTGACCGCGCAGCTGATCGACGCCCGCACCGGTTACCACCTGTGGTCCGATACTTACGACCGCCAGCTCGACGACATTTTCGCGATCCAGGACGACATCGCCACCGAAGTCGTGCGCGCGCTGCGTCTCACCCTGTTGCCTGGCGACGAGGAAGTCATCCGGCAGAGCGCCAAGGGCGATGTGGAGGCTTACAACCTGTTCCTCCGGGGCCAGTTTCACGCCCGCTTGCGCACACCCGAAGGCTTGCGTCGCGCCCTGGAGGAGTTCCAGCAGGCCGTCCTCGTGGACCCGGACTACGCGCCGCCTTATGCGGGTATCGCGATGGTTTATGCGCTGCTGGACAACTACAACTACCGGAGCCTCGAAGAAACCGGGCCATTGGCCAACAAGTCGCTGGAGCGCGCCCTCGAGATCGACCCCAACAGCGATGACGCCTGGGCGGTGAAGGGATTGCTGCTCAGCCAGGGACCGGACGCCGAGGAACAGAATGACGAGGCGCGCGCGGCGCTCGAACGCGCGGCGCAGATCAATCCCAACAATGCGTTCGCTCATCTCTGGCTGATCAGCCTGCTGCAGGCGGATATTGAGGCCGCTCGAAGTGCGCTGCAGCGCGCCTATGCGGTCGACCCGCTCTCGCCGATCATAGTGTACCGCCAGGTCATGTGGGCGCTGCAGTCAGGCGATGAAGCGGAGATCGATCGCTACCTCGGGGAGCTGCGCGAGGTCGCCCCCGAATGGTTCATGACCTGGTCTGCTACTGGATTCGCGGACTTGCAACAAGGCCGACTGGCCGATGCGGCCGTCGCGCTGGCGCATGCTCGGGCGCTGAATCCCGACTACCGCGGCACAATCGGAACGGAGGCCTCTGCGCTGGAGACGCTCGGTTACACGGCGCGTGCCAAACAACTGCTTTCAGACGCTTTCGACCAGACGAGCAGCCCCGCGCTTCGACTCCAGCTGGCCCAGCTCCGGGCGCGCCGCGCAATCGAGACGGGAGGCCCGGCTGCGGCCCTGGCGGTGTACCGCGAAGAGGCCAGCCGAATGGAAACGGACAACACGCAGGTGATTATCGATCTGGCGTCGCTGGAAGTTGCGGCGGGCGAGCCGGCAGCCGCCGAGCGGCGGTTAAGGAAACTGCTGGACATCTCGCCGGAAGAAATACCGTCCTGCGACTCGCCGACCGAACTGAATGCATGCATAGGGTTGCTCCTGGCGGTCAGCCACCAGGAGCGCCCGCAGGCGGCCACGGAAATCGCTACCCGGGTCCAGGCCCTGATCGACAGGATGCGCGACCTCGGCATCAGAATGACGGCAATCCGCCTGCTCGAGAATTATATCCAGCATATGGACAACGAGAGCGCAGCGGAGAGCCCGGAAGCAATCGTCGCACAGGAGATTGCGCAGGGCTGGCGCGAACCGCTACCGCAACTCCGCTGGATGCTGACCCGGAACTTCGATGACACGACGGTGGACCGGATCGTAGCGATGATGGACGAAGTGTTGAAAGCCGAACGGGCACGCTACGAGCTGATCCAGGCAGAATCGCCCGCGAATCTTCGCTGACGCGCCTCTCGTCCTGGCACAGCTTCGGCAGATACGTATCGGGATCCTCTCGGTCGGTCGCTAGAATCGACCGAGTCACTGGGGAGTAGCCGCTCTTCACCCGAAGAGGCCTGTGCCAACATACTCGGCCGGATGGCCGTGGTGCAGGCAGTCCTTGGACCTGGCAAGACCTTTGACCATGCCGCCTCCGCCGGGCCGGGGACGCGACGTGGTCATGCGTCTTGAATCCGGCCCAGGACACGTCATGGAAGCTTTCCTGGTTCCCGCCGGCGTCATCGCCCTCGCCGAACTTGGCGACAAGACCCAGTTGATGGCCTTTCTGCTGGCCGCGCGCTATCGCGCTCCCGTGCCCATCATCGCAGGCATCGTAGTGGCGACGCTCGCCAACCACGGCCTGGCCGGTGTCCTGGGCGCCTGGCTCGCGGTGAGCCTGCCGCCCGGGGCTCTGCGCTGGATCGTCGGCGTCGCCTTCCTGGCGGTTGCCGCTTGGATGCTGTTGCCCGACAAGGCGGACACCGACGAACTCAAGCCGCCCTCTCTGGGACCCTTCATGGCGACCCTGGTGGCCTTCTTCCTGGCCGAGATGGGCGACAAGACGCAGATCGCCGCCATGGCGATGGTGGCGCACTGGCAAGCCTATTTCGTCGTCATCGCCGGCACCACGACCGGTATGCTCATCGCCAATGTCCCGGCGGTGTACATCGGCGACGGCATGTCGCATCGTCTCCCGACCCGCGCCATCAGCATCGCCGCCGCCGCGGTGTTTGCCGTGCTCGGCGTGCTGGTCATGGCCGGCGTCGGCCAGGCCATGACCTTTTGAATTTCGAACCTGAAGGTACTCACATGTCACACCACCACGACCTGGCCGACTGGACCCATAGCCACAGCTTCGACTCCGGCAGCCGCGCGGCCGAGCGCGGCACCATGCTGGTGATGTGGATCACGCTCACCATGATGGTGGT
>Ga0102929_1002499_pt1 | contig 10907 bp, 10 predicted proteins | sample SalPonR1_B_D2_MG_FD_78510 | JGI IMG/M metagenome (GOLD analysis project Ga0102929, IMG submission 78510) | Salt pond soil microbial communities from South San Francisco under conditions of wetland restoration - Salt Pond MetaG R1_B_D2_MG | ecosystem: Environmental > Aquatic > Marine > Intertidal... | reverse complement strand
GGCCGTGGTCGTCGTCGTCGTCACGGCGGCCGGTCTGGCCCTGGGGGCCCTGCCCGCCTGGCGCGCCTATCGCAACTCGCTGGCCGACGGCATGACCATCCGCCTATGACCATTGCCCCCCGACCGACCCCGCGCACCGCCACCGTGGCCACCGCTCTGGCCATCGCTCTGGCCGCGCTCCTGGCAGTCGCCCCGTCCGGCGTCCGGGCCCGGGAAGCGCCGAAACTCACCTGGGAGGAGATGGTGCCCGCGAATACGTCGAGCGACCCGCTGGCGGTGACCTCCAGCGCGCCGGTACTGACCCTCGACGGGCGCAGGGTGCGGCTGCCGGGCTTCATCGTGCCGCTCGAATCGGACGAGGGCGGCCTCATCAGCGAGTTCCTGCTGGTGCCTTACTTCGGCGCCTGCATCCACGTGCCTCCGCCACCGCCGAACCAGCTCGTCTACGTCACCCTGGAGGAGCCGTTCAACCTGGTATCGCTGCAGCAGCCCTACTGGATCGAAGGCACCCTGCAGGTGGCGGAGTATTCCAGCGAGGTGGCCGACAGCCACTACACCATGCAGGCCGACCGCATCACCAAGTACAATTACTGAGAACTTGAATCCCCCCGGGGCCCGCCCCATGTCGACAGGCAGGGAGGCGCAGCGCGCGACCCGGGCCCTCGAACCGGACAGCCATCAACAGGAGTTCCCCATGGCCAGCGAAAAACTCATCCAAGTCAGCGACAGTGATTTCCAGCAGAAGGTGCTGGACTCGGACAAGCCCGTACTCGTGGATTTCTGGGCGGAGTGGTGCGGCCCCTGCCGCATGCTCGGGCCCATCATCGAGCAGCTCGCCGACGAGTACGAGGACAAGGTCACGGTCGCCAAGCTGGACGTGGACTCCGCCCAGCAGGTAGCGATGCGCTACGGCATACGCTCCATCCCCACCGTGATGCTGTTCAAGGACGGCGAGGTGCAGGAGACGCTGATCGGCGTCCGCCCCAAGGGCGACTACGCCCGGGTACTCGAAGCCGCCGCCGCCTGAGCCAACCCCGAACGCCGCACGGCATCGACGATGCCCGCCTGGTGGCCCGGCGCCATCAGGTGGGCGCCGTCGATGCCGGGTATCTCCGCGGCGGCCGCCAGCAGCTCGGCGCAGATATCGATACCGGCCTCTTCAGGGTCACTGGCCTCCTCCATCCGCCGAACGAGTTCGTCCGGCATGACCGTCCCCCACAGGCTGTCGCGCATCCAGCGGGCCCCGCGCGCGGAGCGCAGCGGCCCCAGGCCGACCAGGTAGGGCACCTCCGCGGGCAGACCCGCTTCTCGCAGCCGTCCCACATGCCGGCGCATACGCCCGGCATCGAAGCAGTACTGGGACTGGATGAATCCGGCACCGGCCGCGACCTTTGCCAGCAACGGCGCCGCCGACCAGTCCGGTGAATCCGGATCCAGGCAGACGTCGGCCGCGCCCAGCAGGAAGCCCGGCCCCGGCGACAGCGGTTTGCCGGACAGCGTCACGCCGTCGTCGCGCAGCGCCGCGAGTGTGCGCAGGAGCTCTCTCGAGTCCATGTCGAAGACCGGCGTGGCGTCCGGGTGCTCGCCGGCCTCCACGGAATCCCCGGTGAGCACGAGCACGTTGTCGATGCCGAGGGCGGCCGCCCCGATCAGATCGCTCTGCAGCGCGATCCGGTTCCGGTCCCGGCAGGTCGCCTGGACCACGGGTTCGTAGCCGGCTCTCTTCAGGACGGCGCCGGCGGCGATGCTCGACATGCGCACGTTGGCGCCGGCGCCGTCGGTGACGTTGATGGCGGCCACGGCCGGGGCCAGTACGGCGGCCTCGCCGAGCAGGCGCTCGACGTCCGGCCCGCGGGGCGGCGTGATCTCCGCCGTGACGACGAATGCCCCGCTCCGGAGGCGTTCGCGCAGCGCTGGCATGACTTTGTCACGGGCCATAGTCGGATTCCACGGGGAGCCTCATGAATTGCGACGGGGCGGTAACGGCGGAACGACGCTCGGCCCGACCGCGCACGGAAGCGCGCCGCCCCGGCACGCCGAGATCCACGGCCGCACGGGGCAATGGCCGGAAAAGTGACGACCACCGCGTCGGCAGCATGGCCGTCGTCAGAGATCGGCGGCGGCAGCGGCCAGGCGACCGATCGCCACGAAGTCGCCGGCCTCCAGCAATGCCGGCGGCGCAATCCAGGACCCGCCCACGCAATCGACGTTCGGCAGCGCGAGGTAACCGCGCGCCAGTGCCTCCGTGATGCCGCCGGTCGGGAAGAAGCGTGCTTCCGGCAGCGGTGCGCCCAGCGCTTTCAGCATGGCGGTGCCGCCCGCACCTTCGGCGGGGAAGAATTTCTGCAGGGCGTAGCCGCGCTCGAGCAGCCCCATCACCTCGCTCGCCGTCGCGGCACCCGGCACGAGGGGCACCGGGGAATCGGCCGCGGCGTCGAGCAATCCGGGGCTCGCGCCCGGACTCACCGCGAACTTCGCGCCCGCCTCCACGCACTCGCGCAGATGCGCGGCGTTGCGAACACTGCCGGCGCCGACCAGGGCCTCGGGCACCTCCGCGGCGATGCGCCGTATGGCTTCCGGGGCGGCGTCGCTACGCAGTGTGATCTCCAGCACCGGCAGGCCTGCAGCGCACAGCGTTCGCGCCAATTCGACCGCGTGGCGGGCATCCTCGAGCACGATCACCGGGACCACCCGGATGCCGCCGAGGAGGGTCCGGATATCCGTCGTCGAACCTGCCATCAGCCCAGGTCCGTGAAGATGGTGGCGCCGTTCTCCGCTCCGTTCACGCCGCGGCGGAAGACGCCGAACAGCTCGCGGCCGAGGCCGACGTGATAGGCGGAGAGATCGGCGTCGACCGGGGGCCGGTCGCTCAGCTCGCCTTCCGGGGGGGCGACGGACAGCACGCCGGCATCGGCGTCGATGAGCACGGTATCACCGTCCCGCACCAGGCCAAGGGGTCCGCCGCCGAGCGCCTCCGGGGTCAGCTGGATGGCGGCCAGCACCTTGCCGGAGGCGCCGGACATGCGCCCGTCGGTGAGGAGCGCCACCCGGTGGCCCCGGTTCTGCAGCACGCCCAGGTAAGGAGTCAGCTTGTGCAGCTCCGGCATGCCGTTGGCACTCGCGCCCTGCCACGGGACCACGGCGACGAAGTCATCGTTCATTAGCCCGGCCTTGAAGGCCGCGATGAAGGCCTCCTGGGAGTGAAACACCCGGGCCGGCGCCTCGATGCGGTAGTGCCCGGGGTCCACCGCCGATACCTTGACGATGGCCCGGCCCAGGTTCCCCTGCACCAGGCGCAGACCGCCCTCCCGGTCGAACGCGTCGCTGCACGGTCGCACGATCTCGGTGTCGTGGGACTGGCGCGTGGCGGCACGCCATTCGAGCGCGTCGTCCTCGAGGAACGGCTCTCGGCAGAAACCGGACAGGCCCTGCCCCATGATGGTGGTGACGTCCTCGTGCAGCAGTCCGGCCTCGAGCAGCTCGCCCATGACGAAACCGAGGCCGCCGGCGGCATGGAAATGATTCACATCGGCGACGCCGTTCGGATAGACCCGGGCCAGCAGCGGCACGGCCCGGGAGAGTTCGGCGAAATCGTCCCAGTCGATACGGATGCCCGCCGCGGCGGCGATCGCCACGAGATGCATGGTGTGATTGGTCGAGCCGCCGGTGGCCAGCAGGCCCACGATACCGTTCACCAGGCTTTTCTCGTCCAGTACGTGGCCGAGCGGCGTGTAGCCGCCGGCGGGTCGGGTCAGTGCGATCACCCGCCGGACGGCCTCCCGGGTCAGCGCGTCGCGCAGCGGCGTACCGGGGTTGACGAAGGAACCGCCGGGCAGCTGCATACCCATGAATTCCATCAACATCTGGTTGCTGTTGGCGGTACCGTAGAAGGTGCAGGTGCCTGGCCCGTGATAGGCGGCGGACTCGGCGGCCAGCAGCTCCTCGCGTCCGACTTCTCCGGCGGCATACTGCTCGCGCACGCGGGCCTTGTCCTTGTTCGACAGCCCGGACACCATCGGTCCGGCCGGCACGAACAGGACGGGCAGGTGGCCGAAGGACAGTGCGCCGATCACCAGGCCCGGGATGATCTTGTCGCAGACCCCGAGGCACAGCGCGCCGTCGAACAGATCGTGAGACAGGGCTACGGCCGTCGCGAGAGCGATCACGTCGCGGCTGAACAGCGACAGGTCCATGCCGTCCTGGCCCTGGGTGACGCCGTCGCACATCGCCGGCACGCCGCCGGCGAACTGGGCGACGGCACCGGCCCCGGTGGCCGCCTCCTTGATCAGCCGCGGAAACGTCTCCAGCGGCTGGTGGGCGCTCAGCATGTCGTTGTACGCCGAAACGATCGCGATGTTGGGCGTCTCGTCGCGGGTCAGCCGGCTCTTGTCCTCGGCGCTGCTGGCGGCGATGCCGTGGGCGAGATTGCTGCAGGATACCGCGCTGCGGGTCGGGCCCCGGTCGCCGGCCGCACGGATCTTCTCCAGGTAACGGTTGCGGGAGTCGGCGCTGCGTTCGCGGATGCGCTCGGTAACGGTCTCTACGGTCGGATGCATGTGTACTTTCCCTGCGTGGATTGTCCTTGGTGAGTCAGGGCGCCCAGACGACCCGGACCGGGGTCGAGGCGCTGGTGAGCAGCGCGGCCACCGGCAGCTCGCCGTCTCCCTCCCTCGCCCGCTGGTAGACCGCCCATTTCTTCTCGCCGAAGATCAGCAGGACGATCTCTTCGCTGGCGGCCAGCGGCGCGAGCGTGAGGGTGACTCGCGGCAAATCGCTCGCCGCCGTAACGACCGGCAGGCAAAACGAACGGCCGGTCGGATCGAGACCGCCGCTCAGCCCGGCGCTGTCCGGGAACAGCGAGGCGAAATGACCGTCTTCGCCCATGCCGAGCAGCGAGCAGGCGAACGGCTGCGGCAGGCGGCCGGCGCCTGCATCCGCCGTCAGAGCCTCGCAACCACGCTCCGGCGCGAGGCCCTGCCGGTAGAGAGGCACGAATGGCGCCTCGCGCGCCTGTCGCTGCAGGAGCCGGTCACGCACCAGGCGCTCGTTGCTCGCCTGGTCGTCGGCGGATACCCAGCGCTCGTCGCTCAGCGTGACGCGGACGCGTGACCAGTCGAGACGCGCCGCGGACAAGGCGTCGTAGCAGCGTCCCGGCGTGCTGCCGCCGCTGCAGACCAGCACGGCTTCGCCGCCGGCCGCCAGCCGCCGCCGCAGCGCGCTGGCGATGCGTTCGGCCGCGATATGAGAGGCCATCTCGCGTTGCGAGTAGATTTCTTCGATCGGTTTCAGCATGGCCGCCAATGTGCTACTGCGGATACCAGTGCCGCCCGTCCCGGTCGAGCAGGTTGGCCGAGGCGACCGGCCCCCAGGTGCCGGCCACATAGCTCTCCACCGGCTGCCCGACCTGCTCCCAGCCGGCGATGATGCTGTCTATCCAGCTCCAGGCCGCTTCTACCTCGTCGCGGCGCATGAACAGCGCCGGATTGCCGCGGAACACTTCCATCAGCAGCCGCTCGTAGGCGTCCGGGTAGCGTATGCCGAAGGTCTCCTCGAAGCTGAGATCGAGCGAGACCGACCGCAGGTCGAAGCCGCCGGGCCCCGGCTCCTTCGCCATGACCGAGAGCTTCACGCCCTCATCCGGCTGCAGTCTTATGGTCAGCCGGTTCGGCAGGATGTCGAATCGATGCTCCGGGAAGATGGAATGCGGCACATGCGAGAACTGCATGGTGATCTCCGAGTGCTTCGCCTTGAGGCGCTTGCCCGTACGGATGTAGAAGGGCACGTTCGTCCAGCGCCAGCTCTCGATCTCGATCTTCAATGCCGTGAATGTCTCGGTGATACTCTGCGCGGCTTCGAGGCCGTCGCGGTAACCGGGCACGGCGACGCCGCCGATGGCGCCGGCGGAATATTGCCCGCGCACGGTGTAGCGTTTCACGTCGGCACCCGTTATCGGCTTGATGGCCCGCAGCACCTTCAGTTTCTCGTCGCGCACCGAGTCGTGATCGAGGTTGGACGGCGACTCCATGGCCACCAGACAGAGCAGCTGCATGATGTGGTTCTGCACCATGTCCCGTAGCGCGCCGATCTGGTCGTAGAACTCGATTCGCCCTTCGACGCCCAGTTGTTCGGCCACCGTGATCTGGACGTGATCGACCTCGCCGCGACGCCACAGCGGCTCGAACAGCGAGTTGGCGAAGCGCAACGCCAGGAGGTTCTGCACGGTCTCCTTGCCGAGATAGTGATCGATACGGAATATCCGGTCCTCGGGGAAGCACTCGCCGACGCTGTCGTTGATCTCGCGGGCCGAAGCATAGTCGTGGCCCACCGGCTTCTCGAGCACGATGCGGCTGCCCTCCGTGATCAACCCGCTCGCCCTGATGCCGAGGGCGATGGGGCCGAACAGGGCAGGCGCGGTTGCCAGATAAAAGACCCGGATGCCCTCCCTGCGGGAACGCAGGAGATCACGCAGGGACCCCCAGCTGTCGTGATCCAGTGCATCGGCGCCGGTATAGGTGAGCCGCGCGCGGAACGTGCGCCAGCCCTCCTCTTCGAATTCCCCCGCCTTGAGGTTCTGGCGCAGCGCCTCCTCGACCCTGTCGAGATAGGCTTCTTCGCTCATGCGGCTGCGGCCCAGCGCGATCACACGGCTGTCGGCGGGCAACTGCCCGTCGCGATCACGGTGGTACAGCGCCGGCAGCAACTTGCGCAAAGCCAGGTCTCCGGTGCCGCCGAATATGATCAGGTCGAAGGGATCGACGGGTATGAACCTTGCCATGCTGATTCCCGGAAAATGAAAGTAAACTACAGTTTCGTGCTGTCATCGCTTAATCGCTTGTCTATTATTCCAGATATGATGTAGTTTTACTACATGTTGGCACGTATCGAGCAATTGCTGCCCGACCTGAGCCCCGCCGAGGCCCGCGTGGGCCGGTGGCTCCTCGACCATCCGCGCCAGTGCCTGGAGGCGCCGCTGGCCGAGGTCGCCGCGGCGGCCGGCACGAGCGAGCCGACCGTGGTACGTTTCTGCCGGCGCCTCGGCCTGGGTGGCTTCCGGGAACTCAGAATCCGGCTGGCCGAGTCCCTCGGCCGTCCTGCCGACTACGTTCACCGCGGGGTTCTGCCGGACGACTCCGCCGCCGATGCGGTCGCCAAGGTGATCGACAGCGCCGTGCAGACACTCATGACCTTGCGCGACGGCATCGGCATGATGCCGATCGCAGAGATCGTCGAGGCGATGGCGGACGCACGCCAGATCGTATTCGCCGGGCTCGGGGCATCGGGCTATGTGGCCCGGGATGCGCGGCAGAAATTCTTCCGCCTCGGCATACCCTGCAGCGTGGCGACGGACGGACCGACCATCCTGCAGAGCGCCGCCATCGCCGGCCGACGGGAAGTCTTCGTGCTGATCTCCCACAGCGGCGGCCAGCCGGAGCTCGTCCGCGCGGCGCGCCTGTGCCGTAAACGGGGGGCGATCGTGGTCGCGGTCACGAAGGATGCCTTCGTTCTGGGCAGGGAGGCCGACTACGTGCTGGAGAGCTGCTCCGCGGAGGACACCAGCCTGTACACCCCGATGGAGTCGCGTCTCGCGCAACTGGCTATCCTGGACGCCGTGCAGGTCAGTCTGGCGCTGCAGCTGGGCGAGGCCGGTGCCGAGAACCTCCGTGCGGCGAAGATGGCGCTCGGGGAAGAGGCCGCCGCCGGGCAGAGCTGACGGACGCCCGCGCGGCCGATACGGTCAGTCGGCCTGCCGCAGCGCCTCGCGCAGCGTGTCGACGATGGTGGCGATGTGCTCCTCGGTCACCGTCAGCGGCGGCGTAAGTGCCACGATATCGCCGGTGGTGCGCACGATCACGCCGGCGTCGAAGCAGCGCCGGAAGACTTCCATCGCCCGCGCCGTCGGCTGGCCCTCGATGGGTTCCAGTTCCACCGCTCCCAGCAGGCCGTAGTTGCGTATGTCGATGACGTGGGGCTCGCCGCGGAGCGCGTGCAGGGCGTCCTCCAGCACCGGCTCCATGGCGTGGGCGTGCTCGAACAGACCCTCTTCCCGGTAGACGTCCAGCGCCGCGCAGCCGGCCGCCGCCGCGAGGGGGTGGCCGGAATAGGTATAGCCGTGGGGGAACTCGATGGCGCCCTCCGGCGCACCCATGAAGGCCTGGTAGATGGACTTGCTGGCGAGCACGGCGCCCATGGGTACGTGGCCGCTGGTGAGACCCTTCGCCAGCGTCATGAGGTCCGGCGTCACGCCCATGCGCTCCGCGGCGAAGGCCGCGCCCACCCGGCCGAAGCCGCAGATCACCTCGTCGAAGATCAAAAGGATGCCGTGGCGGTCGCAGATCTCGCGCAGGCGCTTCAGGTAGCCCTGCGGCGGCAGGAGCACACCCGCGGAACCTGCGATGGGCTCGACGATGACCGCCGCGATGGTGGAGGGGTCATGCAGCGCGACGACGTTCTCCAGCTCGTCGGCGAGATGTGCGCCCCACTCCGGCAGCCCCCGGGAGAAGGCGTTGTGCTCGATGCTGTGGGTATGGGGCAGGTGGTCGGTGCCGGGCAGTAGCGCGCCGAACAGCTTCCGGTTGGGCGAGATGCCGCCCACGGAGATGCCGCCGAAACCGACGCCGTGGTAGCCCTTCTCCCGGCCGATGAACCGGGTGCGCGCGGCCTCGCCGCGCAGGCGGTGACAGGCCAGCGCCATCTTCAGCGCGGTGTCCACCGCCTCGGAGCCGGAGTTGACGAAGAAGGCGTAGTCGAGCCCGTCGGGCGCCAGGTCGGTGAGCTTCTCGGCCAGCTCGAAGACCTTCGGGTGACCCACCTGGAAGGCGAGCGCGTAGTCCAGCGTCTCGATCTGCTCTTTCACCGCCTGCACGATGCGCGGATGACAATGACCCGCGTTGCAGCACCACAGGCCGGCGACCCCGTCCAGCAGCCGCTTGCCGTCGTGGGTCCAGCAGTAGACGCCTTCCGCCCGGGAGATCAGCCTCGGGTTTTGCTTGAAGTACTGGTTGGCCGTGAACGGCATCCAGAATGGTTCCAGGTTGGGCAGCCCCGCTTCGGCTGCCTGCATGAGATCCTGTTCTGCCATGTGTCGTCTCCCTCGTGGTACCGGCGCGGTCCGCTCAGAGGAACTCCCGCAGCCGGTAATACAGCATGCCCAGCGCCAGGGCCGGATTGGCGAACCAGCGCCCGCCCGGCAGGCGCCAGTGGCGGATGCGGGCGAACAGATCGAAGCGCTCCGCCTGGCCGGCGATGGCCTCGGCCAGCACGCGGCCGGCCAGGTGGGTGGGCGCGAGCCCGTGGCCGGAGTAGCCCTGGGCGTAATAGAGGTTGCCGCCCAGCCGGTTCAGCTGGGGGATGCGGTTGATGCTGATGCCGATATGGCCGCCCCACTCGTAGTCGATGGCTGTGCCGGCAAGCTGGGGGAATACCGCCAGCATGTTCGGCTCCAGGGTCGCGCGGATGCTCTTCGGCGTGCGGCCGGAGTAGTTGCACAGCCCGCCGAACAGCAGCCGCCGGTCGGCCGACAGGCGGTAGTAGTCCAGCGCCACCCGCTGGTCGCAAACGGCCGAGTCCTGCGGCAGGATCCCGCGGGCCCGTTCCTCGGTCAGCGGCTCGGTGGCGATGATGTAGCTGCCGGCGGGGATCACCGTGCCCGAGAGCTTCGGGATAAGGCCGTCCAGGTAGGCGTTGCAGGCCACCACCACGAACTCCGCGCTGACGCGCCCCTGCGCCGTGTGCACGATCGGGCGCGCACCCGGCTCGATACGCAGCACCGGCGAGCGCTCGAAGACGCGCACGCCGGCCTCCGCCGCCGCCCGCGCCTCGCCGAGGCAGAGGTTAAGGGGATGCACGTGGCCGTTGCCCTCGTTCAGCACGCCGCCGATGTAGCGCTTCGAGCCGATCACCTCGGGCAGGCGGTCCTCGGGGATGATCTCGACTGCGTGGGGATAGCCCTTCGCGCGTTTGTCCGCCACATCGGCGCAGAGGTCGCGGAACTCGCGCTTCTTCATCGCGACGTCGAGATAGCCGAACTTGAGATCGCAGTCAATGCCGTAACGCTCGATCCGCTCGACCACGATGTCCCGGCATTCGAGCCCCATCCGGGCGGCGACGCGGGCCGCCTCGTCGCCGAGCCGGCGGCGGATCTTCGCCGTCTCGACGAAGCCGTCGATCAACTGGCCGCCGTTGCGCCCGCTGGCGCCCCAGCCGATGCGGCTCGCCTCCAGCAGCACCACGTCGTAGCCGCGCTCGGCGAGTTCCAGGGCGGCGGACAGGCCGGTGAAGCCGGCGCCGATGACAGCGACGTCGGCCCTCTCGGCACCCTCGAGCGCGGGATAATCGGCGCCTCCCTTCGCCGTGGCGGCGTAGTAGGAGGGCGCGTGTTCGGCCGACTGGTACATCCTGATCAGGTTACGCCGGGCACCAGGGTTTAACAATATTTAAACGCCGAATATTTTTTGTCTTGTATTTCCGTCACCTGAGGAATTACCGTTCGGCTTGTTAAACACTTTAACGGACCGGGACCGATGCAGGATACGGGCAGGCGCCTGCGGCGCGTACGCGAGGCGAAGGGGTTCTCCCAGCGAGCGCTGGCGCGGGTGGCGGGTGTCAGCAACGCGACCGTCTCGCTGATCGAGAGCGGGCGGACGGATCCGTCGCTCGGCATGCTGAAGCGCATCCTCGATGCGCTGGATACCTCGGTGGCGGATTTCTTCGCCCTCGACATGCCCCGCGACGAGCAGGTGTTCTTCCGCAGCGGCGAGCTGTCGGAGATCAGCCGCGGCGCCATCTCCTACCGGCAGGTGGGCGGTGATCTCAGCCGCCACCGGCTGCAGATCCTGTACGAGCGCTACCGGCCCGGCGCCGACACCGGCGGCTCGCCGCTGGCCCACGACGCCGAGGAAGGCGGCGTC
>Ga0102929_1002498_pt1 | contig 10907 bp, 12 predicted proteins | sample SalPonR1_B_D2_MG_FD_78510 | JGI IMG/M metagenome (GOLD analysis project Ga0102929, IMG submission 78510) | Salt pond soil microbial communities from South San Francisco under conditions of wetland restoration - Salt Pond MetaG R1_B_D2_MG | ecosystem: Environmental > Aquatic > Marine > Intertidal... | reverse complement strand
GATCCCCGCTACGTCCACGGCAACGAGTTCGACGGGGTTCTTCGAGACTGCTCCGCCGAGATGCTCGAGCGTAGCCAGGGGCACGACCGCCGACAGGTCGAACTCGAGGAACGAGTCCCGTTCCGCCCCGACGGCTACGAAGGGGATGAATTCCTGATTCCCCGTGGCTGGGATGATCGTGTCGGTGCCGACGACCAGCGACACCGTGCGGATGAGACCCCGCCGATCGGCCTCGAACACTTCATGGATCGTCCGAAGGGCCACCTGATGGACGGCTGCAGCGTAGCGCTTCTTCGTGGCCGTCTTGGGAAGTGAGACCTCCCGAATCTCGTCCTTCGCCTTGATGTACTTGTAGTGCTTGACGCTCGGAACCTCCGACGGCGCAGGGATCTCCACGCGCAGGCTGAGCTCGGCCTTCTCCGGGCTGAACGAGTGTTCGTAGGACGTCGGGAAGCACTCGGGGTAGATCGAGTTCGAAAGCACAATCGAGATGTATTCCTCTACGGCTTCGGGGACGCCGTACCCGAGCTCAGCGATCAGCTTGTCGAGTTCGGCGTTCGACCTGGTCGCGTCAGCGTCACGCTGCTCGCATTCACGCGTGTACTCCGCCCGCGCGACTTCCAGGGCCTTCTCGCGATCGACCTCCTGCTTCCGGTGAGCCTTGAGCCGGTCCTCGAATGCCCGGTTGATCTCCTCCTTCTTCTCCCTCCATGCTGCCATCGCTCGCTCGTAGGCACCCTTCGCGGCGGCGACGGCCTTGTCATGCCGGCCGAAGTCCACGAGAGCCGACAGACCTGAAGGCTTCTCAGGCACCACGGGCTGGGGCCTCGGTGGATACTCGGGAGCCTCGGGTCGAGGAATCGGATTCTCCAGCTCCGGTCGGTCGAAGGGTGGGTGCCGGACCTCCGTCCTCAGCTCTTCGAGGTCAACGAAGTCGTCAACCTCGAGGGTTTCGGCGAGGAGCGAGTCGATCTCGTCGTACATCTCGGCCAACTCGAGATTCAGACTCTCGACCTCCGCCTCCATCGCCGCGATGTGGGCTTGCTTGGCCTCCTTCTCCAGGCGCTTCCGTTCCGCAGCTCTCGCACTGGCCAGTTGCTTCTGCGCGCGCTCGTCTTCCCGTCGAGTTCGCTCGGCCTCGCGCACCGCAGCCTTGTATGACCGGTCCGCTTCCCGCTGACGACGGCGTTGCTCGCGTTCCGCGGCTTTCGCGGCCCTGTTGATGGCAGACAGCAGGCCTCGGGTACTCATCCGACCGGTCCTGTGGAGGTGGGCAATGTCAGGCAGACAGTCTAGGCGCGTTGGCGCGGGGCAAACAAGCTGATTCTCGCGCTGGCGACTGGCGCGCGGCTCCGATTCCGCGTTCAACCTCGACGTCCTCAACGTGACCGGGATCCTCACGCGGCAGGTGCTCGAGAGCCGGTTGAAGCTGTTCGCGGCGGGGTAGGGGACCGGGCTCGACATGCAACAGGCGCCGCCTCCGGCCGTCCGCAGTTCGCCGAAACGTTCCAGCTGAAACGTCCGGATGTCGGAATGGGACATTTCATCCCCGGGCCGTGGTCCCCTCAGCTCGCGGCCAGCTCGATCCCCAGTTCGCGAGCCGCCTCGACCACGCTCGGCGAGTCGAGGGTGAGCGGGGTCGGGGCGCCGAACCGCAGGGCAGGGCCTTCTCCATGTCCATCGATGGACCAGCGTTCGGTGAAGAGCACCGTGGTGTGCCAGTCGCCATGGAACCGGGACCACCAGTGGAGTCCGGCATGGCCCCGGTCCCAGGCTGCACGGGCGATGGGCTGCGTCGTGTCACCGTGCCGGGAGGCGGCCCGGTCGGCCCGTGCTGCCACCGTCGCGAGTCCGGGTGCGGTGCAGAGATCGACGACGGACTCGGAGGCGCGCTCCGGGAGGTGAACCTCGACGATCGACAGCCGCAGGCCCCCTCGGATGAGATGCCTGTCGCTGATCGAGCGATGACGACGCGCGTGGATGAGCTCCGCGACGACGTGTTCTCCCGATTCGCCCAGATAGAGCTGACGAGACAGGTCGGCAGGGAGGTCGAAGCGCCCGATACCCGTAGACCGCGGAAGGAACGAGGGGGAGAACCGTGCCCCCTTCGCTGCCGCGGGATCCCATGGGAAGGCACGCCAGAGCGTGGCCCCACCCGTCACGCGGAGGTGCCTGTCACGCGAAGGTGCCGGCCTTGTCGAGCTCGATGGCTCCGATCACGTCGGTCACCTTCCCTCGCCGCAGGAGGTACGCAGGTGTCCGATCCCCCAAGTGCGCGTTGGGGCCATCGAGCCACCCTTCGACGGTGTCCGGGTGAAGCCAACGGGCCAGCATCTCGACCACCAGCGCCAACCCGGCCAGCCGATCGGCGTTGTCGGGGTCGGGCGTCTGACCTTTTCGCCAGCGCGAGACCTGGGCAGGAGAGACATCCAGGATGAAGGCCACGGTGCGGTCCGAACCGACCACGGCGCGGATGGTGTCCAGGTGCTGGACGGTGGTATCGATCGGGGTCCTGAGCGTGGGAGTCATGCTGAACGCTACCGCAACCAGTGATGTTGCGCAACGAAAAATGTTGTGTAGAGCCTCTCTGCGGCGACCCGGCAGGGTCCGGCTTCCCCGCTGGGTAGCGCATGGTCGGTGCGGGCGGGTCGGAGACCGTCCCCTCGCGCGCCGGGCCCCCCGAGGGCAAGGTTACCCGGTGCGCTCCTGCCGCCGAGTCTGCGGCGTCCCCGTGCCCAGGTGAATCAACGATGCCGACTCCCGCTGCCTCCACCGGCCAGGCGATTCCGCCGCGCTCGGTCGCCCTCGACGTCGATCGATCGAGGAGCCTCCGGTCTCCAAGGGTGCGGGCAGTTCAGGTCGGAGCGGCATTCCTCTTCGTGACTGGATGCGCCGGTGGTGCGGCTGTCGAGACCCGGGCTCCCCTGCCCGGGGAACCTCTGGCGACCTGCGCCCAGCCCATCGACTGGACCACCGACGGCGCGTCCAGTCCCCCGGAGATGATCAACTACGACTCGATCCAGGCGGGGCTGAGCCCACGATTCGGTCCCGACCCCCTCCGGTCCGAAACGACACTGAGAATCACGCGCGACGGCGTGGTCGATCGGGCGTGCCTCCGACGGAGTTCGGGGGACCCGGGCTTCGACCGGGCGGCCCTTGCCGCAGCCTGGGACCTCCGGTTCGGACCGGCCACGACAGATGGCGAGCCCAGGTCGACACGAGCCACTATTCCGTTCACGGCCGGTACGCCATCCACGTCCCGCCCTCCGCAGGCCGACTCCGGGAGTTCGGGCCCCGTGGGCGAAGGCTCGGAATCCGTGCTCTTCCTCGACTGCGCCGAAGCGCCGGGGTGGGATGTCGAGGGCTCGGGCGCAGCGCCGGTGTTGCTGAACGCAGACGAGGTCATCGCGTCGCTCGAGCGGCGCGTTCCGCCGGAGGCACGACCGGCGACCGCGACCGTCCGCCTCCGTGTGACGCGGGAGGGCGCGGCCGATCGTGCCTGCATTTCGCAGGGATCCGGGCACATCGAATTCGACCGCGCCGTGCTACTGGTGGCGCTGATGCTCCGCTTCCGCCCCGCACGTCTCGAGGGGGAGCCACGCACGGTGCTGGTCGAGGTGCCCATCTCCCTCTCCAGATGAGGGGACCCCTGCATGGTCGATCATGAGATTACCAGACCCTGATTGATCGCGCCGCTCCCGCTCTTCGGCCGGTCCTTGAAGATTGGAGTCTTCCCGCAGGCACGATCGAGCCATCCGCGTCCCCGCTGAAGGCCGTCCATCGGGAGCTCCTGATCTCCCGACGCACCCGCAGACGGGGCAGGGGATCGCAAAGGCGTTTCAGCTGAAACGCCCAGATGTCGGGATGGGACATGGTGCCCCGCGCCGTGGCTCTGTCGACGCCCGCGGAGGAGCGTCGTGACCATGGCACCGCAGGTGCCGAGCTTGCGGAGACATCGCGGATTCGGTCGGATGGGTCCATGAATCTCGGCAGCCCGTTCCTGACCCGCGTCACGCTGCGGGAGGACCGCGCCCAGCGGGGACGGCATCCCTTCGATCTTCCGATCCTCGAAGAAGGGCTCGACCTGGCCTTCCGCACCCCGGTGACCCTCTTCGTGGGCGAGAACGGATCGGGGAAATCGACCCTGCTCGAGGCGATCGCGTGGAGCGCGGGATTCTCGGCCCGCGGCGGCGGTCGCGCGAACAGCTACGAGGAGAACGCCGACGGACACGCCCTCGGGCGGGCCCTGCTCCTGAGCTGGAAGCAGAAGTCGATGGACGGGTTCTTCCTGCGGGCGGAGACCTTCTTCGACTTCGCCACCTGGCTCGAGTCGACCGGCACGGACTTCCGGGCCTACGGTGGGACGTCGCTCCATTCGCAGTCGCACGGCGAAGCCTTCCTGTCGCTCTTCGGCCACCGATTCGAGGACGGCCTCTACATTCTGGACGAGCCCGAGGCCGCGCTCTCGCCCCAGCGCCAGCTGGCCTTCCTGGGAATCCTCCATTCGCTCACTCTCCCGCGGAAGGCGCAGTTCCTGATCGCGACCCACTCGCCGATCCTCCTGGCCTTCCCCGGGGCCACCGTCCTCGACCTCGACGGCGGCCGGATCGCCGAGGTGGACTATCGGGACACCGAGCACTTCCGGCTCACGAAGAGCTTCCTGGACGCGCCCGAGCGGTACTTCCGGCACCTCTTCGACGACCGTGGGGAGGGATCGGAAGGCGCGGGCGGGGAGGGGTGAGGGCCTCCCCGCCGACCCGCGATTCACCGGTCGGCCGCGCCGAGGCCGCGGACCTCAGCGAACCGGAGCCTGGGGCTCCAATCCCACCCCTTCCCAGCTCTCCGCATCGAGCCAGTCGCTCAACCCTCGCGGCTGTTCCCAGACCGGGTGGGCCCTCGAGCGGGTCGTCGCCGGGAACCAGGCGAGCTCGGTTCCGCGACCATCCGGGGTGACGGCCGAGCGGACGAGCAGGCCCCGAAGTTCGAGCCGCTTGACCTCCGCACCGATCGGCTGGCATGTCGACCGCGGCACCAGCCCGCTCTTTCCGTCCGCTGGGTAGTCCCCCGGGAGTCCGATCGCCGCGAGTTCCACGGCCGTGAGCGCAACGGCGCACTCCTGATCCCGGGGGAGAGTCGCCGCAACGAGGACGTATGCGTCGTCCGCGAGGTCCTCGATGTCGACCGGGGTCCCCTCCAGGAGCCGCAGGATCTGGAGACGGGCCGTCTCGAGGTCGGCGTTCAGGTACAGCGTCGGGTGAGAGCCCGGGGGATTCCACCGCCCGCCGACTCGACCGGCCCACCGGGCGTCGAGCGCGTCCTCCCAGTCAGGATCCGCGACGCGGAGCCAGACCCGCTGGTTCGGCACTACGTGGGTGTGTGGATTCACGCGAGGTCAGGGCTGGATCCGGCGAAGATCGAACATCTCGCGGACCGCCTCGAGGACCTCGCGGTGGCGGCCCTCTTCGGCCAACTCGAGGAGTGATGTGCCCCCGAGCCGCCCAGCCGAGCGGCGCACCACCGCCGGGATGCGCTCTCTCTTCACCTTACTCGCCAGCAGGTCGGTGGCCGACGCGAGATCCGCCAGTGTCTCGGCTCGCTCAGCCGGGATTCCGTTCTCGAACCACTTGAACACGGCCTGCCTGGAGACGCCGAAGATCCGTCCGAGGTCGGCGCCGGAGAGGTCCCACAGGACCTGGATGCGGTCCAGGGGCTCGGTGCGGATCTCGCGGTCGAGGGCGTCGGTCAACTCACGAAGCCACTGCCGGTCGGGAGCCTGCCGGATCAGGTCTCTCGCGACGTCCCGTACTTCACTGGTGGCCATGGGTCTTCCCTGTTGAGGAGCGGACATGCATGTAACCTGATGTCAACGGCAATCGAATGTCAACCCACCTCCCAGGCATCTCGAGTGGATGCCCTCGTCGCGCGGACGGAGGTCAGGGAGCGCGGGATCTCCTGAAGCACCAGCAGACATCGCAGGGGATCGCCCACGACTTCAACAGCGTTCTCGCCACCATCATCGGGGGCACCGAACTGCTCATCGAACGGATCGGCGACGACCCTCGGACGCTGGGCGAACTCGAGGAGATCCGCGGCGTGGCCCAACGGGCGGCGACCCTCACCCGTGAGCTGCTCGCGTTCAGCCGTCAGCAGGTGATGCGGGTCGACGTCACCTCGCTGGACCGGGTGGTGGGCCGTACCGAGACCATGCTCGCCCCCATCCTGGAGCCGGACGTCGAGGTTCGCACCCACGTCGGAGACGCGACATGGCCCGTCCGGGTGGACGAAGGCCAGATGGAGCAGGTCCTCGTCAATCTGGCCGTGAACGCGCAGGACGCGATGCCGGAGGGTGGGGTGTTCACGATGGCCACGAGCAACCGGACCCTCGAGAGCGACACCCGCGTCGCCGGCGTCCTCGTGCCCGCCGGCGACTACGTGGAGCTGACCCTCGATGACACCGGCATCGGAATGGACGAGATGACCCGTACCCGGGTGTTCGAGCCCTTCTTCACCACCAAGCCCCCGCCGGAGGGGACTGGGCTGGGGCTGTCGGTCGCCTACGGCATCATCCGCCAGTTCGGGGGCTTCATGTCGGTCGCGTCGGCCCCGGGCGAGGGCGCGACCTTCCGGATTCTGCTGCCCCGGGCCGATGAAGAGGCCGCCGCGTGGGAGGACGAGGTCCGGGCCGAGCCGGCCCCGCGGGTTCGCTCCGACGAGAGCCGGAGGACGGTGCTGTTCGTCGAGGACGAGGACGCGCTGCGACGCATCGGGTCCCGCGTGCTGGAGCGTCTCGACTTCGACGTCCTGTCCGCAGCCGGAAGAGCGGAGGCGCTGGCGCTGCTCGAAGCCTCCACCCCGGCCCTCGACCTCCTGGTCACCGACGTGGTCATGCCCGGCATGGACGGCACCGAGGTGGCGGCGGCGGTGTCGGATCTCTACCCGCGTGTGCCGGTGCTCTTCATCTCCGGATACAGCGTGGAAGCCGGGGGAAGGCTGGGGACGCTGGGACCCGGGCGCGCCTTCCTGCAGAAGCCCTACTCCATCGAGTCCATCGCGGAGTCCGTCCGCGCCCTTCTCGCCGAGCGCTGAGTCCCGACCCCGACGCATCTCACCGGGTTCGTTCTCGCGAATCCCGGGTGACGTCCCCGGAACCCCGGTGGGCTGCAGCACTGTCACGGAGGACTGCTCGACCTGTCCTCTGTGGGTGACATGCCGGTATGGTGGCACCCGGCGGAAACCGCGGCGTGATGCGGAGACCGGTCGTGGCACGACTCCTGCCCCCTGGAGGGCGAGAATCGGATTCAACACGGTCAGGAGGCATCATGCCCCGTTCGATCATGGCAGCGCTCGCCGCCCTGGGGATCGTCGCACTGTTCGCGGGCGGTCCGTCCGCCGTCGAGGCCCAGGTGCGCATCTCGGTGGAGTGGAACGGCGCGCGCTCCGGGGGCCCTTACGTCTATGCGGAGTATGGCTCCGGCGGGGCGTACGTCGTGGGCTCGTTCGGACGCCCGAATTACCGGTACCACGGTCCCCGCTCACGGTATCCGGTCCACGTCCGCCGAGGCGTGCGGATCCCTCCCGGTCACCTGCCGGGCCCGGGCGAGTGCCGTGTGTGGTATCCGAATCGACCGCCGGGGCACCAGCCGCCGCCGTTCCGCTGCTCGGACCGGTACCACGGCCCCTACGATCCGGGGTACGGATACGGGGGATACGAGCCGGGATACGGGTACGAGGGTGGGTACGGGCCGGCATACCGGTCCCAGCCGGCGAATGGACAGCGGTATGCGCCAGAGCAGGGCTACACACCTCGGTACGGTCCCGTGACGACGCCCAGGGAGGTCCGCGGCGCGGGGCCTGTCGCCGGGTCGGATGCGCGGAAGCGGTGGAAGAAGCTGGAGCGGGCCGCCCTCGCACAGCGCCGCGACTTGAAGCGGGGATCTCGTGGCCAGGGTCGGGGACCGGGCGGCGTCAGGTAGCCGAACGGGGGGAGGTGGTGCGCGCGTGTCCCGCGCTCACCATGTTCCCACTGCACCCTCCGGATGTACGGGAGGGTCCGCTGTCTCACCCGCCGGTCGGAGTCTTCAATGCGCCGCCTCCCGATCCACCTCGTGCTTCTGGCCCTCGTCACGGCCTGCTCACCGACCCCCGACGGACCGTCGGACACCTCGGGCGAACTCGGCCCCGAAGAGCAGGTCGTTCGCGCGGCGCTCGAGCAGTACTACGCGGACTTCAGCGCGCGCGACTGGGACGCCTTCGCGTCCCACTTCCACGAGGGCGCGACGATGAGCACGGTGTGGATGCCGGCGCCGGAGGCCACGCCGGCCCTGCAGATCAGTACCATCCCGGAATTCGTGGAGCAGGCCCCGGACGGGCCGGGCAGTCAGCCGATCTTCGAGGAGCGGATGACCGACGTCGATATCCGGGTGAGCGGCGATCTCGCGACCGCCTGGTCGCGGTACGACGCACGCTTCGGCAGCCCCGACGAGCTCATGGAGTGGAGCGGAATCGACGCCTTCACGCTGATCCGTCACGCCGGCCGGTGGCGTATCGTGTCGCTCGCCTACGTCTCGGACGAGTAGGCGGGCTCAGCGCTCCGCCACAAGCTCGATCTCCACGCGGGCACCTAGGGGCAGGCCGGCGACCGCGACGGTGGTACGGGCGGGGTAGGGTGCCGCGAAGCGGTGTTCGTAGGCCGCGTTCATCTCGGTGAAGTCGTCCATGTCCGTCAGGTAGACGTTCACCTTGATCACGTGATCGGGCCCCAGCCCGGCTTCGGCGAGCACGCCGAAGAGGTGATCGAAGCACTGGTTCGTCTGGGCCCGGACCCCCCCGGTGTGCAGCTCACCGGTGTCGGGGTCGATCGGTGTCTGACCGGAGCAGAAGACGTGGCGGCCGGAGACGACGCCATGGGAATACGGGCCGACAGCGGTGGCGGTCGGGCTGGTCAGGGCGGTGCGCGGCATGACGGCTCCAGATTGGATGAACGGGAGGCGGCATGGTGGTTCCCCCGCCGGCGATCCGCCAGTCGAGGGCGGGATCCGCTCGACCCCCGGCTCGCCGGGGGAGGTAGCGCGCGCGGGACGTCCGGCGCATCGTGTTCTTTGCCGCTCGATCCACGCTCCCCCTGTACCGATCCATGCCCCGATTCGATATCCGTTCGTCCCTCTGTGCCCTCCTCGGCGCGTTTCTCCTCGCGTCCTGCGGTGGAGAGCTTCCCACCGGCTCCGTCGAGGTGCTCGAGCGCCTTCCGCACGATCCCGAGGCGTACACGCAGGGCCTGCTCTTCGAGGACGGCGTTCTCTACGAGAGCACCGGGAAGTACGGCGAGTCCGACGTACGGCGCGTCGACCCCGCGACGGGGGAGATCCTGGCCCGGTGGGATCTCGGGGACGAGCACTTCGGGGAGGGCCTCGCCCGGGTGGGGGACCGCCTGCTCCAGCTCACCTGGCGCGAGCGCATCGCGCTGTCGTACGACACGTCGCTCTCCGCACCCGACACGCTCGAGTTCCCGGGCGACGGATGGGGCGCATGCTTCGACGGCAAGACGCTGTGGACCACGTCGGGGGGCTCGGTCATGTTCGCCCGCGACCCGGAGACGCTGGCGTCGACCGGCCAGCTCCGAGTCGAACGGGACGGGAGCGCCGTGTTCCAGGTGAACGAACTCGAGTGCGTGGGACCGCACATCTACGCGAACGTCTACCAGACGAACGACCTCATCAAGATCGACACCGCGACCGGTGAGGTCGTCGCGGCCTGGGACCTCGCGGCGCTCGTGCCCCCGGAGTTCGTGGGCGCGGCGGAGGAGGTGCCGAACGGGATCGCGCACGACCCGGCGACAGATACCTTCTACCTCACGGGGAAGTGGTGGCCGGTGATGTATCGGGTCAGGCTGGTCGAGTGAGGGTCCGGCTCGGTGTTTCGATCCTTTCTGCATGGCTCGTGGCCGCGGCCTGTTCGGATGTCACCGATCTGCCCCCGGTCGCGCCCCCCGACGGCGTCTCCTTCGTCGTGTTCGGCGACCAGCCATACACGGAGCGGGACGTCGCCACCTTCCCGGGCCTCGTCGCGGAGGTGAACGAGACGGGCGTCCCCTTCGTGATCCACGTGGGCGATATCAAGGCGGGGGGCGATGCGTGCACGGACGCGATCATCGTCGGCAGGCGGGACCTCTACCGCGGCTTCGACGCGCCCATGGTGTTCACGCCGGGCGACAACGAATGGACCGACTGCCACCGGGCCGGGGGCGATCCGCTGGAGCGCCTCACGTTCCTGCGGGACGCGTTCTACATCGGCGGGGACGCGCTGCCGCTGCCGGACAGCGCGGTGTCACAGGCGCAGGACGGCGACCCGCACGGCGAGTTCGTCGAGAACCTCCGCTGGGTCCATGACAACGTGGTGTTCGCGACGGCCCACGTGGTCGGCTCCGACAACGCGCGCGAGGGCTTCGACGGGAGGACCGCGGCCGACGACGCGGAGGTCGAGCGGCGCGAGGCCGCCGTGACTGCCTGGGTCGAGGCGACCTTCGCGGAGGCCGAGCGAATCGCTGCCGACGCGGTCGTGATCGCAGCGCACGCCGACGTGCGATTCGACATGGCCGCGCGGGGCGCGCAGGCCGCTCCCTTCCAGCACTTCCTTCAGTCGCTCGAGAGAAGCGTTCTGGGGTTCGACGGGCCGGTACTCCTGCTGCAGGGCGACACCCACTCCTGCCTCTTCGACCAGCCACGGTTCGCCCCGGACCGGGAGGCGCCCGACAATTTTTGGCGGCTGCGCGTCCCCGGAGGGGGAAATCAGACGGGGTGGCTGATGGTGACGCTCCGACCGGATACTGCCGCACCCGTATCGGTCACGCCCCGGATGCTGCGAGGCGGCTGCTCGCTCTGATCGTCGGCTGCCCGGCGCGGGCGCCCGGG
>Ga0102929_1002492_pt1 | contig 10919 bp, 10 predicted proteins | sample SalPonR1_B_D2_MG_FD_78510 | JGI IMG/M metagenome (GOLD analysis project Ga0102929, IMG submission 78510) | Salt pond soil microbial communities from South San Francisco under conditions of wetland restoration - Salt Pond MetaG R1_B_D2_MG | ecosystem: Environmental > Aquatic > Marine > Intertidal... | reverse complement strand
GGGCGGTGACGTTGTTGAGGTGTCGCCGCCGTTTGACACCACCGGGGCCACGGCAATCGCGGGCGCGCATGTGGCGATGGAATTGATCTGCCTGTGGGGGTGGACCAGACGCCGTGATGAAACTGGCTAGAGTGCTATTCGCCGCGCAAACAAGAGGGCAGACGCGATGAAAATTTTCCTGATTGGCCTTGGGGTTTTAGGGCTTATTGCTTTTGTGATCAGTGCGTATGTCCGGCTGGCCCCAACCGATCCCGAGCGATGGCATACCATGCCCGCTGCGGTGACCAACCGTGATAGCGAGGGTGGCGCGATGCGGGTGGTTGGCGCGGGTCAGGACGGGCTGGCGCGACTGGACAGGATCATTCAGGCCACGCCGCGCACACGTGTTCTGGACGGATCGGTCGAGGCGGGGATGATCACCTATGTCACCCGGTCGCGTGTATTTGGCTTTCCTGATTACACCACGGTTCGGCAGGCGGGCCCGCAACTTGAAATCTATGGTCGGCTGCGCTTTGGGCGCTCAGATCTTGGGGTGAACGCGGCGCGTATCGACGGCTGGTTGCAGTCGTTCGCGCAGGAATGACGACAGGCACCCGGCGGAAATCTCGCGCCACATTGGCACGTTCAACGACATTTGGCATTGCGCCATGAAACTGCGCCCGCCGACAGTCAGGCAGATCATTTCGCCCATTTCAACACGGTTTCCCTGACGATCGGTGCAATAGCAATCCACGGTCTTGCCGCCGATGGTTTGATCGGCAAGGGCCGGTGTGGTCAACGCCATGCTGAGGGCCAGAATGCTGAGCGCTTTCATATCGTGATCATACCACAGGCTTAGCCCTTGACCAATCGGGGACAAAGGGGCAGATGCCCAACCATGGTGCCTTTGGACAAACTTTACGAGATCGTGCAGCGCTTCGAGTATCTCGAAGCGCAAATGACTGCGGGCAGTGGCGATATTGCCAAGCTTGGCCGCGAATACGCCGAACTCCGCCCCGTGGTCGAGGAAATTCGCGCCTACAGGCAAGTTGTGGACGATATAGACGCGGCACGGACGATGCTGGACGACCCGGAAATGCGCGATCTGGCGCAAGAGGAGCTATCGCAGCTGGAAGCCCGCCTGCCAGAGTTGGAAGACAAGCTGCAACTGTCGCTGTTGCCCAAGGATGCCGCCGATGCGCGGCCCGCGATCTTGGAAATCCGGCCCGGCACCGGCGGCGAGGAGGCCGCGCTGTTCGCTGGCGACCTGCTGCGCATGTATCAACGTTATGCCGAGGCCAAGGGGTGGGCGTTCGAAATAATCGAATTGTCACAATCGGAAATCGGCGGCGTGAAAGAGGTGATCGCGCGGATTTCCGGGGATCACGTGTTCGCCCGGCTCAAGTTCGAATCTGGTGTGCACAGGGTGCAGCGCGTGCCCGAAACCGAAAGCGGCGGGCGCATCCATACGTCGGCGGCAACCGTGGCCGTCCTGCCCAAGGCCGAAGATGTGGATATTCAGATTGATCCCAATGATTTACGCATTGATACGATGCGCAGTTCGGGGGCAGGTGGGCAGCACGTCAATACAACGGATTCGGCTGTGCGGATCACGCATTTGCCGTCGGGCATCGTGGTGACCAGTTCGGAAAAGTCACAACACCGCAATCGCGAGATTGCGTTGCAGGTGCTGAAGACACGGCTGTTTGACATGGAACGCCAACGTGCCGCCGAAGAACGCTCGGCCAGCCGCGCCGCGCAGGTTGGATCGGGCGATCGAAGCGAGCGGATTCGCACCTACAACTTCCCGCAGGGCCGGATGACCGATCATCGCATCAACCTGACGCTTTATAAACTGGATCAGGTGATGCAGGGCGATCTGGACGAGGTGATCGACGCGCTGACCGCCGATGCGCAGGCCGCGATGCTGGCCGAGATGCAATGACAGGGGCTGCGGTGCGGTCTGTCGGATGGTGGTGGCGCTTTGGCACCGAGATGTTGCGCCGCGCCGGGATTGAGGGCGCAGAGCGGGACGCGCAATTGATTCTGGCGTCTCATTTGAAGGCAGACCCCGGCACATTGCGCCTGCATTTGGACCGCGAATTGACCGCGTCCGAGTTTTCCGAAGCTGGTCAGCAAGCCTATCAAACGGATTTGCAATCGCGTGCATCAGGGCGGCCTGTGTCGAAAATCCTTGGCGCGCGGGCGTTTTGGAACAGCGAATTTTACGTCAACGATGATGTGCTTGATCCACGGCCCGACACCGAGTTGTTGATCGAAACGGCCTTACAGCAACCTTTTACACGGGCCCTTGATCTGGGCACGGGCTCGGGATGCATCGCGATCACATTGGCGTTGGAAAGCCGCGGATCGACGGTGCTGGCCACGGATATTTCGGAAAAAGCGTTGAACGTCGCGCGGCGCAACGCGCGCGCGACTGGCGTTGAGGCCAAGGTCGAGTTTCACCTGTCCGACTGGTTTGGAGCTGTGGACGGGCAGTTTGATTTGATCGTCTCCAACCCGCCCTATATCGCCGCCGATGAAATGGCGGGCCTTGCCCCGGACCTTGCATTTGACCCGCGCGAGGCCCTGACCGACGGGGCGGACGGTCTCAGCGCGTATCGCGTGATCACGGCCAAGGCCCCCAAGCACCTTGTGCCGGGTGGGCGGCTGTTGGTGGAAATCGGGTGGCGACAGGGTGAAATCGTCGCTGACATGTTCAAGGCAGCGGGATTCGATGCGGTGCGTGTTTTGCCAGATCTGGCCGGGCATGATCGTGTCGTGGCAGGGGTCTGGCGGGGGTGATAGCCGAGTAAACGAGGAAAAAAGCGCGTGATTTTAGCCAAAACGCCGCTTTGCACTTGTCAGCCGGGTGCTGGCGTGTTTACTGAGGATACGTTACGCAGCGATAACGCCTCAGGGCGATCCTCGTGACACTAAGCCATTAAATGTCGGATCCGTAATGAACTTTACGCGCTGATGGCGCGAACACGGATAAAACGACGCATTGAGCACAGGGCTAAACAGCTAAACCAATGAGATCATCCAAATCACGCTCGCGCAACAAGTCTGGCCGCAACAATCGGTCGGTTGGTAATATCGTAAATCGGGTTTTCGACAGTTCGGGCCCCGAAGGTAAGGTGCGCGGTACGCCGCAGCAGATTATCGACAAATACAACCAACTGACGCGAGACGCGCAGTTGAGCAATGACCGCGTTGCTGCCGAAAACTTTCAACAGCACGCCGAGCATTATCTGCGGATGCTGGGCACAGCCCAGAAAGAACAGGACGCCCGCCGCGAGCAGCAAGAACGCGAAAACCGCGAACGTCAGGCGGAACGCGATCGCGATCGTGCCAAACGCCAAGAGCGTGAGAGCGGCGAAGGCGCCGATCCGGCAGAGGCCCCGCAGCCAGATGTTGCGCAGGCGGAGACACAAGGTGACAGCGGTCTGGTCGAAACACCCGAAACCCAGAAAACCGACAAGCCCAAACGTCCGCGTAAGCCCCGCGCCAAGAAGCCGCCTCAAGCCAGCGAGGAGCAGGATAACACTGGGTCCAAGGGTCAGAAGGATAGCGCAGATAATCAGCCGAATGAGACGAAAGTGGCTGAGTGATCTTGTGCGATCAGCCGTGTCTGTCGGCACTACGGATTTTCGAAAACCCCGTCATTTTGGCGGGGTTTTTCTTTTGACGGCGCGACTCCCCAGAGAGGCGGCGGAAAGTCCCTGTTTTTCAGCTTTCGGTTTCGAGGGTTTTGATCAAGTCCGCGCGGATGAGGCAGGCCTCAATAGCCCCGCCAAATCCAGCCGCCGCCAAGGATACGACTGCCGCCGGTTTCGTAGAAAACGCAGGCCTGACCGGGGCTGACGCCCTCTTCGGGGGTCAAGAGTTCGACCTCGGCCTCGGTGTCCGAGAGGGGCCGGATGATCGCCTCGCGCGGGGGGCGGGTGGAGCGGACCTTGACCGAGACATGCCATTCGGGCCGCGACGTGAGGGGCGCATCGCCCAGCCAGTTGATCTCGCGCACGGGCACGATCCGGGTGGCCAGCATATCCTTGGGGCCGACGACGACATGCTTGGTGTCGACGTCCAGCTTGACCACATAAAGCGGTTCGCTCAACCCGCCGATGCCAAGGCCACGGCGTTGCCCGATGGTGTAGTGAATCACCCCCTCATGGGTGCCAAGGATGCGGCCATCGACATGGACGATCTCGCCGGGTTCGGCGGCGCCGGGGCGCAGTTTTTCAATCACCGACGCATAATCGCCATCGGGGACAAAGCAGATGTCTTGGCTGTCGGGCTTGTCCGCCACTTGCAGCCCATAGCGCGCGGCCAATTGGCGGGTAGCACCCTTTGACGGCAGGTGGCCCAAAGGAAAGCGCAGGTAGTCCAGCTGCTCGGGGGTGGTAGAGAACAGGAAATAGCTTTGATCGCGGTTCGCATCTGCCGCGCTGTGTAACTCAGGGCCATGCGCGCCCATCTTGCGCTGGATATAGTGGCCAGTGGCCATGCAATCGGCGTCAAGATCCTTGGCGGTTTCCAGCAAATCCTTGAATTTCACCCGTTCGTTGCAGCGGATGCAGGGCACTGGCGTGGCCCCGCCAAGGTAGCTGTCGGCAAATTCGTCGATCACCGCATCACGAAAAATGTTTTCGTAATCCAGCACGTAATGCGGAAAGCCCATATCCTCGGCCACGCGGCGGGCGTCGTGAATATCAATGCCCGCGCAGCACGCACCTTTCTTGGCCAGCGCCGCGCCATGATCATAAAGCTGAAGCGTCACGCCAACCACGTCATAGCCTTCTTCTGCCAGTTGCGCGGCCACGACCGAACTGTCGACGCCGCCGGACATGGCGACGACAACGCGTGTGTCGGCTGGCGGCTTGGCGAAGCCAAGCGAATTGAGAGGCGTTTCGAGGGGCATGTGCGGGTCTCCTTGATCTCGCGGAATATAGGAAAATCCTAACCACTCTCAAGGGCGCGTTTCACCCGGTGTTAAGCCTGTAGGCAAAAAGATTGCCGTATAGGTGATCAATAAGGGTGAGAGCGATGTTTTTGAAAAAGTTAGATGGGCCAAGGGCGGTGACGTTACCGGATGGACGGGTCATGAGCCGGGCAGACCTTCCGCCACGCGACACAACACGATGGACAGTTGCGCGCAAGCGGGCGGTGGTCCGGGGGGTTGTGCATGGCCTGTTGACGCGGGCCGAGGCACAGGAACGGTATGAGTTGAGCGAGGAAGAGTTCCAGGAATGGCTGAACGCCCTGAGCCGTCATGGCGCGGAGGGCTTGAAAGCCACAGTGCGACACAGACAGGATGGACAACCTTAGGTAGAAAACGCTATTTGTTCTTATGCGGTAACTTGTGATTAACCAATTACGGCCAAGGTTGGCAAAGACATTAGGAACCTAGCGGAGAAAATTCATGCGTGTTCTTCTGGTAGAGGACGATCCCACCACCTCGAAAAGCATCGAAATGATGCTGACCCACGCCAACCTGAACGTGTATACCACGGATCTGGGCGAGGAAGGGATCGATCTGGCAAAACTGTATGATTACGATTTGATCCTTCTGGATCTGGGCCTGCCAGACATGAACGGGCACGAGGTGCTGCGCCAGTTGCGGCTGGCACGGATCGAAACGCCGATCCTGATCCTGTCCGGGGCCGATGACACGGAAAACAAGATCAAGGGTTTTGGGTTTGGGGCCGATGATTACCTGACCAAGCCGTTTCATCGCGAAGAATTGGTGGCGCGCATCCATGCGATCATCCGGCGTTCGAAAGGGCATTCCCAATCGGTCATTCGCACCGGCAAGATCAATGTCAATCTGGACGCCAAGACCGTGGATGTTGATAATCAGCCTGTGCATCTGACGGGCAAGGAATATCAGATGCTTGAATTGCTCAGCCTGCGTAAAGGCACCACGCTGACCAAGGAAATGTTCCTTAACCATCTATATGGTGGGATGGATGAACCCGAGCTCAAGATCATTGACGTGTTCATCTGCAAACTGCGCAAAAAACTGACCGAGGCCACAGGCGGCGACAATCATATCGAAACCGTGTGGGGCCGTGGCTATGTGCTGCGCGATCCCGAACCACGGCAAATGGACAGCGAACGCTTGGCCATCGGCGCATAATCCTCCGCTCAGCAGCCCGGCGCACCAGAACCTGCCTGCGCAGCTCTGGACCTTGGACGTTGCGCGCCCTACTAATTTGATCCGACGAAACCGGGCCGCGTTGGCCCCTCGGATCACAGGCGGAGGGCCGCAATGAGTGCAGGGCGCAAGGATCAGACGACCGTGGACGCGGGCACGGCGCTGGCACCGGTTGAGGACTTGAGCCAGGCGCAGGCCAAGGCGGAATTGGCGCGTCTGGCCGATCTGTTGGCCCGCGCCGACCGGGCGTATCATGCCGACGACGCGCCGATTATGCCCGATTCCGCGTATGACGCTCTTGCCCGTCGCAATACCTCTATCGAAGATCGCTTTCCCGACTTGAAACGCCCCGACAGCCCCAGCGACAGGGTCGGGTTCATCGCCGCCGACGCATTCGGCAAGGTCACCCATGCGGTGCGTATGCTGAGCCTTGGAAATGCGTTCGAGGCGGACGAAATCAATGAGTTTGACGCCCGCGTCCGCCGCTACCTTGGCCTGTCCGACGATGCGCCTCTGGCCTACACCAGCGAGCCCAAGATCGACGGGCTCAGCCTGTCTTTGCGCTACGAGCAGGGCAAGCTTGTGCAGGCGGCGACCCGTGGTGATGGGGCCGTGGGTGAAAACGTGACCACGAATGCGCGTACCATCGATGATATTCCGTTAACTTTGCATGGTGCCCCCGAGGTGCTGGAGGTGCGCGGCGAGGTTTACATGGCCCACGCCGATTTTGAGGCCCTGAACGCGCGTCAGGCTGAAAAGTCTGACAAGCCGTTTGCCAATCCACGCAATGCCGCCGCCGGCAGTTTGCGCCAGCTTGATCCGAAAGTGACCGCGCGCCGCCCGTTGAAGTTTTTTGCCTATGCGTGGGGCCAGCACTCGGAACCGCTGGCCGACACCCAGATGCAGGCAATCGAACGTCTGGCCGGCCTTGGCTTCCAGACCAATCCGTTGACCGAACTGTGCGATGGCCCTGACGAGATGCTGGCGCAGTATGCCCGGATCGAACAGATGCGCGCCGATCTTGGCTATGACATCGACGGGGTGGTCTACAAGGTCAACGATCTGGCCTTGCAGCACCGGTTGGGCTACCGCAGCACCACGCCACGTTGGGCGATTGCCCACAAGTTTCCCGCCGAATTGGCCTGGACCCGGTTGGACGGCATCGACATTCAGGTGGGCCGCACCGGCGCACTTAGCCCGGTTGCGCGGCTGCAACCGGTCACGGTGGGCGGTGTGGTGGTCAGCAACGCCACGCTGCACAACGAGGATTATATCGTCGGGCGCGATTCCAAGGGCAATGAAATCCGCGACGGCAAGGATATCCGCGTCGGCGATTGGGTGCAGATTTACCGGGCGGGCGATGTGATACCCAAGGTGGCGGATGTGGACCTGTCCAAGCGCCCCGATGATGCGCAACCCTATGACTTCCCGCATCATTGCCCCGATTGCGGCAGCGAGGCCATTCGCGAAGAGGGCGACGCGGTGCGCCGCTGCACCGGCGGTTTGATCTGCCCGGCGCAGGCTGTGGAGAAGCTCAAGCATTTCGTCAGCCGCGCGGCGTTCGACATCGAAGGACTGGGCGCCAAGCAGGTGGAACAGTTCTACCATGACGAAACCCTTCCCATTCGCACGCCAGCGGATATTTTCACCTTGAAAGAACGTGACGACCAAAGCCTTGCGCGATTGAAAAACCGTGATCGCTGGGGCGAGACATCGGCGCGCAATCTGTTCGCGGCGATTGAGGAGAAACGCACGATCCCTTTGTCGCGCCTGATCTTTGGGCTTGGCATTCGCCATGTCGGTGAGGTGGCGGCGCGCGATTTGGCGCTGCATTACCGCGACTGGGACGCCATGGTGCGCGCCTTGGACGAGGCGCGCCCGGCCGCCGTGGCTCATCGTGCCGCCGATCAAGCCGAAGAGGCAGAGCGGATCGCCGCCACCGAAGAGACGCGGCGCGCACGACTCAAAGAAACCCGCCAAGCCGCCATCGCACGGTGCGACGTGCCCGATGAGGCGACAGCGGCTTGGGAGGATCTGATTGGCATTGATGGGATCGGTGCGATCTTGGGGCTCTCCCTTAGCGATGCCTTCGCAAATTCCGAAGAGCGCGCGGCATTCAACGCGTTGCGCGCGCACCTGACCATCGTGCCGCCCGATGCACCGTCCTCGGACAGCCCCGTTGCGGGAAAGACAGTGGTGTTTACCGGCACGCTGGAAAAGATGACCCGTGCCGAGGCCAAGGCGCGCGCGGAATCACTGGGCGCCAAGGTGTCGGGCAGCGTCAGCGCCAAGACCGATCTGTTGGTGGCCGGGCCGGGGGCGGGCTCAAAGGCCAAGAAGGCTGCGGAATTGGGCATCGACACCCTTGATGAAGACGGTTGGCTGCGTCTGGTCGGGGACGCATGAGCGGGCGGCCCGAAGCCCTGTTTCCGCTGTTCGCGGCGCTGGACACGTTGGAGGGCGTGGGCCCGAAAACCGCGCAAAACCTTGCCGCGCTGCATATCGAAAAACCGCGCGATATGCTGTTCACCTTGCCCTATTCCGGCATTGACCGGCGCAAGCGCGCCACGGTGCAGGGGGCCGATTTGCCCGGTGTCGTGACGGTCGAAGTGACGGTGGGCCAGCACCGCGCGCCGCAACGGCGCGGCGGGGCGTATCGGATTACGGTCGAAGATTCGGCAACGGCGTTTCAACTGGTCTTTTTCCACGCCCGCGATGAATACTTGCGGCGCATCCTGCCCACCGGGGCGCGGCGCGTGGTGTCGGGCAAGGTTGAGCTGTTCGACGGCATGGCGCAGATGGTGCATCCCGATCACGTCCTGCCGCCCGATGAGGCAGGTGAGATTCCGGATTTTGAACCGGTTTATCCGTTGACCGGTGGCGTCACCCAAAAGGTGATGCGCAAGGCAGCTGTGGCGGCAGTGGCAAAGGCGCCTGATCTGGCGGAATGGATCGACCCGGCGCAAAAGGCGCAAACCGGCTGGCCCGATTGGTCCGAGGCCGTGACGCGGGCGCACAACCCTCAGGATATGGGCGATCTGTCGGCGGCGGATCCGGCGCGTGAGCGTTTGGCTTATGATGAGTTTATGGCGCATCAGTTGACGCTGGCTTTGGCGCGGTCGCGCCTGCGCCGAGCCAAGGGCCGCGCGACGGTGGGCACCGGCACCTTGCAGGCGGGTGTTCTGGATGCGCTGCCCTATGACCTGACCGGCGCGCAGAAACGGGCCATTGCCGAGATCGCCGCAGATATGGCGCAAGAGACGCGGATGAATCGCTTGTTGCAGGGCGATGTGGGCGCGGGCAAAACGCTTGTGGCGCTCAAAGCGCTGCTGATCGCGGTCGAGGCCGGCGGGCAGGGGGTGATGATGGCGCCCACGGAAATTTTGGCGCGGCAACATTTGCAGGGCCTGCGCCCCTTGGCCGAAGCAGCGGGCGTGGTCATCGAAATTCTGACCGGGCGCGATAAAGGGGCCGAGCGGCGGGCGAAACTTGAGGCGCTCAAGCGTGGGGATATCCAGATATTGGTCGGCACCCATGCGGTGTTTCAAAAGGACGTGGAATTTTGTGACCTACGGCTGGCTATCGTGGATGAGCAGCACCGTTTCGGTGTGCGTCAACGGCTTGAACTGGGCAAGAAAGGCGCGCAGGCCGATGTTTTGGTGATGACGGCCACCCCAATCCCACGGTCACTGGCCTTGGCGCAATATGGTGACATGGATGTCAGCGTGCTGGATGAAAAGCCGCCCGGCCGCAAGCCGATCAAAACCGCACTGGTGAACATGACCCGGATGGACGAGGTGGTGGACCATCTGCGCCGTGCCATAGCCGAGGGGCGGCAGGCGTATTGGGTGTGCCCGCTGGTCGAGGAAAGCGAAGCAGTAGACCTGTCCAGTGCGGTGGATCGCTTCACACGACTGCGCGCCGCGCTTGGCGACGGTGTGGTGGGCTTGGTGCATGGCCAGATGCCCGCTGATGAAAAAGACGCGGCGATGGCGGCGTTTCAACAGGGCCAGACATCTGTTCTGGTCTCGACCACGGTCATCGAGGTGGGGGTCGATGTGCCCAATGCGTCGATCATGGTGATCGAACGAGCCGAGTATTTCGGACTGGCGCAGCTGCACCAGTTAAGGGGGCGCGTCGGGCGGGGCGAGGCGGACTCGACCTGCCTTTTGATGTATCAAGCGCCGCTGAGTGAAAGCGGTGAGCGGCGGTTGATCACCATGCGCGATACCGAGGACGGGTTTCGCATTGCCGAGGTCGATTTGGAAATGCGTGGCGCGGGTGATCTGATCGGCACAGCACAATCGGGGCTGCCCCGGTTCCGGGTGGCGGATATGGAGGCGCAATCGGCCTTGATGGCGGTGGCGCAAACCGATGCGCGGAAATTGCTGGGCGATGACCCGACACTCGACAGCCCCCGTGGCCAGGCCGCGCGGGCGCTGTTGTGGCTGATGGAACAGGATCAGGCGATCCGGCTGATTTCAGTCGGCTGACCGCGTTCCGCAAATAAATGTTTTAAAACAATGATTTGTCTTTATATTGAGCAAAAAGTTCACAAATGTTCCCATAAAGTTCTTTACAGAGCCCTAATAAAATGAGAACAAAGAGGCAACACAGATAACCGGAAAGGAGCCCCGATGCTTCGCCAGATCAAAAATACCGCTGAACGGTCCTCGGACACTCTTGTTGGAGATTTTGTTGGGGCTGCGGCTTTGATGGTGACGCTGGTTGTGGGGCTGTATCTGCCCGGCCTGATCTGAGTTTCTGCCTGCGATGTTCC
>Ga0102929_1002490_pt1 | contig 10925 bp, 11 predicted proteins | sample SalPonR1_B_D2_MG_FD_78510 | JGI IMG/M metagenome (GOLD analysis project Ga0102929, IMG submission 78510) | Salt pond soil microbial communities from South San Francisco under conditions of wetland restoration - Salt Pond MetaG R1_B_D2_MG | ecosystem: Environmental > Aquatic > Marine > Intertidal... | reverse complement strand
CAGGTACAATTAGTATTTTGGCAATAAACTATATAAAAGGATATTTAATTACAGAAGAATTTGATATGCCTGATGTTGTAGGACTTGATGTTGAAGAAGCAGGAGAAATAATAACAGATTTAGGATTAAAGTTTGAAGTTGAGGATAGAATTTATAACTCAAACTACGAAGAAGGAAAAATTATAACTCAAAATATGAAGCCAGAGTCAAAAGTAAAAGAAAACTTCCCAATAAAAGTTATAGTAAGTTTAGGAGAAAAATTAGTTGACGTACCTGAATTAATAAAGGAGCATTCAAATCAAGCTGTGATTTTAATTAAGGAGGCAGGATTAGAAGAAGGAGAGATAACATATGAATTTAGTGAACAGGTTCCATGGGGTTTAATAATAAGCCAAGATCCAAAATTTGGGGAGAAGGTTTCGGAAGGAACTGAAATTTCCTATGTAGTAAGCAAAGGTCCGGAAGTTGAATACCTACTTATGCCTAGTCTTATTGGATTAAATCAAACAGAGGCAGAGAGTTTAATACTTTCTAAATCATTTAATTTAGGGACAGTGTCTGAAAGACCAAATTCTGATTTTGAACCGGGTATTGTATACTACCAGAGTTATCCAGCAGGTACAGAAATTGAAGTTGGTACTTCGATAGATATTATTGTGAGTACAGGTCCGGAAGAGATTGTAGAAGAAAATAATGATAACACAACAGAATCTGGGTTGGAAGAAGGACAGTTAAATGAAAAAACAATAATAGTAGATTTACCTCAAGGTAGAGAAATGATTTCGGTTATAGTTGAAAGAGTTACAGATGATTCAAGAGAAACAGTTTATACTGGAAATCATACATCAGATGAAGAATCTATAACTATACCAGTAACTGGATTTGGACTCCAAAAATTTGAAATATTTATAGATAGTGAATTAGTTGAAAGTAGGGAAATTAATTTTGGAAATTAAAATTGAAACAGGTAAAATAATAAAAATATTAGGTGGATTCTATTATATTTATAATAATGATTATATAGTAGAATGTAGAGCAAGAGGTAGTTTGCGTAATGATAAAATAAAACCTTTAGTAGGTGATATAGCAGACTATAGAGTACCGATAGACGAAGAACACCTAGGATATATAGAAAAAATATACAAAAGAAAAAATTATTTAATAAGACCACCAGTATCAAATATTGATCAAAGCATAATAGTTTTTTCAGTCAAAAATCCAAAGCCTAATTTTATTCTGCTTGATAAATTTCTCATAAATTCTATTAAAGAAAAAATTGAGCCTATAATTTGTATAAATAAAATAGATTTAGATAAAGATAAAGCAGAAGAAATAAGTAATAACTATATTAACTCTGGGTTTAAAGTTATACTCACATCGAAGGATATTAAAGAAACAATAGTTAAATTAAGAAATATGTTGAAAAACAAGACAACTGTTTTTGCAGGGCCTTCAGGTACTGGTAAATCATCCCTTTTAAATGAAGTTAAACCAGGATTAGGATTAAAAACTGGAGAAATAAGTCAAAAATTAAAAAGAGGGAAACACACAACTAGACATGTTGAAATGATTGAAATATATAAAAAAAGTTGGGTTGTTGATACAGCTGGATTTTCTAATTTGAATTTAAATGGTATAGATAAATATAATCTTAAAGAATATTATAATGAATTTGATGATTACTTCTGTAAATTTAATGATTGTTTACACTATAAAGAACCGGGTTGTTTAGTAAGGAAAGAAGTTGATAATGGAAAAATAAGCAAATTAAGATATAATAATTATTTAAAAATATTTAACGAAACAAAGGAAGGATTCTAAAATGAAATATATAGCTCCCTCAATTTTATCTTCAGATTTATCAAATATTCACAATCAATTAAAGGAATTAGAAGAATCAGGGTGTAAATACCTGCATATAGATGTAATGGATGGACATTTTGTTCCTAATATAACTATTGGACCTCCTTATATTAAATCGTTAAAAAAACACAGTAATATGATTTTCGACGTTCATCTTATGATAGAAAATCCAGAAGCATATATTGATGATTTTGTAGATGCTGGAGCAGATATAATTACTATACATCAGGAATCATCTCCTCATCTTCATAGGCTTATACAGCAAATTAAGGATAAAAATAAAATAGCTGGTGTTTCAATTAATCCTTCAACACCAGTAGATACTTTAAAAAACATTATTGATGATATTGATTTGTTTTTAATAATGAGTGTTAATCCAGGATTCGGAGGTCAAAAATTCATAAAATCAATAGAAAATAAAATAATTGAAGCTTCAAATATGATTGATAAATCCTCTAAAGATATAATACTGGAAGTAGATGGTGGAATTAACAAGGATAACATTAATAATCTAAAAAAATATGATATTGATATTTATGTTTCCGGATCAGCAGTTTTTAAAAATGGAGACATAAAAGAAAATTATAAATATCTTATGGAAGTTGCTAATGGATAAGTATGTTTTGGTTTTAGCAGGAGGAAAAGAAGTAAGTAAAAAAACTTTGATGAATTATGCAGAGAAAGCAGAACTAGTAATTGGAGTAGATAAAGGTGCTGAAACTGCATTTAAACATAATGTTAAAGTAGATTTATTAATTGGAGACTTTGATTCTATAGATAAAAAACTACTTAGTTCAAATTCTATTAAAAAAATAAAATATCCAGTTGAAAAAGAAAAAACTGATTTAGAATTAGCCCTTGATTATATTTCTGAAAGAAATTATGAGAATGTTTTAATTTTAAGTGCCTTAGGAAATAGGATAGATCATACCTTAGGAAATATTTTTTTGCTTGAAAGGTATAAGTTTAGAGACATTAAAATAATTGATGATATTTCCGAAATTTTTATTTTGGATGAAAAAGATTTGATTTTAAAAAATAAAAAAGGATTTTTATTATCAATAATTCCAGTTAGCAGAAAAATAGAAATCGAAAAAATTGAAGGAGTAAAATATTCTCTTGGAAACAGGATTGTTGAAAGAAGTTCTACTTTATGTATAAGTAATTTAATAAACAAAGAAATATGCTGTATGTCAATAAAAACTGGTAAGGCATTTATAGTAATAACAAAAAATATGGAGGAGTAATATGGAGACAGTAAATATAAAAAATATATTTAAAAAACCCAATTTATTTTACGGACAAGATGTTAATATTAAAGGATGGATAAGAACTATAAGAACCTCAAAAAATATAGGATTCATAGAAATAAACGACGGAACTTTCTTTAGTAATATTCAGGTTATTTTTGATAATAATTTAGAGAATAATGAAGAAATAAGGAAGTGTACAACAGGTACAGCTTTAAGCATAACTGGTGAGTTGGTTAAAACACCAAATGCAAAGCAGGATTTTGAAATACAGAGTAAAAACATAGAAATTGTGGCAGATACTTCTGAAGATTATCCTCTCCAGAAAAAAAGACATACTTTTGAATATTTGAGAAAAATAGCTCATTTGAGACCCAGAACTAATACTTTTTCTGCTGCTTTTAGAGTGAGATCTACTACTGCGTTCTCTATACATAAATTTTTTCAAGAGAAAGACTTTCTTTATTTAAATAGTCCTATAATTACTTCAAATGATGCAGAAGGCGCAGGAGAAATGTTTAATGCTACAACTTTCAATATTGAAGAAATGATTAAAAAGCAGGAGAAATTAGATTTTTCAGATGATTTTTTTGGTAAGAAAACAAATCTTTCTGTAAGCGGTCAATTAGAAGCAGAAGCTTATGCGTTGGCATTTAAAAATGTTTACACTTTTGGACCAACATTTAGAGCAGAAAATTCTAACACTAAGAGACATGCTTCAGAATTTTGGATGATTGAACCTGAAATGGCATTTGCAGATTTGAATACTGATATGGATGTTGCAGAAGAAATGATTAAATATATTATAAATTATGTTATGGAACATAATATTGAAGAAATAGAATTTTTTAATAAATTTATCGATAAAAATTTGATAGAAAGATTAAATAATGTAAGAAACTCAAATTTTAAAAGAATTACATATACAAAAGCTATTGAAATACTTGAAAATTCAGATAAAGATTTTGAATTCCAAGTAGAATGGGGAATAGATTTACAAACTGAGCACGAAAGATACATAACAGAAAAAGTATATAATAAACCTGTTTTTGTTACCGATTATCCAAAGGAAATCAAAGCTTTTTATATGAAGTTAAATGAAGATGATAAAACGGTTGCAGCGGTAGATTTATTAGTGCCAGGTGTAGGAGAACTTATAGGAGGAAGCCAGAGGGAAGATAATTATGATAAACTTGTGAATAGAATGGACCAAATGATTATACCTAAAGAAGAATTGGAATGGTACCTGGATTTAAGAAAATTTGGATGCGCTCCTCATTCAGGATTTGGATTAGGCTTTGAAAGATTGATTATGTACTTAACAGGATTATCAAATATTAGAGATGTAATACCTTTCCCAAGAACCCCCAAAAATGCTGATTTTTAAAAAGTAATTAAAAAACGGATATAATTAATTATATCCGTTTTAAGATTTTATTTTTATAGAGCTCTTTCTACGTTTCCTGAACGTAGGCATCTTGTACATACATATTTTCTTTTTGGAGAACCATTTTCCATAACTTTAACTCTTCTTATGTTTGGTTTCCATGTTCTTTTTATTTTTCTATCGGCATGAGTAATATGATTACCAGACATTTTACCTTTTCCGCATACTTCACAATAGTTAGCCATTTTTACACCTCCTACTAAGCTCTGAGAATAATCTAATATAATTTCTAAAATCAACTATAATATTTTAACATTAAAAATAATTTATTGCAATAATATTTTTTAATTAGTATAATAAAGTTTGAAAGTAAATATATGGAGGGATATAATGTCTATTAAGGTTAATAATAAACATGGAAATATAAATATTGATGACCAGGTTATAGCATCATTGTCAGGCATTTCAGCTATGGAATGCTATGGCATAGTTGGAATGTCTTCAAAAAATGCTACAGATGGTTTTTTTGAATTATTGAAAAAAGAAAATATAACTAAAGGTGTAAAAGTGACTACAGAAGATAACAAGCTTACAATTGATTTATACGTTGTACTTCAATATGGAGTAAAGATATCAACAGTAGCTGAAAATATAATTTCTAAAGTAAAATACAGTATTGAAAAATATTCAGAACTCGAAGTGGACAGTGTGAATATTAATGTGCAAGGAGTAAGAGTTCAATAAGGGAGGCAGAAAAATGAAACAAATAGATGTGAGTGAAATCAAAAATATATATAGAAATTTAGCAACAAACTTAGAAAACAATAAACATATAGTAGATTCGTTAAATGTATTCCCGGTACCTGATGGAGATACAGGTACTAATATGAATCTAACGATGCAATCTGCATTAAAAGAAATATTAGAATGCGATTCATTAGAACTATACACTATTTTTAAATCTGCTGCCAATGGAGCTCTTATGGGTGCGAGAGGTAATTCAGGGGTTATACTATCACAGCTCCTAAGAGGCTTCGCTGAAGGCTTTAAAGAAGAAAACGAGGCAAACACAAGAACTTTGGCAAAAGCTATGGAGAAGGCATCTAAGACGGCATATAAAGCAGTTATGAAACCTATAGAAGGAACTATATTGACAGTTGCTAGAGAATCAGCTGAGAAAGCTATTGATATATCCAAAAATACTGATGATATTATAGAATTTTTAGAAATTGTTGTTGATCAAGCTAAAGATACACTTGAAAGAACACCAGAAATGCTTGAAGTTCTAAAAAAATCTGGAGTAGTTGATGCTGGTGGTAAAGGATATCTATTGCTAGTAGAAGGAGTACTTTTAACACTTAAAGGAGAAAAATTAGTATCAGAAACTCCTGAAGAAACTAATATAAAGGAAACGGAAGATGAATTGAATAGAGTAAATAATGTTGATGAAATAAAATTTGCATATTGTACGGAGCTTATGGTTTTAAATACTGAAGTAACAAGAAGAGAGTTTTTAAAACAGATAAAAGAAAAAGGCGACTCCATTGTTTGTATTAAAAATGATGATATATTAAAAGTGCATATACACACTAATAACCCTGGAAATATACTAGAAATTGCAGGTAGACATGGTGAAATATCTAATATAAAAATCGAGAATATGAAAGAACAGTTTAGAGAATTAAATAAAAGCAAAAGAGAAGAACCAAAAAAATACAGCTTTGTTTCTATCGGAATGGGAGAAGGTATTAAAAACCTTTTCGAAGATTTGATGGTAGATGAATTTATATCTGGTGGACAAACTATGAATCCAAGCACGGAAGATATAATAAAATCAGTCGATAATGTATCTGGAGAAAACATTTTTATATTACCTAATAATAGTAACATCATACTTGCTGCAAACCAAGCAGCTAAATTATCTGAAAAAAATATTATCGTAGTTCCAACTAAGACAATACCCCAAGGAGTATCAGCGATGCTTGCTTTTGATGAAGATGAGTCTCCAGAAACAAATAAGGAAAATATGATTGAAAGTATTAGTGATATAAAAACCGGACAGGTAACTTATGCAGTAAGAGATACTTCAGTTGACACAAAGGATATCAAAAAAGATGATCTTATTGGAATATTTGATGGAAATATTGTATCTCACGGCGAAGAAATGAAAAAAGTTGTTCAAGACTTAACTGAAAAAATGATAGATGAAGATAGCTACCTTGTAACACTATACTATGGTGAAGATGTTGATGAGAAAGAAGCTGAAGTTATAAAGTCAAGAATCGAAGAAATTGCATCAGAATGTGATGTAGAGATGATAAATGGAAGCCAACCTCTTTACTATTATATTATCTCCGTTGAATAAATAAGGTGATAAATTGAAAGATAGCTTAGGTCATAAAATAGATTATATAAAAGGAATAGGTCCTAAATATAAAAAATATCTTAATAAAATAGGTATTTATACTATTAGAGACCTATTTTATTATTTACCTTACGATTATGAAGATAGAAGGTATCCAGAAAAATTAAAAAACATAAATGATGAAACTAAGAGATTATTAAGATTAAAGATAATAAGTCAGCCAAAATTAATCACAACTAGAAAACAATTAACAATTTTAACCTGTAAAGCAGAAGATGATACAGGAGAGATTGAAATTAAATGGTTCAATCAACCGTATATAAAAAAGTTATTAACTAATGGAATAGAATTATACTTTTATGGTAGAATTAAAGAAGAAAATCAAAAAAAAATTTTATTGAATCCAGAAACTAGCCCTAATTTAAACGAAAAATTTGGTTCAATAGTACCAAAATACTCATTAACTAAAGGTTTAACAAATAATTTTATTATAAAAATTATAAAAGAAGCTTTTTTAAAATATGAATGTGAATTGGAAAATTTATTTAAGAAAAATATAATTGAAAAATACCAGCTTTTAAATAGAAAATATGCACTATATAATGCACATTTCCCAAAAAACTTTAAATTATTAAGAGATAGTATAGAATATATTGAAATAGAAAAACTTGTTTTGATGCAGATAGCTTTTGAAAAAAGAAAAAAAATACTTTTGAAAAAGAATAGCAGTAAAATCTATAGAAATAAAAATGTAGATATATATATAAATTCTCTACCCTTTAAATTAACAAATTGTCAAAACAAGGTTTTAAATGAGATTTTTGAAGATTTAAAACAAGAAACTTCTATGAATAGACTGCTGCAGGGAGATGTAGGCTCAGGGAAGACTATTGTAGCTTTTTTGACCCTTATAAATGCATCATTAGAAGGGTACCAGGGAGCTATGATGGTACCAACAGAAGTACTTGCAAAACAGCATTATGAGAATTTCAATAAATTATTTGATAAATTTAATATTAAAGTTGATGTTCTTTACAGCGGTTTAAAAAACAAAACAAAAAAAGAAATAATTTCTAATATAGAAAAAGGTAAAACTTCAATAGTTATAGGAACTCATTCTTTAATACAAAAAAATATTATATTTAAAAATTTAGGATATCTAATAACAGACGAACAGCACCGTTTTGGTGTAAATCAAAGAGGAAAATTGATTAAAAAAGCGAATAATCCACATGTTTTAGTTATGAGTGCTACTCCAATACCTAGAACTTTAGCTTTAATTATTTATAATGATTTGGATGTTTCGACAATTGAAAAAAATCCACCAGGAAGAAGAAACATTATAACTCATATAATTAAAAAAAATGATAAATCAAAATTATATAATTTTTTAAAAAGAAAAATAAAGGAAGGAGGACAGGCATATATTGTTAGCCCTTTAATCGAAGAAACAGAAAAAATAAAAAATGTAAAATCAGCAGAAGAAATTTTGAAAAACTTTTTAAATACAAATTTTAAAGAATCAGAGGTATGCTTAATACATGGAAAACTTAAAAGTAAACAGACGGAAGAGATCATCAATAAATTTAAAGTAGGTAGCTGTAAAATTCTAGTATCAACAACGGTAATTGAAGTTGGAATTGATATAAAAAATGCTACTATTATGATAATTGTTAATTCAGAAAGATTTGGACTTGCTCAACTGCATCAATTAAGGGGAAGGGTAGGAAGAGGAGAAAAGCAATCTTACTGCTTTCTTTTAACCGAAACAAAATCTAACAAGTCAATAAAGAGATTAAAAATACTTGAAAAAACCAATAACGGTTTTGAGGTTTCAAAAGAAGATTTAAAAATCAGAGGTCCGGGTGAATATATAGGAACTAAACAGAGTGGAAATATAGATAGTATTAATTTTGATATAAAAAATATAAAAACATCTAAAGATATAAAGGATAGCATCATGAATACTATAGATATAAAAGCAAATAAAAACAGTAAAATCATAAAAGAAGTAAATATTTTATATGAAGAAAAAATAATATTAAACTAAGGAGGATATTTTTTTGAGAATAATTACAGGGATAAAACGAGGCTTAAAACTAAATGTACCTCAAAATGATAAAGTAAGACCGACTTTAGACAGAATAAAAGAGTCTATTTTTAATATAATAATGCCAATAAAAGAAAATGCTGTTGTACTAGACTTATTTGCAGGTACAGGAAATATAGGACTAGAATTTATTAGTAGAGGGTCAGAAAAAGTATATTTCGTTGATAATTCTCTTGATAGTATTAATTTGCTAGAATTAAATATTGAAAAATGCGGATTTAAAAAGAGTTCAGAAGTAATACATGCAGAATATGAAGTTTTTTTAAATAATTACAGCAATAGAGGCCTAGACATAGACTATATTTATATAGATCCTCCATATGGAGAATTAGATATAAATATTGTTTTGAAAAATGTCTTGAATAGTAATATAATAAGTACTAATAGTTTGATAATTTATGAAGATGATACAGATAGAAAAATTGAAAACGAAAATTTTACTACTGTAGATGAACGTAAATATGGAAATATTTATGTAAAATTTTTAAAAAAGAGGTAATTTATGAAAGTAATGTATTCAGGAAGTTTTGACCCAATTACTTGCGGTCATTTAGACATAATTAAAAGAGTATCATTAAAATTCGAAAAGGTAAAAGTTGTTGTCTTTGATAATCATTCAAAAAGACACACATTTTCAGTACAAGATAGATATGATTTTATTAAAGATGCAACTAAAAACATTGAAAATGTTGAAGTAGATATAGCGCAAGGGATGCTGGTAGATTATGCTAAAAAAAATAATATTAAAGTTGTAATAAGAGGTCTTAGAGCTGTATCTGACTATGAATATGAATTGAAGATAGCTTCTATGAATAAGTTTCTAAATGAAGGATTGGAAACCTTATTTATGTTAGCTTCTCCGGAATATTCATTTATTAGTTCAAGTGTAGTAAAAGAAATTGCCAAACTTGGTGGGGATTTTGATGGATTAGTTCCAAAATCTGTAAAAGTAGCGTTAATTAAAAGATATAAGGAGGATTAATTTTGGAAATAATAAACCTATTAGAACAATTAGAAGATACTATTGAAGAAGCATCAAAAGTTCCTATGTCGAATAAAGCAGTAATTAATAAAGAAGAAGTTTTAGAAATATTAACAGATATAAGATTAAACCTACCTGATGAAATAAAGCAGGCAACCTGGATAAAAAAAGAAAGACAGAGAATTTTAGAAGAGACACAGGCAGAGGCAAATAAAATTTTAAATGATGCACAGGATAAACAGAGTTATCTTATAGACGATCATGAGTTGACTAAAAAAGCAGAACAAAAAGCTTTGGAGATAGAAGATAGAGCAAGAAAAAAAGCTCAAGAAATAAAAAGTGGTACCTATAATTACTGCGATAAACTTCTTGAAAAAACTCAAGACAATTTAGAAGAAATGCTGGATGTTGTAGTGAAAAATCGTGAAGAAGTAAAAAAAATATAAGAGATTAAATTCTCTTATTTTTTTATATAAGGAGTTTTTTTATATTCCAGATTCATAAAGTTTTGGTTTAATATTTTGCTGAAATATATATCACTGTTCATGCAGGTTTTGTTGAATATTATATTATCAGTTTTAGAATGTTTGATTTTTTTAAAGTCTGAATACTTAGTAATATAATTAAAAGAACTGTTATTTTTAAGAAAACTAATCCCATTTTTATCTGTTGCTAAAACATTTAGATAAGTTAGTTCTGAAATGTCAATATTTTTATAATCATCTAGTCTGATGTTTAGCAATATATTGGTTAAACTACGAGAAATTTTAGAATATGTATATCTTTTGCTTGATATAAGTTTTATTAAAGAATTAATATCATTGGATTTATCTATCATATGATATATTCTGTTATTTAAACCTTGACTTATATCATATATGTTTTTAAGTTTGTTCGGCTTATTCAAAAGAACGAGGTGTTTAATTATGTCAAAATATAGACCTAAATGATTATACTTTTTGTATTTT
>Ga0102929_1002488_pt1 | contig 10931 bp, 11 predicted proteins | sample SalPonR1_B_D2_MG_FD_78510 | JGI IMG/M metagenome (GOLD analysis project Ga0102929, IMG submission 78510) | Salt pond soil microbial communities from South San Francisco under conditions of wetland restoration - Salt Pond MetaG R1_B_D2_MG | ecosystem: Environmental > Aquatic > Marine > Intertidal... | reverse complement strand
GAAGGCCGACGCGGCCCAGAGGCTGGAGGACTGGCTGACCTCGCAACGCGCGGCGGAGCTCATCGACGGCTACCGCCTGTCGGGCGAGCGGCTCTTCACCTTCAACGCGGGGGCGGGCGGCTGAGCACGCCGCGCGATTATCGCGCGCGGGGACTGGCTAATCCCGGCCGGTTCGTGGCATTGAGGGCCGGCAGCATCGACATGGACCAGGCCGGATGAAGCGACTGAAGAACCACGAGGCGCGCGATGCATGGATCGCGCGCACCCTGAGGGCCCTGCCCGAGGGAAGCAGCCTCCTTGATGTCGGGGCCGGGGAATGCGCCTACAAGCGCCATTGCAGCCATCTCGACTACCTCGCGCAGGATATCGCGGAATATGACGGGGCCGGCGACGGGGCCGGCCTGCAGACCGGGACATGGGATACCAGCGGGCTAGATTTCGTCTGCGACCTCTATGACATCCCCGAGGACCGGCAGTTCGACACGGTCTTCGGCTCGGAGGTCCTGGAACACGTGATCGACCCGGTGCGCGCGCTGGAAAAGCTCACCCGCCTGGCAAGGCCGGGCGGGCGGGTGATCGTGACCGCGCCGTTCAATTCCCTGACCCATTTCGCGCCCTACCATTACTGCACCGGCTTCTCGCAGTATTTCTACAAGCTGCATTTCGAGAGGCTGGGCTGCCGGATCGAGGAACTGACCGCGAATGGCGGCTATTTCGACGTGATGGACCAGGAGATCGGGCGCGTCTCGCGGACCCGCAAGCAGTTCGGCGCCTGGATCCCCGAACCGCTGACCTTCGTGCTGATGCAGCTTGCGCGGCTCAACGTCCGGCTCATTGCCGCCTTCGACGGGGACCGGATGGCGCGCCGCTCGCGCGAGTTGCAGTGCATGGGCTGGTTCGTCGTCGCGCGCACGCCCGGCGGCTAGGGCGCGGCGCGGCGGAGCATGCCGAACAGGTCGCGCGGATCGTCCGGGTCGGCCAGAAGGTCGAGATCGAGGTAATAGTCGGTGCCGCCGATATGGTCGCGGATGTAGCGCAGGGCGCTGAAATCCTCGATGGCGAAGCCGACGCTGTCAAACAGCGTGATCTGCGCGGCGCTCGTCCGCCCGAGCGCGGTGCCGTTGATCACCTCCCACATCTGGGTGACCGGGTGATCGGGCGGCATCTGCTGGATCTCGCCCTCGATGCGCGTCTGTTCGGGGTATTCGACGAAGATGTCGCTGCGGTTCAGGATGGCCGCGGCAAGCTCGGTCTTGCCGGGGCAGTCGCCGCCGATGGCGTTGATGTGCACCCCGCTGCCGACCATGTTGTCGGTGAGGATGGTGGCGTATTGCTTGTCGGCGGTGCAGGTGGTGATGATCTGCGCGCCCTCCATACTTTCCTCGGCGCTGCGGCAGCTGACCACCTCGAGCCCCATGCCGGCCAGGTTGCGCGCGGCCTTCTCGGTGGCCGCCGCGTCGATGTCATAAAGGCGCACCGCGCGGATGCCGCAGATGGACTTCATCGCCAGGCTCTGGAACTCCGATTGCGCCCCGGCGCCGATCATCGCCATCGTGTCGGCGCCCTTCGGGGCCAGGTGGCGGGCGACCATCGCCGATGTCGCGGCCGTGCGCAGGGCCGTCAGGACCGTCATTTCCGACAACAGGACCGGATAGCCGTTGCCGACATTGGCCAGAAGGCCGAAGGCGGTGACGGTCTGAAGCCCGGCGCGCGTGTTCTTCGGGTGCCCGTTGACGTATTTGAAGCCATAGACCTCGCCGTCCGATGTGGGCATCAGTTCGATCACGCCTTCGGCGGAGTGGCTGGCGATGCGCGGGGTCTTGTCGAACAGCTCCCACCGGCGAAAATCCTCCTCGATATAGGCGGACAACCCGCCAAGCATCCTCTCGATCCCGATGTGATGCACGAGGTTCATCATGTTCTCGACGCTCACGAACGGCACGAGCGCCTTGTCGGACGGTTGGGTGTTGGGCATTGTCGCTTCCCTTTCTTCAGGCGAATGCGTGCGTGGGGCGGTCGAAGACGCGCCGCCCCATGGCCGAAGCCGCCAGATCGACCATCACCTGTGCGGTACGCCCGCGGTCGTCCAGGAACGGGTTGAGTTCGACCAGGTCCAGGGATGTCATCAGGCCGCTGTCACTGATCATTTCCATTACCAGGTGCGCTTCGCGGATGGTGGCCCCGCCCGGCACCGTGGTGCCCACGGCCGGGGCGAAGGACGGATCGAGGAAATCCACGTCGAGCGAGACATGCAGCGCGCCATCGGCATCCGCGACACGGTCCAGAAACGCCGAAAGCGGCCGCGCGATGCCGGACTCGTCGATTTCCCGCATGTCGTGGCGGCGGATGGCGCAGCGCTGTAACATTTCCCGTTCCGGGCCGTCCACCGAACGCAGGCCGATGATGCAGATATTCTGTTCGGGGATGGGGGCGGTGACCTCGGGAAATCCGTCAAAGCCGCCATGACCGGTGACATAGGCCAGTGGCGTGCCGTGCAGGTTTCCTGACGCGGTGCTGTGCGGTGTATGAAAATCGCTGTGCGCGTCCAGCCAAAGGACGAATTGTGGCCGTCCTTGCGCCGCGGCATGGGCCGCCGCACCTGCCACCGAACCAAGCGACAGCGCATGATCGCCCCCCATGAAGATCGGAACGCCATCCGCCATCGCCTCTTGTCCGGCCGCTTTCAACCGCGTGGTCCAACCGATGGTTTCGGCCGGAGCATGAACGTGGTCCGGGGTGGTGGCCGGCGTTTCCATCTCGTCCGGGATCAGGTTGCCGAGATCGCGGACCTCGTGACCGAGTGTCGCGAGCGCCTCTGCAATGCCGGCGACCCGGTAGGCGTCGGGGCCCATCAGGCAACCGCGGCGCCGCTTGCCGCTATCCACGGGAGCCCCGACGAGAATGCATTTTCTTCGTGACATGACAAATTCGCCTTGCTTCTGCGTGTCGCCATGATTCTTTCGGAATGGGGTGGAATGAACCCATCACTTTGAACTATTCGTGCAGTGAAATTTCGAAATGGACGCAAGGAATGCCGATTTGGATGAAATAGACTGCCAGCTCATATCCGCGCTGCGGCATGACGCACGCGCGTCGCTTTCGGAACTCGCCCTGGCCCTGGGTGTTTCGCGCACCACCGTGCGGGCACGGATCGACCGGCTCAGGCGGTCGGGCGATATCGTGGGGTTCAGCGTGGTGCTTAAGGGGGACGCGGTGCGCGATCCGGTGCGCGGGCTCATGATGCTCGGTATCGAGGGGCGCGGTACCGACCGGATCCTGCGGCAGCTCAACGGATTGAGCGCCGTGCGCGAGACTCACACCACCAATGGACGTTGGGACGTGATCGTGGAGATCGGTGCCGCCACGCTCGAGGAGTTCGATACCATACTCGCGCAGATCCGCCGCTTTGACGGGATTGCCAACAGTGAAACCAGCCTGCTTCTGAGCACCCGTAAATCAGCCCGGTAATTCGTTCCGAACTGCCCTAACCGGTGCGCGCGGCCATCAACCAGAGCAACGCCAAGCAGAGCGCCGCCAGCGCGTTCCAGCTGGCCATCGAAAGGCCCAGCATTTCCCAGGCGACTTCATCGCACCGTACCAGGGGGGCCGCCATGATCTGATCGAAAAGCTCGTCGGTACTCACGCCACCGGTTGGCGGGGAACTGCAGGTACCCGGCCCCTGCCAGGCACCGCGCTCGACCCCGGTATGGTAGATGCCGATGCCGGCCGTCGCAAGCGCGGCGGCGCCCCCCGCCAGAGGCAGCAGACGCCCGGGCAGAACCAGCGCCAGGCCCCCGATCACGACCGCCGCCGCGTGTGGCCAGCGCTGCCAGACGCACAACTCACAGGGGGCCAACCCGCCGAGGTGCTGGAAAGCAAGAGCGGCCCCAAGCAATAAAGAGGATCCGCCGGCGGCGCACAGGATCAGAACGGTCCGGGACAGTGCCATCACAGGTGCCTCACAAGGTAGAAGCCGCCGAACAACAGGACAATGAAGAGGAGTGTCATCAATCCGAGGCGTTTTTCGATGAAACCGCGAATCGGGGTGCCGAATTGCCACAAAAGCGCGGCCACGATGAAAAAGCGCAGTCCGCGGGCCAGAACCGATGTCGCCATGAAAACACCGAGCGGCATGGCCGTCCACCCCGACATGATGGTGATGACCTTGTAGGGGAACGGGGTGACACCCGCCGTGAGGACCGCCCAGAATCCGAAATCGTTGAACCGCTCCGAGAAGGCATCCATCGCCGCGTCCTTGCCAAGCGCCTCGAGGATCGGTCGCCCGATCTGTTCGTAGGCCAGAGCGCCGATGGCGTATCCCAGGAGCCCGCCAAGCACGGAGGACACAAGTGCCACACCCGCGATCAGCCAGGCGCGCGATGGCCGGGCCAGAATCATCGGGATCATCAGGACGTCGGGCGGTATCGGAAAGACGGAACTTTCGATGAAGGCCACGAAGGCAAGCACCCACAGCGCCTGCGGATGGTCCGCCATGCGGATCGTCCAGTCATAGAGGCGTCTCAACATTCGGCGGATGCTCCACTCCTTGGGGTGGCTCGTCAGAGCATGCGCCGCCATGACGGTCAAGTCCCGTGGCGTCCGCGATACCGCGCGAACGCAAAAAATGCGGCCCGATATCTGGACGACGCCCCGGGCCTTCGCTACAGGTAAAAGCCGTGCCCGAGTGGTGGAATGGTAGACACGACGGATTCAAAATCCGTTGCCCTCGCGGGCGTGCCGGTTCGAGTCCGGCCTCGGGTACCAAATGCGGCAACACTCACCGGCGCTCGGCGATCATGGCAAGGTTGTTGGCGGGCATTTCGACAACCTCGACCATGCCGAGCCCGTTTCCCTGAAGGTGATCCACCACATCGAAATCATCCTTGTATCCGATCGCCGGATCTTTTGCCCGCAGGCTGGCATGGAAACGCGCGTCGCCCTCTGATGTCGTTTCGCCGTCGCGCAGGAATGGTCCGTAAACCACCAGCCGACCGCCCGGTACAAGCGCCATAGACGCCTCGTGAAGCAATGTCCGGGTTTCGGTGTCGCTGATCAGGTGCAGAAGGTTGACCACCACGATCAGGGTCTGCCCGGATTGCACCGAGTGCCAATCCGGCGCCGTCGCATCCAGATGCTGTGCCGGCATGAGGTTGGGCAGCGCGGCCGAGGCGGCCCAGGCATTGATGCTGGCCATTCGGGCGGGGTCGATCTCGCTGGGCTGCCATGTCAGGTCGGGCAGGGCGCGGGCGAACGAGACGATGTGTTGCCCGGTTCCGCTGGCGATCTCGAGGGCCCGCCCGCGGAGCGGTGCGACGTCGCGCAGCAGGTCGGTGATCGGGCCCGCATTGCGCTCTGCTGACGGGGCGTGCAAGCGACCGTCCTCGCCGGGTGTGGCAACCGATGCACTGTCGGGGAGACTCATGCGGCGTACCATTCATGCCTCTGCGCGGGGGGAAGTTGTGCCATGCGGTGACGGGACCGCTGCAGGGACGGTCCCGTCAACGGGCGCGGATCACTGCGGAATTTTGCCCGTAATCCCCTCGACATAGAAATCCATGCCCAGAAGCGTGCCGTCATCTGCCGTCTCGCCCTCGGCCAGCCACGCAGAGCCGTCCTGCTTGTTCAAGGGTCCAGTGAAGGGATGATAGTCGCCGGATGCGATCTCGGCCTTGAGCGCCAGCGCCTCCGCTTTCACGTCCCCGGGCACCGCGTCGGTGATTTCACCGATTTCCACCATTCCCTCGTCTATGCCGTGCCAGACCTGCTGGCTTTCCCACGTTCCATCCATCACGTCTTGGGTGCGTTCGATGTAATAGGGTGCCCAGTTGTCGATGATGGAACTGACACGGGGATACGGCTTGTATTCGGCCATGTCCGAGGCCTGACCGAAGGTGATGACATCGCCGGCCTTTTCGGCCGCGGCCTGGGGGGCCGTGGAGTCCGTGTGCTGCAGGATCACGTCGGCGCCCTGTTCTATCAGGGCAGTCGCGGCATCGGCCTCCTTGGCCGGATCGAACCATGTATAAGCCCAGATTATCTTGAACTCGACATCCGGATTGGCCTTTCTGGCGTGGATGTAAGCCGCGTTGATGCCGCGGATAACCTCGGGGATGGGGTAGGAGGCAATGTAGCCGATGACATTGCTTTCCGTCATGCTGGCGGCGATATGGCCCTGTATCGCACGCCCTTCATAGAACCTGGCGGAATAGGTGGACACGTTATCGGCGGTCTTGAACCCTGTCGCGTGTTCAAACTTAACGTCGGGGAACTTCTTGGCCACGGTGATCGTCGGTTCCATGAAACCGAAGGAGGTGGTGAAAATCAGGTCGGCACCGCGCAGCGCCATCTGCGTGATGGCGCGTTCGGCATCCGCACCCTCGGGCACGCTTTCCTGGAAGACCGTCTCGACCTTGTCGCCGAAATGCTCCTCCACGGCCAGCCGCCCCTTGTCGTGCTCATAGGTCCAACCGCCATCGCCGATCGGGCCGACATAGATGAATCCCACCTTGGTGGGGTCCTGAGCCGCGGCAGGAACGGCCAGCCCCGCGGCAAGGATTGCTCCGGCCAGGATTTTTTCAAGTCTCATGATCTTCTCCCTGTTTTGTACTTTCTAACGTCTTATCCGGTGGCATGGAAGATACGCCCCAACGATCCTGGTGCCCGAGATCGGTCGGCGGACATGATGACCAGCACCAGTATCGTGATGAGGTAGGGCGACATCGAAAGGTATTCGACCGGAATTGCAACCCCGGCCGCCTGCAGGTTGAGTTGCAGAACCGTCACGCCACCGAACAGCCATGCACCGAGCAGGACACGGCCCGCCTTCCAGCTTGCGAATACCACCAGCGCCAATGCGATCCAACCCGCGCCGGCGGTCATGCCCTCGGTCCATTGCGGAACCCGGATGAGGCTGATGTAGGCGCCCCCCAGGCCCGCGCAGGCACCGCCGAACAGGATCGCCATCACCCGGACCCGCACAACCTTGTAGCCGAGCGCATGCGCGGCATCGTGGTTTTCGCCGACCGCACGCAGGACAAGCCCGGCGCGGGTATATTTCAACATCGCCCAGATCGCCGCGCACAGCCCGAGACCGGCATAGACCATCACGTCATGTCCGAAAAGGATCGGGCCGAGGATCGGGATATCGCCAAGGACAGGGATGTCGAGGCGCGGAGTCGGAGGTGGTTTTATCCCCACGTACCCCTGACCCATGAGCGCGCTCAGCCCGAGCCCGAAAAGGGTGAGGGCCAGCCCGCTGGCAACCTGGTTGGCCAGGGCAACCTGTGTCAGGCCCGCAAACAGCAGGGATAGCACCGCACCGCCAAGTGCTGCAGCGATGAACCCCGCGAAGGGCGAGCCGGTTTCGACCGCCGCCGCGAAACCGCAGATCGCTCCGGTGATCATCATTCCCTCGACCCCGAGGTTCAGCACCCCCGACCGCTCCACCACCAGTTCCCCGAGGGCGGCCAGCAGGATCGGGGTTGCCGCCACCATGAGCGACGCGAGCAACAGAACGGGGCTTATCGAGGCGAGATCCATCACGCTGTCTCCGGCCGGATCACTCGGATGCGGAAGTTGGTGAAAAGGTCCACGGCAAGCAGGAAGAACAGAAGCATTCCCTGAAACACCTGTATCGCGGCGGCAGGAAGGCCAAGGTTGGATTGCGCGATCTCGCCGCCGATATAGGTCAGGGCCATCAGAAGCCCCGCCAGCAGGATGCCGACCGGATGAAGCCGCCCGAGAAAGGCAACGATGATCGCGGTGAATCCGTAGCCGACGTTGAAATCAATGCTGATCTGCCCGGCCGGGCCGGACACTTCGAACATTCCGGCCAGACCGGCAAGCGCACCCGACGTGCCCAGACAGAAAAGAACCAGCCGTTTCGGACGAACGCCCGCGAAGCGCGCCGCACGAGGAGCCTGCCCGGTGAGGCGGATATGATACCCCAGCACATGGCGGTTGAGCAGGACATAGGCGAAGATGACGGCGATCAGGGCCGCGACCACCCCCCAGTGCATCCCGGTCCCCGCGACAAGCTCGGCATTGTGGGCCGGGGCATACTGCTGAAGGTTGCGGGAGCCGGGAAAGCCGAATCCGTCAGGGTTCTTGAGCAAGCCCAGTGACATCGCCGCCAACAATTGTTCGGCGACGTAAACCAGCATCAGCGACACCAGGATTTCATTGGTTCCGAAGCGCACTTTCAGCAACGCAGGGATCATGGCCCACGCCCATCCGCCGGCTGCTCCCGCCACCACCATGACCGGAAAGACGACCCACAAATCCGCCGGGTAGAAAGCCAGACCGGCGCCCGCCCCGGTGATCGCGCCGACGATATACTGTCCCTCGGCACCGATGTTCCAGATCCCGGCCCTGAAGCCAAGCGAGAGGCCGATCGCTATCAGGATCAACGGGGCGCCCTTCACCAGAAGCTGAGGCCCGTAATAGAAGGCGAATTCGCCAAAAAGGGGTTCCCAGAATATTGTCGCGATTGCCTCGACCGGGTTCTTGCCGAGAAGCGCGAAAAGCGCCCCTCCCGCGATCATCGTCACGGCAACCGCGAGGGGCGGTGTCAGGTAGGTCCAAAGGCGCGAAGGTTCGGGGCGCTGTTCCAGTTTCAGCATTGCGCGCGCCCCGTGTCCATCGCCAGGGCATTGCTTGGAGAAACGGTGCAGGAGGCCCCCGCAGCGAGGTGCCTCGAAAAGCGAAGTGGCGGCGGACCGCCGGTCATGATGCGCCGAACCGCCCGGTGCCGGATCGGACGCGGGTGGCGCCACGGTTCAGACATGCGCCACCTCCATGCCGTGGGCCCCGCCCATCATCAGACCGATTTCCTCCACGGTCAGGCCGCGGGCAGGACGGATCTCGGAAAGGCGTCCCTCATTCAGCGCGCCGAACCTGTCGGAAATTTCCATCAGTTCGTCCAGGTCCTGGCTTATGCACAGGACAGCGGTGCCGTTGGCTGCCAGATCAAGAAGTGCCTGCCGGATCGCGGCGGCGGCGGCCGCATCCACGCCCCATGTCGGCTGATTGACAACAAGCACGTCGGGGCGTTGAAGAACTTCCCGGCCAATGACGAACTTTTGCAGGTTGCCGCCGGAAAGGGATCTTGCCGCGTTGTCCGGGCCTGGGGTGCGGACGTCGAACGCTTCGATGATCTTGCGTGCGAACCCCTCCGCGGCAGCCCATCTCAGGAAACCGTGACGCACGAGCCCCTCGCGTTGCGCCGCCGTCATCAGGGCATTCTCCGTCAGGGTCATGTCCGGGGCCGCAGCATGGCCCAGCCGTTCCTCGGGGGCTGTCAGAAGGCCCATTGCCCGCCGCTCGGCCGGTCCATGGCGCCCGATCGGCCGACCATCCAGCGTGATCGCGTCCGCCTGGCTGCGGATTTCCCCGGAAAGCGCCGCAAGAAGCTCATCCTGCCCATTACCGGCAACGCCCCCGATTCCGAGGATTTCGCCCTTGCGGACGGTGAAATGGATGTTGCGCAGCGAGGTTCCGAATGCCCCGGGAGACGCCAGCGAAAGCCCTGTTACATCCAGCGTCACCTGCCCGGGGTCGCGCCCGGCGCTCTCGGGCTGTTCGAAGGCGCTGCCAACCATCATTTCCGCCATTTCCCGCGCCGTCGTTTCCGACGGTACGCAAGTGCCCACATTCCTGCCCAGCCGAAGGATCGTGGCATGGTCGCAAAGGGTGCGGATCTCGTCGAGCTTGTGGGAAATATAGAGGATTGCAACACCTTCCGATGTCAGCTTTCGCAGCGTCGCAAACAGGATCTCGACTTCCTGAGGTGTCAGGACGCTGGTCGGCTCGTCCATGATCAGGAGCCGTGGATCCTGAAGCAGACAGCGGATGATCTCGACGCGTTGACGTTCCCCGGCGGAAAGATCGCCCACGATACGGTAAGGGTCCAGCGGCAGCCCATAGCTTTCGGAAACCTCCCTGATGCGATGTGCCAGATCGCGCATCCGTGGCGGGGTTTCCATCCCGAGAGCGACGTTCTCGGCGACACTCAGCGCATCGAACAGCGAGAAATGCTGGAACACCATTGCCACACCGGACGCGCGCGCCGCACGTGGTTCCGTCGGGGCGAAGGGCTGGCCGCGTAGCGTCATCGTTCCGCTGTCAGGCTTGACGAGGCCGTAGATCATCTTGACCAGGGTCGATTTCCCGGCGCCATTCTCTCCCAGGAGCGCGTGAACCTCACCCTCCCGTATGCTGAAAGACACCGTGTCATTGGCGATGACACCGGGGTAGGCTTTGCTCAGCCCCGATATGTTCAGAAGTTCTGCGCCCACCGTGTTCACCCCCCGCCGCGTCCTTGAACGGCCCGCCGGTCATGTGCAGGCCAGTGAAATGCCAATCCCCCGGTCATGCAAGCCGGGATTTGCATAGCGGGCCATAATCAGCGTAACGGAATATTTGAAAATCCTTTTGCCCGAAATCCGGGCGTATCCGCTCCGTCCCCGGCATCTTGGGCCTTTCCCGCCGCGTCGCGAGGCCATACCCTGCCTTGCATGACCAGCACACCCCGATTCATCCATTTGCGCGTGCACAGCGAGTATTCCCTGCTGGAAGGAGCCGTGCGACTGAAGAAACTGCCCGGTCTTTGCCGCGATGCGCGGATGCCGGCCGTGGCGGTCACCGACACCAACAACATGTTCGCCGCACTGGAGTTTTCGGTTGCCGCACAGAACGAGGGCATCCAGCCCATCATGGGCTGCCAGATCGACCTGTCCTACGCCTCCGCGGCGCCCGGAGATCGGCAGACCCCGCCCGCGCCGGTGGTGCTGCTGGCCCAGAACGAACAAGGTTACCGGAACCTGATGAAGCTCAATTCACGCTTCTACCTTCGTGGCGACGGCCAGGCGGGTCACGTCACGATGGATGAGCTGGCGCAGCGTGGCGACGGGTTGATTTGCCTGACCGGCGGG
>Ga0102929_1002482_pt1 | contig 10937 bp, 12 predicted proteins | sample SalPonR1_B_D2_MG_FD_78510 | JGI IMG/M metagenome (GOLD analysis project Ga0102929, IMG submission 78510) | Salt pond soil microbial communities from South San Francisco under conditions of wetland restoration - Salt Pond MetaG R1_B_D2_MG | ecosystem: Environmental > Aquatic > Marine > Intertidal... | reverse complement strand
TTAATTTACATCGGAATTTAAGAAACAAAGTTTCAAAATTTTTTGTGTTATTAAAAAACTTAAATAACCTATTTTTATGTGCCTAGCCGTTTTTGCCTATCGTGTTCATCCAAAGTATCCTCTATTGTTTGCAACCAACAGAGATGAGTTTTATGAACGGCCAACCAGACCTGCACAATTTTGGGAAAATTATCCGAATCTGCTTGCCGGCAAGGATCTAAAAGCCGGAGGTACCTGGTTGGGTGTCACGAAAAATCACCGGTTCGCAGCATTGACGAACTACCGGGATATGACAAGCATCAAAGAAAACGCACCAAGCAGAGGATACCTAGTCACAGATTTTTTGAATTCTGAAATCGGCCCTGTTGAGTTTTTTCAGTCAATAAAAGAAAATGCTACAGCTTACAACGGTTTCAATCTACTATTTGGCACAACAGACAATCTTTACTACTTCAACAACCAACATCTTGAGCTCCGGAAATTGGAACCCGGATATTACTCATTAAGTAATGCCTTTCTAAACACAAAATGGCCCAAAACCGAAAAGGCAATCTCCGATTTCAAAGAGCTGGTACAAGATAATAAACTTCAGGAAGAACAGCTCTTTGAGCTTCTTCGTAATACAGAAACATTTCCTGATCACAAGCTGCCCTCAACCGGACTCCCAATTGAAAAAGAGCGAATGGTATCTTCAATATTCATTCTCTCAGATGATTATGGAACTCGTTGCTCAACACTTCTTTTTGCCAATCCTGACAAACATACTACCTTTATCGAGAAAACATATCAACCCGGCTCTCTGGAGGTTATGCACTCTGAACACCATACCTTCTAGCTTCTGAACACTGCCCGTTTCTCAAAAAATATTGGTACTATTCAGCACCACAAGACCACTTTTAAATTTATTTAACCAACTCAAATGCTACCAGAAGAGAATGATAAAGTCAGTTGCCTGATTGTAACAGCAAATCGGGAAAAGTTACTTAGGCGCTCTCTTCTCTCTTTGAAAAACCAAACACATAAGAATATTGAGGTTGTATTAGTAGACAACGGTGAAGAGAAAGTTGAAGACCTGATGGATCTGTTTCCTGAAGAGCAGGTCAACTATACCTATATCCCGCCTTCTCCTAAGAATATTTTGGGAGATCTTCGGAATATCTCGTTGGAAAAAGCGACAGGAGACTATATGATCTGCTGTGATGATGATGATTGGTTTCATCCCAAAAGAATTGAAGTTCAGCTCCAATCACTCCGTTCCGGTTTTGATGCATGCTGCCTCGAAGGCAATATTTTTCATATCGACTCTCCGGATCTGATCGACCATCCTTACATCGGCAGGCTGCCCGACGGCTCTCCAAATTCAATCATGCACAGACGAAACGATCAGATTCGCTATCCATCCATGCGGCGCGGTGAAGATACCGTTTATCTAAACCGGTGGATTGAACAGGGAAGGTATAAAATGCTGGACCTCAGATATGCATACCTGTTTGTACGTGTTTTCCATGGAACGAACGTATCGGGAAAGAAACACTTTTTGCGCAGATTAAAGAACTCACCCAAAAACTGGATCCAGTATATGTGGCACGCGAAAATCAAGGGAGATCTGTTCGGACATCCTAAGTTTAAACTATCCGGGGCTGAGCAGGAATCGTTTGAAATGTTCATGAGAGACTCTAAAGAACTCGGTATTCTTTGAGTAAAAATTTCAAGATATGCTAGAGTCATTAAAAACCGGGTTTCAGTCATTCCGAAATAAATTCAAGGAGTTCAGGCAATCACCGCGAGGCAAAACATTTTTTAAATACCTCTCTTATGCAGCCCAGGTATTTATTATTGCCATCATTGCCATTCAGCTTACAGGAATTGGCTGGGGAAATATTTTCAACTCTCTGCCCACTACACCCTGGTTTTACGTTCTTTTTCTATTTATCTATTTTCTGCTTCCATTTTCGGAAACGCTTGCGTATAAAATCACCTGGGGATTACCCTATTGGAGAAGCCTTTCTATTTTTATCAAAAAGAGAATATTCAATAAAGATGTAATGGGTTATTCGGGTGAGATCGTGCTGATGCAGTGGGCGACCAATCATACTGAAAAATCAAAAAAACAGATTTTTAAAGATGTGCGCGACATGAATATCATCTCATCTGCCGCATCCACAATTATTGCATTTGGCTTGCTCGGCATACTTTTCCTAACCGGCCAAATCAAGGCTTTAGACAGACTGATTCAGCGTGATTTACTGGCAAGTACCACTCTTTTAGACTATCTGATTGTTGGTATCATTGCTATTATTCTGATAGCCGTTATAGCCCGGTTCAGAAAATATCTCTTAAGCATGCCCGCCATGACCTCCATCAAGATTTTTTCTATCCACTCAATCCGTATGATTGTTCTTTACGCCGCTCAAATTCTGCAGTGGCATCTTGTACTTCCGGAAATCAGCCTTGAGGTGTGGTTCACCTTTCTGAGTGTAAACATTATTATCAGCCGGATTCCAATCATTCCAAGCCAGGATCTTGTAGCAACCGGAACCAATATTGAGATTGCAAAAATCTTACAGGTACCTGTAGCTCCGGTAACGGGAATTTTCCTTGTCCATGATGTACTTGGTAAATTGTTGAACTTTGGGCTCTATCTTATTCTCACAATTACCGGTAAAAAGGGAAAGACTGATATCACTTTGTGATGATTTTAGGAAGCCGGCATCATGATCTCAATTATTTGGCGTAAATAGTCAAACAGATGCTGAAACATCATTTCAAACGCAACCGGCAGATAGGGTACTACTAAGATCAGCAGAATAATTCCTACACCAAGCTTTATAGGAAGAGCTATAAACATAATATTCGCCTGTGGCATAATTCGTGCAAATATTGCAAGTGAGAGGTCCAGCAGAAACAGTACGATGATAAATGGTGATGTAATCTGAACACCAATAATAAATAGATAAGTTGCAATTTCGAGCATCAACGGACCAGCAAGCTGGACTTCTCCCTCGGCTAGTGGTATTACATTGTAGCTCTCCACTAAACCGTTCAGATAAATTTTATCCCCATCCACGGATAAAAACACCAATACGGCAATCATTGTAAAAAGGTTACTAAACACTGCGCTCTGCTGTTGAGTCATCGTATCCACGATGTTTGCAAAACCCAATGCAATTTTAATACTGATGAGTCTTCCCGCCAGTTCCAGACCGGCAAAAATCAACTGGCCGACCAGTCCCAGGGCAGCGCCTGTAAGCACCTCCAAAATGATCATTATGCCTATAGATACAAAGCCTATATCTGTTGATATAATCACATTTTGCGCCGGGATAACGGGATAGAGCATCACGCTGGTTACTAGCGCAAAAAATAACTTTACCTGAGCCGGAAAGGCGGCTGAACTGAAAAAGGGAGCTGTCATGATAAGACTGCCCACGCGTACAAAGATCAGAAAAGAGGCCAGAATATAGTCTATTGAGAAGATCTCCATTGCCTGCCTCCCTTTTCTTATCTACCTATTGACTGATTTCGGGGATAAATTCAAAAATGCGCTGCATAAAATCGATAGCATACTGCAACATAAAACTGAATGTGAAGAAAAGAATAATGACCACAACAACCATTTTTGGAACATAACTGAGTGTCATCTCCTGAATAGATGTTGCAGCTTGAAAAATAGCTATACTCAAGCCCACAATAAGTGCCCCAGCCAGCACAGGTGTTGAAAGAACAACAACGGCAGTCAACATCTCCTGAAGCCAATATAAACCTGTTTCAATATTCATAATAAACTCATTTTAATTAAAGCTTCTGATCATTGACTGAACCAGCAGATACCATCCATCCGTTAACACAAACACGAGTATTTTGAACGGAAGGGATACCAGAACCGGTGGGAGGAAAATAATACCCATTGCAAGCAGCATTGAAGCAACTACAAGATCAATAACCATAAATGGCAGATAGATCATAAAGCCTATCTGAAAGGCAATCCGAAGTTCACTCATCACGTAAGAAGGAACTACAACATAAAGCGGAAGTGCTTCAATGTCGTCTACAGACTCAATTTCTACCATATCCATAAAAAACAGAAGATCTTTATCACGGGTTTGCCGAACCATAAACTCTTTAAGAGGCACAGCTGCATTTGTTAATGCTTCAACCTGCGTCATCTCTTCGTTAACGTAAGGTTGTATAGCCTCTTCATTTATGGTATTAAATGTTGGCATCATGATAAAAATGGTCAAAAACAGTGCGAGTCCGATTAATACCTGGTTGGGTGGTGACTGCTGTGTTCCAAGTCCCATTCGAAGAAAAAAGAATACAACGATGATTCGGGTAAAACTCGTCATCATGGTTATAAATGCCGGACCAAAGGAGAGAACCGTAATCAATATGAGAGCCTGGATTGCAAGTGAAAAATCGTCTGATTCACCACCAATCGAGAGATCTATCTGAGGCAGTGCTTGTGCTATAACCGGAATATTGTTCCCTGTAAACAAAATATTTGCTGCCTCAGCCGTCAATGGAAGTGCTGCTAAAAAGGGTATGATCAATGATGCTTTTAAACAAATTCTCAATAACTTAGACATCCTGTTGCCTCCTGAACATCTTGTAAAATGTAGATTGTGAAGATTCAGACACACCGGATAGTTCATTCCAATCCGCTTTTGGATATTTGTGAAGCAGAGTGACAGAATCAGATGAAACAGCCAGTATCCACACTTCATCATTAATCTCAAGAACCTTCAACTTTTTATCGGCATCGAGGTTGTGATCTGCAATTTCCGTAAACGTTTTCTTTTGTGGATCATCGGTCTGCTTTCTTACCCACAGCCAAACGAGAACTAAAATCGTTGCCATGATCAGAAATGTAGTTAGTGCATTCATGAAAATACCTGAGCTGCTGCTTCGCTGATCATCGGGTGCTACTTCACCCTGATTCACCAATGCCCTGATACTATCCGCTTGCTCCTGCTTAGCCGGATCTGCATGCTCACTGTTTTGATTGAAATCCATCCTGGATATCATAATCAACCATATCAACAGTAATATCAAAGAGATACCAATGACAGATTTAAGTACCTTATTCGGATTATCTGATTTAGATATATAGTTTCTTATATCCATTACTTCAGGCTGGCTAGTCTCTGCCGTGTGGTAATAAGGTTGGAAATTCTCACACCAAAATGTTCATCAATCACCACAACTTCCCCGTGTGCGATTCGATGGCCATTCACCAGTATGTCTACAGGTTCACCCGCTAACTTTTCTAGCTCAATTACTGATCCTTTTGACAATTGAAGTACTTTACCCAGCGGCAGTTCAATCTTCCCAAGTTCAACCGACACATCCATCTCAACATCTTTCAACAAATCCATGCTGTGCCCGTTGCCGTTCTCTCCGTTAAACAGAGATTCACCGTCAAATTCATCGAATTCTACTTGTCGCCCGGTGATTACACGTTCTTCTTTCCCCTGTCTGTCTTCAATACCTTCTTCAAAATCAGATATTTCATCTTCTCTGGGAGATTTCTGTCCATTTTTTACCGGTTGTGACGACTTCAGATCTGTTTCTGCTTCATTTTGAGGTTTTTCTTCCTTTTCCTTCTCAATAGCTTCAGGATTTCCAACCAAGACTTTAGCCCGAACCATATCGTCAGCCAGCCCCTCAACCTCCATTTTATACATAAAGTATGAAGAGTGATTCAGCTCCTTCTTCAACTGAACTTTTGTTAGCACCTGGAAATCTTCCGGATTCACCTCAACCTCGTTATCCTCCAGGTGACGCTGCATCGTTGCAGACATTTCGGACGAGAACTTTTTTAACAGATCTCGAGTCACCTCATTATTGCTCTTCTCCTCTACCCCGAGCATTATGGAAGACAAAAGTCCGTACCACTCCTGATCCAGGATAACGATGAAATCTGTATTGTGATGCTGATCTTTTGTAAACAGTACGATATCTGTCTTTTCAAGACCATCTAAAGTCTCTTCATTCGTCTTTTCAGAAGTACCCACAATTCCAACTTTGGTCTCTTCTAACAGCACAGATGTCAGAAATCGCTCAACTTCCGGAAGATATTGTTCAAGTTCTTGTTTGATTGTTTCCATAGTTATAAAAGTTCGAGTTCGTTAATTTCCTCTATCAAATCATAAATTCTTATTGCTCTTCTGCCTTGCACTGTCCCGGGGTAAGCCGTCATCTTTCGTACTCCATTTACATTTACATTCAATGGCTGATCGGCTCGTTGCTGCAGTGGAATGGCATCGCCCTCTTTCATATCAATTATGTCTCTTATTGACATTTTTGTTGATCCCAGTAGTGGCTGAATCTTAACATGTGCTTTTAGCAGGGTCTGTTTGTAAGCTTCCAACTTTTCTTCACTCAGTCTTTCAGCTTTCGACTGATTGTTATTTTTCAGGATGGAGCTGTTCATAGCCTTTTTCAGCAAGCTGTAGGGATATGATATCTCAAAGTCTACTTCTTTTGAACCGAGATCAATGCTGAAGCGGGCAATTATGGTTGGATCCACTGACGCCAGATGTATGTTTTCCGGCTTACTTTCATATATGGTGGAATCAATATTAAAGTCCATATAAGGCTCCCAGGCAATGATAATTTCCCGATTGATGCTCTTCATCACTCTTGATACTATCTTCTCTTCAATTGTTGTAAGCGTGCGGGCTTCAGAAAGGTCATCATTGCTACCGCCACTCTGGCGCTCTATCAAATGAATACAGAAGCCTGCCGGAAACACGACTATCATATCCCCACCGAGCTCTTCAACATTTAGTACATATATCACACTTGGACTATTGATCTGGTGTACAAACTCTGTGGTTGATATTTGATCAATTCCCTGAAGATGCACATCCACTTTTCTCCGTAGAGCGCTGCTAAAAACACGACTCAGACTCCTCGCAAGCACATCGTGTAGTGTTCGTAAAGTTCGCATGATCTCTTTACTGAACAGCTTAGGGTGCCGAAAGTCGTAGGGTTCAACATATTTAACTTGACCGGTTTTTTTCCGGGATGAGATTGAACTCATAAATTGTTTTATGTTCAGTTCACAATTTTACTGCATTACATATTTAGTGTAATACAAATTGCGTACCGAACGCTCGCCAAAAGTACTGTCGACTATACCGGCAAGCTCTCTCCGTAAATTTTCTCTTTCTTCGAATGTGACCAACTGATTAACCGTACGTGAGGAGAGCGACTCATTCATGTGATGTTTAATCTGCTGCTTATTTTTCTCAAAACGTGGTATAAAGCTTTCATTTGGGAGTTCTATGCTAATTTCGACGACTAAAAAGCGCTGTCCATTTGTTTCGGCCGGATTCACAATCAGTTCTTCCATCTGATGAATAACCGTTTCTTCTTCAGAAAAATCGTTCATGTAGCTGTAGATATCTTCGTATTTACTGTCAACAATTTTATAAGCAACCAACGCCTGACTTAAAATTATTAATACGATCAGGAAATATTTTCCTACAGCAAGAAAATTTAAACCTTTTCGTCCGGTAAGCTCCTTTTTCTCGTTTTTTTCTTCTTCAGCCATTCTATTTTTCCTCTACATCGTTTTTTTCAAACTGAGATAAATCCGGCAACTCTTGAATTAAAGAGTCCAGATCCATTGAATTCATTAAAAAATCATATCGAACATAAATTTCTACCCTACGATTTTTTCGTCGACCGGCTGCCGTTTCGTTGGTGGTTACCGGCCTGTATTCTCCATAGCTGGTAGCAATAAATTTGGTTGGTTCAAGTCCGGACCTCTCCTGCACAAACTGTATAGTTGTTACTGCCCTGGCAGCTCCCAAATGCCAGTTACTTCTAAAGCGCACATTTGAAATTGGCACATTATCCGTGTGTCCCTGCGACTCTGTCTCCCCCACCTCTTCGTCCAATACACCGGCAACTTCTTCCAAAACCATCTCGGCAGTCGGTAAAAGCCTGTCTGAGCCACTGTTAAAGGTCAGCGAATCGCTTAATGTAATCTTTACGCCTTCCGGAATAGGTGTAATTTCTGCCTGTTCGCTCAAGCCGTGTTTTTCCAAAAAATCTTCCACAACCTGCCAACGCTCCATTACTTCATCCCGGTACTCTTCTTTGGACTGTTGACTCATCATAGAGCTTTGGTCAATAACTCCAACTGAGTTTTGAAAATAGGATATAAAGTTATCGAACGTGGACTGATCAACCCCCGGAGTGAGTACATACAGCAAAATAAAGAAGACCATTAGTAGAGTAACCAGGTCGCTGTATGTGGTTAGCCAGTTTCCAGAATCTCTTTTAGATCTTCCCATCCGTTATTCTGTTGTTCAATCCAAAGTTTATAGAATTTCTCATCACGTTCTTTACTGATGCGCATATTTTCGTGATACATCACATATTCAGCACGTTCGTGCGGGTCAACATGTATCAGCATCTTCTTCTCCATAATTCTGGGATTCTCACCATCAATCATGGATAAAATTCCGGTTCTGAACATCTCTTTTCGGTTATTATCCAGTTCACTTAAATATTCCAGTTTCCCGGCCAGTGGTACCAAAACCATGTTCGCAAGCACTGTTCCATAAAGCGTTGTTAAAAGAGCAACTGACAGGCCTGCCCCTAGCTGTTGCGGATCTTCAATATTTTGAAGCATGAGCACCATTCCTATCACGGTACCAATCATCCCAAATGCCGGAGCATAATTGGACATGGACATCATAACGTTTATGGATACTTCCGTCTGACGTTCACTGCTCTTTATCTCATCTTGTAGAATACTATCCAGGCTCTCTTTCTTGAACCCATCAACAGCCAGCTGCATGGCATTTTTTAAAAAGGAATTATCAATGTGCTTTATGTCACTATCAAGTACCAACAAACCTTCTGACCTTACGCGCCTGCTAAAAAGACTCAGTAGTTCCATGTCTGTTCTCAAATCGACTTCCTGAGATCCCATCATGCTGGTGATCTTTTGAAAGCTGTCTTTTATGTTCTCTAAACTGTAGTTAATCATTGTTGCAGCTACCACCCCTCCCGTTACAATAAAAAAAGAGGCAAGGCTTACGAATGTGACCAAGCTGCCTTGAGATACGATGGCAAAAATAATCAGGGCCGTGCCCAGTAAAAATCCTAATATGGTTGAACGATCTAGCATATCAGAATTATCGACTAACCCGGAGCAGACTTAAATCATTTACGAGAGATATTCCCAGATTTTTACCAATCAATCTTGCCGGCTATGTACTATATAAAAAACGCTCCGATACAATGAGCTACATTTACGGTATCTCATGCACCGGAACGTGATAAGGAATTAAATTATGTTAGCTTTATTTTAGCGTTACCGCTTCAGATTTACTGCTTCCATTAGCATTTCATCAGAAGTACTGATAACTCTTGCATTAGACTGATAGGCTCGTTGCGAAGTTATCATTTCGGTAAACTCTTTGGCTAAGTCAACATTGGAACCTTCGAGCGTTCCTGAGTTGATATTGGTTTCAGCAAATGTGTCTGCTGTGTTTACAAATACTTCGCCGGCTGCTGATGTTGCTCGGAATAGACCACCGCCTACCATCTCCAGGCCATTCTCATTTTGAACTCTTCCAAGCGACAATTGGGCAAGTACCATGTTATTCCCGTTGTCGTAAATTCCCTGTACGCGACCGTCTCCATCAATGCTCAAATCCACTAACTCACCTTGCGTATACCCATCCTGATTGATGACCTTCGCTGAGTTGGAACCTGCAAATTGTGTAAACTTCGTGCCTTGAGATGTATCTCCAAGGCTTAAACTAAACGAAGCGGCGTTTGCTCCCGCACCCGGCTCAAAAGTAATATCCACCTGGTCATCAGAGGAGAGCTGGCCCAATTCATCAAATTGGATTGTTCCTGTAGCTCCATCTGTAATCTCTTCACCGTCAACAAATTTTGCTGCGTATTCCCATTCATTTGTTGAAGATTGTGTAAACTCTACAACCAGTGAGTGTGCATGGCCAAGATCGTCATATACCGTTGTGCTCATCGTTCGGGTATTGGTCTCGCCATTTTGAGTAATCAGGAACCCTGGAATATTCATAGCCCCGGTACCGGTTACAGTTGATCCGGTAATTTGCAGATCGCTGTCACCCAATTGAGAGGATCGAAGCACAAACAAACCGTCAACTAAATTGAGAGCTCCTTCATCACCGCCAGCGTTCAGGCCTGCGTTAAATGCATCAATCATATCTTCGACAGTATCACCTGCTGCATAGTTATAACTTACTGTTGTAGTCGTGCCGTCATTTAATGTAACATCAAAATCTACTGTATCTCCGGCAGCGAGATCCGTCATGGTTTGATCCAGATCATTGATCTCTGTACTGAGAGTTGCAATGCTTCCACCGGAAGTAAACCCGCTTTGCGACTGAATAACTTGTGAAGTACTTGTAGCAGCATCCAGGTTACCTGCAAGAGTAACCATCTCCGTTTGTTTGGGGGGCAGAACATTTTCAAAGTCAATTCGAATATTTTCTGTTGTACCTCCACCCAGGATATTACCCGAGCCATCCGCATTGTATCCCTGTACAAAACGTCCGCCCTGATCCACAAGGTTTCCATCTTTATTAAAGACAAAATTTCCGGCACGGGTCATCAGGTTCTGAGAACCGTCATTCACCATAAAGTATCCTTCTCCTTCAATGGCAAGATCTGTAGTTCTCCCGGTACTTTGAAGTGCACCCTGGCTAAAATCTCTATCGATGGACGCGACTCTAACTCCAAGACCCACCTGGTTATTCAATTGAGGTGAGGATTCACCACCGCCTGACCGACCTAATCGCTGGTTCATCATTTCAGCAAATGACACCCTCGACGATTTGAAGCCGGCTGTTTCTACGTTTGCGATATTATTACCGATGGTATCCATTTTCGTTTGAAATGCTCTCAAACCGCTAACACCGGAATTA
>Ga0102929_1002480_pt1 | contig 10939 bp, 10 predicted proteins | sample SalPonR1_B_D2_MG_FD_78510 | JGI IMG/M metagenome (GOLD analysis project Ga0102929, IMG submission 78510) | Salt pond soil microbial communities from South San Francisco under conditions of wetland restoration - Salt Pond MetaG R1_B_D2_MG | ecosystem: Environmental > Aquatic > Marine > Intertidal... | reverse complement strand
GTGTTCGCCGCCGAGACCGGCGAGGTGGTGGGTCCGCTGCCATCCAATCTCGGCCCGGCGCTGTACCGCGTGAACGCCGTGCTCGACGCGCAGACCACCTCCTTCGAAGAGGCCCGCCCGGACCTGCGCAACGAACTGGCGCTCGACCGGGCGCGGCGCGTGATCGAAACGCTGGCGCAATCCATCGACGACGAGCTGGCCGCCGGGGCGACATTGGAAGAGATCGCCGCCACCACCGAAGCAGAGCTTGGCCAGATCAACTGGTACCCCGGCGCCGATGGCGACATCGCCGCCTATGACGCCTTCCGGGAGGCGGCAGCCGATCTGAACGAAGGCGATTTCCCCGAAGTCATGCAGCTTGGCGATGGCGGCGTCTTCGCGATGCGCCTGAACGCCATTCAGCCGCCGGCGCCGCAACCGCTGGAAGACGTGATCGACCGCGTCCGCCAGGGCTGGGACACCCGGCAACAGACCGAGCAGCTCATGACCCAGGCCGAAGACCTTGCCGCGCAGCTTTCAGAGGGCAGCAGCTTCGAGGATCTCGGTCTCGCGCCGCAGCAGGAATCCGACCTTGGCCGCAACGCGCAGATTTCCGATCTCAACCCGGCGCTGATTCCGGCCGTGTTCGAGATGGATCCGGGCGACATCCGCGCCGTGCCCGGCACCGGCGAGGTGACGCTGGTGCACCTCGACGCCATCAACCCGGTGGACCGGTCCGACGGCGATGTCGAACGCCTCGCGCAGGCGCTGCGCAACCAGGCCTCGGGCAGCATCGCCGAAGATCTCTTCCGCGCCTTCGCCGGAGAGGTTCAGCGCCGCGCCGGGGTCGAGGTCAACCAGAGCGCCATCAACGCCGTCCACGCCGCCATCCAGTAGATCATGGCCAGCCTGACCCCCGATTTCGACAGCTTTGCCCGCGCCTTCGAGGCCGGACACAACCAGGTTGTCTACGCCCGCCTCGCCGCCGATCTCGACACGCCGGTGTCGCTGATGCTGAAACTCACCGGGGCAGCCAAGGATGCCTTTGTGCTGGAAAGCGTCACGGGCGGCGAAGTGCGCGGCCGCTATTCGATCATCGGCATGAAACCCGACGTGATCTGGCAGTGCCACGGCACCCGAAGCCGCATCAACCGCGCCGCCCGCTACGACCCCGACGCATTCGAGCCGCAGGACGGAGACCCGCTCACCACCCTGCGTGCCCTGATCGCCGAATCGAAGATCGACCTGCCCGACGACTTGCCACAGGCCGCGGCGGGGCTTTTCGGTTATCTCGGCTACGACATGATCCGGCTGGTCGAACACCTGCCCAACGTCAATCCCGATCCGCTGGGCCTGCCCGACGCGGTCATGCTGCGCCCGTCCGTGGTGGCGGTGCTGGACGGCGTCAAGGGCGAGGTCACCGTCGTGTCCCCGGCCTGGGTCGCCGATGGCGTGACCGCGCGCGCCGCCTATGCCCAGGCCGCCGAGCGCGTCATGGACGCCGTGCGCGACCTCGAACGCGCCCTGCCGCAACAGGCCCGCGAAATGGGCGACGCCGCCGAGATCGCGCCCCCGGTGTCGAACTTCACCCACAAGGGCTACAAGCAGGCGGTCGAACGGGCCAGGGACTACATCCGCGCCGGCGACATCTTCCAGGTCGTGCCGGCGCAGCGCTGGACCCAGGATTTCCCGCTGCCGCCCTTCGCGCTCTACCGTTCGCTGAGGCGCACCAACCCGTCGCCCTTCATGTTCTACTTCAATTTCGGCGGTTTCCAGGTGATCGGCGCGAGCCCCGAGATCCTCGTGCGGGTCTTCGGCAACGAAGTCACCATCCGCCCGATCGCGGGCACCCGCCCGCGCGGCGCGACCCCGGCCGAGGACGATGCGCTCGAAGCCGATCTGCTGGGCGATGCCAAGGAATGCGCCGAACACCTGATGCTGCTTGACCTGGGCCGCAACGACGTGGGCCGCGTGGCGAAAATCGGCACTGTGCGCCCGACCGAGAAATTCATCATCGAACGCTACAGCCACGTCATGCATATCGTGTCGAACGTCGTGGGCGAACTGAGCGAAGAGCACGACGCCCTGTCCGCCCTTCTCGCGGGTCTGCCTGCCGGCACCGTGTCCGGCGCACCCAAGGTCCGCGCGATGGAGATCATCGACGAACTGGAACCGGAAAAGCGCGGCATCTATGGCGGCGGCGTCGGCTATTTCAGCGCCGGTGGGGACATGGACATGTGCATCGCGCTGCGCACGGCTCTGGTGAAAGACCAGAAACTCTACATCCAGGCCGGCGGCGGCGTTGTCTATGACAGCGATCCCGAAGCCGAGTACCAGGAAACCGTCCACAAATCGAACGCAATCCGCCGCGCCGCCGCCGACGCCGCGCGCTTTACCGGCAACGGCAACGCCTGAAACGACCGGTGATCGGGGGGCTCTGCCCCCGCCGCGCTGCGCGCGTCTCCCCCGGGATACTTGCAAACCGGAGAAGATGGGGGACGGTCCTGTTTTCTCCGGTTTGCAAGTATCCCGGGGGTTTGGGGGCAGAGCCCCCAACGGCGGGACGACCCGCAGGGGCGGACCGCTGAACCTGCACGCCGCAGGCGTTCGATTCAACTTGAAGAGGCGCGTGCAAACCCTTGCAAACGCTCGATCATCGCGCGCAGACCGTTCGACCGCTGCGCCGACAAGTGATCGTTCAGCCCCAACCGGCCCAGTTCGGCGCGCGCGTCGATGGCGGCCACCTCGGATGGCGGCAAGCCGTTGTAGAGCTTGCGCAGGACGGCGATCAGGCCGTTGACGATCATCGCATCCGACTCGCCCTCGAACTGCACCCGGCCGGCATCGATCTGCGGATGCAGCCAGACCTGGCTGGCGCAGCCTTCGACCTTGGTGGCGGGCACTTTCAACGCCTCGGGCAACGGCTCCATCGCCTTGCCGAGTTCGATCACCATGCGGTAGCGGTCTTCCCAGTCATCGAGAAACTCGAAATCCTCGACGATGTCTTCAAAGGCTTCGCTGGCCATGCGGCTCTCCGGTCATTCGCTGTTCATGCAGTGTGGTTTCCGAACACCTAGGCAGAGCGGCGCAAAACGTCCAGCCCGGGCTTGACGCTTTTCAACGGCGGCGCAATCGGTTACGTCGAAAGGGCTAGAGGCAAAAGGACCGACCATGCGCAAACCCGTGACGCTTCTGATCCTTGCAACCGTCGCATTGACCGGCTGCGCCGCGATAAACGAGTCGCGCTTCAATCCGCTCAACTGGTTCGGATCGAGCCAGCCCGACCCGGCGGCGATGGATGTCGCCAATGCCGAGGTGAATCCGCTGATTCCGCAGCGGCGCATCTCGATCTTCCGCAGCAGTCAGCCCGAAGCCTTCCAGGGCCAGCCCGTTGCCGAGATCACCGAACTGCTGGTCGAGCGCCGTCCCGGCGGGGCGATCATCCGGGCCACGGGCCAGGCCAGCCGCGCCGGTCCCTTCGACGTGCGCCTGATAGCCGACACCACGGGCGAGGACCCGTCGGCGCTGGTGCTTGATCTCAAGGCGCTGCAATCGCTGGGTCCGCGCAATGTCGGACCGCGCGCGCGGCAGGTCACGGTGGCCCGGTGGATCACCGATCAGGACCTGCGCGGCATCCGCGCGATCACCGTGCGCGGTGCCACCAATGCCAGGACCGTGCGCCGTTAAAGCTCGATGATTTCGACGGACTTGCCCTTCGCGGCAAGCGCCACGCGCCCGTCACACAGACGCAGCGCATCGTCGCCGAACACCTCGCGCCGCCAGCCGTGCAGCGCGGGCACATTGCGGTCCCCGCAGGCAAGCGCATCCAGTTCGGCCGAGGTGGCGATCAGCTTGGACGCCACACCCGAGCTTTCCGTCTTGGCCTTGAGCAACACCCGCAGAAGGTCTGCCAGCGCCGGGTTCACCTGCGGCGACGGGCGGGCCGCGTCGGGCGACGGCAACTGATCCTTGGGCAGGCTCTGGGCGTGGTGCACCGCTTGCAGGATCCCGTTGGCGATCTCGCCCTTGCGCGCCTCGCGCATCAGGAGCCGGGACCGCCCCAGCTCGGCCATGTCCTTGGGCTTGGTCGAGGCCAGTTCGACCAGCGCATCATCCTTGAACACCCGGCTGCGCGGCACGTTGCGCTCCTGGGCATGGATCTCGCGGAACCTGGCCAATTCCTTGACGATGGCCAGGAACCGCGGCGCATTGGACCGGGTCTTGACCCGCATCCACGCATCTTCGGGACGGGTGACATAGGTTTCCGGCGCCAGCAAGGTGGCGATTTCCTCTTCGACCCAGCGGTCGCGCCCGGTCTCGGCCAGCTTCTTGCGCAGGAATTCGTAGATCACCCGCAGATGGGTCACATCCGCCAGCGCGTAGGTCATCTGGCTGTCCGACAGCGGCCGGCGCGACCAGTCCGTGAAGCGCGACGACTTGTCGAGCGATTGCCTGGCGATCTTGCGCACAAGGGTCTCGTAGCCGACCTGTTCGCCAAATCCCGCAACCATCGCGGCGACCTGGCTGTCGAAGAGCGGTTTCGGGATCACGCCGTGATCGATGTAGAAGATCTCGAGGTCCTGCCGCGCCGCGTGGAACACCTTGACCACGTCCGGGTTGCGGAACAGATCGAGCAGCGGTTCGAGCGACAGCCCTTCGGCCAACGGGTCGACCAGCGCCGCGTCGGTCTCGCCATCGCCGCGATAGGCCAGCTGGACAAGGCACAGCTTGGAATAATAGGTCCGTTCCCGCAGGAACTCGGTATCTACGGTCACGTAGGGTGTTTGCGCCGCGCGCTCGCAAAACGCAGCCAAGTCTGAAGTCGTGGTGATGATGTGCATAATTCGGGTCGTTCGTTATTCTTTTGAGTGCTGCACCCCAGCACGGGTATAGACGAAAAGCCAGGGCTTGCCTAGCGTCGGGGCCTCTGCCGTCAAGGCAGGTCGATGCGGTTGCGGTTTCCTTCGGCAAAGCGCCTGAGAACCAGCGGATAGAGCCGGTGTTCCTGCACCAGCACACGGGCGGCCAGGTCCTCTGCCGTGTCATTCGGTTCGATCGGCACCCGCGCCTGTCCCAGAACCTGCCCGCCATCGAGTTCGGCGGTGACCTCGTGCACGGAACAGCCCGCCTCTGCATCCCCCGCGTCAATCGCGCGTCGATGCGTGTGCAGGCCCTTGTATTTCGGCAAGAGCGACGGATGAATGTTCAGCATCCTGCCCTGCCAGCGCGTCACGAAGCCTTCGGTCAGCACCCGCATGAAGCCCGCAAGGCAGATGATGTCGGGCCGCGCCTGATCCAGCACCGTGTTCAGAGCCGCTTCAAAGGCCGGACGATCCGACCCGAAGGGCCGGTGATCCACCACAGCTGTCGGAATGCCGCGCGCCCTGGCCTTGTCCAGCCCGCCCGCATCGGCGCGGTTCGACAGCACCAGAACGGCGCGCGCCGGGTGATCGCCGGTCATGTCCTGGGCGAGCGACACCATGTTCGACCCGCTACCCGAAATCAGGATCGCAACGCGTTTCGTCAAAGCAGCGCGCCCGTATAGGCCACACCTGCCGAGCCGGTCACGGTGCCGATCTCGGACACGGTTTCACCCGCCTCTTCCAAGGTGGCTTTCAGCGCTTCTGCCGTGTCAGGCGCCACCACGAGGATCATGCCGATGCCGCAGTTGAAGGTCTTGAGAAGTTCCGTCTCTGCCATGCCGCCGGTCTGCGCCAGCCACTGGAACACCGGTGGCAGATCCCATGACGCGAGGTCGATCTGCGCGCCAAGGCCGTCGGGCAGAACGCGCGGCAGGTTCTCGCTCAGACCACCGCCGGTGATATGGGCCAGCGCATGCACACCGCCCGACCTGACCGCTGCCAGTGCCTGTTTCACGTAAAGCCGTGTCGGCGTCAGCAGAGCCGCGCCCAGCGATCCTTCAGCCCACGGACATTGCGCGTCCCAGCCAAGACCAGACAGCTCGACCAGCTTGCGCACAAGGCTGTACCCGTTGGAATGCACGCCATCCGAGGCCAGCCCCAGCAGCACGTCGCCCGCGGCCACATCCCTGGGCAGGTCGCTGCCTCGCTCCATCGCGCCCACGGCGAACCCTGCAAGATCGAAATCGCCCGCTGGATACATGCCCGGCATTTCCGCCGTCTCCCCCCCGATCAAGGCACAGCCCGACCGGGCACACCCCTCGGCGATGCCTTCGATCACCCGCGCTGCCGTGTCGGTGTCCAGCTTTCCGGTTGCGAAATAATCAAGAAAGAACAAAGGCTCCGCACCCTGACAGACCAGATCGTTGACGCACATCGCAACAAGGTCGATGCCCACGCCATCCACATGGCCCGTATCAATCGCAATGCGCAGCTTGGTGCCCACGCCATCGGTCGCCGCCACCAGCACCGGATCGGTGAACCCCGCGCCCTTGAGGTCGAACAGCGCGCCAAACCCGCCAAGCCCCGACATCACACCCGGCCGCGCCGTGCGCTTGGCCGCGGGTTTGATCCGCTCGACCAGCGCATTGCCCGCGTCGATATCCACACCCGCATCCGCGTAGGTGATGCCGTTCCTGCCGTCTGTCATTGCGCGCCCTCCGAAGGTCGCGGCTGCCTTAGCGCAGGCGGTCAGACGAGTCCATCATCCGCGTGCCGCACCTCTTGACGCGCCCCGGCGGTCTGCTACTGAAACACACATGGCGGGCCTGTAGCTCAATTGGTTAGAGCAGAGCGCTCATAACGCTTTGGTTGCGGGTTCAAGTCCTGCCGGGCCTACCATGTTCGCCTTTCCTGGCAAGAACGGCGCGACTTCGGTGTAAATCGCGCACCGAAAGCTCGACAGATCGCGAAGGCGATTTTTCAAACGCCAATCCGTTCATAACATGACCGGCAGCGGCAGGCTTGTGAAGTGATGGCAAAGCCGAATCTTTTGCATGTACCCAGCCCAGTCCCAGTTCGGCCCCGGACAATTGTGGTTCGTGGTGGCTATTTCCTGGTGTCCCAGGATATGAGTTCGGTCCAGAGGAATCGCATATTTGTTGCAGAGATAGCGCACAAGCACCGCTGAGGACCAATACTGGATGTCGGTCGGACTTTCGCCACTCCGGTTGCTGGCGCCATGCTCGATCCCGATGCTTCTGCGATTTGCGCTTGATCCCGCGTGATGGGCGCGATCCTTTTCCTTGACCATCTGGTATATCTCACCGTCCTGACCGACGACATAGTGGCTGGACGTTCTGTTGGCGTTCTCCGACGTCGCAAAGGTGCTCACCGCGCTCGAGATGTTCACGCCACCCGTGATGTGGATGACGACGCGGTCGATGTCAGCCGGGCTGCGGTTTGATTCCGTGAAGTTGGTCGTGGCGGCAGGAACGAACCCTTCCGCCCAGATATATTCCGCGCTGTGACCACGGCGCGCATAATGGCCTGAATCCAAGGCTCTTTTCCACCAGGGTTTCGCCATTGGAGATCTCCTGAAATGCATGAAATAAGACCAAGAAAGGCGAGCCCCGCCGATGATTGTCAATTCCTTGTTGCGGGACATGGCATGGCATCAGCGGATTGGCGCTGCCGGAGACGGAAAGGTCGGATCAGGACCGGTACCCTGCCCGCCAGAGCAGCGCATCGGCGATCATCTTGGGCACGTCCGGGTGCAGGCCAATGGGGTCGAGCACGATGCCCTCGAATCCCGACGCCGCCACCGCCTCTGGCAGGTCGTCCAGCACGTGCCCCCGCCTGGCGGCAAAGAACGGCAGGCAGATGGCATTTGACCCCAAGCCCGACAGCGCATCGGTCAGCGACGGGTCTTCCTCGACAAAGCCGCAGCGGACGGAACGCGGGCCGAAATCCGTTGCCACGCGGTCTGCAAAGACGCGGGTCGCCTCGGATACGCGGCGCGACTTGCCGGACCCGTGTCCGGCGATCACCAGGTCCGTGTCGGACGGTTCAAGCGTCCGATCCGTACAGACCTGCCGCAGCCAAGTGGCGGCGAGCATCGGCAAGGTGCAGTCCAGACCGAAGCTGACCAGTTGCGGGCCAGCCCCGTCCGCCAGCCGTTTCGGCAATTGCACCTGCGTGAACCAGCCATCTGCCATGAACATCGGGTAGATCAACGCGCCGGGGCGCTCTGCCGACAGCGCCTCGATCCGGCCCTCCGCGGCCAGCGTCACCCCCTCGATCCGCGCGTCTGGCAGATGCGCTGCCACCGCGGCGGCCAAAGCCGCGATCTCGGCCTCGCCCGCATCGGGAGCCGAGGGTTGGCCGTGGCTGACGATCAGCGCATCGAAGAACATGGGAAACTCCGCGTTGGCGTGCCGGAAAACCTAGCGCGGCGCCATCCGGATGGCACCATCCAGCCGGATCACGTCACCGTTGAGCATCTGGTTCTCGACGATATGGCGCACGAGTTGGGCATATTCGGACGGCCCCCCGAGGCGCGACGGGAACGGCACCTGCGCACCCAGGCTGTCCTGCACTTCCTGCGGCAGTCCTTCGAGCATCGGTGTCTTGAACAGCCCCGGAGCGATGGCGCAGACACGAATGCCCAGCTGCGCCAGATCCCGCGCCATCGGCAGGGTCATGCCCACCACGCCCCCCTTCGAGGCGGCATAGGCCACCTGCCCGACCTGGCCCTCATAGGCCGCAACCGAAGCGGTGTTGACGATCACGCCGCGTGACCCGTCTTCGTCGAGCGGGTCGTTCCCGGCCATCAGCGCCGCCGCCTGCGAGGCCACGTTGAAGGTGCCGATCAGGTTCACGCCGATCGTGGTGGCAAAGGTCTGCGCGTCATGCGCGGCACCTTTCGAGACGGTCTTGGCCGCCGGGGCGATGCCCGCGCAATTGACCGCGACATGCAGCGCCCCGTGACGGTCCCTGATCTGCGCCATGGCGTCGGACACGCTGCTCGGGTCGCTGACATCGGTCTCGATGAACAGGCCATCCAGCCGCGAGGCGGTCTCGGTGCCGGTGGCTGCATTGCGGTCGAGGATGACGATCCGGGCACCGGCCTGCGACAGGGTTTCCGCCGCCGCCGCGCCCAGGCCGGAGGCGCCGCCCGATATGACGGCCACGATGTCTTGCGTGATGTTCATGCGCTCTGTCCTTTTCTGGCCTCTTGCTGGCGTTTGCGATCATTAAGCGGCACGGCGCGCCGATGACAACCCTGCCCCGCACGGCGACTGCCGCGCCAAGCCCGTTGCAACGGGCTTTGACACGCGATTTCTAAATCGCGTATCAAGCGCCTTCGAAGGCGCTTGACCGCCGACATTCCGAGCAGGTTTTCCTTGGCCACGAAGAAGAAGACGCGCAAACACATTTCCGGTGGCTGGCAGGATTGGGCCACCGACCGCGTGCTGCGCGGTGCGATCTGGTGCGCGCTGCGCCTGCCGATCCGGGCGCGGCTGTGGCTGATGGGGCGCCTGGTGCGCCATGTGGTGGCCCCGCTCGCCGGCTACCGCAAACGCGCCGAGGACAACCTGGCCCATGTCTGGCCCGACATGGGCGTGACCGAGCGCCGCCACCTGGCCGACCTGGTGGCCGACAATGCCGGGCGCACGATGATCGACAATTACGATGTCGACGGGCTGATGCGGCGCATGGCGGACGCGGACATCACCGGCGACGGCGTAGAGGCGATCGAGCAGGCCCGCGCCGAGGGACGCCCGGTGCTGTTCGTCACCGGCCATTTCGGCAATTTCGAAGCCCCCCGCGCCGCCCTGGTCGCGCGCGGGTACCGGATCGGCGGGCTTTACCGGCCGATGTCGAACCCGTTCTTCAACGCGCATTACGCCGCCAACATGCACGCCCTGTCCGATCCGGTCTTCGAACAGGGTCGGCGCGGCACGATGGGGCTGATCAAGCATATCCGCGAGGGCGGCATGGGGGTGCTGCTCTTCGATGTCTATGACAGCGCGGGCACCCCGATCGACTTCATGGGCCAACCGGCCCCCACGCTCACCTCGGCGGCGGATATCGCGCTCAGGACCGGCGCGGTGCTGGTGCCGTTCTTCGGCATCCGCAAGCCCGATGGGGTCAATTTCGACGTGGTGTTCGAGGCCCCTGTTCCGCATGGCGACCCGGTCGACATGATGCGCGATGTGACGGCCCGGCTGGAGGCCCGGATCCGGGAGAATCCCGCCCAATGGTTCTGGATTCACCGTCGGTGGAAGCCCGGACGTCAGCGCAAGCGCGCGGCGGCCCGGATCGGGCCGTAGCCCTTTTCCTGCACCAGCACGACGATCGGCGACGCGCCCGAGACCGGCACCGTGGCCGACAGGGGCGATTGCCCGTTCCAGTCGCCGATATCGGACCATTCGGTCACGATATGGCTATATGCCAGCGTCTTGCCGGCATTCTCGCCCCGCGGAATATCGACCGAGGCCGATGGCGTGTAGCGCACGAGGATCACATCCGTGTCTGCCAGGTCCTGCTCTGCCGGGGCCGAGATCGACAGCGTGTCCCCCGACCGTTCGATGGTCAGCGGCACCGCAAGTCCCTTGGCCGCCTCTGCCTGCACGAGGTCGGTCACATCCATCGGACGGTTGCCCGCAACCTCCTGAACCCCGTTCACGACCATCTGCGGCGTGTAGATCATCCGCTTGTCGAAGACATGCGCGTAGCCCTTCTGGCGCTTGGTAAAACCTGACAGGGCGAACTTGTCCTTCCAGCCGATGTAATCCCAGTAATCGACATGCAGCGCCAGCGCGATCACGTTCTCGCGGCTGCCCAGGCGGGCCAGCATTTCGTCCGCTTCCGGGCAGGAGGCACAGCCTTGAGAGGTGAAGAGTTCAACGACGACAGGCGTCTGCTCGGCACGTAGCGCGGTTGCGTTCACACTCGTCAGGAGTGCCGTCATGAGTGCCAAGAGCCTGTTCATCGTGTCGCGGTCCTGCTCGTTATCTATCCCCTGAATGTCTAGATAGGACCGATTGAAATAACCAATCAAGGTTTTGCGAGAGCCGCGCGACCGGTCCGATCCC
>Ga0102929_1002479_pt1 | contig 10946 bp, 7 predicted proteins | sample SalPonR1_B_D2_MG_FD_78510 | JGI IMG/M metagenome (GOLD analysis project Ga0102929, IMG submission 78510) | Salt pond soil microbial communities from South San Francisco under conditions of wetland restoration - Salt Pond MetaG R1_B_D2_MG | ecosystem: Environmental > Aquatic > Marine > Intertidal... | reverse complement strand
TTCTATTGATCAAACTGAACTTAATTTTGGAGTCTCAAATGTACGTGAAATTGTCAATCAGACGCTCACCATCAGCAATGATGCTTCGGCACAGGATCCGCTTAGCGGCCGCATTGTCATTGAGAATGACAATTACAGCGTATCTGAAGCATTCAGGACATTTTCAATCGAACCGGGCAGCACATTAAACGTTCCGGTTAGATATATCCCGCAGAATATAGCCATACATGAGGCTGAAATTACGTTATTGCATAATTCATCTAGCCGGCCAAATCCGCTGCGGGTATCACTCAACGGGGAAGCTCTTGAACAAAACAGCATATACGTTCTGGATCAGAACTATCCGAATCCGTTTAACAATCAAACGACGCTCGAATACGCTCTTACCGGCACATCATCAGTTTTGCTGGAAGTATATAACGCAATCGGTCAGCGCATCGCCACACTTGTTGATGAGGATCAGAATGAAGGTCGTTATGAAGTAAACTTCGATGCGTCAGGACTCGCCAGCGGCGTATATTTGTATAGAATTATAGTAGACGGTGAGGCAGATACACGGAAGCTGATGCTTGTGAAGTAATACATCGCCCCGGTAGCCCTTAATCTTGCCCAAAAGCGGGGCAATACTATTTCGGATGTGACACAGGCCAAACATCTCCCGGGAACTAGCAAAAAATCGCTATGTTTCAAAAGTCATTAAATCAAACAGAGTTTTACAGTCTGCAATTCAATGGGGTTGACTTCTGATTAAAAGACGTAGCGAGGTAACGATGTAACAATTTGAAAAAACCTCTACAACTTCTATGGTTGTAACTGAAAGCACTTTCCAGTATCTGTCACCGTTATTATTACTTACCCACCTGAGTTCGATTAATAAAAAAATATGAAATAGTCTCCCCTAACGAGGGGAGATTTCCCCATCGGGATGCCTTCGGCAAGAGGGGTGTTCATTGAATTTTGCGATTTTCTGTTAAACATCCCCCTGTTTCCCCCTTTTTTAAGGGGGACTTTCGATGCCCGATTTATTAATCGAACTCAGGTTACCCGGTACTTTGCATAGCCGCCGCCACACCGTTTATACTCAAAAACAGGGCATGTCGCAGCTGCTTGAGTTCTTCGTCACTTTCAGCCTCTTTCCATCGGTTCAGCAGCTCCGCCTGTACTACGTTCAGCGGATATGTAAAGACATTTCTGAATTTGATGGAATTCTGAATCACTTTCCTGGTATCCAGAATGGCATCCTGTTGCGTAATGCGCAAGATAATATCGCGTGATCTTTCCAGGTCTGCGATTATTTTTTTGTGATGAGTGAGATCTGAATCGCGCTCAGCGTATAGCTCGGTAGTAAGTTCGTGATAGCGGGCAAGCTCCCGCTGCGCATTATCGACTATTGTATTGAAAAAACTCCACTCTTTGTACCAGTTCTGAAGCGTTTGCATCAGTTCCGGCTTGTCTTCCAACAGCGGATCAAGTGCTGCCGCAAGGCCGAACCAGCCCGGCACGTTGTAGCGGACCTGGGTCCAGCCAAATACCCATGAGATCGCGCGTAGATTGTCAAACTGAAGGCCGTTGGACCCGCCGCGGGATACAGGCCTCGACGCAATAGGAAGGTTGCCTATATGTTCAACAGGAGTAATTTTTTTAAACCATCCCCAGAAGTTGTCATGGTCAATGAGATCGCGATAAGCGGCCATAGAACCATCAGAAATTTGATCCATAATTTGTTCGGTACCATCTCCCTCCTTAAGGGCTTTTTGTCCTTCGCCGGCTGTAACACGGGCTACGGCATTTACAATTTGCTCCAGATGCCGCTGTGCTATTTCCGGGAGTGAGTAGCGGAATGAGATGATTTCACCCTGTTCAGTAAAGCGGATACGGCCGTTATTACTGATAGACGGGAGGGCCAGAATAGCCCGGTTAGATCGTCCGCCTCCACGTCCAACCGAACCGCCGCGGCCATGGAACAGCCTGAAATCGATATCATGCTTCTTAAGTACTTTTCCAAGACGAAGCTGCGCTTTCTGAAGCGCCCAGTTGGCCATCCAGTAGCCGCCATCTTTATTACTATCGGAATATCCAAGCATGATTTCCTGGAACCCATTTCGGGCTTTTACGTGATACTTGTAAATATTATCTGTCAGAATTTTCTCCATGAGGCCTGCGCTTCGATCCAGATCATCGATGGTTTCAAAGAGAGGAACAATATCGATACTGCTGTAAACCTGCTCGCCATCCCATCGCCAGAGTCCTGCCTCTTTCGCAAGAATCGCTACTTCGAGGAGATCACTCACATCATGTGTCATACTCACGATGTAGCTTCCAAATGCGTTACTGTCGACGTTAGTCAATGTGCGGATCAGCTTAAATACAGAAAGTATTTTCTCAGTTCCGGGTTTCAGTTTATAGTCGACCGGACTCAGTGGTCTCGGATTTCTTAACTCGCTGGAAAGCAGGTCGAGCTTTTCCTCTTCTGTCAGGTTCGAATATCCATCTTTTACATGGGCAACTGAAAGCAGATCTTCCACGGCCTTTTCATGGATTTCGCTGTGCTGTCTGATATCGAGTGCGGCGAGGTGAAACCCAAACGTTTTTGCCCGTATTCTCAGGTCGTTAAACTGCCCGAACGAAGCTACATCCTGCAGTCCGCTTTCAATCAGGGAATTGTAGATTAAATCGAGGTCATCAATAAAATCAGCTGAGGTATATTCACCGGCAGTATCAATGATTGTTTGTTCATTCTCATCAATCGCTGACAATAATCTTTCGAGCCTGTGCATCATATGCGTAAGTTTACGCCTGAACGGCTCATTTTTGTAGGATCGCTTGAACCGACTGCTGAGCGGTACTTCTTTGTCATCCACTTTCAGCGATTTCGAAAAATTATCAGGCACGTCCACAAGATTTTGAGATACGGAGAGGTATCGTCTTGTTTCCCTTAGTTCACTGAGATACATCTTAAGGGTGGTTTTTCGCTGCTCAATCAGCGTGTTCCAAGTCACATCCCGGGTCACATTTGGGTTGCCGTCGCGGTCACTGCCAATCCACGAGCGATATTTAAATATGATCGGCAGATCAGGCACTTTACCATATTGCCTGTTAAAGGCAAACCGGATGTCGTCGTAAAGGCGTGGTACCGTGCTCCAGATCGTATTAGTAAAGAAAAAGAGGCCGTTCTCAACCTCATCCTCAACAGTTAATCGTTCGGACCGAACTTCATCTGTAGAAATAAGAAGTGCGATTTCATTAAGGACCTGAAGCAGAATTCCTTCTTTTTCATTTGGCGTCAGCCGTGTGTCGTCCAGCTTATCGATCATTGACGTAATATTCTCCTGCTTGTTGAGAATACTTCGCCGGCGAGCCTCTGTGGGATGTGCAGTTATTGTGGGCTGTATATCGAGCCTCTTGATAAGTTCAACCGATTGATCGTAACTGTACCCGTTCGTTTTAAAACCGCTCAGAAGTTCAGCGATGCTCTCAGGCCGGGGATGCTCTGAGTCTATTTTTTTGGCCCTTTCACGATTGATGCGGATAATTTCGTGTTGTTCGAGGGAGTTAACCAGGTGGAAAAAAATCGTTGTGAGACGCAGAAGGCTGGTAATCTCACCAAGTTCAAGAGATGCTATTTTTTCCTTAAGCTCTTTGTTTGCCTTGTCATCGTCTTTGAAAGCCCGGGCTGCTTTTTGTGGAAGCAATGCCGATAACTCCCTGAGTGATGTGTTGCCCTTTTGTTCCAGGAAATCTTCGAGAAGGCCGGTTAAGGCGATCATTTTCACCGTCAACGGCTGGCTGATATCAGAAGATGTAGCAAATTGTTCAATCGTCTCTTTCCAGGTCATAAAGGTACAGGTGTTTATAATTTTATATTGGTGGCTTCATAAATACCCATTCTTAAGCTTAATATCATCCTGATCGGGTATTATTTCTTTATAAAAGCGCTTCTAAAACTGAGATTAAATTGAAACGCCATTTTTAACTTCACTTAATATGCAGTGTAAATGAAATCCGGCTTTTAGAACTACAGAAAAAATGCGTAAATAGTGGCAGCTTTCAAACCACCCTGTGTAGTTTGAATAAAGGTAACTTCTGAACTTTATTCCTCCATTATGAAACGTCACCGAGATGATATCCCACGCGCATCAAAGAAGGAAATATTCGGCTGGGCAATGTTCGACTTTGCAAATCAAGCTTATACGTTGCTCATCATAACAGTGATATTTCCTGTTCTTTTTACAACTGTGATTGTGGGTGATGCCGAAAGCGATTACAGGCTCGGTAATCTTCTCTGGAGTGTAGCGCTAGGACTCAGTTACTTTATGGTTGTTTTGAGCGGTCCTGTATTCGGGGCTATCATGGACTATTCTGCGCTTAAAAAACGATTTCTGTTCCTGAGCTACATGCTTACCATTGTTGCTACAACACTGCTCTATTTTGTTGAACCTGGGATGATTGTTCTTGGGGTCACATTAATAATCATTTCTAACTTTGCCTATGCGACAGGAGAAAATTTTATAGCTGCGTTTTTAACCAGCCTGGGGCCGCCAAAAGACCTGGGGAAAATTTCCGGTTTTGGCTGGGCACTCGGTTACATAGGTGGTTTGTGTTCAGCCGGATTTGTTATTGTTTATCTGGGAGATACAACCGCTGAAAATTTTGACAGGATTCGATGGGTAGGTCCCTTTGCCGCTGTTTTCTTTATGCTGGCTGCCATCCCGACTTTTGTATGGCTGAAAGAGCCTGGCCGGCGAAAAGCTCTTCCAGAAAGAGAATCTCTGTTATCGATGGGGTTTATACGCCTTGGAAGGACTATACGCGAGGTGAGACAGTACTGGGATCTTGCAGTTTTTCTTGTGTCTGTGTTTTTTGCGATGGCCGGCATTTATATCGTGATTTCGTTTGCTTTTATTTATGGTGATCAAATTGTAAAGTGGGATGAAAGCGTGCGTATTTTGATGTTTATAATTGTACAGATTACAGCTGCAGCCGGTGCCGTTGTCTTTGGGTTTATACAGGACAAGATCGGCGCCAAGCTCACTTACAATCTCACACTCGGCCTTTGGTTTCTTGCAGTTTTCGGAATCTGGGGCGTTACGGATCTTACGGTTTGGGTGAACTCGGTATTTGCCACGGATATAGAGGCGCAGTATATGTTCCTGTATATAGGAGTGCTTGCGGGCCTGAGCCTTGGATCAAGCCAGTCTGCCAGCCGCGCACTAGTGGGCATATTCTCACCGGAAGAAAAATCTGCTGAATTTTTTGGTTTCTGGGGATTGTCGAACAAGCTCGCAGGTGTGTTCGGAATTATCGGGCTGGGTCTGCTACAAGCTCAGTTTGGACTTCAAACATCGGTTCTCTTCTGCGCAGCGTTGTTCCTCATGGGTATTATTGTGAACGTATTTGTAAACGAGCAAAGGGGGCGTCAGGCAGCTGATGAGTATAAAGGGGAGCTTTAGAAATGCTCAGGAAAATGCGGATTACAGACTAAACTAAGCAATTTAGGTGGGCCAAAAGTCAAGTTAAACAAGTGTTTATAAAAGAATTTTAGTTAGTTCCAAAAGGTTGCCGGTATACCCGGAGGCCGGATCTTTATAGTTGAAAAGACCTATTTTTTATTTTCTCTTTAAAAAAAGATGCATTTAATGCACATAATGTTAACTTAAGCAAGTTTTTACTGCGACTGCCAATGCAATCGCAAGACAATCAAAGAAGGGTGGTGTTCCTGCCATCTATATAAATACTAACTGAATAATTGGAGTAAATTTATGAGCAGAATTGAAGAAGTAAAGAATCTTATGACGGAACTTGAAGAAGACATGGAAAAATTCTACGAGAAAGGAAATAAAGCTGCAGGTACCCGTGCTCGCAAGCAGCTGCAGAATCTAAAAAAGCTTGCCCAAGAAATCCGTCTTGAGATTCAGGACAAGAAAAACGCGGAATAACTGTCCGTAATTTCTATATTATTTCGATTAAAAAGCCACGCATTCCGTGGCTTTTTTTGTTTATGGAACGTAAGACAGTACTTCCGTGATTGTATACATGAGTCTTAAATAACCCCATCTATTTATGGAAACAACACTTATAATTGCCGGAATAATTATTACGTCATTGATTGCCGGATACGGGTACTATCTTATCTTTACAAGAGATCTTGAAGAATTTGAAACAAAAAAAGAGGCGAAAACCCGTTATCGTACCAATGAAGAGTTCATCAAAAGTTAATCGGTTAACATTTTCGGTTTTCAATCAGTCAAACAAAGCTTAAGTTCAGAGCTAATGTTAGACTGTATATTAAATGGATAAATCATCTTCTCAGAAATTGGCCCCGTCAATTATTGGCGTATGGCGCTGGAGCAGTGCCGCCGGATATGCTTTCCTAGTTGGAATTCCGGTCGCTTATTACTCAATCATAGGAAGCCGAGGTATTCATTTTTGGCTTCTGATGGCACTTGCATTTATTAGCCTGGCCTTGTGGATCACTGTTGTTTTTATTATTCCCCCCATACGCTGGAAAAGATGGAGATATAGCATAAACCAAAATGAGATAGATCTGCTTCGAGGGGTCATTGTCAAGAAAGAGACACTCATACCGCTTAGCCGTGTTCAGCATGTGGATACACGGCAGGGACCACTTCTAAGATGGTTCAATTTATCATCCGTCACAATCTCCACCGCTGCCACAACACATGAAATCCCCGGCCTTGACGAGGTTATTGCCGATAGAGTACGGCGGGAGATATCAACGTATGCAAGACTTGCTGAAGACGATGTATGATTTTCAACGTCAACACCCAATAGCGGCAGTCAGCCGTGCTGTAACTATGATTCGCGCCAATCTTGTTACAATACTTGTTTTCCTTTTTATCGGTGCTCAAAGCGATTCCTTTTCGTTTTTTTTCATGATTGGGGGAGGATTTGCTCTGTTAATGATTTCCGGGGTTTTGGACTGGTGGAGGTTTCTGTTTAAAGTAGAGGAGGGAGAGATGCATATCAAACGGGGGATATTCGTCAGAAAGGATATCTACCTCACCAAAGACAGGGTGCAGGTGATTGACATATCTTCCGGCGTCATTCAGCGCATGTTTGGGCTCGTAAAGATCGATATTCAGACCGCTGGATCAACATCACGGGCAGCCATGATTGAGGCAGTGCCCATCGAAACAGCTAAAGAGATTAAGAAGAAGCTTAGCAAAAATGGTACAGTTGAAGAAGAGAACACGGAGGAGCAGTCGCTCCGGGAAAATAAAATCAGGTATGGGCTGCCAAATAAAGACCTGCTGATAGCTGCATCAACATCTGGCAGGTTTGGGATTGCTCTGTCGATATTGGGAACTCTGTTCTCCCAGATAGAGCCCGTTATTCGCGAATCGAACATGTTTGAGTATCTTTTTTCTTTGCTGCCGGCGCAAACGGATACTTTTATGATCGCATCTATTATTGTTGTGTTTGTTATTGTTGCCTGGCTGATTTCATTCTTCAGCACGCTTTTTATGTACGGCGATTTTAGCCTTGAGGTAAGCAAAGATGAGATGCTGATATCCCGTGGCATTTTTGAAAAAAAACGAATTACAATTCCATATAAACGGATACAGGCTCTTTACGTAACAGAGGGCATTATTAGGCAGCCGCTTGGGTTTTGTTCTGTTCATATTCACAGTGCCGGGTACGGTGATGAACAAGGGTCCGGATCAATTGTACTATTTCCGCTTATTAAAAGAGATAAGGTAGAGTCGCTTCTTGAAAAAGTAGTGCCTCATTACGATATATCGCTTCAGGGAATTAAACCTCCGTTTAGAGCGCTGAGACGGTATATATTCAGGTCCGCAGCTCTTTTGACACTCATTACCGGTGTGCTTTACTGGTTTCTTCCACTTTCGAACTGGATATGGCTTATACCACTACTGTCAGTTTGGTGGGGCTGGCTGAAATACAACGATGCCGCCATCGGCTGGGATGATAAAAACGTCATTATTAGCGACCGTACACTTTCTAAAACAATTGCCATTGTGAAAAGAGACAGAATACAGGATGCATCAGTGTCAGCGAGCTGGATTCAGCGCTTTCGAAAACTAAGCAGTGCAGAATTACACGTTGCTTCGGGCGACCACGGAAGCTCTTTTTCAATTGATGATATTAGTGAGAGTGACGGGGAGAGCTATTTAAATGCTATCAACTCAAAACTGTTGGTGGAGAGGAAATTGCCGGCAGCTCATGATACAACTAAAGAACTTGTATCTCTGCCGGGCTGGTGAAAAGTTTTGTTATTTCTGATTGAATCCAGGAACCGGAGATCAGACGGTTGAAATATCTACGCCGTTGATTGCTGATTTAAGATCATGAATATTTACAGGTTTGATCATAAAAAATGAGTTGCGAACCTGCGATGCTCTCTTGCGTGTATTCAAATCAGATTGCCCTGTGATGTAAATAACCGGTGCATTTGAGTGATTTCGAATCTCTTCCATAGCCTGAATGCCATTGACATCATCCGCCAGCTGAATGTCCATAAATATCAGGTCGGGATTATGTTTTTGAATAGAGGCAACGGCGCCAGATCCGGTTTGTGATATTTCTAAAACATCCAGATTAAGAGAGTTAGCCATTTTTTCCAATACAATACCCAGCAGCTGATCGTCTTCTACTATTACTACTTTTTTGTTCATGAAGTTTTATTATCTCTACCGTTTGAGTTGACTAAATGTATTGCTTTTTGACTCCCTGAGGGGTTAAAATTTTATAAGATATGCACCTTATAAACAACTCTGAGGTTCAGGATTAGATAGACCTTTTTAGATATCTGGACTATTGGCTCAGAAAGCACTGAATTTAGTTTTCGGTAGTAAACGTAAATATTTCATTAAACAGAAAAAGCCATGCCCAGCAGGACATGGCTTAATCAAAGGTTTAAAACGCCGGCCTTATTTTAGGAAATAGAAGCGATGGGCTGTCCTTCACTATAGTCCTCTACAGGCACACAAGAGCACATCAGGTTTCTGTCGCCGTACGCATCATCCACGCGGCTTACTGATGGCCAGAACTTATTAAAGCGGAGTTCAGGAACCGGGAAAACCGCCTTCTCGCGCGAATAGGGGCGATCCCAGTGGTCGCTTAGCGATACGCGCATTGTATGCGGCGCATGCTTGAGCACGTTATTTTCAGGATCAGCCTCACCATTCTCAATCTCACGAATCTCTTCCCTGATATGAACCATGGCATCACAAAATCGGTCGAGCTCGTTTCTTGACTCGCTTTCAGTAGGCTCTATCATAAGCGTACCCGGAACAGGGAACGACATGGTAGGGGCATGAAAGCCGTAATCCATCAGACGCTTCGCTATATCAACCGATTCAATGCCTGCTTCTTGTTTAAATTTTCTCAGGTCAATGATAAATTCATGAGCTGAATGTCCCCCTTTGCCCGTATATAAAATCGGGTAGTGGTCTTTTAGGCGGTCTTTCAGGTAGTTTGCATTCAGGATGGCGACTTCCGTTGCACGTGTAAGTCCTTCGGATCCCATCATCCGTATATAGGCATGTGAAATTGTGAGAATACTTGCGCTGCCATAAGGGGCAGAAGCCACAGGTTCTATTGACTGTTCGCCGCCTGTTTTTACAACTGAGTGGCCGGGCAGGTACGGACTAAGTTTTTCTACTACGCCAATTGGTCCCATTCCCGGCCCACCGCCGCCATGAGGTATGCAAAATGTCTTGTGAAGATTCAGATGGCATACGTCGGCCCCGATCTTTGCCGGGGATGTCAGTCCAACCTGGGCGTTCATATTAGCACCGTCCATATACACAAGCCCGCCATTCTGATGAATCTCCTCACAAATTTCCTGTATATCTTCTTCAAAGACTCCGTGCGTGGAAGGATAGGTAACCATCAGTGCGGCCAGGTTATCCTTGTTCTTCTCTATCTTGTCGCGAAGATCGCTGAGATCGATATTGCCTTCTTCATCACATTTGGTAATTACCACCTTCATGCCGGCCATAACGGCGCTGGCAGGATTTGTTCCATGAGCAGATGACGGTACAATTGTGACATTTCTGTGGTGATCACCATTTGCAATATGATAGGCGCGTATGGTCATCAGGCCGGTATATTCGCCCTGGGCACCCGAATTAGGCTGAAACGACATCTTGTGGAAACCGGTAATTTCGCTCAGCCAGCCATCCAGCTCATCAAAAATTTGCTGATACCCTTTGGCCTGCTCAGCTGGTGCAAACGGATGTATTTTTCCGAACTCTGGCCATGTGAGCGGAATCATTTCAGTCGTGGCGTTCAGCTTCATTGTGCAGGAGCCGAGCGCAATCATACTGTGCGTAAGATCGAGATCTTTATTCTCCAGCATCTTCAGGTACCGAAGCATTTCATGTTCAGAATGAAACTCATTAAACACGGGATGCTCGAGATAAGCGGTTTTTCGTGCAAGATGTTCCGGATAGTCAACATCAATCAGTTCTGAAGCTTTTCCAAGGTCGATTGAAGGTGCAGATTCCGACACGGACGAAAAGATGTCCAGGATATCAGCTACATCTTTCAGCGTTTTGTTCTCATCAAAAGAAATGCCGATTAAGTTATCGCTGTATCGTAAATTGATTTTCTGAGACGTGGCTTTCTTGCGGATCTGTTCAACGGCTGAAGAACTATTGGCCTTTACAGTCAGCGTATCGAAAAACTGGTCATTTACGATGTTAAATCCCATGTTCGACAAGCCGGCTGAAGCAAGTTTCGTGAGGCCGTGAATGCGTGATGCAATTCGTTTCAGGCCTTTTGGCCCATGATAGACCGCATAAAAACCAGCTATCACAGCCAGCAGAACCTGGGCCGTGCAAATGTTTGAGGTAGCCTTTTCACGGCGGATGTGCTGCTCGCGTGTCTGCAGAGCCATGCGGTATGCCGGATTTCCCTCGGCGTCTTGTGTCACCCCAATAATTCGGCCGGGAATCTGC
>Ga0102929_1002478_pt1 | contig 10949 bp, 6 predicted proteins | sample SalPonR1_B_D2_MG_FD_78510 | JGI IMG/M metagenome (GOLD analysis project Ga0102929, IMG submission 78510) | Salt pond soil microbial communities from South San Francisco under conditions of wetland restoration - Salt Pond MetaG R1_B_D2_MG | ecosystem: Environmental > Aquatic > Marine > Intertidal... | reverse complement strand
GATGTGCATTTGGGGAATGTACGCTCCTTTTTATCATTCGATGTTGTATTTCGCTACTTGAAATACATCGGGTATAAAGTTAGGTACGTTCGAAACATCACAGACGTTGGTCACCTGGTAGACGATGCCGATAGTGGTGAAGATAAAATTGCAAAAAAAGCGCGATTGGAAGCATTGGAACCAATGGAAATCGTGCAGAAATACTCGAATGGCTTCCACGAAGTGATGCGGATTTTTAATATTCAACCACCTTCCATTGAGCCCACCGCCACTGGGCACTTAATAGAACAGATTGAAATGGTCAAGGCTATACTTAGCAGAGACCTCGCCTACGAAGTAGACGGCTCAGTTTATTTCGATGTGAGGGCCTACCACAAACAGCACAATTACGGAGATCTTTCGGGAAGGAACATCGATGATTTGAGATCCAATTCGAGGACACTTGAAGGGCAAGATCAAAAACGAGACCCACTGGACTTTGCAATTTGGAAAAAGGCAGAAAAGGGTCATATCATGCATTGGCCATCCCCCTGGGGGGAGGGATTTCCCGGTTGGCATTTGGAGTGTTCTGCCATGAGCACCAAATACCTCGGTCGCGAATTTGATATTCACGGTGGCGGAATGGACTTGAAGTTTCCTCACCACGAATGTGAAGTAGCTCAAAATATTGGCGCCAACGGAAAAGGCGGTCCGCGCATATGGATGCATGGAAATATGCTTACGGTACTCGGCCGAAAAATGTCAAAGTCTGAAGGCAATGGTTTTACACCGGAACAGCTCATCACAGGTGATCACAAACTTCTCGAGCAAGGCTACAGTCCGATGACAGTGCGCTTTTTTATGCTTCAGGGTCACTACGCCAGCACCCTGGACTTTTCGAACGATGCCCTGCGTGCAGCTGAAAAAGGATATAAAAGATTGATGGACGGCATGGATACGCTCCAAAAACTTGAACCGGGTGATACATCTACTGTAAACGTGGAAAGCTTAAGAAAAGCCTGCTTTGACGCGATGAACGATGACTTCAATACGCCTATCCTACTTTCTAAGCTCTTTGACGGAATTAAGACAATTAACTTACTAAAATCAGGTAGTGAAAAAATTTCCAGTTCCGATTTGGATGAGCTTAAATCTACGATGACCGATTTTGTTTTCGATGTACTGGGCTTCCGAGAAGAAGAAAAAAGCGGGAATGATGATCAGATCACATCAAACTTAATAGAAGTGCTCATCGATTTGCGAAAAGCGGCAAAACTGAATAAAGATTTTACAACTGCAGATCAAATCAGAAGCGAACTCAAACGAATGGGGGTTACGCTGAATGACAGTCCGGAGGGAACTACTTTTCAGATCGACTAAAAAGACTGCGGTTTGCTTATATTCGGGGTTTTAAAATCCCTTTATGAGCAACGAAAAACCAACCCTCTATTTACTGGACGCGTACGCGCTTATTTTCAGGGCCTATTACGCTTTTATCCGCAATCCCAGAGTTAATTCAAAGGGGCTCAATACTTCTGCCATGTTTGGTTTTACCAATGCATTAGCAGATATCTTGAACAATAGCTCCCCAACCCACATCGCTGTTGCCTTTGATGTACCGGGAGCAACCTTTCGAAACGATGATTACGCGGAATATAAAGCGAACCGGGAAGAAACACCAAACGATATTAAACTGGCCATACCCTATATCAAACGAATTATTGAGGGGTTCAATATTCCGATTTTAGAAAAAGAAGGATTTGAAGCCGATGATGTGATCGGCACAATTGCTAAAAGAGCAGAAAAAGAAGGCTTTGATGTAATGATGGTAACCCCTGACAAAGATTGTGGCCAGTTGGTTACCGAAAACGTCAAAATACTCAAACCGGGAAGACAGGGAAATAAAAGTGAAGTGTGGGGTGAAAAAGAAGTATGCGAACGGTTTGGACTTAAACGTACCGATCAAGTCATCGACATGCTCGGATTATGGGGTGACGCGGTAGATAATATCCCGGGGATACCGGGAATAGGTGAAAAAACAGCTCAAAAGTTGCTGGCTGAATACGATAATATTGAAGGTATTATTGAGCACGCCGATGAATTAAAGGGTAAGATGAAGGACAAAGTGAAAGAGCATGCCGAACAAGCTCGACTTTCGCGAAAACTCGCCACTATCATTTGCGATGTGCCCGTCAATTTTGATCCTAAAGAACTCACCCGCGATGAGCCCAATAAAGAAGTGCTGCGTGAAGTTTTTGCCGAACTCGAGTTTCGGACCCTTTCCGAGCGCCTACTTGGTGAAAAAATAGCTTCTACTTCAGGCAGCGACCAGATGGATCTCTTTTCTCAAAATGACGAAACGCAAAAGAACGAAGAAGGCGTAACTCATATGAACGTTTTTGATCCCGAGAAAGTAACCTACAAAACCATAGACACAAAAGATAAACGAGATTCATTCATAAAAGAACTCATGAAACAAAAATCGGTTTGCTTCGATACGGAAACAACGAGTGTTGACGCAAATCGCGCTGATTTAGTGGGAGTTTCATTTTCGTGGAAACCGGGAGAAGCCTATTATGTTCCGTTACCCGAGAGCAAGAAAGGAACTCAAATTATCCTGGATGATTTTAAGGCATTTTTTCGCGATGAAAAAATTGAAAAAATTGGGCACAACCTTAAGTACGACATCACAGTACTTCAGTGGCACGGCATGGAAGTAAAGGGAAATATGTTTGACACCATGTTGGCGCACTACTTAATCCAGCCAGACATGAAGCACAATATGGATGATCTTGCAGAGACCTATTTGCAATATCGGCCAATAAGCATCGAATCACTGATAGGCAAGAAGGGCAAAAACCAAAAAAGCATGCGCGATATCTCCGTAGAAGACGTTTCGCCTTACGCCAGTGAAGATGCAGATATCACCCTTCGACTCTATGAAATTTTTTCGAAAGAAGTAAATGCTGAAAAAAGTTTAAAGGAGCTTTTTTACCATATCGAAATGCCTCTAATGCCGGTATTGGCCAGAATGGAAGCATGCGGTGTTCGCATAGATCGCGAAGCATTGAGTACCATTTCAAAAAAACTGGAAGAGGAGACAAAATCGCTTGAAAAGGTTATTTACGAGCACGCAGGTGAAAAATTCAATATTGCCAGTCCTAAGCAACTCGGTATAATCCTGTTCGAAAAACTGGAAATTGCCGAAAAACCCAAGAAAACGAAAACGGGCCAATATGCCACCAATGAAGAAACGTTGGCAAAATTGGAAGACACCCACGAAATTGTAAAATCTATATTAGAGTATCGTCAGATTGTAAAATTAAAAAGCACCTATGTAGACGCGCTACCAGAGCTTATAAATGATCGCGATGACAGAATACACACCACTTATATGCAGGCAGTCGCTGCAACCGGAAGGCTAAGTTCTCAAAACCCGAATTTGCAAAATATTCCAATTCGAACAGAACGCGGAAGGGAGATTAGAAAGGCGTTTATTCCCTCGGTTAAAAACAGGGTGATTCTCGCAGCCGATTACTCTCAAATAGAGTTGCGGCTTATGGCCGAGCTGAGCGGCGACAAAGGAATGCTCGATGCTTTTAAAAATGGTGAAGACATACATGCCGCAACTGCTGCCAAAGTATTTGACGTTAACCCGAATGACGTTAGCCGCGAAATGAGAAGCAAAGCAAAGGTTGTAAATTTTGGAATTATTTACGGGATTTCAGCTTTTGGTCTATCCCAACGCATCAATATATCTCGCGGTGAAGCCAGCGAAATAATCAAAAACTACTTTGCAAAATATCCTGGAATCAAATCCTATATGGACGAGTCGATAGAATTTGCCAGAAAACACGGCTACGTTGAAACCATCATGAAAAGAAGGCGCTATTTGAAGGACATTAATAGTAAAAATGCCACGGTTAGGGGTTTTGCAGAACGAAATGCAATCAATGCTCCTATCCAAGGCTCAGCTGCAGACATGATCAAAATCGCGATGATTAAAGTGGATGAAAAATTCAGGGAGAAAGGCTTTAAATCACAGATGGTTCTGCAAGTGCACGATGAGCTTGTGTTCGACGCTGAAAAAAGTGAATTGGATACCATTATTCCCGTCATTGATAAAGAAATGAGACAGGCGTTGCCAAGTTTAGGTGTTCCCATTGAAGTAGAAATGGATACGGGAAATAATTGGCTTGAAGCGCACTAGAAATGTTGCCTTATTTACTTGGACTGTTTTCGTAACCTTTGGTGAATATTACAGTAAAATCTCACTAACACTGCCCTGTTAATGGATAGCTGGTACGAGGATCAGTTCGTAAAGCAGGTAAATTAAATTTGTTTGAAATCTTTTATTCATATGATATTTAGAAACCTACGTTTGAGAGTTGCCATTCTGGCAATACCCGCCTTGCTATTGTATTCATGCGGGGAATCTGGCAAACCAGATTCAGATATTACAGAGAGCGAAGTTTCTGAAGATGCGCTCGACCGGGAATCTGATGAGAATGCGAACAAGGTTCAGGAAATCTTCTACGCAGTTCCATCCCCGATGGAAATGGCTTCTATTCTTAAAAAGACCGGTGCATCTTACGATATGAACTTATTGAACGATGTAAAGAATGTTAATGAGTACACCACTTCTAGAAGCCAGGCGCTCAACTTGGGTATTTATGGTGCCGATCTAAGTTATGCCAGCATCTTTAACCAGAATCAGGAATCTATTATTTACCTCTCCTGCACAAAAAAATTAGCCGAAAAGCTAGGGGTCACAAAGGCGTTCAACGACAGTGCCATAGAGCGCATGGAAGCAAATATTGAGAATCGGGATTCGCTGCTGAATATCGTTTCTGAGACCTATTATATGCTAGATGCCTACCTGAAAGAAAACGATCGCGATCACATCTCTGCCATGGTAATTGCGGCAGGTTGGGTGGAAGGCCTATACCTTTCTACGCAAATAGCGGAGAAAAATGAATCACGAGAGGAAAAACTAATCACGCGAATAGCTGAGCAAAAGCTGTCATTGGAAAATTTAATAAATCTGGTCGACGCTTATAACTCTACAGGTCAACTCGATGATATTGCAAAAGATTTAAAAACCATTCACAACGCTTATGGAGATGTAACGTACACAAAAGGAAATGCCGAAGAAGGTAACACTGAAAGCGGAACTCCCATTCTCGGAAGCAAAACAAGCATCTCAATGAGCGAAGAAACGCTCCAAAAAATCACTGAAGTCGTTGCCGAAATCAGAGCGCGATACGTTAGCTAATAACAACACCATTCAAGCATGAAGAACCTCTCCTATATCTGTTTTATTGTAGCCCTGATTACCGCGGGATCAGCATTCGGTCAATGTCGGAATTTCGTAAAGAAAAACTGTGGCACAGCTATGAATGGCTATGTACCTGCTGAGAACTTTAATGCGGCAAAACTCCTGCCTGGAGATATTGCCGAGGTTAGAATGACATTTTACGGCGGAGAAGATTACAGAATTTTGGTCTGTGGAGCTCCAATTTTGGGTTCCTTGAATTTCCAGATTACCGACACCGAAGGCGAGTTACTCTTCGACAATGCCGAAAACGAAATGGCCAATTTTTTTGATTTTCGCGCAGCCGGCACTCAGGACTTCATTGTTAAAGTAACGGTGCCTTCTGAAAATGATGCTGCTCTAGATCCCCAAGGTTGCGTTGCAATTCTTTCTGGCAAAAAAATGGGCAAAAGCAATTAAACCCGCTCTAAGCACTATTTATTTACCAATACCTTCTTTGTAAAACGACCAAAATCGGTGCTTACTTCGAGCAGGTATAATCCAGTGCTGTATCCACTTAAATCGACAGTTAGCAACTGATTAGAATTAGCAAGATTACCGCTGTAAATACCTTTCATCTGCCTTCCGGAAATATCTCTCAGGACAATATCGGTTTGACCGCTGTAAGAAAAACGGCTAAAGTCGATAAACGTTTCAGCGTTTGAAGGATTCGGATACACCTGTAATTCATTCTCTAACGTAGAGATCAAATCGGCGGTGGAAAGAAATGTTGCATCCATAATGTTTATATCGTCGATATAAACGTTATTTCCATTTGAACTTGTAAATTCAAAACGAACCCGAAAGCTCGAATTCAAGAAGACAGAAACAATCGATGTGATTGTTGATTCCATCCACTCATTTTGCCCATTAGGCACATACTCATCTGAGTATGTACCACTTACGGTGTACAAATCTTCATCGTCCAAGGTTCTCCTCAAACTCCAGGATTCACCACAATCCCGGGAAATCCAAACCCTCAATTCATCATCGCTTTGAGAATTTCTTCGAGCGCATGCATACTTCCATGACAGGATAGCATTTTGGGATATATCCGACAAGTCAAATGTTTGACTCAATAAATATTCCCTCTCTCCATTACCATTCAAACGACCGCGGACACGGGCAGATTTGCTACCTGAGTAGGCAGCTTCATCTGTAATTTCCCAATCTATATTTCCAGTTTGATTGTTTGTAAACCACCGATCGCTAAAATTTTGGTTAAAGAATTCGATATCTTCAAAACCTTCCTGAAAAGGCAGAGCTGTATAAGCAGTATCTAAAACTCGAATATACTCCGGATTAACAACCGACACGGAGTTTACACCATCCGTAGCGACCAAGCCTACACTGTATATTCCCGGTGTATTGTAAGTAATGGTTGGGTTTTCTATAGTATCCGATGCCGGAATACCACCTTCGAAGATCCAGGTTCTGTCATCAACCGCTGAATAAGAGAGATCGGTGAAATTTACCGTACCGCCTGCACATATCGTAGTAATATCGGAAGTGAACTCAGCCGCGCACAACTCGGGCTCTAAGTTTACCCCTGTAAATTCCAAATTTTCTTCCTGCCAGAGGCTACTGCGGTCTGCTACAGAGCTTACCAACGCATTTAACATACGCTGCTTTTGACCTTCGGTAAACATCTTCGCGCAAAACGAATATTCCATGTAGTTCTCTACATTGTCTAAACTTCCACAGCTTTCGCCGTTGGTGTTGCACGTCGTCCATCCGATGGTATTTGGCGTATCAGCCACCCCATCATCCGCATTGCAATTGCTCTCCTCTTCGGGTGAATTAGTGCTGCCCCAAAGGTGTGCTAGATTAATCCAATGGCCAATCTCGTGGCTCAACGTAGATGAACGCGTATATGTAGATGTCTCAATTGCACCGACATAATCAGAGCGAACTACAATGCCATCGATTTGTTCACCGTTTAAATTATCCACAGAAGATGGGTACCTCGTATATCCAGCTGCACCGCTTCCGATTGTTTTACAAACCCAAATATTCATGTATCGGGATCGATCCCAAATGGGTGAAACTTCTTTTAAGTTTTCACCACCGTTGTAAGTATGAGGATGAGCAGTACGTACGATGCCATTGGTACAATTTCCCTGTGGATCTCGCTGTGCCAGGGCAAACCGAATCCCTACATCTGCTACTATACCCGCAAAATTTCCATTTACCGAATTTACATCTGGATTTGTGGCAGAGAAATCTTCATTCATTACGTCGATGGCATTCTCAACTTGGGCTACCGAAATGTTCTCGTCCCCGTAATCGTGGATAATGTGGAATACCACAGGAATAGTGTATGTTCCCCCTCTCAAATCGTCGTTTAACCCTTCTTTGAGCTCGCGTTCCAACCTCTCTTTACTTTGCCGTATCGATTCTATCAATTCCGGATGCTCTTCAACGAGTTTATCCATCATTTCATAGGTGTGGCATTTTACCAGTAGTTCCTGTCCATCTTCCGGATCAATCTGTTGAGAAAATACAGGTAGTGCCAGCGCACAAAAGATGGCTGAGTATAAAAGCTTCATAGGCTAAATATTTGTTGGACTTAAGAAACAGTAGATGAGCGAATAAGTTTTGCCGACTAGTTTACCATCAGCTTCCGCACCACTTGTTCATTGTCATTTTTTAATCGAACCAAATACATTCCCGGGGTGAGTTTTCCCGTATTCATTTCGAGAAAATTTTCACCAATAGGAAGGTTGCCGGAATACTCTATGGATAGAACTCTTCCTGCAAGATCTAAAATTTCAACTCGAATGTTGCCAGGTTCTTTGAGGGTATATTCCAGGTTAGCGATATCCGATGTCGGGTTTGGATAGAGTTTAAGTCTTTCCAAAAACTGCACATCATTAACGCCAACTACAGACGGGTCGTAAATATTGATATCGTCTATGTAGATGTTATTACCACGAAAAGACTTGTATTCGAATCGAACCCTGAATTCTTCATTGAGAAAAACAGATACCACATTGTCTATAACCTCTTCAGCCCAATCGTCTTGTGTGGCAGGAATAAACTCTGTCGTCACATTTCCAGATACGGTGGGTAGATCGTCATCATCCAGGGTCCTTCTCAAGCTCCAGTTTTCTCCACAATCCTTTGAAATGAACACTCGAAGACGGTCGTCGGAAGAGCCAAGGCGTCGTGCGTGGGCATATTTGAATGAAAAAACAACATTCTGTTCCGCATCGACACCACTCAAGTCGTAACTCGGGCTGAGTAAATTCTCTTCGGCTCCATTCTCGTTGAATATTCCCTGCACAAAAACACTATTGCTACCGGTGTAAGCGACATCGGTATTGAGCTCCCATTTAATATCTTCAAAGTCACCTCCGCCGGGATTTGTTACATTCCAGTTTTGCTCGTCAATCTCTACACTTTCAAAAGATTCAAAACCTTCGAGGTAAGGTATTTGATTTTCTGCAGCGGGAAGAACTGTTACGAAACCATTTTTTGTGACCGATTGACTCCCAATTTCATTGGAAACCGTAAGAGAAACGTCGTATGTACCTGGTGAACTGAAAGTTACTTCGGGTTCAAAAGCTGTCGAACTGGCGGGCTCACCGCCCTCAAAAGTCCATTCTCTACTTTCCACTCCATTGTAAGATATATCATTAAATACCACGCTTTGACCTTCACAGATAATAGGGTCGTCTTCAGATTTAAAATCAGCAAGACAGATGACATCTGGTCCTAGAACACCTGTTTCTTCGAGATTCGCAGGAGAACTAAGCAAAGGTCTTCCCGAAGGTCCACTCTCTAGCACATCCCGCATTAAATCGCTCTGACCAGTAGTAAACATTCGGTAGCAATAAGAATAGTCCATAAAGTTTTGGACGTTGTCTAACGAGTTACAGGTATTTCCATTTAAATCGCAGGTTTGCCAACCAATGGTATTTGGCGTATCGGAGATACCATCGTCATCGCTGCAATTGCCAGACTGGGCAGGACTTCCTGAACTACCCCATGTATGTTCAAGACCAGCCCAGTGGCCTACCTCGTGTGAAAGGGCATGAGAACGAGATGGATTGGACGTTTCTATCCTTCCCACATAACTATCTTCAATTAAAATACCATCACCGCTCGGGGGAGCTCCCCACGGCAAAAATGCATAGCCTGCAACTCCTCCTCCGATATTGTCAACCACCCAAATATTGAGGTAGCTGCTTCGACCCCAAGTAAGGGCATCTCCACTTTTTACGTTCTCTCCACCATCGCTGGTTTCCGTATTATATACTCTGTTTATTCCGTTGGTGCAATTACCTTGTGGATCGAGACGTGCTAGCCTGAACTCTACTGAAACATCACCTACGACCGATTGAAACTGCGAGACAACACTACTTATTCCCGGCGTTTCCGCATTGAAATCTTCATTCATCACATCAATGGCACTAAAAATCTGTTCATCACTTATATTTTCATCTCCACCGGCATGCACGATATGAAATACAACCGGAATGATGTAATCGGTGTCTCGATTTGAACCCTGTTTGCTCCGGCGAGCTTCCATAAACGCAGCTTTCTCAATTTCAGCCTGAAGCGCTGCTTCTGGGTGAGCGTCAAAATAGGCTTCTGTTGCAGCATTTTTACCGCAAGTCATGTGGCCCGGATCGTTAAATTCGGAGTTTTGCGCGTGGCTCATCCCACCGAAGAAAGAAAAAAGAACAAATAGGTATATATATCTCATAAGCTGTTTAGTTGAAAGGGCGCAAAATTAGCAAATAACACCACTTCGCGCCAATTGCTATCCGAATAACGATTGGACGCTATAATTACAATCTTCTTATCATTACCCCTATAATATATACAATTTTGTGGGTAAATGGTTGGAAACCTACCCCAGTACCTGGTCAATGTCATCTCGAAGGTCATCAATATCCTCCACTCCAACGCTTAGCCTGATTAGCGAATCGGATATCCCGAAAGACCTGCGTATGTCTGCTGGAATACTGGCATGAGTCATGGTGGCCGGATGCCCTACGAGAGACTCCACCCCGCCTAAAGATTCAGCGAGGGCAAAAACTTTAAACTTCGACACAACCCGAAGCGCATGTTCACGGCTGTCATTTTTAAGCCTAAAGGATAACATCCCGGTAAATCCATTCATTTGCCGCCGGGCTACATCGTGATTCGGATGATCCGGAAGTCCGGCATAAAAGACTCGCGAAACCGCGGGATGCTTGTTAAGGTGTTCTGCAACTGCCTGACCGTTTTCGCAATGTCGTTGCATGCGCAGATGAAGGGTTTTTATTCCACGCAGCACTAAAAAAGCATCTTGTGGACCGCAAATAGCTCCGGAAGAATTTTGAATTCGATACATCTCAGAAGCAACATCATCGTTGGCTGTAACGAGTGCGCCCATAACCACATCGCTATGACCGCCTATGTATTTTGTAATTGAATGCATAACTATGTCAGCACCTAGCTCTAGGGGTCTTTGCACATACGGAGTAGAGAAGGTATTATCCACAGCCAAGATCGCCTTTGTATCTTTGGTTAAGGCTGAAATTGCTTCAATATCAATAATATTTAGCATGGGATTAGTCGGTGTTTCCACCCATACAAGCTTGGTGTTTTCATTCATTAATGCCTCAACTTTGGCGGGATCTTCAAAAGACGTATAGTGAAACTT
>Ga0102929_1002477_pt1 | contig 10950 bp, 7 predicted proteins | sample SalPonR1_B_D2_MG_FD_78510 | JGI IMG/M metagenome (GOLD analysis project Ga0102929, IMG submission 78510) | Salt pond soil microbial communities from South San Francisco under conditions of wetland restoration - Salt Pond MetaG R1_B_D2_MG | ecosystem: Environmental > Aquatic > Marine > Intertidal... | reverse complement strand
TAGACGTAATTGCGCTCGTCCTCATTGACGGTTGTCACCCAGCGGAAATTGGTCGCAAGCGATCTTTCCCGTTCGACCGCGTGGACGAAGGGGCGCAGCGAACAGCCGTTGACGTCACAGAACATCGGGATCTGTGGGGCGCCGTTCAGGTAGTCGTCGTTCTTGCCAGCAATCGTCGGATCATACGGCGACAGGAATGGCGCAAAAAGACCCGACAGGATCAGAAACGCCAGCACGCAGGCCGCGATCATCGCAGAGCGTTGCTTCTTGAACCGCGCCCAGATCAGCTGTCCCTGCGACGCGGTGAAATAGGCCTCTTTCGACCGGCGCGCGACGGCTGCATCGGTTTCGACCACCTGCACATGCGGGCCGGTGGTTTCGGCAAGATTTGGTTTGAGCGGGTCAGGAGTGCTTGTCATGCCGTCACCTTACAATGCTCTTGCGGACGCGCGGGTCGAGAGCCGCCAACATCACGTCCGTCAGGAAGTTCAGCGTCACGATAGACGCGGTGAGAAGGAAGATAATCGCGCCCGCCAGCTGCTGGTCGTTCGACCGCGCCAGCGCTTCGATCAACAAGGCACCCGCCTCGGTCAATGTCAGGATCAGCGCGACGATGGGCAGTTCGTTGAAAATGCGGTTCAGGTCAAAGCCAAGGCTGTTCACGATTGGCCCAAGCGCGTGCCGTGCCGGGTAGTTCCAAAGCAGTTTGCGCCCGTGCACACCCCGCGCCGATGCAGCGGTCACGTAAAGCTTGCCGATCTCATCAGACATCAACGCGCGTACCGTTTGCAGTGCGAACGCCGTGGCCGACCACCCAAGGATGAAGATCGGCAACCATGCATTGCTCATCAGGTCGCGCACCCGCGCCCAACTCCAATCCGCGTCCCTGAATTCGGCCGAGAACAATCCGGTCAGCGTGTCCCCGAAATAAACGGTCGAGAACAGCATGATCATCAACGCCAACAGGAAGTTTGGCATCGCCAGACCCAGGTAGCTGAACAAACGCAGGGAGTTGTTCAGCATCGCGTTGTCAGACGCCGCAGCAATGATGCCCACCGGCAGCGCAATCGCGTAGGCCAGCATCAGCGATGCAACGCACAGGCCCAGCGAAATCCAGAACTTGTCGCCCAGAAGCTGCGCGATGTTCACACGCAGAATGCAACTGTCGCCGAACTCACCCTGAAAGGCACCGACGATCCACTTGCCCCAGCGCTCAAGGAACGGCCGGTCCAGCCCAAGGCGGACTCGCTCCTGTTCGATGTCTGCCACCGAAATGCCCGAACCTTGGGTGTTCTTGAAGGCCAGATACCTCTCGGCACAGTCGCCGGGCACAAGCTCCATCAAGGAAAACACAACCAAAGAGACAATGATCAAGGTGATCATCGCCAGAATAGCGCGTGTCAGCACGAAGCGCGCAAAGTTCAACATGGTGGGTGCCCCTGTACGTGGCCTGTTTCGCCGGTTCGTCCGGTCTTGCCGTCAGGCCGTGGTCGTTCCCGAAAAAGGGCACGGGCAGCCAAAGCCGCCCGCACCCGGATCAATCAGACTTATTCGTCCAGCCACCACTGCGACGCCCGGTACGGATATGTCCGGTAGTACTCGTACGAGTGCGTCTTGAAGTCGGCAAAGTTCTTCAGATCGTTGTTCTGATAGATCGGCGCAGGCGCGTTGACCGTTCCGATGAACATCATGTTCTCGACCTTGGCTTTGACCAGATCATTCGCCAGCTGTTCGAACTCGGGCGTGCCCTGAGCCGCGGACTGCAGCGCATTGATGTCGTCGATCATGTCCATCGCCCACTGCGGAGGCTCGACACCTTGCGCACCGTCTGTGTCGATGTATTCGGCCCACAGCATCGCGTTACGGACGCCAAAGTAGTTCTCGTACGGCGGCACCCACAATTCGTTGTTGCCCAGAACAATCGCCAGCGGCTGCGACTTCCGCCACATCGCCACGTCCAACTGGTTCGACGATTGTGCGGAACGATATTCATCCGGCGTGACCTCTTTCACGACGGACTGGATGCCGACGTCGGCCCAGTTCTGCGAGACGAGTTCAACGGTCTGACCCGCAACACCCTGCGTTGAGAAATTGAGGTTCAGGACCAGCTTGTCACCATTCGGCAATTCGCGGAACCCGTCACCATCGGTGTCCACCATGCCGATTTCGTCAAGGGCAGCATTGGCCGCCTCGGGATCATACTCGGCTTTGTAGTCCAGCCAGCTTTGGTCCACGAATTCCGGCAGAGGCGAGAACCCGACATATTGCTGGGGGGTGCCCTGACCGAAGAAGCCGATCTCGTTCAGCTCTTCCCGGTTGATCGCAACCGACATCGCTTCGCGGAAGGCAAGATTGCCGAACACTTCGCGCTTGGCCTCATCGGGATGGGTGACGTTGAAGCCGAACACGGATTGCGTGATTTCCGGCCGCAGGTGGATCGTATAGTTCGCGTTTTCCTGATTTTCGAGCAGGATCGGCGCAGAGGCCAACTGCAGCGACTGGGACTTGTAGTCCACATCGCCGTTCACCAGTGACAGGATGCGCACTTCGTTGTCGTTGATGTACAGCTCGTCCTGGGTCGAGATATAGGGCAACTGCTGGCCCGTTGGATCGACCTGGAAGAAGTACGGGTTCGCCACCAGCTGGCGACCCTCAGTCGTGTCGTTGATGTAGATATGGCTTTCCAGCGTCGGGTAGGTCGCCTTTGGCAGACCGTCCACAATGTCGGCACGCGACAGCATGGGTGTTGGCGTGTCGGTCCAGTCCGAGTTGCCGTAATAGGCAAGGATCGCGTCGTAGCCATCTTCAAAGCCAAGGCTTTGCGCATAGCTGTCGGCATCCGGGTTCACATCCGGGTGGAACTGACCAAGGAAGTGCTTGGGCATGAACGGCTGCGAATAGTGCGTCGCAAAGTGCGCGATCAGACCGGGCTTGGGCGCAGGCAGGTTGAACACCAGCGTTACATCGTCCGGCGTCTCGAGCGTCATCGGCTCACCGGCCACGGTGATGTAGTCGCGCGGCGTTTCAAAGATGTTCGTGTCGAGCATCAGGTTGTCGTGCCAGAACGCCACATCGGCAGATGTGAACGGCGCACCGTCAGACCACTTGTGGCCTTCGCGCAGCTTCATCGTCAGCTGGGTGAAATCGTCGTTCCACTCCCACGACTTCGCCACGTTCGGAACGATGGTCTGAAGATCGTCGGAATAGCGCACAAGGCTCACGTGACGCACGGACAAGAAGTCGGATGTGCCGGCCTCTGTCGCGTTGGACAGCACGTTCAGTTCACCACCATACGTGCCGATGCTGTCGTACGGAACAACAACCAGCGGCTCGGACGGCAAACGCTCGGCCAGTGGCGGCAGGTCAGGGTTGCCCTTGATCTGCGCGTTCAGCGCTTCGATTTCGGGGTTCGCAGAGAACTCCATCGTGCAGCCAGCGGCCTCCTGAAAGGCGGCGGCCTCAAATTGCTGAGGGAATTCCCCCATTTCGATGCCTTGCATATCGGCAACGGTGATGGCCGGGCAGTTGGCATAGGCCGCTGCTGGCAGCGCGATAAAGGCCACGCCTGAAAGTAGAAGTCTTTTCATTGTCTCTCCTGTTGGTTCCAAGTGGTCACTGGGGGCTGTTCCCCCTTTTACCCGACTGCAAAAGCGTCGGTTATATCGGGTCCCGTCGGCGCAAGGTCGAAGCGGTTGACTGCGCGCTCTGGGCAAGGTTCGGCAAGACATCTCCTTTTTTGGCGGGCCGCCATCCCTGAAACAGCGTGGCCGTATATCCCTGCCGTCCATGACAGATGCGTGACACCAGCGGATCCTTCGTCACGCTACCTTCACCCCGTCTTCGGTGATCAGGGTGCGCGCGAAGGTCCCATCCGGGTTCGCCATGCGATGCCAAAGCATAACTTGCGTCAAATCAAGCATTGTCTGCAAATGAGCTGAATTTTCCGACAGATTTTCTTGCTCGCTGCCGTTTGAAACATCCATCAGGATCGGTTTCAACTTTCCCGCGAATTGCACAAGCCGTTGGTCGCCCCGCCTCAGAACAGCGAGATTCGCCTCGTTCAGCGACAGGTCCAGATCGCGCTGCCACGGCGTCGGCTTGATCGGGTCGCCGAAGGTAAGCTCGGACACGGTAAAGTCGCGCCAATCATCGGGTGTTTCTCCTGACAGAAGCGGCAATAGGCTGCGTCCATTCATCGAATGCGGGATGTCGACTGACAGTGCGTCCAACAGCGTCGGCGCGATATCAATCGACTCCGTCGGCGCGGTGACGGTCAGACCCTTCGCGCCCGTCGCAGGGTGTCGCAGGATCAAAGGCACGTGGAAGCAGGCGTCATGGAAACTGCGTTTGCCCCACAGCCCGTAATCGCCCAGCATCTCACCGTGATCGGCGGTGAGCACGATCAATGTGTTGTCATACTGACCTGACGCTTTCAGCCACTCGATCAAACGGCCGACATGATGATCCACCTCGGTGGCGAGCCCGAAGTACAACGCACGGATCATCTGCGTCGTCTCATCCGACGGGCGCAGATCCGGAAACCCCACGACGGTCGAGGCCACTGACGACGCGTCATGCGCTGATCCGACAAACGGGTGCCAGTTGGCGTTTGCGGCCTTCGGCACCGGCATGTCCTCTGCGCTGTACATCGTATTGTAAGGCGCGGGCGCCACGAACGGCGGATGCGGGCGAATGTAGGTGACATGCGCGAACCACCCCGGCTCACGCTGTTTCAGATGGGCAAGCGTCTGGTCCGTCAAAAACGCGGTATCGCTATGTTCTGCCGCATAAAACGCGGGCGATGCCGGACTGTCCCCGACCGGTCGATAAAGCTCTGGATAGGGCGGCACATCATAGCCCTGCGCCTGCAAATGCGACTCCCACGCGGAATAGTCACCTTCAAGCCGCATGCGGCACGCTTCGGTAAATCCGGGCGCGACCTCTTCATACGAAAACAAGCGCGGGTCGTCCGCATCCAGAAATCGTGGATCATGCGACGTGTCGGAGTATCCGAACAGCAACGGCTCGATCCCGGCATCTCTCAGTGCCGTCGCAACAGTCGGCGTGTCACGCTTCAAGGGCGTGCCGTTCCGCACCGCCCCGTGGTTCGACGCGTATTGCCCGGTAAGCAGAGACACACGCGACGGGCCACATGGCGCAGTGACCGAATAATGGTTCAGAAACCGAACACCGTCATCGGCCAAACCACGGATATTCGGCAAATCCAGATACGCGGCCAGCGGCCCAAACACGCAATCCGCGCGCAATTGGTCGATCACGATGAACAGCGTATTGAAAGCGGTCTTCGGCACAGCACATCCCCGGAATGGGTGGATCATGCCAAGCGTCAATGTTCTGTAAAGACAAGTCATCGCTATGGCGCAATAACCTGAACCTATAGTTGAGGCTCTTTCATCGTTTTTCGCACGGCCTTGAGAAAGCCGCGGATCAACGGCACATCCCGTCGTGCAGACAACGTCACCAGCGCCTCGGACATGCCTAGATCAACGTCTTCGAACGGCACAGCCCGCAGCCTGCGATCGTGGCCGACTTCAGCCTCACTCACAAACCCGATCCCGGCACCCGAAGCGATGACTTCCCGCATCGCTTCGCGCCCTTCGACTTCAATCGACGGCGTAAACGGCAGCTTCAGACGCGCGGCCTCTTCCTCCACCTGCGCCCGCGTCCGGGACCCGGGTTCGCGGTAGATCAAAGGATACCCCCCCAGTTCCGCAAAACGCAGCGCATGGGTCCCCTTTGGAAGATAGCCTTTCGCCACAAGCGCAAGGATCGGCGTACGCCCCAGATCAATCAGATCAAGATCGGGCGCAGAGACATTACTGCCGACGACTCCAACTTCTGCCTCATAATTACGCAAACGCCGCAAAAGGGTGTCGGTATTCCCGGTCTGGATCGTCACGAACACATCCGGACTGGTCTTGCGAAACCGCCGCACGGCATCCGTCACATGCATCGCCGAATCCGCCATGATCCGCAGATGCCCCTTCAGCTTGGCCCGACTTTCATTAAACAGCGCGCCGATCCGCTCCTCGACCTCGAAGATCTCGCTCGTCAGTCGAAACAGGGCCTCGCCCGCATCGGTCATACGCACCTGCCGCGCCTCGCGCGAGAACAGCAGCACGTCATGCGCCTGCTCCAACTGGCGCACCTGATCCGACACCGACGGCTGCGAGATATTGAGCGCCCGCGCCGCAGCCGAGAACCCGCCGTGCAAGGCCACAAAGTGAAATGCCCGAAGCTGACTGTAGCGCATGCAAATCCTCCACTCACGCGCCATAGCCCTAGCCTATCGTAAAATAGAAAACAAAGATTTTACTTATGTCGTGCGGCTGGCCCATATCGGCAAGCATCCAGTATCAGGATCCCACCATGTCTGCCCCACCCCTGCCTGCACCAGAACTTGGCGAACCCTATCTGCTGACCCCCGGCCCGCTGACCACCGCCTATTCCGTCAAACAGGCGATGCTTCTCGATTGGGGAAGCTGGGATGACGATTTCCGCGCCATGACCCGCGATCTGCGGTCACGTCTCCTCGCCATGATCGACAATGACGGCACCTACGACTGCGTCCCGATCCAAGGCTCGGGTAGCTATTGCGTCGAAGCGATGCTGGGCAGCTTTGTGCCCCGCGATGGCAAAGTGCTGGTGCTGGCGAACGGGGCTTATGGCCTGCGCGCCGCGCAAACGCTCGACTATTTGGGGCGAGCGTATGAACTGCTCGACAAAGGTGACTACCTTCCGCCTCGTGGGGCCGAAGTGGCGCAGATCCTCGCAGGCGATCCGGCCATCACGCATATCATGGCAATCCACTGCGAAACCTCCAGCGGCATCTTGAACCCCATCCAAGAAATCGCCGAAGCGACGCACAACGCGGGCCGCAAACTCCTGATCGACAGCATGTCCGCCTTCGGCGCACTGCCGCTCGATCCGTTCAAGCTGAACTGTGCGGCTTTCGTGTCGTCCGCCAATAAGTGCATCGAAGGCGTTCCCGGCTTCGGCTTCGTCATCGCCCGCAAAGACGAAATTACAGCGTCCAAAGGCAATTCTCATTCCCTCGCGCTCGACATCCACGCCCAATGGACCACGATGGAGAAAACCGGCCAATGGCGCTACACACCCCCAACTCATGCGGTTGCCGCCTTCCTCCACGCGCTCGACCTGCATGAAGCCGAAGGCGGCGTGCCCGCCCGTGGCGCGCGCTACACCAAAAACCGCGATGTGATGGTCGCCGGGATGCGTGATCTGGGGTTCGAAACCCTGCTTGATGACCGCTGGCTCAGCCCGATCATCGTCACCTTCTTCTGTCCCGCAGATCCGAACTTCACCTTTCAGGGCTTCTACGACGCCATGAAAGCGCGCGGCTTTATCATCTACCCCGGCAAACTCACCGTGGTAGACAGTTTCCGAATTGGCGTGATCGGCCAGATGGACGAACACGTCATGCGCCGTGTGGTGGACGCCGCCCGTGACGCTTTGAACGATATGAATGTTAAAAGCGCGGCACCCCCCTCCGCCGCTTTGGAAGAACGCAAGAAACTCGCTGCCTGAAGGACCAGACATGCCCATTTCGAACCCCGTGGTCGCCAACGACCGCACCTACGCCGTCCCGAAAACCTGCGCGATTGCGATCTGTCTGGATGGCTGCGAACCCGAATACCTTGAGGTCGCGATTGCCGAAGGCCTGATGCCTACCTTAAAGCGCATCCGCGAAACCGGCACAGACCGTCTGGCCCATTCGGTGATCCCAAGCTTCACCAACCCCAATAACATGAGTATCGCCACAGGCCGCCCGCCATCGGTTCACGGCATCTGTGGTAACTTCCTCTATGACCCGGACACGGGCGAGGAAGTCATGATGAACGACGTCCGCTTCCTGCGCGCGCCGACGATCTTCTCGAAATTCTACGAAGCAGGCGCACGCGTGGCCGTTGTCACCGCCAAGGACAAGCTGCGCGCGTTGCTGGGTGCTGGCCTCAAATTCAATGAGGACCGCGCCATCGCGTTCTCGACCGAAAAGTCAGACACCACCACCAAGGCCGTACACGGGATCGACAACGCCAGCGCATGGATGGGTCTACCCGTACCAGAAGTCTATTCCTCAGAACTTAGCGAATTCGTCTTCGCCGCCGGTGTGAAACTGCTGAAAGAGTGGAAACCGGACGTCATGTACCTGTCCACGACAGACTACATCCAGCACAAATTCGCGCCCGATGAGCAAGGCGCGAAGGACTTCTACGCGATGTTCGACAAGTACCTGACCGAACTCGACGCGATGGGCGCCGCCATCGTTGTCACTGCCGACCACGGCATGAAGCCCAAGCACGACGCGAACGGTGACCCTGCCGTGATCTATGTGCAGGACACGCTGGACGACTGGCTCGGCAAAGATGCCGCGCGTGTGATCCTGCCTATCACAGACCCGTATGTCGTGCACCACGGCGCACTCGGCGCGTTCGCCACAGCCTACCTTCCCGACAGCGCAGTTCACGCCGATATTGTGGCGCGCCTGTCCGCCTTGCCGGAAATGCTCGAAGTGGTCGACAAAGCCACGGCTGTCAGCAAATACGACCTGCCCGCCGACCGCATCGGCGACATCGTGATGATCTCGACCGAGAACATGACCATCGGCACATCCGCCCACCGCCACGACCTTGCAGCGCTCAAAGAACCGCTGCGCAGCCACGGCGGGCTGACCGAACAAGAGGTTCCCTTCATCGTGAACCGCGTGATCGACCTGCCCAACGCGCCAACGCTCCGCAACTTTGACGCGTTCTTCTACGCCACCGCCGCAGCAGCCCTTGAAGAGGTCGACGCATGACCGAAATCCGCCACGATCAGATGCGCATCGGCGGCGAAAAGGTCGATACCAAAGACCGCCTCGAAGTCCGCTATCCCTACACGGATGAGGTGATCGGCACCGTCCCAATGGGCACCGCTGAACATGCGCGCCGCGCCTTCGAAATCGCCGCGAATTATCAGTCCAAACTCACCCGCTACGAACGCAGCCAGATCCTGCAGCGCACCGGAGAGATCATCGGCGAACGCTGCGACTACCTCGCCAAATGGCTGACGCTTGAACTTGGCATCTGCCACCAGCACAGCATTTACGAGACCAAGCGCGCGCAAGACGTTTACCAATTCGCGGCTGCCGAGGCGCTCAAGGACGACGGTGAAATCTTCTCCTGCGACCTGACGCACAACGGCAAGGCCCGCAAGATCTTCACCATGCGCGAACCCGTCCGCGCAATTTCAGCGATCACCCCGTTCAACCACCCGCTGAACATGGTCAGCCATAAAATCGCCCCGTCGATTGCCACCAACAATTGCATGGTGTGCAAACCAACCGAACTGACGCCGCTGACCGCCCTGACGCTGGCAGACATCCTGTATGAGGCAGGCCTGCCGCCCGAGATGTTCCAGGTTGTCACAGGGATGCCCGCCGACATCGGCGATGAGATGGTGACAAACGATAACATCGACATCATCACCTTCACCGGCGGTGTGCCCGTGGGTAAGATTATCGCGTCCAAAGCGGGCTACAAACGCACCGCGCTCGAACTCGGCGGCAATGATCCCCTGATCGTCTGCAACGACCTGACAGATGCCGACCTCGACAAGGCCGCAACCATCGCCGTTGCGGGCGCGACGGGCAACTCAGGCCAGCGGTGCACCGCGATCAAGCGTATCCTCGTGCAGGAAAGCGTTGCTGACAAATTCGTGCCTTTGGTGGTCGAGAAAGCCAAGAAAATCAAATTCGGCGACCCGCAGGACCCACAAACCGAACTCGGTTGCGTGATCCACGCCCAAGCCGCCGAGTTGTTCGAAAAACGCGTTCTCATGGCAGCCGATCAAGGCGCAAACATCCTCTATCATCCAGAACGCCAAGGCGCATTGCTGCCACCTATCGTGGTCGATCATGTGCCGCATGACAGCGAATTGGTGATGGAGGAAACCTTCGGCCCCATCATCCCCATTGTTCGCGTGCCAGACGACGACGCGCAAGTCATGCGCATCTCCAACAGCACCGATTTCGGCCTGTCCTCCGGCGTCTGCACCAACGACCTGAACCGCGCGATTGCCTATATCAACGGCCTCAACGTCGGCACCTGCAACATCTGGGAACAGCCCGGCTACCGGATCGAGATGTCCCCCTTCGGCGGCATCAAGGACAGCGGCAACGGCGTGAAGGAAGGCGTGATCGAAGCGATGAAGTTCTTCACCAACGTCAAGACCTACAGCCTTCCTTGGCCATAACCGAGTGACGCTTCCCGTCCTCGGCATCGTCCTGACAGCCGCGCTCCTGCACGCGCTGTGGAATGCGCTCGTCAAATCCTCTGGTGACAGAGCGATCACGCTTGGCCTCATTGCGCTCGGCCACTGCGTCCCGGCGTTCCTGCTACTCCCGTTTGTCGATATCCCAGCCGCCGCCGCGTTCCCGTACATCGTGGCGTCGACCGTCGTTCACTGGGCGTATTACTACTATCTGAACGTTTCTTATCGCTTCGGCGACTTGTCCCTGATCTACCCCATCGCCCGGGGCTGCACGCCGGTCATGGTCGCGCTCGGCGCCATGGTCTGGGCAGACGAAACCCTTCCGTTCTGGGCATGGATCGGCATCCTAACCGTGTCCGCAGGCATCATGATTCTCGCCACCGTCCGCAACGCCGACAAACGCGGGATCGGGGCCGCTCTTCTGACATCAGCGATCATCGCCGCATATTCGGTGATTGATGGCATCGGTATCCGCGTCTCGGGCGCGCCCATAAGCTATGTTGTCTGGCTCTTCGCCGCCGAAATCTGCGTTGCCGCGTTTGTCCTGACAACCCGCTTTGACCGCGCCAAAGCCATCGCGTCGAAAGCCGTCTTCATTGGCATCGCAGGCGGCATCATATCGGGCCTTGCCTACGGGCTCGCGCTCTATGCGAAAAC
>Ga0102929_1002472_pt1 | contig 10967 bp, 9 predicted proteins | sample SalPonR1_B_D2_MG_FD_78510 | JGI IMG/M metagenome (GOLD analysis project Ga0102929, IMG submission 78510) | Salt pond soil microbial communities from South San Francisco under conditions of wetland restoration - Salt Pond MetaG R1_B_D2_MG | ecosystem: Environmental > Aquatic > Marine > Intertidal... | reverse complement strand
AACCCCGGAATTTTTATTTTGTTCATAGTTATTATGTTCCAACTGGAATAGATACATTAGCAAAATGTAATTATGCAAAAGTTGATTTTAGCGCAGGGTTACATAGAAATAATTATTATGGGGTTCAATTTCATCCTGAAAAAAGTGGTGATGTTGGCGCTAAATTATTAAAAAATTTTTTGGAGTTATAAGATTATGATAATTGTTCCAGCTATAGATATTATAGATAATAAGGTTGTTAGACTAACTAAGGGCAAATATGACTCAGTTAAAAATTATACTTTAGATCCTTTAGATATTGCTAAAGAATTAGAAGATAATAATATAACACATTTACATATTGTTGATTTGGATGGTGCAAAAAACCAAAAAATAATGAACATAAAGACATTAGAGAAAATTTCTAATAATACTAATTTAATTATTGATTTTGGAGGTGGTGTTAAAAGTGAGCAAAGTTTAAAAGATGCTTTTAATGCAGGAGCATCTAGAATAACTTGTGGAAGTATTGCTGTAAAAAATCCAGAATTAGTTTTAGATTGGCTAGAAAATTATGGTAGTGAGAAACTAATATTAGGAGCCGATTGCAAAAATAATAAAATTGCAACAACTGGATGGTTAGAAGTAAGTGAATTAGATGTAGAGGATTTTATAAATAGGTATTTAGATAAAGGTTTTAAGCGAGTAATTTGTACTGATATTTCTAAAGATGGGATGATGGAAGGACCTTCTTTTAAATTATATAATTCTTTAATTAGTAATTGTAATTCAAATTTAGAATTAGTTGCTTCTGGAGGAGTTAGTTCTTCTTCTGATATTGTTAATTTATATGAAAATAGATTGCATAGTGTAATAGTTGGTAAGGCTTATCTTGAAGGTAAAATTAGTATAAAAGAATTAGGTAGGTTACAGGAGAGCGTAAAATGCTAGCAAAAAGAATTATTCCATGTTTAGATGTTAAAGATGGTAGAACTGTTAAAGGTGTGAATTTTGTAGATTTAATCGATGCAGGTGATGCTAGTGAATTGGCAAAACTCTATAGTGATTTAGGTGCTGATGAATTAGTTTTTTTAGATATAACAGCAACAGTAGAAAAGCGAGCAACCTTAGCTAAATTAGTAAAAAATGTAGCATCAAAAATTAATATTCCTTTTACTGTAGGTGGTGGAATTAATACAATTGAAGATGTTGATGTTTTATTATCATCAGGAGCCGATAAAATATCAATTAATTCTAGTGCATTTAAGTATCCAAATTTAATAACTGATTTAGCTAATAATTTTGGAACTCAATGTGTAGTTTGTGCATTAGATGTAAAAAAAGATCCTTCTTTTAAATCAGGTTACCAATGTTATGTGCATGGTGGAAGAACGCCTACTAATAGAGATGCTTTAGAAATAGCAAAAGAGTTTTATAATAAAGGTGCTGGGGAGATCTTATTAACATCAATGGATAAGGACGGTACAAAAGATGGATTTGCTATTGATTTAAATTCTATGATAAGTCAAAGTATAACAATACCAATTATTGCAAGTGGGGGAGCTGGAAAGCTTGAACACTTTTATGATGTATTCACACTTGGAAAAGCCGATGCCGCATTGGCTGCATCAATATTTCATTTTGGTGAAATACCAATACCAAAATTAAAAACATATTTAATTGAAAAAGGAATTTGTATTAGGGAGTAAAAATATGGAATTAACAATTAATAATATTGATAAGGTTGATTTTGAAAAAGGTAATGGATTAATTCCTGCTATAGTTCAAGATTCAATTAGTAATAAAGTTTTGATGCTTGCTTACATGAGTAAAGAATCATTAATTGAAACTTTTGATAGAAAATTGGTGACATTCTTTTCAAGAAGTAGACAAGAATTATGGACTAAAGGTTCTACTAGTGGAAATTTTTTGTATTTAAAACAAATCTTGCTTGATTGTGATAATGATACATTATTAGTAAAAGCATCTCCAGAAGGTCCTGTTTGTCATACAGGGGCTGATACTTGTTTCTTTGAATCAAACGATTTAAGTGATATTGAAACAAAAGATTTTTTATTCTATTTAGAAAAAATAATTGAGGATAGAAGAGATTTTCCTGTAGAAGGCTCTTATACAAATTTATTATTATCTAGGGGTGTTAAAAAGGTAGCTCAAAAAGTTGGTGAAGAGTGTACTGAATTAGTAATTGAAAGTATGGATAATAAAAAAGATTTAGTAATTGGGGAAGCTGCAGATTTATTATATCATTTGCAAGTTCTTTTAACTTATAAAGGTGTTAAACTTGTAGATGTCTTAGAGTGTTTACAGCATAGACATACATAATAGAGAAGGCTATCGTTTGATAGCCTTATTTTAGTGTTTTTCAATATGAAAATAATTAAACTTTGTAAATTTACGATAATGTTTAGATTTTTTTCTATAACTTTTTTTAAATAGGGTGTAATGATTATTATAATCATTAATTCGAGTTATTATATTAGATTTTTACTCGATCAATTCATTATATTCTTTCATAGAATGGAAATCATCTTCACTGAAAATAATATGATCTAAAATTTCTATTCCAAGGATTTTTCCACATTCAATTAATCTTTGTGTTATTTGAATATCATTTAAACTTGGACTTAAATTTCCTGTTGGATGGTTGTGACAAATAATAATAGCAACTGCTCTATTATCTATTGCATTTGAAAAAACTTCTCGAGGATGGACTATACATTGATTTATTGTTCCCATAGAAGCTACATCAATTGTTAATATTTCATGGGCACAATTAATTGATACTGATATAAATATTTCTTGCTTTCTACTTGAATAATGTCTTACGACTTTATGAACATCCTGAGGATCAATGATTTGAATTTTCTTTTTTTGTATTTTTCTCCTTCCTAATTCCATTGCAGCACATAGTTGAGAACTTTTCGCAATTCCTAGTCCTTTTATTTTATTTAAATCAGTAAAATTAAAATTTCCTTGTTTATCTAAAACTTTAATTACAGAATTAGATATATCATCTACTTTAATTTTTTGTGACCCAGAATTTAATAATATCATTATCAATTCTTCATCAGTAAGTGATTGTACTCCAAAAGTTATTAATTTTTGTCTAGGTTGTACTTCGAAAGGCATTTCTTTAATTTTTAAAAGTTTTGGTTGTGTTATTTTATATCTCATATATCTTTATATAAAAGAACTTGTATATTCGCATCAATTATGGTAATTAAATTATATGAGTGAAAAAATATATAGAATAGGTGATATTGCTAGAAAAGCAAAAGTTACTGTAAGAACTGTTCGCTATTATGAATCTTTAAACTTAATTACTCCTTCTTTTCGGTCTAATGGGGGACAGAGATATTATAGTGAAAAAGACTTATTATATTTGAAACGTATTCTTGAATTAAAAGAATTAGATTTTACTCTTGATGAAATAAAGAAAATAATTAATATGAAAGATTTTGATAAAACTGGTGAAAACAGAAAAAAAGAATTATTACATCAATATAGGAATAAATTATCATTAATTTTAGATAAAAAAAATATTTTAGAAACAAAAATCGATTCAATAAATTGGCATATTAGACAACTTCAATCAAATGTTGATTTTAGAGAGTGTCCAGGAAAAGATTGCATTAGCTGTCCTTTTAAAGAAGGTTGTAGATTTGCGTTGGATGATGAGATTAATGATTAAAGTATATATATGTTTATTTATAAAAGATTTAACACTTCAAATATAAAAAGGCTATTGCAATTTCTAATAATAGATTTGCAAAAGCCTTTTTTATATATTTAAAAATCTAATTTATAAAAAATAATATATATTATTTGATTAAATCAATAAGATTGTATTTTGAGAAAATAGAAACAGAAATGACTGAAATAACACTCATAATTTTTATTAAAATATCAAGTGAAGGTCCAACAGTATCTTTTAATGGATCTCCAACAGTATCTCCAATTACTGAAGCTTCATGAGCATCACTAGAGCTACCACCAAAATTTCCTATTTCAATATATTTTTTTGCATTGTCCCAAGATCCTCCAGCATTGGCTGTGAATATTGCAAGCATAATAGCTGAAAGTGTTGTTCCAATTAACAACCCACCAACAAATTTTGCTCCAAATATGAAACCTGCAAGAAGAGGAGTAAAAACAGAAATAAATGCTGGTTTTTTCATTTCAGAAAGAGCACCTTTTGTTGATATTTTAATACATTCTTTATAATTTGGTGTAGAATTACCTTCAAGTATTCCAGGATCTTTAACAAATTGTTTTCTAACTGCAGCAACCATTTTTTGTGCAGATTTGCCAACAGCATCAATTAAAATTCCTGAGAATAAATAAGGAAGAGCTGCACCAACAATTGCACCTGATAATACTAGTGTATCAATCATATTCATAACTAAAGATTGGTTTATACTGTTTTCCCCCATTTGTGCATATAAATATGACGCAAATAAAGATAAAGCAGCAAGAGCTGCAGATCCGATTGCAAAACCTTTACCAATAGCAGCAGTTGTATTTCCAATTGCATCTAACTCATCTGTAATATCTCTAACTTCTTCATCAAGTTCACACATTTGAGAAATTCCACCAGCATTATCTGCTATTGGACCATAGGTATCAACACTAACAGTAACAGCAACAAAACTTAACATACCTATTGCAGACATTCCAACACCATATAATCCAGCAAAAGAGTGAGATAATATAATACAGAAACTAATTATTAATATAGGGAGTAAAGTGCTTTTCATTCCTACAGCTAAGCCTTGTGTTATTACAATAGCACCACCTTCATTAGCAGCTTTTGATACTTCAATTGTTGGTTTATAATTATAACTTGTATAATATTCTGCAAAATAACCAATAGCTAATCCACTGATAATACCTAAAATAGCTGAACCCCATGGGGAAAGAGCTCCATAAGCAAAGTTAGTTATTTCAGAACTAAGATAAAATTTAGCTAAAAAAAATGTAGCAATGATTGTTAAACTAGCGCTTAAATATGTAACTTTATTTAAATCTTTGTGAGGTTGTGTGAAATTTTTCTTTTTTGTGAATAAAAAGATTGAAAATGTTGAAGCTAATAATCCAATAGAGCAAAAAGCTAGAGGGAATATTATAAGTTGGTTTAAAAATTCGTATGAAATAGCTAAACTAGTATTTTGTAATGAAAAAGATGTATAAATAGCTAGTACTATAGCGCTTATCATAGATCCTACATAGCTTTCTAATAAGTCGGAGCCTAATCCAGCTACATCACCTACATTATCACCTACATTATCAGCAATAGTTGCAGGATTTCTTGGATCATCTTCTGGGATTTTATATTCTGCTTTGCCAACTAAATCTGCTCCCATATCTGCAGCTTTTGTATATATTCCTCCACCAACACGATTAAACATTGCAATTAATGAGCATCCTAAAGCATAGGAGCTAACACTCATTGTAAATGGTATATCTCTTATTCCAATAAAATTAGTATGAAAGGTTAAATTATCAACTGCTAATTGGTTATAAAATCTGCCAAAAACTAAATAAACAATTAATAATCCTAAGAGAGCAAAAGCTGCAACACAAAGACCCATTACAGAACCTCCTTCAAATGCAACTTTTAAAGTTTTACCTTTATCTTTTGTTTCTCTAGCTTTGTTTGCAACTCTTACATTTGTAAGTGTTGCAATTTGCATCCCTATCCAAGCTGCACTAGAGCTTAATGTAGCTCCTAATAAAAAGCATATTGCTGCACTAAAAGATACAACTAAAGATAAAATTCCAAATATAATGATTGAAACAATAACGATAATTTTAAATTCTTGATGTAGAAACGCTTTTGCTCCCTCAAAAATATGTGAAGATATTTCAATCATTTTTTTTGTTCCAGGATTTTGCCTTTTTACTGAAACGTAATTTTTACTAGCTAAAATTAAAGCTAATAATATAGAGATAGCTATTAAATATATCATATAACATCCTTTTGTAATTTGTATATAATTTTTATTATTGAATGCTTTTACAAGTAAGTCAAATAAAACTAAAAAAAATATAATAATTTTGTTATATGTAAATAATGTATTTATTAATTTATTTATATAGAATTTTTTTGGTTCATAAATTGTATAAATTCTTTATCTTTTAAAGGTTTACTAAAATAAAAACCTTGAAAATAATCAACATTTAATGTTGATAAGTATTTTACTTGAGATGATGTTTCAACGCCTTCAACTACGATATCTAAATTTAAATCTTTTATCATATTAACAAGAGAATCTAATAATATTTTATATTTTTCATTTTCTTGAGATAAATATAATAAAGTTTTATCTATTTTTGCTTTAGAAAAAGGAAGACGTAATACAGAATCTAAATTAGCATATCCTGTTCCAAAATCGTCTAATGAAAAATTAATATTTTCTTGTACTAATATATCCATTGTTTTTTCTAATTGTGGGGCTAAACTTGCAGTTGTTTCTGTTATTTCAAAAGTTAATAATTCTTTATTAATTTTATATTCATTTAAAATTTTTAAAATCTTTTCTTGAATTTTAGAATCTAAGCAATCCATTACAGATAGGTTAATTGATATGTTTTTTAAATTTTTGGGAATAGGTTCTTTTCTTAAAAAGATGCATAATTTTTTTATAATTGTTAGTGTAATTTTACTAATTAATCCTTGTTTTTCAGCATAAGCGATGAATATTGCAGGATTTATATACCCAAATTCTTTTGTATTAATTCGACATAAAATTTCAGCAGAATTAAATTCTTTATTATTAAAGTCATAAATTGGTTGGAATCTTAATTCAATGTTTTCATTTTCAATTGCTTTTAAAATAGCAATTTCTTTAGATTTTTTATATCTGTACTCTTCAATATTTTTAAAATTCAATTTTTGTGTTTTTTTTGTTTCTTTGGTTTTATTACAAATGAAATTGATCAATTCTATAATATCTGTATTGGTTTGAGTATCTAAAACTTTTTCTGAATATGCCATATGAATTTTTATTTCTAGTGAAAATTTAGAGTCTTCAATTAATAAAGGGAAGTTCTTGTTTATAGTTTTTAGTGTTATAAATTTATCTTTTTCATTTTTGAAAATTAGTACAAATTTATCACCTTCAATTCTAAATATTAAGCTATTTGATGTGATTGATAATAACTTTTCACCAACAGATTTTATTATTTTATTTCCAAAATCTTCTGATACTAAATTATTAATTTTAGTTGTTTCAACTATATCTATTACAATAAAACTATATGATTGCTTGTTTGCATTTATTGAATATATATATTCTAATAAAGCGACTCTATTGTATAAATTTGTCATTGTATCAATATATGCGGTAGGTTTAAGTAACGTGAAATACATTAAATAAATAGATACACAAATAGATGCACTTATAATTGAAATTTGAGGGATATTAATTTGAATAATGATTGCTATAATATTCAGTGTTATAAAACTTGGAATTATCATTAATTGGCTATAGGATAAATGTTTTCTTTTATTTATTGTATATCCAACTCCCCACATTAGAATAATTAATTCAATAACAATTGAAAGATTGAAAAGAGATCCCCTCATATATTCCATATTTTCAGTAAAATAGAAAGTATATTTAGTAATTGGTGATGTTAATAATATTGCATAATTTATAACTAATAATACTACAGGGATAATTTTAACTAAATATTTAGTTTTAAATTCTTGTTTTGTTAAAGTCATTACATATCTGAATAATAAATAAGGTATCATCCATTGAGTAATAAATAATAAAAAATTAACTCCATAATTTATGTATATATTAACCTTATTATTTATACAAATAAAGGATAGTACATCTATAAAAACAGATAGAGTTCCTTCAATTAATATCCATGAAAAAAATTTATTTGCTCTATTTGGAAAAATAGGAGAAATATTATAATAGATTGTTAAAATTGAAATAAAAACAAGAGCTGTTGCATTGAAAGAATAATTAAAAATCAAAAAAACCTCCTATTTTTCTCTTTATCTTTTTTTATTTTAATATATTAACAACAATAAGTATATTAAAAATTGGTTAAAATTTTTTATTCATTATTGGCTTTAATGTTGAATATAGTTTATTAAAAAGATTATATTTGTTTTCATAATATTTTTGATTTTTAATATTTGGAGTATAAATTTTTGAGTTTTGTTCCATATGTTTTCTTATATCGATTTTTTCACTTGTTTTATATGCTAATATCGCAAGACCTAATAACTCTAAGGATATTGTTTTATAAACTACAATTTTTTTATTTGTAATATCACTTTTTAATTGATAATAAAAATCCATATTATTTTTTTTTGTTGAAGTATGAATTTCATTAACTAAACATCCAAGTTCTTCAAAAGAATCAATTACTGATTTAAATGAGAAAATTGTTGCCTCTATTACTGACATAGCTAGCTCTTCTCTTTTTGTCTCGTTTGTTAAATTAATAAAAGACCCTGTGGCTTGAGAATTCCATATTGGAGCTCTTTCTCCAGTTAGATATGGTAAAAATATTGTGTTATTTCTATTTGAGTTTTCAGCAAGTTTGTAAAGATCTTCAAAGTCTGAAATATCAATATCTAAAATTTCTCTAATCCAATTTAAAGCAATTCCAGAATTAGAAATTACACCAGACAAATTATAATAACCTTTTAGTGGATGTTCATAGCATAAAAATCTTTTATCTTTAATATAATTTTTAATACAGAGATTAACTCCCTCACTTGTCCCATTTATATCAGCTAGAATATTTTCATTTGTGATATTTGAGCCAATGAGAGAAAAATAAAAATCAGATCCACCAGCAATTATTTTAATATTAGATGATAGTTCTAAAGTATTTGCAATATTTTCATCTATAGTCGAGATTATTTCACCACAATCTATAAATTGAGGAAATTTATCTTGTGACAAATTAAAATATTTTAAGCTATTTTCATCCCAATAATATTTTTTTAATAAATTTGCATTGTTTACTATATAAGCTTTTTTAGTTAAAAAATAATTTATAAAGCTATCTATTGTTAAAAAATATTTTGTTTTATTATAAGAGTCTATCTCATTTTCTTTTATACTTAAAATTGAAGGTAAAAAAAAGCTTCCATCAATATAAGTTTGATAATATTGTGAAACTATTTTAGAATAATTTTTTCCTCTTTTATCCATCCAAAGTCTTGTGTTTGAATATTCTAAATTTATTTTATTGTTATTTATGTTTATTTCTGAATATAAAGATAAAATGCTAGGACCATTACTTGAAATGATAATTGATTCGATTAGATTTTTGTTTATTTTTTTTAAATATCTTAATAAAAAATCAATATAAACTTTTGTGTTAATTTCATGAATATCTTTATTAGATAATGGGCTAACTTCCTCACTGTAATAATTATGAAAGGCGCCTTTTTTATCAATTAATGCAGCTTTTAAATTTGTTGTACCATAATCTATTGTAAGTATCATATTTTTTCCTCTATTTTTTGTTTTTGTTTATTATAATAGCTTATTAAAATCATAACTAATAATGTAAAAAGACTTGGAATCATTAGAGCTATATCTGATGGTATATTATTTATTCCTTGTATATAATTTGATAAAGCTTCGCTTAACGCAAAAATTAAGGTTGCAGGAATTAAATATTTTATTTTGGAGTTACATAAAAATATAATAACAAGTGCAAACCAACCTTTATTTGCACTCATTTGAGAAATAAAAACACCTTGTTTTAGTGATAAATAGCTACCTGCAAGAGCACAGAAAATACTAGATATTATCAATGCAAACGCATCTATCTTTGTTTTTGAAAGTCCATAAGCTTCTAGAACATTTGAATTAAAACCACAAGCTTTTAACTTTATTCCAAGTGGTGTTTTTTCAATCATTATATATACAAAGATGAATAGTATTAATGAAATTGGAAGAAAAGGATTTATTGTACCAATAATAGGTATGTTTAAATATTGTAATGCTTCTCTATTTAATCTTAATAGACCTTTAGATTTAAAAATAGAGAATGTAATAATTAGTGTTAAAGCTGAAGCTATCATATTGCTTGCAAGAGCTGTAATAAAAGGATTTGTTTTTAAATATATATTGATTAAGGAAAGTATTGTAGCAAGAGTCATCGAAGCTAGTATTCCAAAAATAACCCCTATTAATAGGGAGTTAGATAAATTAGCTCCAATTATAGCAAATAATGCACTTATCAGTGTTAATCCTTCTAAAGCTATATTTAAGGTACCAGAGATAGAAGTAATTATGCCACCTAATGCTATTAAAAATAATGGGGTAAAAAGATTTAGGGTAGAATTAAGAATTGTTATCATTTTTTTCATCTCCTATTAACAATTTGCTAGAAATTAATAAAAATATGATAGCTTGGAATAATAAAGCAACATCACTACTAATATCACTATTTTGCATTGCAATAATAGAACCTTGATTAATCATTGTGATAAAAAAAGAAATTGGAATGATTAATATAGGACTATTTAATGCAATTAATGCTATTGTGAGTGCACTAAATCCTAAACCTGAAGAAAATCCTTTAAAAACACTCTGATAATTACTAAAAATATATAATGCTCCCGAAAAAGAAATTAGAGCTCCACTTAAACTATAGCTTAGTAAATAATTTTTTGATATTGATATTCCACCATATCTTGCAAATTCTTTATTACATCCTATAATTTTTGTTTCATAACCAAATTTTGTTTTATTAAAAATATAATAAAATAAAATAGCTATTAAAAGTGCATAAATTAGTGAAGTAGATAAAGAAGATGGTAGAAGAATTTTTAATAACATGTATTGTACTTTTTCTGTTGATTGTAAATTTGAGTTAATATCTTGAAAAGGACCTGTTATTAAATATGATGTTAGATAAGAAATTGCAATAGATATAAGATAGGAAGAAATTAATTCTAATGTATCGAATTTTACTTT
>Ga0102929_1002470_pt1 | contig 10973 bp, 9 predicted proteins | sample SalPonR1_B_D2_MG_FD_78510 | JGI IMG/M metagenome (GOLD analysis project Ga0102929, IMG submission 78510) | Salt pond soil microbial communities from South San Francisco under conditions of wetland restoration - Salt Pond MetaG R1_B_D2_MG | ecosystem: Environmental > Aquatic > Marine > Intertidal... | reverse complement strand
TCCCATACCATTTTCCCGGGCAACTTTGTACGCATCAATACTGTAAAATTTCAGTTCTTTCTCTATAATCTGCTCCTGTACCTTCTTGGGCAGCTGATCCCACACCTCATCCTTTTCATAGGGTGCATTGAGAAGGAAAGTTGATCCTTTTCGGGCCTTCTTCAGCATATCCAGCTGACTCAAAAACTGGAACTGATGACAGGCTATAAAATTGGCCTTGTCGATCAGATATGCCGACCGAATCGGGTTTGGACCGAAACGCAAATGAGAAACCGTAGTTGCTCCCGATTTTTTGGAGTCATACACAAAATAGCCTTGCGCATAATTTTCAGTATTGTTACCAATAATTTTAATGGAGTTCTTGTTGGCACTCACCGTACCGTCTGCTCCCAATCCATAGAAGAGTCCCTCAAAAACCTCTTCATCACTGTCCCAACCGTTCGTGTTGTATTCAAGGCTGGTGTGTGTCACATCATCGTTAATCCCGATTGTGAAATGATTCTTGGGCTTATCCTTAACCAGCTCATCAAAAATGCGTTTCACCATGGGCGGTGTAAACTCTTTGGAAGACAAACCATAACGGCCGTTAATTACCTTCAGATCAGCAGGCAGCGATTTCCACTGCTCCACTCTGTTCTCCTGTAGCGTTGAAACGACGTCGTTATAAAGTGGTTCTCCAACACTTCCCGGCTCCTTGGTACGGTCAAGTACCGCTATTCCTTTTACGCTATCGGGCAGTGCTTCAATCAGGTGACGCATGCTAAACGGTCTGAACAGTCTGACTTTAATCAGTCCCACTTTCTCACCGTTCTCATTCATTTTATCTACAGCTTCGTGAGCTGTTTCCGCGCCGGATCCCATCAAAATGACTACTTTTTCTGCGTCTTCCGGGCCGTGATATTCAAAAAGTTTATACGATCTGCCGGTTAATTCTCCAAACTGATCCATCGCTTTCTGTACCAGTTCCGGAGCTGCATTGTAATACTTATTACCGGTTTCACGAGCCTGGAAAAAGACATCCGGATTTTGTGCGGTACCTCGAAGAAGTGGGTTATCGGGAGTTAATGCACGATTTCGGTGTTCTATAATTTTATCATCATTAATCAGCTTCTGCATCACTTCAACAGGTATCTGATCTATTTTTTGCACTTCGTGTGATGTTCTAAATCCATCAAAAAAGTGGAGAAACGGGATTCGGGTTTCAAGCGTGGCAGCGTGTGCTATCAGAGCCATATCCATGGCTTCCTGTACGCTGTTTGAGCTCAATATCGCCATACCCGTCATTCGCATCGCCATGGTGTCACTGTGATCACCAAAAATAGAAAGCGCGTGTGTTGCTACAGTTCTGGATGCAACGTGAACCACGGCCGGCGTCAGTTCACCGGCAATTTTATAGAGGTTGGGCATCATCAGAAGTAAACCTTGAGACGCCGTGAATGTGGTTGTCAGTGCACCGGTTTGAAGTGCTCCGTGCATGGTACCGGCAGCTCCACCCTCACTCTGCAGTTCAGTAACTTCCGGTACGGTTCCCCAGATATTCTTTTTTCCGGCCATCGACCATTGATCAGACCACTCACCCATTGGAGATGCGGGTGTGATCGGATAGATCGCAATTACTTCACTTAGGTTATGAGCAACATATGCTGTTGCTTCGTTTGCATCTAATGTAACTTTTCGATTTGACATAATATTTACTTTGATGGTTTTATATCGATATTCTTTTCGTAGAAAGTCATTCTTTCGTCATTTTTCTTTGACTCCTTTTTGAGGAGCTTTAATGATATCGGACAAAGGCTTTCCATTTTTCAGATCTTCGGCCATGGTTTCCAGCGTTCTGGTTTTAAATAGATGGTAGACTTCTTCTCTCATTTTGTGATACTCTTCATGAATCGGACATGGATCATCTGCATCACACTCTTTGTATTCAATTCCGCACTGTCTAAAAATATCTAGTCCATCAATGGCCTCAACAACATCTACAATATGGATTGAATCAGCCGGGCGGCTAAGCTTAAATCCACCTGTTGGCCCCTTCATTGAAACCAACAGTTTTTGTTTTACAAGAGACTGCAGAATCTTGCTCAAAAAATGCTTCGGAATATTCTGTTTTTCAGCAATCTCACTCAGCTCCACATTTTTCTCTTGTGAAGAGTGACAGGCGATATAGAACATCGCCTGTAATCCGTAATGGCAAGAGGCTGAAAACATTCCTGTTTATTTTGTTTAAAATTGATGTTCAGGGTTGGTTTAATTTTCACGAAAAGTTTCTACAACCCTTTTACTTATGCCTCATCGAGTTTCGTTGATATCTACATAATAGATATTTAGACACTAAACTCTAAAATAAAGTAATAAAAAAGATCTCACATTACAACTATGACGACTACATTTTATCAATTTAAAAACTGCTAACTTAAATATAACAAGGCATTTAAAGATGCCTTTATCTTAATTTATGGGATGTTCAATCCTTTTTCAGTGGTTTGCCCAGACTCACAATACTATCTCCACTTTTGATGTCTTCAGATAGCTCCAGAAGTGTTTTGTTTTCGAAGAGCTCACGGATATTGTTCCGAACCCGCTTGTATTCGTGATGAATCGGGCAAGGGTGATTATCATCACATCTTTTAAATCCAATACCGCACTGTGTAAATACATCCAGTCCGTCAATGGCATCAATCACTTCAATCAGGGTGATCTCGTCTGCCGGTCGGCTTAAACTAAATCCACCGGTTGGACCTTTCATTGAATTCAACAAACCATTTTTTACCAACATCTGCAGAATTTTACTGAGAAAATGCTTGGGTATCTCCTGTTTTTCGGCAATCTGGCCCAAGTCTACATTTTTGTCATTTGTAGAGTGCAGTGCTATATAAATCATGGCTTGCAAGCCATAGTGACATGAAGTCGAGAACATTGTGGTCTAGTTTGATATTTAGGGTTGGATTCACTCCGGTGTTACACCCTTATTCAGGAGGGGTAATAACTAATTATGGAGGTGAATATACAAAATTGACATGGAAAATATATTCCACATTTGCGCAAACGTAAATTTGTTAATCGGCAGTCAGCGATCCCCAGGCTTTTTCAATGACAAGTTCTCTGACTTTATCTGCCGTATCAGTACAGTATTTTACGTGATTTACACTATTACAGAAAAACAGATCGTCTCTGGTTTCAGTCACATCCACTTTCGATTTGCAATGAACATTTGAAAAATCGATCTCCTCTGCATTTGAATCAAACTGATTGACATACTCCATCATCTGCTCCATCGTTAGTCCCTCCTCCGGTGTATCACCGCTTTCTTCAGTATAGAGTAGATAAAGGCAGTGAATAAATCTGTAGAGTGCACTTCTTGCAAATACACACACGGAATAGTTCACAACGTCTTCGGCCGGTTTATAGAGTTCATTTCGGGCACTGTAAAGCTCAGAATCAGCTTGTTTGAATAACTCTTTGATTTTGTTGTTACTCATAATTCTTGGGTCTTAAGTTAAGCGATAGCTGCTTGTATTCTGAACTATTCCTGTACCTACATTCCAAACATTTGAATGGATTGACGTGCAATGTCAAATATTGGAGTAAAATAAACTCCAAACAGCAGTGTAGGTATCAGTAACAGCATCAGAATAATCTTTGTACCGGAGTCAAACTCCAGCTTTCCGGCACTCTCTTCGGGTTTAAAAAAGTACATATTTCTAACAACCCGGATATAGTAAAAAAGTGAAATCACTGTGGTAATTCCGGCAATTAGTACGAGCCAATACCATCCTGCACTTATCGCAGCTCCAAATATGTAAAGCTTGGCGATAAATCCTGCCGTGGGAGGGAAACCTGTTAAAGCTACCAGAAAGACAGTCATAGAGACACCCATCAGCGGAGCACGATGTCCCAGACCTTTGTAACCTTCTATAGATACCGATCCCGTTTTGTTTGAAAATAGCATCGCTACATAAAAAGCTCCCAGATTCATAAATAAATAGACAAACACATAGATCATGATGGCGGATAGACCTTCGTTCGTCAATATCACAAGCCCCATCAATATGTAACCTGCATGAGCTATACTTGAATAGGCCAGCATTCGCTTAATATTGTCTTGTCTCAGTGCAGAGAGGTTACCCACAATCATAGCCAATGCAGCAAGAACCGCCAATATCATGTTCCAATTCAAACCATCTATCATACTCCAGATTGCAACGGTTTCAGATGTATTCAGCTCGAAGAATGAGATTCTGAAAAAGCGAATTGTCATGGCCAATGCTGCAATTTTTGATGCTACAGACAGATAAGCCGTAATGGTAATCGGTGCGCCTTCATAAACGTCAGGCACCCAAAAATGAAACGGGACAATGGCAATTTTGAAGCCAAGGCCGGTGATCACCATAATGATGGATATTGTAAGCAGTAAAGATTGATCAAGCCCACCGGCTAACGCTTCATTAATTGCGTAGATATCGGTAGCACCGGTCATACCCACCAACAGTGAAATTCCGTAGATCATAATACCGGATGCCACAGCGCCATAGATGATGTATTTCATCGAAGCCTCGGATGATTTATCCGATTTTTTCGTAAACCCGACAAGTACATAAGAGCTGATGCTGGTCATTTCAAACGCCAGATACATCAACAGTAAATTGGTTGAACTGACCATCAGAAACATTCCCAAAACCATTCCGGCTATGAGCATGTAGTATTCGCTGATACGATTTGAGTACTCATCCAGTTCGCGAGACTTCATCGAAAACAGAATTACAAATATCGTAGCAAGAGTAATGAGAAGTTTGAAGTAGAGAGCAAACGGATCTACGGCTATCATGTCGAAAAACACCGATTGGTTCACACCGGTTTGAGCCAGCAGCAAAAAACCCGTAACAACCATGCCGCACATCAGTATCCACCCGCCGGTGTGCCCTTTTCGTTTGATTAACAGGTCCCCGATGATGATCGCACAGAGGGTCACCACAATCGCTATCTCCGGGTAAAAATGGGTTATGCTATTTAAAATATTGTCAACCATGTTCAGGAATCTCTTCTAAGTTAGTAGCCCTCTCGGGCATTTAATTTCTGTGATGACAAATTTGTTACCCACCGTTGGTTACAAACTCCACGAGGTGACTCAGCGAAACATTCATCAACTCAATGGCCGGAGCCGGATAGACGCCGAGCAGTATGATGAGGATGATAAGCGGCACAAATGCCAGCATCTCGCGCAACGTCAAATCTTCGAGAGTTTTATGCTTCTCTTGCAGATTACCCAGGAAGATTCTCTGAATCGTCCAGAGGATATACCCTGCCGTAATTATAATTCCGAATACAGAGATGATTGTAATCCAGCGGTATGCTTCAAATGCGCCGAGGAATGAGAAGAGCTCACTCACAAATCCGTTCAGTCCGGGCAGACCCAGTGCCGCAAACAGGCCAACCATTGCAATTCCCGTGTATTTCGGCATTTGATTCGCAATTCCTCCAAAATCGTAGAGTCCCCGGGTGTGTGTTCGATCGTAAAGAACACCTACTGCGAGGAACAGAACAGCTGTAATAATACCGTGGTTAAACATCTGCAGCACACCGCCAACCATACCCTGGGTATTCAGCGCGGCAATACCTATCACAACGATACCCATGTGGCTAATGGATGAGTAGGCAATTAATTTTTTGAAATCGTCTTGAGCCATGGCACAGAAGGCACCGTAAATAATGCTGATCATCCCCAGAGCTGCCATCAGGTAGACAAAATACTCAGTTCCATCCGGGAAGATCGGGAAACTGATTCTCAGGATACCGTAGGTTCCCAGTTTAAGCAGAACACCGGCCAGAATTACACTGATCGGAGTTGGCGCTTCCACGTGGGCATCGGGCAACCAGGTGTGGAACGGAAAAAGCGGAATCTTAATCGCAAAACTGATAAACAGTGCCAGCCACGCTACATAGCGCCAGGTAGTATCCACGCCCGAGAGTATGGAGCCGTCCACATAATTTTCCGGATTCATCATGTGCAACAGGTTGAAGGTGTGAACCGACTCCCCTGTGGCTGCATCCGTATATGCAACACTAAAGTAGAGAGCTAGCATCACAAGCATCATCAATACCCCACCGAAGAATGTATAGAGGAAAAACTTTATGGCTGCGTACTCACGTCTCGGACCGCCCCAAAGACCGATCAGAAAGTACATCGGCAGAAGCATCACTTCCCAAAAGATAAAAAAGAGAAAGAAATCAAGCGAGACAAACACACCCATCATACCGGTTACGAGAAGCAGGTATAAAGCGAAATAACCTTTGGTCATCTTCTCAATATTCCAGGACGAAATAACCCCAATCAAAGCAATAATGGATGCCAGAATTACCATCAACACACTGAGGCCGTCAATTCCCATGAAGTAGTTGATTTCAATACGTCCAACCCATGGAACCGCATCAACGGTGATCCAGCTAAACTTCTCCACAAACTGGAAACTTTCCGCATCATTGATACCCACCATCGATCGGTCGAACAGACTGTAGATCACACCGGCCAGCACAACCTGAAGTCCCGTTACTGCAGCGGCAGTCCATCGAATTGCTTTTTTACTTTGATCAGGAAGGAGCAGTATGATGATCATTCCCACAATGGGAAGAAATACAATCCATGTCAAAATACCGATGCCAAACAATTGAAATTCCATATTCTTAGCGTTCCATTAAGGTTTTCTTTTTAAACTCTTTTTGAGAAATCATTCGAATTAAACAAACAGCAGAAACAGCACGATAAAACTTACCACGATATAGACGATATAAGTCTGTACTCGTCCCGTTTGAAGCTTCGCAAGTACCTTTCCAGCAAACTGAGATAGCCAAGCTGTAAAATTGACCAGCCCATCGATCACATTGGTATCAATCCAGTTGCTCACTTTTGAAAATCCTCGTATCACAACAGCTGATCCATTCACAATACCGTCAATAATCTTATCATCGAACCAGTGAAGCATTTTAGAGAGACCAACTGAACCGCTCACAAAAGCTTTGTTATAGGCCTCATCGAAATACCACTTGTTTTGTGAACCTCTGTAGAGAAACCCCGCTCTTTGAGCAAGTTTTTCTGCGCTGATGGTTTTTTTGCTATAGACAAAGTAGGCCATCAAAATTCCCACACCGGCAATAAGGATAGACAGAATCATTACAAGCGTGTGAACACTGTGAATAGCCTCATATAACACAGTCCATGTAGCCGGCTGCATCATCTCAGGCACAATACTTGTAGGTCGTTCAATCGCGCTGTAGAACCATCCCGATGCTGCTCCAATCGGATTGAAGCTGTAGAAGAAAAAGAGGGATAAAGCCGCAAGCACCATCAGGGGTATCGTCATCACTTTTGGCGACTCCTTGATGTTGGATATGATTGACTCATTTGCCGGTTTACCGTGGAAAGTGAGTATAAGCAGACGGAACATGTAGAAAGCCGTAAGACCTGCTACAAGAAATCCGATGAGCGGCAGCAGCCAATGTCCGTTGAGAGTACTGAATGCCATCGTACCGGCCAAAATCTCATCCTTGCTTAAAAATCCTGATGTAAGAGGAATACCGGATATGGCTAATGTGAAAATCAAAAATGTCCAATAAGTGACAGGCATCCTGGATTTTAAGCCACCCATATTTCGGATATCCTGTGCATCTGTTTTGTGGTCATGCTGATCGTGTAGCACTTTGTGCATTGCAAAGATTACACTGCCGGCACCGAGGAACAGCCCTGCTTTAAATGCTGCATGTGTTACCAAATGCATAAAACCGGCGGTAAATGCTCCTACACCCAGCGCCATAATCATATAGCCAAGCTGACTGATGGTGGAGTACGCAAGTACTTTTTTAATATCGTATTGTGTGATTGCAATTGAAGCAGCAATCAATGCTGTAATCGCACCTACATAAGCGATGACCAACAAGGCATCTGCCGTAAGCATCGGAAAAACTCTTGCAACCAGGTAAACACCCGCGGCAACCATTGTAGCAGCATGGATCAAGGCGCTGATCGGTGTCGGGCCTTCCATCGCATCAGGCAGCCAGACATGTAGCGGAAACTGTGCGGATTTACCAACTGCTCCACAGAAAATTAAAAGCCCTGAAGCAGTAAGCCACCCCATGCTGTCGAATGGAAGCTGGCCTGACCCGATTGCCTCAAAAAGTCCTTCAAAAGAGAGTGTCGAAAATCCGGTAAAGAGAATCATGATACCGATAAACATTCCGAAATCACCAACCCGGTTTACAATAAATGCTTTATTGGCCGCATTGGATGCTGATTTTTTTTCGTAATAAAATCCGATCAGCAGATAAGAGCTTAAACCCACCAATTCCCAGAAAATGTACATCAAAAGCAGGTTATGAGTCAGTACAATACCAAGCATGGAGAATGAGAAAAGGCCCAGGTAGGCGTAGTATCTCGAATAACGCTTTTCCCCTTTCATATACCCCATAGAGAAGAGATGAACCAGTGTGCTCACCAATGTTACAACTACCAGCATTACAACTGTGAGATTGTCGACCATTATGCCGAACTCGATGGCCAGAGTTCCAACCATCATCGCATCAGTAAAAACAATCCAGTTAAACACCGAAGTGATGGTTTCGTTCGGACTTCCCGTCAGTTTCAATATCAGCATTACGACTGACAGGATAAGTGTAATGGAAAGCAACCCTGTTCCAAACCAGTCTCCCTGCCTGGACAGTCGTTTACCTGAGAAGATCAATACAATAAATCCCAACAGTGGCAGGAGCAGTATGAGTAATGATAATTGTATAAACATTTGAAGTTCTATATCGTGAAAATTCTCAGTTTCGAAGTCACTATCCTTTCAGGATATTCAAATCATCCAGGTTGATAGTATTAAATCGATTAAAGACGTTAAGTACTATAGCCAGCGCAACGGCCGCTTCTGCAGCTGCAATAATGATGACGAACATCCCTATCATCTGGCCATCCAGCGACAGTTCCGTAAAGCGGCTGAACGCTACAAAATTGATATTGGCTGAATTCAGAATCAGTTCTACTCCCATCAGCACCATAATGATATTTCGTTTTGTGATCACAGCCATTAACCCAAGTGCAAAAAGAATAGCACTCACAATCAAAAAGTGAGTTAAAGCAGGTTCAGCAAGCCACTGTATAAAGGTTGATTCCATCACTAATCCCTGTTTTCCGTTGATATTCTTGTTGACATGAGTATGGCACCGATAATGGCAATGAGCAGCAGAACACCAATCACTATAAATGGAAGGATGTAACTTCCCATCAGCATCATTCCCATTTCACTTACCGTTTCCGTTCGTTCAATAGGCTCAACCACATTCCAGCCTGTTGTTACGAAAGCGTAAATCAGCAACGCACCGGCAGCAACAGAGAGAACGGTTCCCGGAATAATGTTCACCGTTACCGACTTGAATGTATACGTGTGTCCCTGCCCTGTAAGCATGAGACCGAAAAGGATCAAAATCAGAATGCCGCCAACGTAGACAAGCAGCTGAGTGGCGGCCAGAAAATCGGCATAAAGAAGCACATAAATAGCGGCAACCCCAATCAGGGTAAACATTAGAGCGAATGCCGAATAAACTACATTTTTTGAAAACACCATAACACAGGCTGCTCCAATTGTGACCAGTGAAAAGAGGTAAAAAAGTATTGCTGTTAATTCCATGATCTCCTACTCCTTATCGTCATTTTCAGAGTTCTCGTTTTCTGGACCCTTGTCGTTCGTTTCATTCTCTTTTTTCACTTTCTCTTCAGCGGCTTTCTTCTTCTCTTCCAGCTCTTTCTTTTTCTTTTCCTCAGCCTTTTTACGCATCATCTCCTCTTTCTCCTTCTTCTTTCGCTCTGCTTCATCTTCAGCTTTCTCTTTTACATCTGCAACCATCTCGGGGGAAAGATTACTGAAGTGAAACACAAAATTGCTTCTGTCAAACTCTGAGTATTCATATTCCGGAACCATATAAATACAGTCTGTCGGACAGGGATGCACACAGAGATCACAATACATACACTTGGCCATGTCTATATTAAATCTTGTAAGCCAGAATCTCTTCGGATTTCCGGTTGACGTTTTTCCAAGATCCACATCATCGGTGGCTTTCACTGTCTCGATGTCAATACAGTTAACGGGACAGGCTCTTGCACAAAGATTACAGCCAATGCAGTCGTCAATATTCACATAGAGCTGTGCCCGTGCACCCGGCGGAAGCTCCTCCCTTTCATCGGGATATTGCAGCGTAACCGACGGTTGAAACAAGTGGCGCATCGTAATGCCCATCCCTGTAAATATCGATTTGAATGTCAGCCAGCCTTCTTTTATTGGGTTTACCATTGTCTTTATAATCTCAGGTTTAGAAAATCATTTCCCACAGCGCAACCAGAATCAGGTTTACAAATGAAAGAGGAATCAGAATACTCCAGCATATGTGCATCAGCTGATCCACACGGTATCTTGGAAGCGTCCATCGTATCCACATCATCACAAATACAAGCAGCAGTCCTTTTAGCATGAACCAGAAGAATCCCCAAAACGGACCCGCCATAAATTCGCCGAATGGGCTATTCCATCCGCCAAAAAAGAGTGTTGCACCCAGCAGTGACAGCAGCAGCATATCGGCATACTCAGCTAGCATAAACATCGCCCATCGAATGCCTGAATATTCGGTTTGATATCCACCTACCAATTCCGATTCCGATTCCGGAAGGTCAAATGGCACGCGGTGCGATTCTGCAAGAATGGAGATGAAAAAGATGATGAATGCCACAATCAGAAATGGATTCTGAAAAATGAACCAATTGGGCAAAAATCCAAGTATATCATTGCCGTTCTGCATTTCCGTTACGGTCATCAGGTTCAGGGACCCGGCTACCACAATCACGGTAAGAACAGCGGCAATGGTCGGCACTTCGTAGCTAACCATTTGCGCGGCACTTCTCATCCCTCCCAATAGCGACCATTTATTATTTG
>Ga0102929_1002466_pt1 | contig 10982 bp, 8 predicted proteins | sample SalPonR1_B_D2_MG_FD_78510 | JGI IMG/M metagenome (GOLD analysis project Ga0102929, IMG submission 78510) | Salt pond soil microbial communities from South San Francisco under conditions of wetland restoration - Salt Pond MetaG R1_B_D2_MG | ecosystem: Environmental > Aquatic > Marine > Intertidal... | reverse complement strand
GCATGGCTTCGGTGAAACCGCGCAATTCATGTATGCTGGCCCGGGTCTCCAGTTCGGCCTGCCGGACGCTGGCCAGGTTGACGGCGGGGCCAAAGCCATGGAGCAGGGACTGGGTGACCGAGAGACCCACCCGCGCCGTCTGCTGTTCCGGAGCCCGGTTGGATATGCTGCGCTGCTGCTCGATGGTCGCCTCGAGAGTCGTACCGGACGGCAGATCCTGGCGAATTCCGGCGATGCCGCCGGTCTCACTGCCAGATACGTTGAACTGTTCGCCGCTGGAGCGGGATGTTTCACTGGACCTCTCTTCAAAGGACTCGATTTCGGCAAACAGCTCCGGGTCGAACCGCCCCCGTTCAATCTCTTCAAAGCGGCCGACGATAACCGGCGTCAGCTGCCGTACCTGCAGGTCGCGATTGTTATGCAGCGCCAGCATCACAGCCTGTTCGACGGAAAGGGTCACCTTGCCTGCTTCCGCGACGGGCAGAGCCGGTGTCTGCCGGAAACTCCGTTGGCTCTCTTGCCGGGACTTCCCGCGGTCGACGGCATCGGCCGCCGCCTGGGCAGTGCTGAACCGGTCCAGGCCCGGAATCAAAAGCAGCAGGATGAATGCCAGTCCGAATGGCAAGTAACGACATTTCACGGCCGCCCCCCTTTCGGTTCGGGGTGGAACAGCGAGTAAACCGCCGGAATCAGAACCAGGGTCATCAAGGTGGACCCGGCCAGACCGCCGACCACCGCCCGGGCCAGCGGGGCCTGAGCATCCGCCCCTTCACCGATGCCGATGGCCAGCGGCAGCAGGGCCAGGATGGTGGTCAGCGACGTCATCAGAATGGGCCTGAGTCGCCGCCGGCCGGCTTCGGCCACGGCCGCCCGGACCGGCATGCCGCTCCCCGTCAGCTGCCCGGCCTGATCGACCAGCAGGATCGCGTTATTGACGACGATCCCGCCCAGCATGATGCAGCCGATGTAAGACTGGAGGTTCAAAGTGGTCCCGGTCAGAAACAGGATCACCAGCACGCCGACGGCGGCGAACGGCACCGACGCCATGACCACCAGCGGGTCACGCAGGGATTCATACTGGCAGGCCAGCACCATATAGACCAGCAGCAGGGCCAGAACCAGGGAGACAACCAGCTCCCGGAAGGCTTTCTGCTGCTCCTCGAAATTACCGGCCACGCTCAGGTCGAAACCCACCGGCCGGGGAATTTGCGCCAATCGGGTCTGCACGTCGCCGGCAACCGAGCCCAGGTCCCGGTTGGCAACGTTGGCCTCGACCGTCGCCAGCCGCTGCTGGTCCTTGCGGTCGATGACAATGGGACCGAGGCTGGCCTGGTAAGCGACCAGATTGCGCAGTGCCACCTGATCGCCGGCCGGAGTCGTCAGAGTGAGGTCGAGGATGTCCTCCATGGAGCGTTTTTCAACCTCCTCGAGCTGGACGAAAATCCGGTAAGAGTTGCCCTGGGCCCGGAATTCACCGGCTTTGGAGCCCGCCACCGCCGTTTCCAGAACTTCGGTCACGTCGCGCACGCTCAAACCGAGATCGGCGATCTTGTCGCGATCGACCTGGATTTCCTGCTGGGGAATGCCGGCTTTCTGGCTGATTTCGATATCGGTAATGCCCGGCACATCGGCAATCGCTTTGGCCGCCTGCGCGGCCAGAGTGTCGAGAACCTGCAGGTCGAACCCGCGGATTTCGACCGTCAGCCCTTCGTCACCGCCCAGCAGGCGATCGAGCAGAAACTGCCCCTGCGGCGCCCGGGTGCGGATGATCATGCCGGGGATCTGTCCGGCAAGCCGCTGCCGCAAATCATTGGCGATCTCGACGTTGGAGCGGCTGCGCTCGGCAGCCGGCACCAGCGACATGCGGATCTGGGCCGTAGCTGCGTCACCCGGGCGCCAGCCGCTCGAGCCGACGCTGATCACCGAAGAGACCGCCTCGGGCACCGCCGCATTGACGATCGCCTCCATTTTGCGCGCCTGCTGGTCGAGCAGGTCGAGCCGGGTGCCGATTTCCATTTCCCCGGAGACCCGTACCTCGCCTTCATCGCTCGGCGGCATGAATTCGGTGCCGATGAAAGGCAGCAGCAGCAGACTGGTACCGAGCAGGGCGACCGCGATCCCGACGGTTGCCAGGCGGTGGCCCAGAACCCGCTGCAACAGGTTGCGGTAAGCCGTATCGAGACCCTGAAAGAGATGATCGGACCAGGTAACCAGACCTTCGATCCAGGGAGGGCGGCGGGCCTTCATCTGTTCCGGCGTTTCCAGCAGCCGCGAGGCCAGCATCGGCAGGAGGCTGAGCGACACCAGCAGCGAGCAGACCAGGGCAAAGATTATGACGAAAGCCAGCTCCAGGAACAGGACCCCGGCCACGCCGCGCACGAACACCAGGGGCAGGAAAATCACCAGCGTGGTAATGGTGCTGGCAACAATCGCCGTGCCGACCTCCCGCGCGCCTTCGACGGCGGCGATTTCAGGCTGTTCGGCGTTCTCGGTGCGGCGGCGAAAAATATTCTCGAGTACCACGACGGAGCTGTCCACCATCATGCCCACGCCAAGTGCCAAACCGCCAAGGGTCATCAGGTTGAGCGTGAAACCGCCGAAAAAGATCAGGGCAAAAGTGGCAATCACGGAAATCGGGATGGCCAGGGAGATGACCAGCGTGGAGCGCAGGTTGCGCAGAAAGAAGAGCAGCACGAAGATCGACAGGCCGCCGCCGTACAAAACCGAGCGGGCGACGTTGGCGATCGAACGCTCGATGAAGTTGCCCTGGTTGATGACCGGGATGATGTTGATCTGGGGAAACAGCCGGTTGACCTCATCGATTTCGGCAAGGATCGCCTTGGCCACCTCGACGGTGTTGGCATCGGCCTGCTTGCGGATGGCCACCCGCAGGCCGGGCTCGCCGTTCAGCCGAACGATTCGGCGCAGCTTCTCATAGGTGTCGCGCACCCGGGCGACCTGGCCGAGGGTCACCGCCGCGCCATCCTCCTGATGAATCACGGTATTGCGAATCTGCTCCAGGCTGGCGAACTCCGCCGGTGCCCGCAGGGTGACCTCGTAGCGCCCCTGCTCGATCCGCCCGGTCGGCAGATCGAGATTGGCATTGCGGATCGCCTCCAGGATCTGGTCGAGCGGCAGCCTCTGGGCTTTGATACGGTCGGGGTCGAGTTCCACCCGCACTTCACGATCGAAACCGCCCCAGAGGTCGACCTGGGCAACGCCGGGCAGCCGTCCAAACCGGTAGCGCACCTGATTTTCGACCAGTTCGGTCAGCTCTACCGGATCGAGGTTGCTGGAAATCCCCAAAAGGACGACCGGGAAGCTGGCGATGTCGAATTTACTGACCCTTGGTCGCTGCACGTCATCGGGGAGTTCGTTGATTTCATCCTCGAGCTTGGCCTGGACGTCGAGGGCGGCGGTGTCGATGTCGGTCCCCCAGGCGAAGCTGACCCGGACCGTGCTGCTGCCCTCCGATGACTGGGAGCTCATTTCCTCGACCCCGGGAATGGTGGCGACGATCTCTTCGACGATCTGGGTGACCAGACGCTCCATGACCTCCGGGCTGGCGCCCTGGTAATTGGTCCGGATGGACAGGGTCGGCAGTTCGATGTTCGGCAGCAGGTCGATCTGCAGGCGACTCAGGGAGAACAGGCCGAGCAGGACGACGATCAGGGTGACCATGGTGGTCAGCACGGGCCGGCGGACGCTGATTTGCGGCAGTTTCATAGCGACTCGGCCTCACCCTTGTCGGCAAAGGGTTGCTGTTCAGCGGGGATCGTGATCAGGGAGCCGTCGTCCAGCAGTTGCTGGCCGAGAGTCACAACCCGCCCCGAGAAATCACCATCGAGGATCTCCACCCGGTCATCATCCCGGATGCCGATGGTCACTTCGCGCCAGCGCACGGTTCGATTGTCTTTGGCGACCTGAAATACACCGCTGCGCCCGTTTCTTTTAACCAGCGCCCTGGCCGGAAGGATAACTGCGTCGGCCCGACGATCGAGGACCACCGTGGTGCGGATGAACATGCCGGGTTTCAGACGCTGCCCAGGATTGGCGATGGTCAGTTCGACTCTGGCTTGCCGGGTGGCTTCCCGAAAAACCGGGGCGATACGGTCGATCCGTCCGGGAAATTTTTCCCCGGGGTAGGCACCGGTCGCCAGGAGAATCTCCTGACCGGGCTGCAGCCGGGCATAGTCCCGTTCGGTCACGAAGATCACACCGGTGATCGGGTCGAGTTCGACAATCCTCACCAGGGGAGTATTGGCACCGACTGTCTCGCCTTCATCCACGTAGCGCTCGGCAACCACCCGTTGCTCGCTGCCGCCGCTCCAGCCTGCAGTGACCCGGGTGTAGCCCATGCGGATTTTGGCTGTTTCCAGAGCTGATTCAGCCCTCACCTCCTGGGCCTGCGCTACTTCGAGGGCAGCCTGTCTGGTCAGCTCCTCCGCTTTGGCGGCGTCCAGCTGAGAATCCGAAGCAACGCCGCGCCGGCGCAACGTCTGGACCCGATCAAGTCCCCGGCGGGCGATTTCCAGGGCATTGCGGGCTTCAGTCAAATTGGCCCTGGCCACGGCAAGATCGGCTTTGGCCTGGGCCACCTCCTGCACGTATTCTTCGCTGTCCAGTTCCGCGACCATCTGGCCGCGAGCGACCTGATCGGCAATATCCACGACCAGCCTTTCGACCCGGCCGCCGACCTTGGGTGCGACCACGAATTCAGCGCGAGCTTCCAGCGTGCCGCTGAACGTCCGGTGCAGTTCGATGGTTCCCTGTTCAACCGGCATCACTTCAACAGGTGCGGGCTGGACCTGGCCGGTGGGACGACTTGCTCCTGATCGGTCAACGGCAGTGGGATACAGAAACAACCAGGTTGCGACAGCGGCACTGCCGAACAGAATCGCCAGAAATGATATTTTAAAACGGCTGCTAACCTTCGACATCGGTCGGCTGTTCCTTTCCCGGTGAAAGCATATGAAGATTGAACGAATACTCGAAAATTTAATTGTATGAGAAATTGACCGCAAAAGGAAAGAAGTTCGCCTTAACAGTCACGGCAGTTCTGTCGCAGCCCGCCAGTCCTGCTGCCGATTTTTTCCAAGCAATGGTTTTCTTTGCTATCTCGGTCTGTTACGGAAACTTTCCCCGGCAAGGCCCTTTGCAAACAGGGGCTTGTGAGAAAATTTTGAGTTCCTGAGTGTATACTAACCCGGCTGAGATTTTTTGGGCGGCACCTTCCCACAACTGTGCGGATGGGGTGACCGGCAGGCCTGCAAACGGGGGGAGAATCTCATGAAAAATCGAATCAGCGTCCTGGTGGTCGAGGAGAACCAGACTTTTTCCATGTATCTGGCTCTGCTGCTGCAGAGGCTGGGCTTCAAGTCTCTGCGGGTCAGCCAGCCCGAGGCCGCGAAATTCGTGGTTTCCCGAGGTTTTTCGGACATCCTGGTGGTCGGCGGCCGGGAAGACCCGGAACCGCTCCCGGCCGTGGTCGGCAGACTGGCCGGAAGCTCGCCGGGGGATCGAATGCCGACCATCGTCATCAGCGACCACGACACCCCGGAGGAAAAGCAGGCCTGCCTGGCTGCCGGCTGCCAGGCCTACCTGGTTAAACCTCTCCAACCAAAACAGCTTCAGGATGCACTTTATTCCTGCTTCTCTCCTTTTGCCGAGCGCCGCCTGAACCTGCGCAGCAAAGTGGATCTTTTCGCGGCGGTCGGCATCGACGGCCGACCGCCGGAACCCCTGAAAGTCCTGACCCTTTCCCGCGGCGGCGCCTTGATCGGCTATGACCGTCTGCTGGCGCCGGATATGCAGGTGACTCTGACCCTGCACCTCGACCAGGGTCCGCTGCCTCTGAACGGCTCCGTGCTCTACAATCTCAACAATTTCGACGCCGGCCGCCAGCACGCATTCGGCCTGGTTTTCGACCGGCCCAGCCGGGCCCAGACGGAGTTGATCGAAAACTATCTGTCCCGCATCCTCGAACAATGTCATTTACTGACCCGGGACATCGAAGCGGAGCTGCCGAGCCAGGGCAGAGTCCGGATCTGATCAGGTTCATCCGGAGAAGCCATGATGCGTGATTGCCGGCCCTGAACCTATCTCTGCCACCAATCCGGGGTTTCGCCCCCGGTTCGAAGCCTGATAGTTCGCAGGTCGGCAGGTCGAACTCCGGGGAAAACTTCCCCGATATTCACGGATAACCTTTTCCCCGAACCGAACATTTCTCACGCGTGTGATCAACGCTCCAGCTGTGAGATGTTATACTTGAATCTACGTTTCCTTATGCGGCTATTTGCAGCGGGGGCGAGGATGGAGGTTCATGCGCGGAGCGGATATTCCGATCAAACACCTCCCCCCCCAGAAGGCTTCGGAAACTGCGATCGAGAACAATTTCAACCAAGAGGCAAACAATGAAACGTCAAACTCTCTTCGGGCCGGCCGTTTTGCTCGGGCTCATGCTGCTGCCGCTGCTGGCCGCTTGTCAAAGCACGAACAACTATTTTTCGGGGACGCGCGTCGAACCGAACCTGCAGATCCCCCTGGGTCCAGGCGAATCCAGAAGCGGGACCTGGCAGACTTTCGAGATGATCGTCCATTACTCTGCCGACGCGGGCCAGGATAATCTGGCAATTTCCGGTCATGGCGAACTGACCGATCACTACCGCATTCTTTATCATGAATTACGCCGTTTCGATCTTTACCTGTTCCTGCTCGACGGCGAATCCAGGGTCTTGAAGACCGTCAAGCTGCATCCCGGCGGACTGCTGGACACGGAAGACGATATCCCCTTTGATCGGACGCTATCACTGCCAGCCGCGACGAGAGCCATCTCTTTCGGCTACAGCGGTACGGCGGATTCCGCCGAGGATGACACCGACGTTTTCTGGGAACTGCCCCGCCCCGATTAGCAAGAAACCGCATCGCCTTCTTTTCTTCTGTCGTCCGCCTCTGCTACGGTCACCAATAAAAGTTGACTGGCGGGATCAGAGTATCCTCTGCCCGAACAGCGACGCCGCCAGGTCGACGGCCATTTCCGCGGTCCGGTTGCGTTCATCGAGGATCGGATTGATCTCCACCAGGTCGACGCTGGCCAGGCGCCGATCATCGGCGATGATTTCCATGAGCAGCTGCGCTTCCCGATAGGTCAGTCCGCCCGGCACCAAAGTCCCGGCGCCGGGCGAAAACCGCGGATCGACTGCATCGATATCCAGGCTGACATGCAGGCGGTCATGGTGGGCCAGCTTTTTCAGGGCATCGGCCGCCACGGCGCCCATCCCGCGCTCATCGATATCCCGCATGGAATAGACCGTCACCCCGCTTTCGATCAGCAGCCGGCGTTCGGCGGGGTCGAGGTTGCGCACGCCGATCATGACGACGTCCCGGGCGGTGAGTTTCGGGCCGGGCCGGCCCAGGTCAGCCAGTTCCGGCTGGCCGTGACCGAGCAGCAGGGCCAGCGGCATGCCGTGGATATTGCCGGTCTGGGAGGTCTCGCTGGTGTTGAAATCACCGTGCGCGTCGATCCAGACGACCCCGGCCGGTCTCTCGTGGGTCACGCCGCCGATGGTGCCGATCGCCAGTGAATGATCGCCGCCCAGGAAGAGCGGGACGTGACCTTTGCCGACGGCCTGGCGGGCGGCATCGTACGCTTTCGCGCAGACCTTGACCATGGTCGGCAGGTAATGACTCGACCTTTCGCCGCGCAGGGCGTCGCGCACCGGCACCTGAAGGTTGCCCAGGTCGTGCACCGTGCAGCCGAGTTCTTCCAGACGCGCTGACAGCCCGGCGTAACGCAGGGCGCCGGGGCCCAGATCGACTCCGCGCAGAGACTGCCCCAGGTCGAGGGGGATGCCGATGATATCCACAATGCGCTGCATTGTTCGCTCTTCCATGGACATCACTGCCGCAGGTTGTTCCAGAGGTTGACGATGAAGTCCTGGACGTTGGTCAGAATTCCCACCGCCTGGGCCGAGCCCCGGTTGGCCAGTTTGTCGACGCTGAACTCGGTCATGTCGACCACATAGAAATAGACCGGCCGGACGCTGTCGTCAGCCATGACCCGGTAACTGGGCACCATGTTGCCGAAGGCGATCGCGTGCAGCTGCGTCGCCAGGGCGACCACCGTAGTCGCCTGGCGGGCCTGCAGGCGCATGGCGTCCTGGGCCTGGTAGACATCGGCGATGACTTCCGGCAGGGGGCCGTCGTCACGGATCGATCCGGCCAGCACATAGGGTATCCCCCGCTGCTCGCAGGCGTAGATGATGCCGTCCTTGAGGCCGAGATCCTCGATGGCCGCGGCGATCGAGCCGCGCCGGCGGATTTCGTTGAGGATGTCCAGATGATTGTAGTGGCCGAGCGGCTGCAAGGTCTGGGTGTAGATGTCCTGGCCGAGACCGGTCTGGAACCGGGCGGCCTCCAGGTCGTGGGTGGCCAGGGCGTTGCCGGCCAGCAGGGCGTGGCAGTAGCCGTTCTCCACCAGCTTCTGCATGGCCGCCCGGCTGTCTTTGTCGAACGCCACGGCCGGGCCCAGCACCCAGACGATGTGGCCATGCTCGCGGTCGTGGCGCAGCACCTGGTAAAGCTCGTCGTAGCTCCGCGAAAAGGGCGTCTCGCGGGTGCCGCGGGTGCGGAAGGAAAATTTGTCGACGGCCGCTTCAAGCACCGCCTGGAAACCGAGAATATGCACGAAGATGCCTTCTTCGCCGTTCTCGGTGCGTCCCACCACCACCTGCTGCCCTTGGCGGACCCGGCGCGGCTCGATCACGTCGATCTCCTCGTCCTCGATCACCAGGACCGCATCCATCCGGCTTTCCGGCGCCAGCAGCCAGCGACCACCGCCAAAATGCAGGTATTCCGGATGGTTCGACGTGCCGTGGAAGTTGCGCGGCACCACCCCGTCGGCAGGGGCCGGTTCGGTTTTGACGGGCGGAGCCTGGGTCAACGGCGGCTGGCTGAAATCGGGGGGCAGGTAAGGCGGCAGGGGCGACATGATGGAACCTCCTTGGCAGGAAGAATAGGCCGATTTTTACATCTTCGCGGAATTGACTGGATTGTCAAGAAATCCCGGTGCATGCGCCCCTTGGCACGCAGAAAATTTCCTGTCAAAGCAAACCGCGATTCGGTATCCTGTCGGCGACATCGACCACCGGCGGAGGCTACCCAGGTCGTTTTCTTTTCAGGGATGGATTGGACCCATGAACAACTACGCCATCGTTCGCCAGGAGCATCTCAACCATTACGGCTTCCTGTTTGGCGGCGCCCTGCTGCAATGGGTCGACGAATTCGCGTGGCTGGTGGCCTCCCGGGATTTCCCCGGCTGTCCGCTGGTCACCATCGGCATGGACAAGATCAGTTTCCTCAAACCGGTGGTCAGCGGTTCGATCCTGCGCTTCTCGATCCTGCCGCTGCAGCGCGGCCGGACCTCGGTCAGCTATACGGTGGAGGTCTTCGCCGACGCCCCCGGCGCCAGCGAGGAAACCGCTGTCTTTTCAACGACCATCACCTTCGTGCACGTCGACCCCGCCGGACGCAAGCGGCCGCTGCCCCAGGACGGTCCTCTGCGCTCCGAACAGCCCGAGCCCTGATCCCCTTTCTGCCCTGCCGAGGTTTTAACTGTTCATGTCCGAGACGCGTCAGCAGCATATCCGCGGGGTGCTGACCACCCTGGCCGCGGTGGCGATACTCAGTCCCGACGCCCTGCTGGTGCGCCTGATCAGCGCCGACCCCTGGACCCTGATCTTCTGGCGCGGCCTGCTCAGCGGCATCACCATTCTCCTGATCTGCATGCTGCAGATGCGCGGCAGCTTCCTGCGCCAGGTGCGGGCCATTGGCTGGGTCGGCCTGCTGGCCGGACTGATGCAGGCCGTGGCCACCATGTTCTTCGTCAACTCGCTGCGACAGACCGCAGTCGCCAATACATTGGTTATCCTGGCGGCGGTACCGCTGTTCTCGGCGGTGCTGAGCCGCATTTTCCTCAAGGAGACGATTACCCGCCGCACCTGGATTGCGGTCAGCGTCGGCTTCGGCGGCATCGCCCTGCTGTTCGCCGGCAGTCTCGGCGGCGGCAGCCTGCGCGGCGACCTCTGTGCGGTGATTGCCGCCAGCCTCTGGGCCAGCTACCTGGTGACGATCCGCCAGGGACGCGCGGTCAACATGGTACCGGCCCTGGGTCTTGGCGGCCTGATCTCGGCGGGCCTGGTCTGGCTGGGCGGCGTCGATCCGCTGGCCGTACCCCAGGGCGACTGGCCCTACATCCTGATGCTCGGCCTGTTCGTGCTGCCGGTCGCCTTCGGCCTGATCACCCTCGGCACCCGCAAGCTGCCGGCCCCGGAGGTCAGCCTGATCATGCTGCTGGAAACCCCGCTCGGCCCCTTCTGGGTCTGGCTGGTCCTCGGCGAGCGCCCGGCCCTGACCACCCTGGTCGCCGGCGTCCTGATCGTCGGTACCCTGGTGGTCCATACCCTGCTGTCGATACGTGCCTACCGTGCCACCGCGGAGGTTCTGCCGATCCAGGCGCGTGTCGAACCTTAAATCACACAGAGCTGAGTCCGCAAAAAATTCCCCAGAATGCCGCCAACGCTTGACCGGCTGGCCGCAAGAAACTATAATCCAACCTCTCTTGCCGAAGTGGTGGAATTGGTAGACACGTCGGTCTCAAAAACCGATGGGCTTTGCCCGTGCCGGTTCGATTCCGGCCTTCGGTACCAAGCAAAAAACAGGGACTTGGCTTGAAAAGCTGGGTCCCTGTTTTGTTTTGAGATTACCCTAGGGGCATGGCATGGCATGCCATGCCCTTGCATAGCTGGAACTGGGGACACTCAAAAACCTGCTTGCATTATCCCATTCTGGGTTATATAGTTCCCAATATGGGAAACTTCGACAGAAAAACATTCAGCATCAGCGATGCTCTGTTTACCAAAACGCAGCAGCAGTTGCTACGACTTCTCTTCGGTCAGCCGGGAAAAAGCTTTTATTCGAAGGAG